>Ga0299907_10000560_pt1 | contig 18575 bp, 21 predicted proteins | sample RVTome_16_FD_198680 | JGI IMG/M metagenome (GOLD analysis project Ga0299907, IMG submission 198680) | Soil microbial communities from uranium-contaminated site in the Upper Colorado River Basin, Wyoming, United States - RVT152D67 (version 2) ...
AAGTTCTTCGGCTCGACGGGCGCGATGACGCTCAACCAGCCCATCGTGGGTATGGACCGTACGGCGTCGGGCCAGGGCTACTGGTTCGTGGCGACCGACGGCGGCATCTTCAGCTTCGGCGACGCCCAGTTCCTCGGCTCGACCGGCGCGATCAAGCTCAACCGGCCGGTCGTGGGCATGGCTGCCGCGCCCTACAGCCCGGTCGACGCGCCCGACTTCGTGTTCACGCTCAGCGGCATGCGCGAGGTGAGCACCACGGCCACCAACACGGGCGACGCCGACGGCGACGGCATGGTGTGGATGGACTTCACCAACGACGAGCTCTGCTACACGATCCAGGTCGACAACATCGCCGCGGCCACGGCCGCCCACATCCACGAGGCACCCGAAGGCGTCCCCGGCCCCGTGTTCCAGGACCTGAAGGCCCCTGATGCCCAAGGGTTCGCCGAGGAGTGCATCGCGATGGACCCGGCGAAGATCGCCGAGATCCTCGCCCACCCGCAGCGGTTCTACGTGAACGTGCACAACGCCGACTTCCCGGCTGGCGCGGTGCGCGGCCAGCTGGCCGACGAGCTCGTCGTGGCGTTCACCGCCGACAACAAGCTCATCGCCTTCTTCAGCAGCGCGCCCGAGGGCCTCGTCCTCGAGCCGCTCGCCATCACCGGTCTCGGTGCGGGCGAGGTGATCGTCGGCGGCGACCTGCGGCCGATGACGCTCGACGGCTACATCGTCACCAAGGACGGGTCGAGCGTCGGCCGTGTCTACAAGGCGGGTGAGGCGACGGCCACCGGCTTGACCGTCACGCGGGTCGGCACCACCGACTTCAGCCTCGGTGCGGGCACGTCCTACGGCGTCGACTTCGACCCCGTCAACGACGTGTTGCGCATCGTGTCGGACGCCGATCTCAACGGCACGTTCGAGTTCGTCGCCAACACGTTCACCGCGGGTGCGCCACTGAACCCGCCGGACCCGAGCGTCACGTCGATCGCGTACGGCAACAACGTCGCCGGCAGCACCGCGCCGATGTCGACGACGCTGTTCGGCATCGACACGGCCACCGACATGCTGGTGACGATCGTCGCGGCCACCGGCACACTCACGCCGGTCGGCCCGCTCGGCATCACCATCGACACCGCGGACCCGACCGGCCTCGACATCGGCTTCGGCCCGGAGGACGAAGCTGCGCCGATGTTCCTCGTGGTCCGCGTGGCCGGCAACACGTTCTTCTCCCTCTACGCGGTGAACCCGGCCAACGGCATCGCCACGAAGATGGGTGACATCGGCGACAAGACGATCACCAACATCGTCGGTTCGTCGATCGACGTGAGCTGATCCTCCGGCGCGAGTGCTGTAGCTGACGTCACAAGCTGTAAACGTGGTGCCCCGGGGTCACTAGCCTCGGGGCACCACTGCGTTTTGGAGGGCACGAGTGTACGTACGCATCCTCGTCGGCACGGATGGCAGCGACACCGCGGGCAAGGCCGTCGAGCGGGCCGCCGCCCTGGCCAAGGCCACGGGCGCAACGCTCACCATCGCGTCGGCCGGTGACATCACGTACGCGCAGAAGGTCGTCGACGAGGCGGCGGCGCGCCACCGCGACAGCGGCGCGCCCGTCGACACCAAGGTGCTGTCCGGCGACCCCGCCACTACCCTGATCGACGAGGCCGAGGCCAACGGCTACGACCTGCTCGTCGTCGGCAACAAGGGCATGACCGGCGCCACGCGCTTCTTCCTCGGCTCGGTGCCGAACAAGGTCAGCCACCACGCGCCGTGCGCGCTGCTGATCGTTCGTACCACTTGACCGGTACGTCGCCGCGCTTCCGGCTCGCCGTGGCCGCGCTGTGCCTGGCGTTGTGCGGCGCTTGCCGGCTCGACACCACGGTTGGCATCGAGGTCGCGGCCGACGGTCGCGGCGAGGTCCGCGTCACCGCGGTGCTCGACAAGGACGCGGCGCGCCTCGTGGGGGACGTGCGCGAGCGGGTGCGCACCGGGGACCTGCTGGAGGCGGGCTGGGAGGTCGGCCCACCCGAGACGCGAGCCGACGGCAGCGTGGTCGTCGTGGCGCGGCACCCGTTCGTAGGGAACGACGGGGCCGGTGACGCGCTCGCCGACCTCGGTGGCGACGGCGGGCCGTTCAAGGGCTTCCGATTGCGGCAAGAGCGCACGTTCTGGAAGACGACGACGACGTTCTCGGGCGACGTCGACCTCGGACACGGCATCGATGCGTTCGCCGACGCGGAGCTGCTCGAGCGCCTCGGCGGGGTTGGTCCCGGCCGTGCCCTCGGCGTGCCCATCGAGCAGCTCGAACGCCGCTTCGGCGAGCGGTTGGCGGCCCTCTTCGATCTCGAGGTGGCGGTGGAGCTGCCCGGCCGCGTGACGTCGGACGCCCGTGTTGCCAGGGACGGCCGCGAGGTGTGGCCGCTGGAGCTGGGTGACGCGACGTCGCTGTCGGCGTCGGCCGAGCAGTGGAACGTGCGCAATCTCGCCCTGGCGGCGGCCGCGTTGGCGTGTGGCCTGGCCGCTGCCGCGGTCTTCGCGTGGGGCCGGCGCGCCCGCTCTCCCGAGCCCGGGCCGGAGCCCCAGCCGGAGCCCGGGGCTTGACCTGTTACCCAGGGTAACGTTACCCTGGGTAACACCATGGCCGACCGCCGTACCGCCCGTCGCGAAGACCGCAGGAAGGAGCTGCTGGACGCGGCGGTCACCGCCATCCGCCGGCACGGCTCGGCCGTCACCATGCGGGACCTCGCCGCGGAGGCGGGCGTCACCAAGCCGATCCTCTACCGGCACTTCGGCGACCGCGACGGCTTGGTGGCCGCGCTCGCCGCCCGGTTCTCCTCGGAGCTGCTCGGTGCCCTGCGCGGCGCGCTGGTCCCGGCGGAAGGCGCCGACCCGCGCACGATCCTCGCCACCACCGTCGACGCGTTCGTCGCGTTCCTCGAGCGCGAGCCCGACGTCTACCGGCTGCTCGTGCAGAAGGCGAACGTCGGCGAGCGAGCGGTGCCGCTGTTGGCCGAGCTTCGCCAGCCGGCCGGGGTCGACACGTTGGGTGGCTTCCTGCGGCAGGTGGGCGGCGACGTCGCGCTGGTGCTCGGCGAGCAACTCCGTGCTGCGGGGCGCGACTCGGGCGGCGCCGAGGTGCTCGCGCACGGGATCGTCGGCTTCGTTCACGCGGCCGGCGACTGGTGGGTCGGGCACCCGACGATGCCGCGGCACCGCCTCGTCACCTACGTCACCGACTTGCTGTGGGGCGGCCTCTCGTCCCTCGGCCTCGGAATGGGAGTTGCGACCGCATGAGCCTCTTGAGCCACGCCGGCACGCCGGTCCTTGGCCACGCCGCCACCGGCAGCGCCCTCGCGAGCTGGACACCGCTGACCGCGATGCTCGGTGCGTTCGCACTCGTGGTTGCCGCGCTGTTCGTCGCCAACCGGCGGGTGCCGGTCGCGAGCCGCGCTGCCGCGACCATCGAGCGCGTCACCGGTGTGCCGGGATGGGCGGGCGCGACGGTTGGCATGGCGCTGTTCGGCTTGCTGCTCGCAGGTGAGGGCTTCTACAGCGATGTCGCGTGGCACGTCGCGCTCGGCCGCGACGAGGTGCTGTTCACTGCGCCGCACACGTCGATCTTCATCGGGCTGCAGCTGATCCTGTTGAGCGGCGCGTGCGCAATCTGGTTCGCGACCGCCACCGGCGTGCAGACGCGGTGGCGCGCCGGTCGCCTGCGCGTGCCGTGCTCCGCGCTGCCGTTGCTCGCGCTGGGCGGCGCTGCGGTCGCGGGCTTCCCGCTCGACGAGGTGTGGCACCACGCCTACGGCATCGACGTCACGATGTGGAGCCCGACGCACATGCTGATGATCCTTGGCGCCTCGTTCACCGGCGTCGCCGCATGGTTGGTGCTCGGCGAGGCCGGCGTCGACCCGCGGTCGGGTGCGTGGGCGCGCGGCTTGCACGTCCTCGCTGCCGCGCTCGTGGTGCAAGGGCTGAGCGCGCCGCTCGGCGAGTTCGCGTTCGGCGTGCCGCAATTCCAGCAGCTGTTCCATCCCGTGCTGCTGTGCGTCGCTGCCGGGTTCGCGTTCGTCGTCTCCCGGCTCGTGCTCGGGCGCGGCTGGGCGCTCGGTGCCGCCCTGGCGTCGTGGGTCCTCAACCTGGGCGTGGGCGGCGCCGATGTCGTCGAGACGCGCCAGGCCGGCATCTTCCTCGCCTCCGCGCTCGTGGTGGAGGCTGTCGCATTTGTTGCCGGTACCGGGCGGCGGCTGCGGTTCGCGGTGCTGTCGGCGATCGGCGTCGGAACCGTGGGCCTCGCCGGCGAATGGTTGTGGAACCAGAGTGCCTACCAACCGTGGCACGCGTCGCTGTTGCCGGAGGCGGTGGTGCTCGGCGTGATCGGCGCACTGGCTGCCGCGGTTGCCGCGGTGCCGTTCGCGTCCGCTGCGGCTGGGCGCGACGAGTCGCGCCACGACCAGCACGTGCCGCGCTGGGTGTACGCGGGCGCGTTGGGTGCCATCGTGGTGGTGGTGCTCGTGCCGATGCCGAGGCGGGTCGGCGACGTGCACGCTGCGGTGCGGTTGCTGCCGTCGCCTTCGTCGTCGTTGCCGTCGAGCGGCGCGTTGCACACGGTCGAGGTAACGCTCACACCGGCGGGTGCGGCGGAAGATGCGCGCTGGTTCCAGGCGTCGTCGTGGCAGGGCGGTGGCCTCGTCGTGCGCGACATGGTCGAGGTCGGCCGCGGCCGCTACCGCAGTGCAGGGCCGGTGCCGGTGGACGGGCGGTGGAAGTCGCTCCTGCGGCTGCACCGTGGCGACGAGCTGATGACGTTGCCCCTGTACCTGCCCGCCGATCCCGCGATCGGTGAGCCGGAGATCCCGGCGATCGACCGATCCGGTCAGATGCAAGCCGAGACGCGTTACTTGTTGCGCGAGACGCACGAAGGCGGCGCGTTGCTGAAGTGGGTGGTGCACGGCCTGCTCGTGCTCGCCGCCGTCGCGTGGTTGGGTGCGTTCGCCGCGGCCGTCCGTGGTGTGCTTCTCGCACGACCGTCCTCGCGCCTCGGTCCCCGCCCGCGGCGTGACTACGTGGCGGGCAGGTCCACGTAGTCGCGTGGTAGATCGGCGAGTCGATGCTGGTCCGGGGTTCTTGTCACAGCCGGTTCGTACGCTGCCGGCCATGGCCCGTGCCCGAACCGTCCACCGCTGCACCGAGTGCGGCACCGCCTCGCCACGTTGGGTCGGCCGCTGCCCCGGTTGCGGCGAGTGGAACACCCTGGTCGAGGAGCTCGACGTCCCCGCTGGTGCGGGCGTCGCTTCGCTCGGCGGCGTCGGCATTGGCGCCGCTCGCGCTGCCGCGCTCGCCAGGGGCCCGGCCGCTCCCGTGAGGCTGGCCGACGTCGACCCCCACGGCTTCGCCGCCCGCCCGACCGGTGTCGCGGAGCTCGACCGGGTGCTCGGCGGCGGGCTCGTGCCCGGTTCCGTGTCGCTTGTCGGCGGCGAGCCCGGCATCGGCAAGTCCACGCTGCTGTTGCAACTCGCGCTCGGCGTCGTCGCGCGCGACGTGCGGTGCCTGCTCGTGTCGGCCGAGGAGAGCTTGCAGCAGGCGCGCCTCCGCGCCGACCGGCTCGTTCCGGTGGTCGGCCCCACGAACGCGCCGGCTGCGGTCGCGGCCACGATCGCTACTGCTGCGTCCACCCGCCTCTTGCTCCTCGGCGAGACCAACCTCGCCGGCATCCTCGACGCCGTCGCCACCTGCGAGCCCGACGTCCTCATCGTCGACTCGATACAGACCGTGTTCGACCCCGAGCTCGGCTCTGCGCCGGGCTCCGTCGCCCAAGTGCGTCAATGCGCGCACGAGCTCGTGCAAGAGGCCAAGGCGCGCGACATGGCCACGCTGCTCGTCGGCCACGTCACCAAGGAGGGCGCGCTGGCCGGCCCGCGCGTGCTCGAACACGTGGTCGACACCGTGCTGTCGTTCGAGGGCGACCGCCACAACGCGCTGCGCATGCTGCGCGCCGTGAAGCACCGGTTCGGTCCCACCGGCGAGCTGGGGCTGTTCGAGATGACCGACGCGGGGCTCGTCGGTGTCCCCGACGCGGCCGGCTTGTTCCTCGGCGACCGCCGCGCCGGGGTGGCGGGCTCCGCGGTCACGGTCGCGATGGAGGGCCATCGCCCGCTCACCGTCGAGGTGCAGGCGCTCGTCGCGCCGAGCCCGCTCGCGATGCCGCGCCGCTCCGCGCAAGGGCTCGACGGGTCACGTCTGTCCCTCCTCCTCGCCGTGCTGGAACGCCGGGTTGGCATCGCGTTCGCCGGCCACGACGTGTACGCGTCGGTCGTCGGTGGCGTGCGGCTCGTCGAGCCGGGCATCGACCTCGCCGTCGGCCTCGCACTCGCGTCCGCCGCCATCGGCGCGCCGTTGCCCGCCGAGCTCGTGGCATGCGGCGAGGTGGGCTTGGCCGGTGAGGTACGGCAAGTCGCACACACGGCGCGGCGGCTGGCCGAAGCGGCGCGGCTCGGGTTCACGCAAGCGGTGGTGCCGGCGTCCGCGCCGGACGGTCCGCCGGGCCTCGTGCTGCACCGGGTCCGCAGCCTGGCCGAGGCGATCGAGGCGGCCGGCCTCTACGCCGCCGAGTGGGTGGAGGAGGTGGCGGGCCTGGGCTGACCGACCTCAGCTGACCTGTTCCGACGTGGTGCCATAGGCTCTTGGCGTGCTCGTCCGCCGGAGCGCCTCGCTGATGGACGCGCTCGCGGCCGTGTCTCCTGGACAACCGCTCCGGGAGGGCCTCGACCGCATCCTGCAGGCGAACATGGGCGCGCTGGTCGTGGTGGGCGACGGCCCCGAGGTGCTCGCCATCTGCTCGGGCGGGTTCCTCATGGACGCGGAGTTCACGCCGCAGCGCCTGAGCGAGCTGGCGAAGATGGACGGCGCCATCATCCTGGCGGCGGACGCGAGCCGGATCGCGCGTGCCAACGTGCACCTCGTCCCCCACCCGCACGTGCCGACCTCCGAGACCGGCACCCGGCACCGCACGGCCGAGCGGGTGGCGCGCTCGATCGAGGTGCCCGTGATCTCGGTGTCGGAGGAGCTGTCGCTGATTGCGGTGTACCGGTCGGAGCACAAGCACGTGCTCGAACCGATCCCGCGGTTGCTGGCACGCGCCAACCAGGGGCTGCAGACCTTGGAGCGCTACAAGTCGCGCCTCGACACCGTGAGCGCGGCGCTGTCCGCGCTCGAAGTCGAGGATCTCGTCACGTTGCGCGACGTCGTGACGGTGCTGCAGCGTGCCGAGATGGTGCGGCGCATCGCCGAGGAGATCGAGGGCTACATCGTCGAGCTCGGCGTCGACGGCCGCCTCGTGCTGCTGCAGCTCGAGGAGCTGATGGGTGGCGTGGACGACGACCGCCGCCTCGTCATCAAGGACTACATGCGCGACGACCCCACGTGGACGCTCGATGTCGCGCTCAACGAGCTGTCGGACTTCTCCACCGAGGACCTGCTCGACCTGAAGACCGTCGTGGGCATCCTGCGCCTCCCACCCGAGACCACCGAGATCGACCGCACGGTGCAGCCGCGCGGCGTCCGCCTGCTGTCGAAGATCCCGCGCCTGCCGGAGAGCGTCGTCGAGCGCATCGTCGCGCGGTTCGGGAGCCTGCAGAAGGTGCTGCGGGCGACGATCGACGACCTCGACGACGTCGAAGGCGTCGGCGAGGCGCGGGCGCGGGCGGTCAAGGACGGTCTCGCCCGCCTGGCGGAGACCTCGATGCTCGACCGCTACACCTGAACCGACCGCCACCGACCGTCACCGACCGCCCGACACCAACTGCTACCGACATCGAGACTGGGGACCGCGGACATGCGCATCGAGCTGCCATCGGGCACGCCCGCCGAGCTTGCCTTGCCGCCGGCCGGCGACCCGCTGCGCGCGGTCGTGATCGCGGCGGACGTAGGCGGGCTGCGGCAGCTGTTCGACGAGATCTGCGCGACCCTCGCCGCCGACCACGGCTGGGCGACCGTCGCGGTCGAGCCGTTTCCCGGCCAAGCCGACGTGCCCGTAGAGCAGCGACTCGAAGCGACCATCGACGTCGAGCGCGTCGTCGGCGACCTCTCGCTCGCGGCTGATGCGGTGCAAGAGCGCACGGGCGTGGCGCGCTGCGGCGTCCTCGGCTTCTGCATGGGCGGCATGAACGTGTTCCGCGCCGCCGGCACCGGGCGCTTCGACCGCGCGGTGGCGTTCTACGGCATGGTCCGCCCGCCGCAGCAGTGGAGCGAGCCCGGCGACGACCCTCTCGACGCGCTGGCGCGCCCCGAGTGCTGCCCGGTGCTCGCCTTCTTCGGCGGCGCCGACCGCTGGACGCCGCCCGAGGACGTCGAAGCGGTGCGCACCGCGGGCTCGCACGTGAGCGTGCGCGTGTACCCCGGCGCCGACCACGGCTTCGTGCACGACCCGTCGCGTCCCGCGCACCGCCCCGACGACGCTGCCGACGCCTGGCGGTGGGCCGTAGAGTTCCTCGCATGACAGCGAATGCGGGCGTGCGCATCGGCGCGATCTCCGACAGCCACAGCGACATCTGCGACTGGCCGGCGGTGTTGCAGCGGTTGGGTGACGTGTTCGCCGGCGTCGACCTGATCCTGCACTGCGGCGACATCAGCACCGCGGAGGCGCTCGACGACCTCGAAGCGATCGCGCCCGTGCAGGCCACCCGCAGCGCCATCGACCCGCCGCCCGACGACAAGCGCATCGCCGACGGTCCGAGGGTCGTCGAGGTCGACGGGGCCGGCGGGCACCGCCTCGTGCTCGCCTTCAACCGGCCCGACGCGTCAGTCGCGGCGGGCGAGGGCGTCGACCTCGTGGTGTTCGGCGGCACGCACGCGCCGAGCGTCGAGACCGTCGACGGCGTGCTGTGGGTCAACCCCGGCAGCCCCGCGCTCGCCGAGCGCACGTCGGTCGCCATCATCACCGTCGACGGCGCGCCGCCGACGGCCGAGATCGTCGACGTCTGACGCCCGAAACGCGTTCTTGCGCGCCTCAGGGTCGGTACTCGACCCTGGTGTTACACGGAAGCGGCTGTGGCGGCTTCGGCTTCAGCTTCCGCGGCAACGATCGCCGCGTCCGTCACCACCCGCCGCAACGGCACGAGCAGCAGGAGCAACAACACGGCGGACAACAAGAACACCGCCCGCACGCTGAGCAGCTCGCCCACCAAGCCACCGACCGCGGCGCCGATCGGCAGCGAACCCCATCCCAGCAAGCGATAGGCCGAGTTGACCCGCCCCAGCAGCTCGTCGGGGATCACGCGCTGGCGTAGCGAGACGGTGACCACGTTCCACATGGCCGCCGTCCCCGTGAGGACGAAGCCGAGCGCGACGACCACCACGTTGCGGCTCACGGCGGGGATCAACCAGGCGACGGCGTTGCACGCCACGCACAGCGACAGCACGCCGCTGCGGCCAAGGCGCCGTTCCAACGGCGCGCCCACGAACGACCCGGCGACGCCGCCGATCGCCATCACGGTGAACAGCAGGCCGACGCCACCCTCGCTCAGCCCGAGGCCGTACGAGTCGGACGTGGCATACAGCACGAACACCGCGGCGCCGGCGTTCGCCAGCAAGTTCTGCGCGCCGAGCAACCAGCCGAGTGTCCGCAGCAAGCGGTGGCGCATCAGGTAGCGCACGCCTTCGGCGATGTCGGTGCGCAGGCGCGCGCGGGGACCTGACCGTGCAGTGCGGTACGTGCCCCCGAGCGCGAGCAACCCGACCAGCGCGGCGACGTACGTTCCCGCGCTCACGCCGACCGCGACCGCAGCGGAGACCGCCATGAGGTAGCCGCCGAGCGGCGGCCCGACGAACTGGTTCATGACGAGCTCGGCCGCGAACAAGCGACCGTTGGCGCGGCTCAAGTCGGGCTTGTCGACGACCGCGGGCATCAACGTCTGCGACGACGTATCGAACAACACTTCAGCGATGCCGAGTCCCAACGACACGCCGTAGAGCAACGCGATCGTCGCCACGTCCGCTGCTGACGCGAGCGCGAGACCGGCGAGCAACGCGACGCGCCCCACGTTCGCCCACAGCATCGTGACGCGGCGGTCGACGCGGTCGGCCAACGCGCCCGCGGGCAGCGCGAGGAACAGCCACGGCAGCTTGTTGGCCAGCGCGACGCCGGCGACGAGGCCGGGCGATCGGGTGAGGTCGACGGCGATGAGCGCGACCGCGATTTGGAACACGCCGTCGCCGAGGTTGGCGAACGCCGACGACGCCCAGAGCGTCCAGTACCGCCGGCCGAGCGCCATCGCCCCATTCTCCCCGCTCGGGGAGGGGCGACACGCAGTGAGCTCAGCGCGCCCGGCGGGTCAGCTGCTCGCGATCAGTGATGCGGTAACGGCGGTCGGCCTGCTCGAGCCACCCCAAGCGCACGAACGCGGCGAGCGCCTTGTTCACGCGCTCACGCGACGCGCCCACCATCCCCGCCAGCTCCTCCTGCGTCACCGGCAGCGCGAACTCATCGGCGTCACCAGCCAGCTCGAGCAGGCGCTTGGCGGTGCGCCCGGTGACGTCGAGGAACATCGAGTCGGCCAGCGCCACGTCCGTGGCCCGCAGCCGCCGCGTCAGCAGGCGGACGACGCCCCACAGCAGCTCGGGGCGATCGGTCATGCGCTCCAGCACGAGGGGATAGGGCACGGCGATCAGCTCGGACGGCTCGAGCGCCCGCGCGGAGGCGGTGCGGGCCGCACCCTCCACGAACAAGCCCATCTCCCCGAACAGGTCCCCCGCCTCCATCAGCGCCATCACCGACTCGCGGCCGTCGGGCGAGGCGATCGAGATCACGATGCGCCCGGACCGGACCACGAACAGCTCGCCGGCCACGTCCTGCTCGGTGAAGACGCCGTCGTTGCGGCGCAGCTCCCGGACCTCCGCGGCAGCGGCCAGCCGCTCCAGCTCGGCCTGGTCGAAGCCCTCGAAGAGCTCGGACTCGCCCAGGAGGGAGGCGATCTCGGTGGGGTCCACACGGGCCACGGCGCCGGACACTAGTTCGGGCCAGCCAGGCGCCGTTTGGCAGAACGGGGAAGCTCACCGTACCCTTGGATGTCGCCCCATCCCTCTCTGCCTGGGAGAACAATGACGTTCGACGTCGGTGACAAGGTCGTCTACCCCCATCACGGCGCTGCGGTCATCGAGCGCAAGGAGAAGAAGACGGTCTTCGGGGAGACCCAGGAGTACCTCGTCCTCAAGCTCGCGTACGGCGACCTGACGCTGATGGTCCCTTGTGCCAAGTGCGACGAGGTGGGGATCAGGGAGGTCATCAACGACGAAGAGGTCGAAGAGGTCTTCGCCGTCCTTCGCAAGAAGGAAGCGCGCATGCCGACCAACTGGTCGCGGCGCTACAAGAACCACGTCGAGAAGCTCAAGTCGGGCGACATCTACCAGGTCGCCGAGGTCGTCCGGAACCTGTCGATCCGCGACAAGGACAAGGGGCTGTCCGCCGGCGAGAAGCGCATGCTCTCGAAGGCCAAGCAGATCCTCGTGTCCGAGTTGACCTTCGCCATCGGCGTCACCGAGGAAGAGGCCGAGCGCAAGCTCAACGAGGCGCTGCCGTAAACAGCCCTCAGCCGTTTTGTCCCGTGGAGCGTGGCACGTGACGCCACGTTCCACGGGACAAAGCACGCCGTTTGGGCAATTGGCCCGCTCAGACGGCTGGCGGAACGTGCCGATGTGATCGGTGATGTTCGTCGAGATCACGCGCCTGTTCATCGTGTTGCTGGCCACCGCGGCCGGCTACACGCTCGGGCGCGGTGACCCCACCGCCACCGGCAACGGCGCCATCCTCGGCGCGGTGCTCGGCGCGTGCGTCGGCTATGTCGCCGGCGGCGTGCTCGGGCGCCTGCTCGGCGCGGCGATGGGCGCCGTCGAGAAGCAGGTCGAGGACGTCCATCCGGGCCGCGTGCTGGCGGGTGCGCTCGGCGCCGCGTTCATCGGCGGGCTCTCGGCGCTGGTCGGCGTCCCCCTGGTCATCCTCTTGCCCGGCCTGTGGGGCTGGCCGCTGTTCGCGCTGATCGTGTGGACGGGCTCCTCGCTCGGCTGGCGCATCACCTCGCGCAAGTACGAGGACCTGCTCGCGCTCGCGGGGCTCTCGACGCGGCCGCTGGTGCGGGCCACGCGAGCGCCATCATCGACGGCCGCCTGCTCGCCGTGGTGCGCGCCGGGTTCGTGTCGGGGCCGCTGCTCGTGCCGCGGTTCGTGATCGACGAGGTGCAGTCGATCGCCGACGCGCACGACCCCATCCGCCGCCGCAAGGGCCGCCGCGGGCTCGACATGCTCGACGCGCTGCGCGGCCATCCCGGCAACGACGTGCACGTGCTCGACGACGACGTCGTGGAGCTCGAGGAGGTCGATGCCAAGCTCGTGGCGCTGGCCCGCCGCTTGAAGGTCGACCTCGTCACCGTGGACGAGCCGTTGCAGCGCGCCGCCGAGCTGCAGGGCGTCCGGTGTCTCAATCTGGCCCGCCTGTCGGACGGTCTCCGTCCCGTACACGTGTCCGGCGAGGTCATCCGCCTGCCGATCACGCGCGAGGGCAAGGAGCCGGGCCAAGGCGTGGGCTTCCTCGACGACGGCACGATGGTGGTGGTGGGCGACGCCGCCGAGCTCGTGGGGCGGGAGGTGGACGTGCGCATCACCGGCAACGTCCGCACCGCGCTCGGCACGATGCTGTTCGCATCCGTCTCACAGGTCTGAACGCCGCCGTCAGCGGTACCGCTAGCGTCCACCGGCGGTGTCCGTGTGGACGATCGTCGTTGCCGCTGGGGCAGGGTCACGGTTCGGCCAGCTGAAGCAGTACGAGCAGCTGGGGGACAAGCGCGTCCTCGACTGGGCGCTCGAGGCGGCGCGCACGGTGAGCGAGGGCGTGGTGCTGGTCGTGCCGCCGGACGTCGTGGGCCGGCGTGAGGCAGGCGTCGACGCGATCGTCCCTGGCGCGGCCACGCGCTCGGGCTCGGTGCGCGCCGGGCTCGCCGCGGTGCCGCCCGAATGCGAGGTGGTGGTCGTACACGACGCTGCTCGGCCTCTCGCCCCGATCCACTTGTTCGAGGCGGTGGTCGACGCGGTGCGCGCCGGTGCGGACGCGGCGCTGCCGGGCGTGCCGCCGTCCTCCACGATCAAGCGCGTGCACGGCGACGGTCGCGTGGCCGAGACGCTCGACCGTTCGGCGCTCGTCGAGGTGCAGACGCCGCAGGCGTTCCGCGCCGGCGCGTTGCGGGCCGCGCACGCAGAAGGCGCCGAGGCCACCGACGACGCCGCGCTGGTCGAGGCCGCCGGCGGGTCGGTGGTGGTGGTCGAGGGCGACCCCGGCAACGTGAAGGTCACGCACCCGCACGACCTCGAGGTCGTGCGCGCCATCGTGGCCGGGCAGCACGCATGAGCGGCACGCGGGTCGGCCTCGGGTACGACGTGCACGCGTATCTGGGCGAGGGTGAGCGCTCACTCGTGTTGGGTGGCGTCACGTTCGACGGCGAGCGCGGCCTTGCCGGCCACAGCGACGCGGACGTCGTCGCGCATGCGGTGATCGACGCGCTGCTGGGCGCCGCGGGCTTGGGCGACATCGGCTCGCACTTCCCCGACACCGACCCCGCGTTCGCGGGCTCGGACTCGCTCGTGTTGCTGCGCGCCGCGTCGTCCTCGTTGCACAACGCGGGATGGCGTGCGGTGAACGTCGACTGCGCCGTCGTGCTCGACGCGCCGAAGCTCGCGGCGCACCGCGACGCGATGCAGCAGCGCTTGTCGGGTGCAGCAGGCGCGCCGGTGACGGTGAAGGCGAAGCGCAGCGAAGGCGTCGGCGCGCTGGGGCGCGGCGAGGGGATCGCGTGCTGGGCGGTCGCATTGGTCGAGCAGGTGGCGACGGCATGAGGGGCGCGCCCGACCGCCGCAGCGACCAGGCGCGCCGTCAACGCAGGGAAGGGATCGGCGGCGAGCAGGTCGAGGGACTGCACGCGGTGCGCGAGCTGTTGCGGGCGCGGCGGCGCAGGGTGCGCGACGTGTGGATGTCCGACATCGCGGATCGCGACAACCCCGCGGTGGTCGAGATCCTCGACCTCGCGCGCGAAGCGCGGGTCGCGGTGCGCGACGTCAGCCGCGGTCGCCTCGACTCGGAAGCGGGCAGCCGCGCGCCGCAAGGCGTGATCGCGCACGCGGCGCCGTTGCCCGAATACGACATCGAGGACTTCGTGCGCCACCGGAAGGGGGGTGCGCCGCCGTTCCTCGTCGTGATCGACGGCGTCACCGATCCGCGCAACCTCGGCGCCGTCCTGCGCGCGGCGGACGGCGCGGGCGTCACCGGCGTCGTGCTGCCGCGACACCGCGCCGTCCACGTGACGCCGGCGGCCACCAAGGCGGCGGCGGGCGCGATCGAGTACCTGCCGATGGCGCTGGCGGCCGGAATCCCGAACGCGCTCCAGGTCTTGGGCAAGGCGGGGATCTGGACGGTCGGGCTCGACGGCGACGTCGACGCCTCGCTGTTCGACCTCGAGCTGGCCACCGAGCCGGTCGCCCTGGTGCTCGGGTCCGAGGGCGGCGGCCTGTCCCGCTTGACCCGCCAGCGGTGCGACGCGCTGGCCGCGATCCCACAGATGGGGGCGCTCCCGTCGCTCAACGTGGCGACTGCAGCCGCTGTTGCGTTCTACGAGGTGGCCCGCCGCCGGTTGGCCGGCTGACGCTCGGCTGACCGCCACCGGGCGCGCCTCGCATCCTCTGCCGCCGGGCACTACGTCCGCTTTCGGCCGTTCCGTCGACATGACTAGCCCGATTTCCTGCTCGCATAGCTACGGTGACCATTGACACCCTTCGCCGGCCTGGTTACAAAGAACTAGTCCTGCTGGGGGACGCACCGTTCACCGCCATAGCCACAGCAGAGCAGGAGACACCACAACATGGCCGTACGCATTGCACCGCAGCAGCCCCTCGAGGAGCTGTGTGACGACGATCTCGCCGCCCGCTTCCAGGGTGGTGATGAGGCTGCGGTGAAAGTGCTGCTCGAGCGCTACCGGCGGTTCGCCAGGGCCAAGGCCCGCGGGTACTTCCTGATCGGGGCCGACTCCGACGACATCGAGCAAGAGGGCCTGATCGGGCTCTACAAGGCGGCCCGCGACTTCCGCCCCGAGCGCCAGGCGTCGTTCCGTGCGTTCGCCGAGCTCTGCATCACCCGCCAGGTGATCACGGCCGTGAAGACGGCCACCCGCCAGAAGCACCAGCCGCTCAACCAGTACGTCTCGATCTCGGGCGTGCGGGGCGGCGACGAGCCGGGAGAGCGTTCCGTCGAGGAGATGCTCGACGGCCACCACGTCGGCGACCCGGCCGACACCGTCGTGTCGAACGAGCGGATGGACGCGATGCGCCGCTCGATGGCCGACATGCTCAGCCAGCTCGAGGTCGACGTCCTGCGCCTGTACGTCGAGGGCAAGAGCTACCAGGAGATCGGCCGCCAGCTCGGCCGGCACGTGAAGTCGATCGACAACGCGTTGCAGCGCATCAAGCGGAAGTTGGAAGGGCACTTGGCCGAGCAGGACGAAGCGGCGCCGCAGCTCGTGCTCGTGTAGTCAGCCTTCGGGACGACTCGTTCGTCTCGGCCAGTCTGATCGGGGCCTTCTGCGCCCCGCTACGCAAGCCCGAAGACCCGCACCGACCAGGCTCGTCGCCTCCGAGAACTGCTTGGCGACAAGCTGCCCTCCTGCCTGACTGACACCGACGTTCTCGACTTCGCTCGGGGCGGACAGCGGACGCTTGCGAACAACAGCATCCGCAACCGCTTGGCGCTGGCTCGCACGTTCCTGCGTTGGTGCGACCGGCGAGGCATCGGACCTTCGCTCGACTCTGGAAGAAGAGTTCGCGGTACTCCGGCGCAGCTACCCGGCCACCTACGGGAAGGTTCAGGACGCCCACCCGCGCGATGGCTCAGCCGCGACGAAGCCGAGACACTGCTCGCGGCGTGCAGAGACGGCACGTGGCAGGGCAGCAGGGATCAGGTCGCGATCCGCCTCGGTCTGCTCGGCATCCGCGTCGCGGAGATTTTGTCGCATGGCCTGGGGCAACCTCCTCCCCGACAACACCCTCGCCTGGATCGGCAAAGGCCGAAAAGCCACGCACCATCAGAATCGGCGTGAGCTTCACCGAGAAGCTGGACCGATGGCGGCGAGCCTATGAGGCGGGACTCGGTGGTCCCATCCACGCGGATGACCCGCTCGTCTGCCGTATGAACAGCGCCAATCAGTACACGACCGCTCGGCGTCCAGCCTGGGGCGAGCCGATCTGCCCCGACACCTTCCGCAAGCTGCTCCTACGACGCGCTGAAGCGGTGGGCCTCGGCCATGTCGCTCCACACGATCTGCGCCACACGACCGCCAGCCTGCTCGACAGCGCACGCTCCGCTGACGGCGGCCGCCTGTTCGACGCCACGGACATTCAGAAGGTGCTCGGCCACTCCCGACTCAGCACCACGCAGTGGTACCTCGACGCGCTCAACACCGATGCCATCGACCGTGCGGGCCCGACCCTCGACCTCTGACGGTCACTCGACCGGACGGGTCCACCCTGCGGTCCTCGCTCCGCTGCGGTCCCCGCCTGGCCCCCGGCCGGGCCCCCGTCCTCGCCTCTCTACGGTTTCGGACGCCGCCCCGGCACCCTCCCCCTCGCCCACTGAGCCGTCGAACCACCGCCCTTCGGCGGACCCGCAAGCGGGGCCCCGCCTACGGGCGGGATCGGACCGTCACCCTCAGCTGTGCTCTCATCCGAACGTCGGGGATGCGGGGTGGCCGGGCGGGGCTGCGCCTCCGCCAATGCCACCCATGCGAATCTCGCCGGAATGACCCTCATCAGGACCTAGAAGCGGCATGGCATTCCGATCGACCTTCGGCAGGTGGACGACCGCCACCTCCAGCGAGCCGTAGGCCGCAACCTACGACGTCTGCGCGACGCTACCGGTCAGTCCCAAGAGGCATTCGCCGAATCTCTCGGCTACCAGCGCAACTACATCGCCAGCCTTGAACGCGGCGAACGCAACCTGACCCTTCGGACCGTCGTTCGGCTCGCCAACTAACTGAAGGTGCACCCGCTCGCTCTTCTGGCTGACCCCGATCCCGATGCGGCGCCACAACAGCGGCGACCTGGCCGACCTCGCAAGAAGGGTTGAAGATCAGCCATCTTTGTCACCCGAATGGGTGATCTTGGAAGGAAATTTCGCCTCGATTTGCCCCCTGCTACGTACCTGTAACCGGCAGGCGGTTCCTGTTCTCGGGGATCGCTCGCCCGAAAGGAGAGAAGTGACCAACAACCGTCGGCTGCAAGTCCAAGGTGTTGTGGTGGGCTTGATCAGTCTCGCCATGATCATCGCCATCGCGTTGCTAGTGAGTCCGGGTGCCGTCCGCGCAGTGCTGCTGGCGCTAGCCGTCCTCACTTACCTGGGTGGCAAGGCAGCGACGTTCGGCTTCAGCCCCGCCACCTTCGCTGAGTGCTGGCGATCATCGTGGTTCTTTCGAGCCAACGTCGTCGTGGCCGGTCCGATCTTCGTGGCCCTCATGGTCGCTGCTGGCGTCAGCTCGGCAGAGACACCGTTGCGCAACGTGGCGGTCGCCGTGTTGGTGGGTGTCGTTGTGTTGCTGAGAGACCCGGTGACGGATCTCTTCCGGCAGCGAGATCAGCCGACACAAGGACGATCCGTGGCTGTCCGGCAACCAGTCGGCTGAACACGTTCTCCCTCGGGTTCACCACAAACCTCCCACCGCGCGACACGAACGCGCCAGGCCTGAAAGGCGGACGCCTTGCAGCATTCCCTGCTCGCGGCACGTGAGCTGCATCCTGACCTGATCGCGGAGATCAACGCCATCGACATCAACGACGCGGCGTTCGAGATCGACACCATCGATGCCCCCATCAGCCCGTGGTCGCCGAGTTGGTGCGGCGACAAGTGCATGGGGGCCATCGCGATCGTCAACGGCTTCATCATGGGCGGGGGAGCCTGCTACCTCTGGTGTTGAGGTAGCTCCCCGCTCTTTCTGCAAGCACCCCCCACAGAAGAAAGGGAACACCTGCGTGACCGACGAAGCGATGCAGCAACTCGCTGCCACCGACAACCTCGATGATCTCATCGAGGTCGTGCCTTCCACGATGGCACCCAGTTTCGCGTCCATCATGTGGAAGACCGTCGAGGGCTTCTCCCTCGGCGTGACCATCATGGGTCTGTTCTTCTAGTAGCACCTGCAATGGCTCGCTTGTGACCACCATCGCTACGCCTCAACCAACAACAACAAGCGAGTACGCGCTTGGGGCCGTCCGCATCGCGGATGGCCTCAAGCTCACCGACATGGACAACCATGTCATGGTCTCGCGAGATGGACAGCCCATCGCTCGGGTTCAGCCGCCAGTTGCCGAGCTGGTCCGCCATCTCCAGAACGGTGGAGATCTCCCTGAAGGCGAGACCATCCAGCGTCTCGTTGAGAAGTTGATGCGGATGCGGGTGCTGGTTCCAGCCACGGCTCCCATCGAGTCGGCCGCTCCGTCGCAGCCGCGCTTCCGACGCGCTGGGCCATTGTCCATGCGGCTGGAGTTGTGGCGTC
>Ga0299907_10000561_pt1 | contig 18574 bp, 20 predicted proteins | sample RVTome_16_FD_198680 | JGI IMG/M metagenome (GOLD analysis project Ga0299907, IMG submission 198680) | Soil microbial communities from uranium-contaminated site in the Upper Colorado River Basin, Wyoming, United States - RVT152D67 (version 2) ...
TGTTTCGAGTACACCTGGAAGGCGATGAGGGTCTCGGTCCGTTCGACACCCTCGACCTTGGAGATCCCGCCGGGGATGACCTTCGCGAGGTCGTCGTGCTCGGCGACGCGGACGATCGCGACGAGGTCGAACTCCCCGGCCACCGAATACACCTCCGAGACGCCTTCGATCTCCGCGATCGCCTGGGCGGCCTCGGGGATCTCGTCGATCTCGCATTGGATCAGGGCGACGGCGTGCACGGTCATCGGCTCAGGTCCTTTCGAGGACGACGGCGAGTCCCTGCCCGCCGGAGATGCAGAGGGTGGCGAGCCCGAGGGATGCCCCGCGGTCTCGGAGCTGGTAGGCGAGGGTGAGCACGAGACGGGCGCCGCTCATGCCGATCGGGTGGCCGAGCGAGATGCCTCCGCCCAGGGGATTCAGCCGGTCCCGATCGAACTTCAGCTCGCGCTCACACGCGATCACCTGAGCGGCGAACGCCTCGTTGATCTCGATCAGGTCCACGTCGGCGAGGGAGAGGCCGGCCTTCTCGAGGACCTTCTTCGTGGCGGGGACGGGACCGATGCCCATGATCTCGGGAGGGACGCCTGCCCAGCTGATCCCCAGGATGCGCGCGAGCGGCTCGCGCCCCTCGGCCCGCGCGCGCGACTCCGACATCAGGATCATCGCGGCGGCTCCGTCGGTGATGCCGGCCGCGTTGCCTGCGGTCACGGAGCCACCGTCGCGGAACACGGGCGCGAGCCTCGCGAGCCCCTCGAGCGTGGTGTCGGGGCGGGGGTGCTCGTCCTCGGAGACGGCGATCGTGCCCTTCCCCGACGGGCCCTTCGCCTCCACCGGAACGATCTCGGCCGCGCGAGCACCGGCACCGGCGGCCGCTTTCCCCTGCGACTCCAGGGCGAACTCGTCCTGCTCCTGGCGCGAGAGGTCGTAGCGATCGACGAGGTTCTCCGCCGTCTCGCCCATCACGAGGCCGCAGAGCGGATCGAGGAGCCCGTCGCGGTACATCGCGTCGTAGACGGTGGCGTTGCCCATCCGGTACCCGGAGCGCATCCGGTCGAGCAGGAACGGGACGCGGGTCATGTTCTCCATCCCACCCGCCAGGACGACCTCCGAATCACCGAGCGCGATCTGCTGGGCGCCGAGCTGGACGGCCTTCATCCCCGAGCCGCACGCGATGTTGACGGTGTACGCGGAGACCTCCTCCGGCACGTCGGCGTTGATGCTCACCTGCCGGCCGGTGTTCGGACCGTTCCCCGCCTGGCGTGCTTGACCCACGATCGTGTGGTCGATCTCTTCCGAGGGGAGGGCGGCGCGGCGCAGCGCCTCCTTCGCGGCGATCGTCCCCAGCTCGACGGCGGTGGTCTCGGAGAAGGAGCCCAGGAACCTCCCGATCGGGGTCCGGGCGCCCTCGAGGATGACCGCGCGCTCCATGGCGGGAAGTCTATCCGGCCTCCGGATGTCCCCCGGTCGAACGGGTCGCGCGGAAGAGGTCGCGGAGCGCGCCGATCTCTCCACCGTGGTGCGCATCGTGATGGATCATCGTCCAGAAGATCCGCCAGGCCGGCCATCTCTCGCCCCAGTTCGTCATGACGGGGCGTTCGAGATCGGCCTCGAGCGATCCCGCGAGGTCCTCGGTGAGCAGGGCATGACCGGTGTCGAGCATCTCGATCGCATCGTTCGGCGTGCCGGGCGTCTCGAACGTGAGCCACGTGAGCTCGCCGGGTCCGAACGCGTACTCGTGATACATCACCTTGCACATGGCGAGGTGCGTGAGCCGCCAGGCGATCGTCGTGAACGGGGCGGGCTCGGGGTCGGGCTCCGCATAGTGGTGCTCCCAGCGGCCGCGGTCGTCTCGGAAGACGGTCCAGCTCCCCGGGACGGGCGACCAGAAGAACTCGTCCTCGGACAGGCCGTGGAGGTGCGAGCGCATGTCATGGAACGTCTCCGACATCTCCCGCGCGAGGAGCTCGACGGCGCCCACCGACCCCGAGCCTAGCGCCGGCCGACCCGAGGCAGCTCGGGATCCTCTCTCGATCGTGGCGCCCAGCGGATGATCCGCGCGATCCTGGCGCCGCCGTCGACCGGTTCTGCCAGCGGCGAGTCGCAGGCGACCAGCCGAACGGGGTTCTGAGCGAGCCAGGACCGCACCGCGGAGAGCTCGTCCGCGCGCTCGCGCGGACAGGGGACCGGGATCGGCTCCACGTCGGGCTCCTCCGCTCGCGCGAGCGCGCCCCCCACGAACGCCAGCCGGCGGTCCTGGTGAGCCACGACCTCCAGCCGGCCCGCGCCGACGAGCCAGGCATCCTGGCGCGACCGCTGCAGCGCCGCGGCCAGGGCCCGGAGCCGGTCGCGGACCGAGGCAGCCTCCTCGTACCGCTCCGCCTCGGCGAGTCGTCCCATCCTCGCTTCGAGCGCTCCGAGGAGCCCGTCCGGGGCCTCGAGGGAGGAGAGGAGATCCCGGACGAGCTCTCCGTAGCGCTCGGGGTCGATCGCTCCGTCACAAGGGGCGGGGCAGCGGCCGATGTCGGCGAGGGCGCACGGGGCGAAGCGGGTGCGTGCGCTCATCGCGCGGGTGCATCGGCGGAGCGGCACGATCTCCTCGAGTGCCTCCTTGGCCAGCCGCGCGGCCCCCGAGCCCGAGAACGGCCCGAGGTACGCGCACGCGTCCTCCTCGCCGGCCCCATGGACGACCTTGAGGCGCGGGAACGCCTCCGCGGGGTCCAGCTTCAGGTAGGCGAACCGGCGCCAGGTCTTGCCGCGCCGGTTGTACTTGGGCTCGTACCGCCGGATCAGCCTCGCCTCGAGAACGAGGGCCTCGAGCTCGCCTCCAGGCGTCTCTTCTCCTTCGACCCGGCACACCTCGCCGAGGAGATCCTCGACCTTCTTCCGACCGTCACCGTAGAAGTAGGACTTCACTCGCGCGCGGAGGTCGCGGGCCTTCCCCACGTAGAGCACGCGGTCATCCCTGCCGACGAACCGGTAGACGCCCGCCGCGTGCGGGAGGGCGTCCGCGAGCCGGATCTTCCCGAAGTGCGGGCGCCCGCGTGCCTTCACCGCCTCGCGGAGGTCGCCGAGGGTGAGGATCCCGAGACGAGCTCCGAGGTCGAGGAGCCCGTCGAGGACCTCGGCGCACGCCATCGCGTCGTCCAGCGCCCGATGGATCGGCTTCACGCGAGTGCGGAAGTACGACGCCAGCGTCTGCAGACGGACGTTGGGCACGTCGGGCCACACGACCCGTCGAGCCAGCTTCGCGGTGCAGACCGGGGGACCGTCGAGGAGGGGATAGTCCAGCCGCGAGAGGTTCTCGTTCAGGAAGGAGTGATCGAATCGCGCGTTGTGCGCGACGAACACCGCACCTCGAGCGAACTCCAGGAAGGCGGGCAGGACCGCCTCGATGGGAGGCTCCCCCCGGACGAGGAAGTCGTCGATGCCGGTCAGTTGCGAGATGAAGGGCGGGATCGACGCGCCGGGATCGACGAGCGCCTGGAACGTACCGAGGCGCTCCCCGCCGCGAACCCGGACGGCGCCGATCTCGGTGATCTGGGACTCGCGGGGCGACCCACCGGTCGTCTCGAGGTCGACGACCACGAACTCGACCTCCCGCAGCGGCACACCCTCCTCGAGGGTGGTCTGGATGGGTGCCGGCAGCACGGGCGCCTCCGATCGGTGGGGCCGACGGGGACGCTCACCGTATCGAACAGATGTTCGATGGTCAAGGAGGGGTGGGTCCATCCCGCGATGGTGATGGCGGGTGCCGACATCGGGCTCGCTTACGTGGCGGGGAGCATGAAGGTCCGGGCACGGGTACACGGCTTGTACGTCGCGGTGCCCTTGAACCGGACGACGACCTTGTACGTGCCTCCGGGTCTCGGACGGAGGAACGTCGCCTTGTAAGAACTGTCCGGCTTGCCGTCATGGTCGCGATCGCGGAGATCTCGGACGCGAACCGTCTTCGCGGTGATCTTCACGAACCTGCTGTGCACCTTCCGGAACAGTGTCGCCGTGACCCGGAGCCCCGTCTGTGCGCGCTCCAGGACCCCGGTGACGAGGATCCTCGTCGGTGTCCGGGCAACCCGAAGGGTGACCGTGGTGGGCGCCTTGTCGTCGTTGCGGATCGTGCCGACGGCCGTCCCGTCCGTGAGCAACGCGTTGGCCGGGTTGCTCAGCGTCACGGACAGGGTCTCGTCGCTCTCGTACGTCGCGTCGCCGTTCACGACGACCTCGATCGTGGTCCCGCTCTCGCCCGCGGGGATCGTGAGGGTACCGGCCGCGGGGAGGTAGTCGGTTCCCATGGCGGCGGTGAGGCCCGCCGTCGCGAAGTCGACGGTGGCGTCGACGTCCGTGTCACCCGTGAGGGTCACGGGGAAGGTCAGCATCCTCTGCCCCGCGTTCCCTTCGTTCACCGAGACATCGCCGATGGACAGTCCCGGCTCGGCATCGTCGTTCACGATCGTTCCGATGCCCTGTGAGTCGCCGATCGGAGCGCCGGTCCCGTTCGAGAGGTTCACCGCCATGGTCTCGTCGTGCTCGAACGTCGCGTCCTCGTTCACAGTGGTCACGACGGTCTCCGAGGTGTCAAGCGGGGCGAACGTCAGGTGTTGCTCGAGTCGAAGTAGTCGGCGCCGTTCGTCGCGGTGCCGGCAGCTGTGGTCCAGTCGACCGTCACGGGCGACGCCGACTGGTGCGAAAGGGTCACCGAGAACGTGATCGAACCCACACCTTCGAGGATCGTCGGTTCGTCGATGTCGATCACGGGAAGGAGTTCGTCGTCCACGATCGTCCCGATCCCGGTCGCGCCACCCAGCGTCGCGCTGGACGGGCCGGAGAGCGTGACGCGGAACGCTTCGTCGAGCTCGGCGATCAGGTCGCCGTTCACGCTGACCGCGAGCGTCTCGCTAGTGTCGCCCGGCACGAAGGTCAGTGTCCCCGATCCGGTCGCGTAGTCGGCGGGCTGGACCGCGTCGTCGTCGCCCGTCGCCCAGCCCACGGTGATCGTCTTCGCGCTCGCGGCCGACAGCGACACGGTGAACATGGCGGTCGCGGTGCCGGCGTTGCCCTCGGTGACGGAGACGTCGTTGACCGAGAGGGGTGGGGGGGCACGTCGTTGTCGGTGATCGTGCCGACGCCCTGGGCGTCGCCGATCTGGCCGGGGGCCCCGACCAGCGTCGTCAGGTTGACCACGAACGTCTCGTTCGACTCGTCGGTGACGTCTCCCACGATGGGGACCGTGACGGACCTCGAGGTCGCGGACTTCGGGAGCGTGACGGTGTCGGAGGACGACGTGAAATCTCCGGGTGCGTTCGCGGAGCCCGGCGCGGTCGCCCAGCTGACCTGCAGGGGACAGCACAACTTCGGCGGCGGCGCCGCCTGGATCGTGAAGGAGGCCGTCGTGGATGCACCCGTGCCTTCGACCACCGTGACGTCGTTGATCGTGACGATGGGGGTCGGGGCTGCGATCGCCGGGGACGGCAGGGAGAGCACGAGCATCGCCGCAGCGGCCGCTCCGGCCACGAGACGACGGGATGCAGAGGAAGGACGAGTTCGACCAACACGAAAGCCGAGGCGCTCCATCGGGGAGCAATCGGCACGTCTACGGCTCGGATGGATACCTGCTCCAGGGTTTTCCCCGTCCCCACGAAAGGGTAGGGAGGATGGGGGGTCCGCCTAGGCCACCTGGCGGCCAACCCTCCGCCGCTGCTGCTCCGTGAGCCCGCCCCAGACGCCGTATCGCTCCCCGTTCTTCAACGCCCACGAGAGGCACTCCTCTCGGATGGTGCACGCACTGCAGAAGGCCAGCGCCGGCCCGGCCTCCTCTTCGGAGATCGGGAAGAAGACGTCGGGGTCGATCCCGTAGCACGCGGATCGTTCCTGCCAGACGTCGGGTGGTGCGGGGTTCTCGGGCAACACGTCGACATCGACGGCTGGGAGACGATCGATGCGCACCCTTCCGTTCCTCCCCCCCGGGGTTCCCGTCGGTCCGGACCGAAGGAATAGCACGGAGTGACCACGACGGGGAAGGGGTCCAGGGTCGCGTCCTGGCAAACCCCCAGGTGGTGGATGGGAAATGACCCGAAGTATCTACTCCCCGTTCCGTAGGGAAAGCGGCCCCGCGTCTGTGGCGAGCTGAGGCGAGGCGGCGTCCCAACGGATCCGGACGATCGCAGTGACGCCGTCGGACGACTCGGCGACGCTCGTCACCTCTCCCACGGTTTCGCCGTCCTTGAGGACCGGCGCACCTGCGGAGATGGGCGCCTGGGAGCGGACGTGGAGCAACACCCGGGGCGGGTGCCCGAGGTTGCGGACCTTGGCCACAGATTCTTGGCCGAGGAAGCACCCCTTGGTGAAGTCGATCGTGTCCTCGAGCCCCGCTTCCGCAGGGAGGGCGTCCGCTCCGAAATCGACCATCATCCGCACGACGCCCCGCCGTACCCGCCGGGCCTCGAGATCCTCCGGCGAGACCTCGACCAGGCCATCCTCCCGGAAGCGCGCGCGCAGCCGCTGGGCGTCGCCCGGCCTCAAGATGAGGTCGTGCCCCGTGCCGAGCACGGACGGCGTCAGGACGAGTGCGCCGTCGTCGCGATCCGCGGCGACTCCGTCGTCGAGGACGGCGACCACCACGGACCGGTCGGTCCGGTCCTCCACCACGACGTCGGATGAGAGCACGTACGGGGACAGGATCGCGTCCACGGGCTCCGGCTGGTCCGGCGCCTGCAGCAGCAGGTAGGAGTCGTCCACGGCGGCGAGGTGGAAGTCCGCACGGATCCTGCCGGTCGGGGACAGGAGCAGGGAACGCCGGGACCGCCGATCCGGCAGTCCCTCGACGTCGGCCGTCACCAGATCGTGCAGCCACGACCTCGCGTCGGCTCCCCCCACGGCGATGATCCTCCAGCCGGGGAGGACGCCGAACGCCCATCCGCGCTCGAGGGCATCCTGGTGCGTCGTTCCCGTTGCCGTGCCTCCCTCATCGAGCGTGCTCTGGGAGGATATCCCTCCGGTGGAGATCCCAAGGACCCTGGTGGTGACGAACGACTTCCCTCCGAGGGTCGGTGGAATCCAGAGAACGCTCGAGTCGCTCTGCCGAGAGCTTCCGCCGGACAAGGTCTCTGTGGTCGCCCCCTCGTGCGAAGGCTCCGAGCCGTTCGACCGCGCCGCGCCGTTCGAGGTCGTCCGCGAGCGGCGGCGATTCGTGTGGCCGTCTCCCGGAGTGGCGCGTCGCCTCGAAGCCCAGGTCCATCGGTCCGGCGCCGAGGTCGTCCTGTTCGGCGACGCCTTCCCGCTGGCGTTGATGGGGTCGCGTCTCGCGGCCCGGGGGACACCGTCCGTCATCCTCGCCCACGGGTTCGACTACTGGCTCTCGACGGTGCCGATCGCCCACGCCGTCATGAAGCGGATGACGGCACCGGCATCCCGGGTGGCGGGATGCAGTGAGTTCGTCTCACGCCGGGTCCGGACCGCCGTCCCTCATCAGGTGCCGGTCTCGGTCCTGCACCCGGGCGCCGACGTGGAGCGGTTCCGCCCCGATCTCCCCACCGCCGACATCCGAGAGCGACATGGGCTCGGCGATCGCCCGCTGGTCGTCTGCGTCAGTCGCTTGGTTCCTCGCAAGGGCCAGGATGTTCTGATCAAGGCGATGCGTTCGATCCAGCGTCGGGTCCCGGAGGCGGGCCTGGTCATCGTCGGTTCCGGCCCCTACGAAGCCACCCTCCGTGGTCTCGCAGAGCGCGCGCCCACCGGGGCCGTGACGTTCGTGGGCGAGGTCCAGGAGGAGGACCTTCCCCGCTATTACGCCGCGGGGGACGTGTTCGCCATGCCGTGCCGAACGCGCCTCGGAGGGCTCGAGGTCGAGGGCTGGGGGAACGTCTTCATCGAAGCTGCGGCCTGCGGCCGACCAGTGGTCGTCGGCGATTCCGGTGGATCGCGCGAGGCGCTGGTGCACGCAGAGACCGGTCTCCTGGTCGACGGGGCGGACGTATCCAGCGTGGCGGACGCCGTCGCCTCCCTGCTGGAGGATCCGGCCTACGCGCGCCGGCTGGGCAAGGCGGGCCGTGCTCGGGTCGAGCGGGACCACACGTGGTCCCGGGTCGCCGAGCGTCTCGCGGGCTGGCTCCGCGCCGCGGTGGATGCCTGAGGGCCGCTCCACGGTTCTCGGGCATCCCGGCGATACGCTGGCCGACGTGGATGACCTCCGCTGCCCCAACTGCTCGGCGCTCGTGAGCGCCGACGCCGACTGGTGTGGCCAATGTTTCACGTCCCTTCGGACCCCGGTCCCCGATCCGGAGCCCGATCCGACCCGGGCCACGCCCAACCGTGCCCGACCGGTGGACGGGGCCGAAGGGGCGGTACCCACCTGGCCCTGCCCCACGTGCGGCACGCAGAATCCGATCGAGCTGGATCTTTGCAGCGTGTGTGGCACGTCGTTCGGTCAGCTGTTCCGGGAGGCGGCTGCCGGCACGACCGTCTCGCCTCGCGACGCCTTCCTCTGGTCGCTCACGTTCCCCGGCGTCGGCCACGCGAAGGCCGGCCGGGCGCCCGACGGCATCGCTCGAGGCACGCTGTTCACGCTCACCTTCGGTCTGGCCCTCGTGATCGTGACGTCGGGAGTCTCGACGCCGCCCGTCTTCGGCGTCGTGATCCTGCTGCTGGGGTCGGCGCTCGTGCTCTACCTCGGGTCTGCCGCCGAGGCGTATCGGATCGCCTCCGGGGGGTCGCCGTTCGTCTCCGCCCGCACGTTGCTGTGGGCGACGGTCGCGTTGATCATGATCTCGGTCGCGCTGCTCGCGATGTCGGTCGTGACCGTGAACGCGCGCTGAGACCTCCCGCCGCTAGGATTCCGGCCGATGGAACACGCCGAGGGGTCGATCGTGATCGATGCGGCGCTCGAGGACGTGATGGAGGTCCTCGAGGACTACGAGGCGTATCCGGAGTGGGCCGAGGTCCGGGTCGCGAGGATCCACCAGCGAGGTGAAGGAGGACGGGCGACCGAGGTCGCCTTCGAGGTCGACGTCCCGGTGCTCGGCAAGGCGACCTACACGTTGACGTATCGCTACGCGCCGGGCGACACGGGTCTGTCCTGGACGACGAAGGAGGCGCGCGGCGCCATCCGCGACATCCGCGGGGAGTATCTGCTGAACGAGATCTCCGACTCGGAAACGAAGGTCACGTACCGCCTTGCGGTGGAGATCGGCATCCTCGTGCCCGGCTTCGTCCGGACGGAGGGTGCGAAACGCGTGATCGAGAACGCCCTCGAGCGGCTCAAGCGTCGGGTCGAGATGGGCTGAGCGGTGCGCGTCCTCCTGTTCACCGGCAAGGGCGGCGTCGGCAAGACGACCGTCGCCGCCGCCACGGCCGTTCGGTCCGCCCAGGCGGGGCAGCGGACGCTCGTGATGTCGACGGACCCGGCGCACTCGCTGGGCGACTCCTTCGACGAGGAAATCGGTTCGGCTCCGACACAGATCGCGGAGCGACTGTGGGCGCAGCAGATCGACGCGCAGGAGCGGCTCGAGGACAACTGGCGAGAGATCCAGGACTACATCATCCAGCTCATGAACTGGGCCGGGACGGAGACGATCCAGGCGGAGGAGCTGACCGTGCTGCCGGGCCTGGACGAGATCTTCGCCCTGATCGACGTCAAGACGCACGTCGAGAGCGGCGCCTACGACGTGTTGATCGTCGACTGCGCCCCGACGGCCGAGACGCTCCGGCTGCTGTCCCTCCCCGACGTGATGCAGTGGTACATCGAGCGGATCTTCCCGGTCGAGCGGCGGATCGTGAAGACCGTTCGTCCGATCATGGCGCGGGTGACCACCCTTCCGATCGCGGGGGACCGCGTCTTCGATGCGATCGAGCGTCTCCACCGGAACCTCGATGCGGTCAAGAAGATCCTGACCGACGAGGCCACCTCGTCGGTCCGTCTGGTGGTCAACCTCGAGAAGATGGTCATCGCCGAAGCGAGGCGTACGTACACGTACCTCGGTCTGTTCGGCTACCGCGTGGATGCCGTGGTCGTGAACCGCGTCCTGCCGCCCGATGTGACCGACCCGTACTTCGGGAAATGGAAGGACATCCAAGCCGAGCACCTCGCGACGGTGCACGAGTCCTTCGAACCCGTGCCGATCCTCACGGCTCGCCTCTTCGACCGGGAGATGATCGGCGTCGACCTGCTCGAGGAGATGGGCCGGGAGGTCTACGGGGAGCTCGACGCCGCGGACATCCTGTACCGCGACGAACCCATCCGGGTGCGGAAGCGGGGGACCGGCTACGTACTGATGATGCGACTGCCGTTCGCCTCCCGTGAGGACATGGACATCCACCGCCGTGGCGAGGAGCTCTTCATCCGTGTGGGCGCGTACAAGAGGAACCTGATCCTCCCCCAGACCCTCAAGCGGATGACGGTCCGGGAGGCGAACTTCGCCGGCGATCACCTCGAGATCCTGTTCGGGCGGGAACCCCGTCCGACGGAAAGGAGCTGACATGACCGAGGCCGCCAAGCGCACGAGGGCGCGACGCTCGACGCCTCCCGAGCACGACGGGCATGGGTCGGGCGCCCAGGTGTGCACGGTGGGGTTCTGCCCGATCTGCCTCGCCGTCACCGCCGTCCAGCCCCTCAAACCCGAGGCGATCGAGCATCTCTTGAACGCCGGGCGGGAGTTCCTGCTCGCCATGACGGCGGTGCTGGGCGCGCGGGCCGACGAAGCCGGCGGCAAGGAGGACGCGCCGACACTCACGCGCATCGACATCGAGTGAGCGCCCGGCGCGCGGTCGGCATCGACGTCGGCGGCACGAAGATCGCCGCCGCCCGGATCACGATGGAGGGGGCCGTCGAAGCCACCACCGTGGCCCCGACCCCGGCGCGCGATCGGGACCAAGCCCTCGCCGCGATCGAGGCCGCGGCCTCCGCGGTGATCGACGACGACGTCGTCGCGATCGGCGTCGGCATGGCGGGGCTCGTTGACGTTCGCTCGGGAGTGCTCCTGTCGGCTCCGAACCTCGTGTGGCGGAACCTGTCGGTCTCGGAGGGTCTCGGCATGAAGTTCGAGCTGCCCGTGACCGTCGACAACGACGCGACGGCCGCTGCGTGGGCCGAGAGTCGTCTCGGCGCGTCCCGGGGCTACGAGGACTCCCTGTTCGTGGGCGTCGGTACGGGGATCGGAGGCGGGATCGTCGCCGGCGGAGCCCTCCTCCGGGGAGCCCACGGCCTCGCGGGGGAGATCGGCCACATCATCGTGGAGCCCGGCGGGCCCCTGTGCGGGTGCGGGAACCGCGGGTGCTGGGAGCAGGTCGCCGGCGGGTCGGCGATCGCACGAGCCGGCCGTCGTGCCGTCACCGACGAGCCCGGGTCCACGATCGCCCGCCTCGCCGGCGGCGATCCTCGGCGCGCGACCGGCGAGCTCGTGACCGAGGCAGCGCGGGACGGTGACGCCGCGGCGCTCGTGATCGTGACCACGGTGGCTCGGCGGATCGGCGAGGGCATCGCGGGACTCGTGAACGTGCTGGATCCGGAGATCGTGGTGGTCGGGGGAGGGGTCGGTGAATCCGAGGATCTGCTGATGGGTCCCCTCCGGGACGCGTACCTGGCCTCCGTCGAAGGGGTCGACGTCCGACCGGAGGTGGCGATCGTGCCGGCGCTGCTCGGGAACGACGCGGGCGCGATCGGTGCCGCGCTCTTGGCGCTCGAGGCCGTCCCGGCGTGAAGCTCGGGCTCAGCCTCCCGATGTTCACGGCCGACGTGGGGCGACCGCTCGCGGCGGCGGCGACAGCTGCGGCCGCCGGGTACGACGGGGTCTTCGCCCCCGATCACCTGTTCCCGCCTGGCGCGCCCGGCCGGCCCGCGCTGGAGCCGTTCGCGATCCTCGCTGCCGTGGCGGCGCGCCATCCCGACCTCTCCGTCGGGACCCTCGTCTCGAGGGTGTCGCTTCGACCGGCGGGGATCCTCGCGAAGCAGGCCGCTGGGCTGGATCAGATGAGCGGTGGTCGAGGTGTCCTCGGGCTCGGCGCCGGCGATTCGGTCTCCAAAGCCGAGCACGAAGCCTTCGGCATCCCGTTCGCGTCCGTGTGCGACCGGGTCGAACTCCTCGCGGAGACGGTGAGCGCGATGCGCCGGTTGTTCGCGGGAGATCCCTGGGAGGGAGGCCCCCACGTCCCGCCGATCGCCGGGCCTTTGCTCCCCCCCGGAGATCCGGAGCTCTGGGTCGGAGGGAGGTCGTCCGACGTGATCGCTGTCGCCGCCCGGTCCGCCGATGCCTGGAACGGGTGGGCGATGGACGCCGAGGGCTTCGAGGCGGCTGCCGCCGAGCTCCGCGGGCTCGCCGACGGTCGCCCCGTGTTCCCGACATGGGGTGGGATCGCCCTCGTCGGCAACGATCCCCTCGAGCTGGAACGGCTCCGCGAGGCGCGCCACGCCGAAGGCAGGTCCTTGGACCTCTGGCAGGGAGACGCGACGGCGTTCCGCAGGTTCGCCGAACGCCTCGAGGATGCGGGCTGCGAGTGGATCGTCGTGCTACCCGTCGGGGGGGAAGATCGGATCGAGGTCGTCGCCCGTGCCATGCGCGCCTGAGCGCCCTTCGGACGGTGGGGCACGCCCGGGATGAAGAGCGCTGCGCTGAAGCGGGAGAAGCGACGGATCCGGCGCGCCGTGCTCGAGCAGCGGGACGCCCTGCCCCTCAGCGTTCGCGTCGAGTGGGGAGAGCACATCGCCGGTCGATTCGTCGACCTTCCCGAGGTCGGGGGCGCGAAGACGGTGATGGTGTTCTCGTCGTTCGGATCCGAGGTGCCGACCGGTCCCCTGGTCGAGCGGCTCCGCGCCCTCGGGATCGTGGTCGCGCTCCCGAGGATCGAGAGGGTCGATCTCGTGGCCGTCCCCTTCGTGCCCGGCGATCCGGTGCGCGCCACGACGTTCGGTGCCGTCGAACCGGTCGCCCCCGACATCATCGACCCTGCGGCGCTCGACGTCGTCGGCGTGCCCGGCGTGGTGTTCGATCGGCAGGGTCGCAGGATCGGCTACGGCGGCGGCTTCTACGACCGATTCCTGCGAGGACTGGATGCGTTCACCGTCGGCGTCGCGTTCGGGCTCCAGGTGATCGAGGGGCCGCTCCCGACCGGGAACTTCGATCTCCCGGTCCAGGCGATCGTCACGGAGCAGGAGACAGTCCGTCCGGACTTGAACAGCCGTTCAAACTCATGATAAGAGGGGCGCATGGACGAGACGCGTAGCGGAAGCGAGAGCAGGAAGACGGCGTTCCACGACATCATGTCGAAGACGGCGGCCGGATTCATGGAGGAGGCCGGCTGGTTCTGGGTGACGGGTTTCGGCGATCCCGAGGCCGAGTACACGGCCGTTCGAGCAGGGGTCGGTGTGTGGGACGTCTCGCCGCTCAACAAGTGGGACTTCCGCGGGCCGGACGCACCGGAGGCGGCGCAGCGGGTCCATTCGAACGACATCCTCGGGATGCAGGACGGCCAGGTCCGATACGGCGCGTTCCTGGATGAGGACGGCCTCCTGGTCGACGACGGCACGGTCTTCCGACACTCGGAGGATCACCTGTGGGTCTGCACGAACGGCCTGGATCACGAGGCGTACTTCGCCGAGGCGACGAAGGGATTGGACGTCGGGGTGGAGTACATCGCGCCCGACCTGCCCCACCTGCAGGTGCAGGGCCCGCGGTCGCGCGAGGCGCTGCAGCCCCTCACGGACGCCGACCTGGAGGGCCTCGGGTACTTCCGGTTCCTGCCGGAACAGGTGTCGGTCGGCGGCGTGCCCGTGTGGCTGTCGCGGACCGGTTTCTCGGGCGAGCTCGGCTACGAGCTCTTCACGAAGCCGGAGCATGCCGAGGACCTCTGGACCGTGATCGAGGGCATCGGGGCGGTGCCCTACGGGGTGGACGTCGTCGAGCCCCTGCGCATCGAGGCGGGGATGATCGTCACCGACTACGACTACGAGGCACATCAGCGCACGCCGTACGATCTCGGGCTCGACCGATTGGTGGCGCTCGGGGGCGCGGGCTCGTTCATGGGGAAGGAGGCGCTGCAGGAGGTCGCGGCCGCCCCGCCCAACCGTTTCAAGACGCTGCGACTCGAAGGGGAGGAGCTGCCCGAGTACGGCGCCGCGGTCATGAAGGACGGTGAGGACGTCGGCGTGTTGACCTCCCCGGCGAGCAGCCCCGCGTTCGGGGCGATCGGTCTCGCGATCCTCCGAACCGACACGGCCGCCGACGGCACCACGGTCGACGTCGCCCTCGGCGCGGGCACGATCGGCGCGACGGTCGACCAGCTCGCCATCGTCGACCCCGAGAAGCGGCGTCCCCGGGGCTGAGCGCCACCGCTCACGTAGGCTCGCCGTGATGAGCGAGATCGTCGGCGTCGTGCCGAACTTCAGCGAGGGGCGACGACGCGACGTGATCGACGACATCGTCCGAGCCTTGGATGTCGAGGGTGCTCGTGTGGTCTTCGCCGAGGCCGATCCCGATCATCACCGTCTCGACACCACCGTCCTGGGATCGGCCGACACCGTGCGGCGGTCGGCCGTCGCCGGAGCCGCCGTCGCGATCGAACGGATCGACATGTTCGAGCACCACGGCGGTCATCCGCGGATGGGAGCCGTGGATGTGGTGCCGTTCATGCCGGTCCGGGACGTGGAGATGGACGCCTGTGTGGACCTGGCGCGCGCCGTCGGTCGGGAGCTGGCAGAGTCGTTCTCCCTTCCGGTCTATCTGTACGGAGAGGCCGCGGTCGCGCCCGAGCGCCGGTCGCTCGCCGACGTGCGGAAGGGCGAGTTCGAGGGTCTCCGGGCGGCCGTCGCAGCGGGCGATCGGCTCCCCGACTTCGGACCGCACGAGATAGGCCGCGCGGGCGCGACCGCCGTCGGGGCGCGCAGGCCGCTCGTCGCGTTCAACACCTACCTGTCCGGGACCGACGAGCAGGCGGCCAAGGAGATCGCTCGCGAGATCCGCGAGTCCTCGGGAGGGTTACCTGCCGTCCGGGCGATCGGCTTCGCGGTGCCGGAGCGGGGATGCGTCACCGTCTCGATGAACCTGGTGGACTTCGAGGTGACGGGCGTTCGGGCGGCGTTCGACGCCGTGACGGATGCGGCCGCGGCGCGCGACGTGGAGGTGGTGGATTCCGAGATCGTCGGGTTGGCGCCGGCGGCGGCGTTGCCGGCGGGGACGGTGGAGCACGTGCGACTGACCGGGTTCTCGCCGGATGCGCAGATCCTGGAACGCCTGGTGGACGCCGGTTGAACCCCGGCCGGTGTCGGGAAAGGAGAACGTTCGTGAGCACCTCCGAACACGCGATCGGATCGTGGCTGGACGAGCTCGGGTCGGCGGCCGCGACCCCGGGGGGCGGCGCGGCCGCCGGGGTCGCGGCTGCCACGGGGGCGGCCCTGATCGCCATGGTGGGTCGTCTCACCGTCGGCAAGGAGGGCTTCGAGGACCTGGACGCTCGCATGCGTTCCCTGATGGAGACCGCCGACGCCGAGCGCGACATGTTCCTCGCGCTCGCCGACGAGGACGCCGAGGCTTTCGACTCGGTGATGGCGTCGTTCAGGCTTCCCAAGGAGACCGACGAGGAGAAGGCCTCGCGAACGATGCGGATCCAGGAGGCCTACGAGGCCGCCGCGGCGGTCCCGCTCCGGCTCGCCACGCGATGCGTCCGGTTGATGGAGCTGGCCGAGGACGCGACCGCGATGGGGAACCCCCATGCGGCCTCGGACGGCTACTCGGCAGGGATGCTCCTGTTCGCCGCGGCACTCGCGGCGATGGCGAACGTACGGATCAACGCCGCCGGTCTGAGGGACGAGGCGAAGGGGCAGATGCTCGTCGACGAGTGCGACGCCCTGCGAGCCAGAGCCGACACGTTGCTCCAGCAGGTGGAGGAGGCGTTCCTCCTGCGCCTGTCGCCCTGAGGCTCGAACGACCGGAGCGCCGGTTCCACGCTTGCCCTAGGCTTCGCAGACGGTGAGGGTCGAATCGATCGTCTTCGATTGCCGCGATGCCGCGCCGCTCGCCCGTTTCTGGGCCGCCGCGCTCGGTTGGTCCGTGGCCCCGTACGACGAGGAGGAGCTCGAGCGGCTCGCTTCGAAGGGCGTCTACGACCCCGAGGACGATCCGTCCGTGATGGTGGAGCCTCCCGAGGGGGAGGACCTCCCCGTCCTGTTCTTCACGGAGGTCCCCGAGGAGAAGGCGGCGAAGAACCGCGTCCATCTGGATCTCGCGGCGGACCTCCCGCTCGAAGTCGAGGTCCAGCGTCTGGAAGGACTCGGCGCCCACGTCCGGAACTGGGCGGAGGACGACGGCAGCACCTGGTGCGTGATGCTCGATCCGGAGGGCAACGAGTTCTGCGTGGTCACGGTGCCCGGCGGCGACGATGACGATCAGGGCGACGAGGTTTCAGGGAACTGACGCTGACGGCTGACGCCACGTTCAGAGGATCGTGGTGACGTTGTCGATGTACTCGGCCCCGGCGAGCCCTACGACCACCAGCATCCCAGCGGTCGCGCCGGCGCGGATCAGCTGCGCGAGCCCGTGCCGCCCACGCCGGTCGACGGCGGAGGCCGAGAGCATCGCGACCCAGGCCCCGATCAACGGCACGCCGAGCCTCCCCGCGAACGCGAATGCCACGCCGATCACTCCGGGGACGATCGGGAGCGCACACACGGCGGTGAGCGCCCACATCCGAGGCGAGAGCGCCGCGGCCGGCGGGACCCTGCGTTCCAACAAGGCGTACGCCGAGGATGCGACGATCCCGAACGCGAAGAACAGGCCGGAGAACATCGTGACGTTCAGGACGCGGTCGCCGAGGATCACGAAGTCGGCGTTGCCCTTGTCGACCACCGCTGCGCCCGTGAGCGCCAGCAGGAACCCGCCGAAGACGAGCCCTCGCGCCACGGTTCCACGGGGGAGCCACGGCCGGGCCACGACGAAGGCGCCGGCCGCGAAGAGGGTCGAGGACACACCGGCGAAGACCACCAACGCGATCGTCCCCGCCAGGGTGATCTCACCCACGACGGCGCCGTTCTCGGTCACCGCGCCACGGACCTCGGGGGCGGCGAGCGCCGCGATGCGCATCACGATCCGGCTCGCGAGGCCCCCCACGAGCGCTCCCGCGATGCCGGAGCCGACCACGACGATCGCCGTCTCCCGCAGGCGGGAGGCCATGGCGTCCCCGAGGGATCGAGAGGGAACTGTGGCGGTCGCGGTGACGCTCACGGCACCATCCTCACTCGACCGTGGCGCCCACGCGAGGTGGCGGACACCCGAGATCGCAGGGATGCAGGCACCTCGCCGGGTTCACCGAAGCGCGGCGGGTCGTGTCGCTAGAACAGACCGAGGGTCCGGCCGTCGGGATCCAGGTCGACCTGCATGAATGCGGGCGTCTTCCCGAGCCCGGGCATCCGCTGCATGTCACCGCAGAGCACCACCACGAAGCCCGCGCCGGCGCTCGGCACGACGCCGCGGACGGGGAGCCGGTAACCGGTCGGCCGGTTCAGCAGCGAGGGGTCGTGGCTGAGCGAGAGATGGGTCTTGGCCATGCAGACGGGCATCTCGCCGTACCCCAGCTGCTCCATCCGGGCGATGTCCTTCTCGGCCTGCGCCTGGTAGTCGACGCCGTCCGCGCCGTAGATCTTCGTGGCGATCGCCTCGACCTGCGCCTTGAGCGGCGTGCCGACCTGCGTGAGCTGGTGGAACGTGCTCGGCTGCTCACACGCCGCGACGACCGCCTCCGCGAGCTCGATGGCGCCGGCGCCGCCTTCCGCGAACGCTCGGTTCACGACCACCGTCTCGGCACCGGCGTCACCGGCGAGCTCCCGGATGGTCTCGATCTCCTTCTCGGTATCGGTCGGGAAGTTGTTGATCGACACGACGCACGGCAGGCCGTATCCGCGGACGATCCCGATGTGCGCGCCCAGGTTGTCGATCCCCCGCCGGAGCGCGTCCACGTCCTCGTTGCCCAGCCGATCGAACGGCATCCCGCCATGGAACTTGGTCGCCCGCACCGTCGTCACCAGCACGCCGGCGGACGGCGCGAAGCCGCCCGATCGGCACACGATGTCGCAGAACTTCTGGAACCCGAGGTCGGAGGCGAAGCCGGCCTCCGTGACGACGTAGTCCGCCAGCTTCAACGCGATCCGATCCTCGATGATCGAGTTGTTGGCGTGCGCGATGTTCCCGAACGGTCCCGCGTGGATCAGCGCGGGCTGTCCCTCGAGCGTCTGGACCAGGTTCGGCTTGATCGCCTCCTTCATCACCACCGCCATCGCTCCGGCGACGCGGAGGTCGTTCGCGGTGACGGGGGTGCCGTCGAAGGTGGAGGCGACGACGACACGACCGAGCCGCTCGCGAAGGTCGGCGAGGTCACTCGAGAGCGCGAGCACGGCCATGATCTCCGAAGCCGCCACGATCACGAACTGGCTCTCCCGTGGGACGCCGTGGGCCCTGCCTCCAAGGCCGACGACGCCGTAGCGAAGCTCCCGGTCGTTCACGTCGAGGGTCCTCGGCCAGCTCACGGACACCGGGTCGATGCCGAGCAGGTTGCCGTGGTAGATCGACGCATCCAGCGCAGCCGCGAGGAGGTTGTGTGCGGC
>Ga0299907_10000562_pt1 | contig 18570 bp, 21 predicted proteins | sample RVTome_16_FD_198680 | JGI IMG/M metagenome (GOLD analysis project Ga0299907, IMG submission 198680) | Soil microbial communities from uranium-contaminated site in the Upper Colorado River Basin, Wyoming, United States - RVT152D67 (version 2) ...
CTCGGGAGAGTCGACGACCGCGACCGGGACGGCGTTGGTCGCGATCTCATCGAGCCATGCCTCGTCGGAGGGTGCGAGTGAAATCGCCGGCGTCGCATCGACGGCATCGACGGCATCGACGGCATCAGCGGCATCGACGGGGGCGGGGGGATCGGCGGGGGCGGGGGATTCATCATCGAGAAGCGGCTCGACCAGGTCGAGGCGCCACAACGTGTGGAGTAAGCGAACGGCCCGGGCCCGGCCAAACACTTCTTCCAACTGCTGGAGCGACAGGACGGAAACCAAAGATGCCACGGCCCACCAGTCGTCCTCGGCGATCGTGACCGGACCGGAAAGAGCGTCCTTGAGCATCAGACGGCCCTCCACGAGATCTGACCGAGAAACGTCTGTCTCGAGTTCCGTGAGGCGAGCCATGTCGGCGAGGAGCTCCTCGATCTCCCACCCCTCGGCCTCGGGGCCTTGGTAAGCCACGAGCTCGAACGAGCCGCTGGCGATCCCCGCCAGCACGAACAGCGCATCCACGACCGCCACCCGGGAACCCGCTTCGCCCTCGACGACGACGTCACCGGTGACGGAAGCTCCCGACACCCTCCCCGCCACGAAGTGGATCACGCCCGAGCGTTCACCCCGCACCTTCAGCGTCACCGTCTTGCTGGTCACCCTCAGCATGTTGAGCAGGTCTGCGACCGGCCAATCGGAGAGTTCGCCTGAAAGATTCATCCCGGACCCCTGGAGTTCCCTTCTGTCTCACGAGGACCCTCACGAAAGGGTCGTTGAGATGGGGTATCGGACGCGGTAGGGCCCCGGTTGAGCAACTTCGCGGAAATGAGCGGACCCGGCGTGGATCCTCAGAGCACCACGCGGAGAAGGGCCCACGCGACCAGCAGGGCGGCCGGGGCGAGGGCCAGGGGGATCTCGAGTCGGCGAATGCGGAACATGACAAAGGGAGTCCGGTCCCGTTCGCCTGATACCGGAGTAGGCTTACGGCTCCCAACCCGACGTTCGGGGGCCTTCTTGTTCGGACCACAACTCGTTGTTGAGGAGCGATTCCATCAAGGATGGAAATTGCTCGATGTCTCGGGCGAGCTAGACATGGCAACCGCCCAGCAGCTCGGCAAGGCGCTGGCGGACGCCGCCGGCACCAAGGTGATCCTCGACATGGTGGACGTGACCTTCATCGACTCAGTGGGCCTCCGCACATTGATCCAGGCTCGCCAGCAGTTCGGTGACGAGTCGCTTCACGTCGTGGCGCCCGAGGGGCCCGTGAGGCGACTGCTCCAACTGACCAAGCTCGAGGACTCCTTTTCGGTTTCCGACTCACTTCCGTGAGCGACCGGGCGGCCTCGGCCGGCGAACGCACAATCGCGGAGATTCGCCTCAGAGCCGACTCCGCCGCCCCCTACCTCGCCCGGAGGATGGTCGCCGCGGCCACGTCGGGCGCCCCCTCCGTGCGGGAGTTGGATATCACTCTCCTCACCAGCGAGCTCGTGTCGGTGCGGGTGGCCACTGCCACGGTCATCGATGTGAGTTTGGCGGACCTGGGGCGGTCTATCCGCATCACCGTCGGCTCCCCCGCAGAGTCCGACAGCGCCGCCGACGAGTTGATCTCCCCGATCCTCGACCGTCTAGCCACGCGGTGGGGAGAGACCGACCACGCCACCTGGTTCGAGGTCGAATGGATCTCCAGACGGACGCTCGACGACCTCGATGAGGGGGCCCTGTTCGCCTTGCTGCCCGACCACGCCGCCCGCTCCGAGATCTTCGAGAGGTACCTCGGCTTCTCAACGGCCTTGGCCCGCCGCTTCACCCGCTCCCGCGTCGCCTTCGCGGATCTCGAACAGGTCGCGGCCATGGCCCTCGTCAAGGCGATCGACCGATTCGACACTGAGTACGGGGCGAAGTTCACCACTTTCGCCGGCGAGACGATCAAAGGGGAGCTGAAACGCCACCTGCGCGACTCGTCCTGGTCGATGCGAGTGCCACGCGGTCTCCAGGAGGCGTCGCTCGAGGTCAGGCGGGCCGAGGACGAACTCGGCCAGAAACTGGGACGGCAACCGACCGCCGTGGAGGTAGCCGCCGCGATCGACGTCGACCTCGACGAGGTCGGCCAGGCGCGGCAGGCCGCCCAGGCGTACTCGGCTTTCTCGCTCGATGCCCCCCTGGGCGAAGACGGCGACGGGATCAGCCTGGCGTCGGTCCTCGGGGTCGAAGACGAGGACTTGGGCCGGGTCGATGCTTGGCATGCGGTCGAGCAGGCGATGGCCAGCCTGCCCGAGAGGGAACGCCAAATTCTCTATCTGCGCTTCTTCGAGGACATGAGCCAGTCCGAGATCGCCGAGGAAGTGGGCGTCTCCCAGATGCATGTCTCGCGTCTCTTGGCCCGGTCGATCACCGAGATCAAGGCGGCGTTGGGCGTTGACAGCGCCGAGACGCAAGCCGATTGACCGCTCAGGTTTGACGATGACGAGGGCGGGGTAACTGGCGTCCCCTCACCACCGGGGGATGGTGACGGAGTCGCCGGTCGGCACCGGCCGCCGCCCGCGACTCATGAGGGGGCGCCCATCGCGGCGCCCCCTCACCTCCCCCGGGTCCTCCTCCCTGGCGGAGGCGACCCGCCTATTTCGTGGCACAATCTGGACATGACCGACGTGTACATCGGCGACGCCTGCCGGACTCCGGTGGGAAAGCTCGGTGGCGTCCTCGCCCATGTCCGGCCCGATGACCTGGCGGCGCATGCCATCTCGTCATTGATGGGGCGCAATCCCGATCTCGACCCCTCACTTGTGGCCGATGTCGTCTGGGGCGCCGCCAACCAGGCTGGAGAGGACAACCGCAACGTGGGTCGGATGGCTGCCCTCCTGGCCGGGCTTCCCGACACGGTGCCCGGTGTGACGGTCAACCGCTTGTGCGGCTCCGGGCTCCAGGCGGTAGTGACCGCCGGCCACGCCCTGGCCGCCGGCTGGGGCGACGTGATGGTGGCGGGGGGTTCCGAATCCATGAGCCGGGCGCCTTTTGTAATGGCCAAACCGGACCGTCCTTTTCCAACGGGCGCGCCCGATGTCGCCGACACGACATTGGGTTGGCGACTCGTGAATCCGGCCATGCGCAAGCTCCACGGCTGCCTGGCGATGGGCGAGACGGCCGAGGAGGTTGCCGACCGCTGGAGCATCGACCGGGAGGCGCAGGACCGTTTCGCTCTCGAGTCTCACCGACGAGCAGTGGCGGCCATCAGCGACGGCCGGTTCCACGACGAGGTGGTGCCCATCGAGGCGCCCGCTGATCATCGCCGTCGCTCGACCGTGGTCGTGGAGACCGACGAGGGACCGCGGCCCGACACCACGTTGGAGGCGCTGGCAGGTCTGCGTCCCGTGTTCCGGGCGGGGGGCACCGTCACCGCCGGCAACTCCTCACAGATGAACGACGGCGCCGCCGCGGTCATCGTCGCCACCGGGAAGGGCCTCGAGGCCGGGAGCATCACTCCGCTGGCTCGTCTGGTGGCGTCGGCGGCCACCGGCGTCGATCCCGACATCATGGGGATCGGACCGGTACCGGCCTCCCGGTTGGCTCTGCAGAGGGCCGGCCTCACCGTCGATGACCTCGATCTGATAGAACTCAACGAGGCCTTCGCCGCCCAAGGGCTGGCCGTGATCGCCGAACTCGGCCTCGACCCGACGCTCGTCAACGTGAACGGCGGGGCCATCGCCCTCGGGCATCCGCTGGGGGCGTCGGGCGCCAAGATCCTGACGACCCTCGTCCACGAACTGCGAAGGAGAGGCGGCCGCTACGGCCTGGCGACCATGTGCATCGGTGTCGGCCAGGGAATCGCCGCGGTGGTGGAAGCGGCATGAGCCCGGGAGACCCGGGACCCCTGGCCGGGATCCGGGTCCTCGAGTTCGGCAATCTCATCGCCGTCCCCTACGCCGGGATGCTGCTGGCCGACCTGGGTGCCGAGGTCATCAAGGTGGAACCCACCGACGGCGACCTTGGAAGGGGCTTCGGGCCGTACATCAACGGCGAATCCGCCTTCTTCATGGCCGTCAACCGGGGCAAGCGCTCATTCGCCGCCGACCCCAAGGACCTCGACGTGCGGCCCTGGCTCGACCGGTTGGTGGCCGGCGCCGACATCGTGGTCAACAACCTGCGTCATGGGGCGATGGAGCGGATGGGATACGACGAGGTGGGTGTCCGCACCCTCAATCCCGCCGTGATATACGCCGTCGTGGCTGCCTTCGGAGTCGACGGACCCTATGCCGAGCGAGCCGGGATCGATGTCATCTTCCAGGCCGAGTCGGGGATGATCTCGGTGACGGGCCATCCCGGCGATCATCCTCAAAAGACGGCCACCACCATCGGGGACTACGTGGCCGCCACCAATGCCGCCCTCGCCATCTGCGCCGCGCTGGTGGACAGGGAGAGGACCGGAAGGGGCCGTCGGGTCGACGTCTCCCTACGCGACGGGCTACTCGCCGTCCAGTCGGGCTGGTGGGCCCTCTACTTCGCCCATGGCTCGCAACCCGAGCGCACCGGGACCGCCTCGCCCTATCTGGCTCCCAACCAGGTGTTCGAAACGGCCGACGGGCATATCGCCCTGGCCATCGTCTCAGAACGTCACTTTGCGGTCCTCGCCGACGCCCTGGGCCGGGCCGACCTCCTGGAGCGTTATCCGACCAACGACACCAGGATGGCCGACCGCCATCGTCTGGCCGCCGAACTCGAATCCATCTTCCGCCAGGCCCCGACCGAGTCGTGGGTGGGGCGTTTGGAAGCGGTCGGATTACCGGTGGGCCGCCTGCTGGACTTTGCCGCCGTCGGCGCCGACCCGCAGGTCAGCCACAACGAGATGATCGTCGAGACCACCCATCCCCGGGCGGGCGCCGTGCGCATGGTGGGTTCGCCTCTCCGGGTGGACGGTTCGCCGGCGCGGGCGGCGGCAGCACCGCCCGTTCTGGGCCAGGACACCCGCCAGGTCCTGGCCGATCTGGGAGCCGACGAAACCATCATCGACCGGTTGGTGGCCGCCGGATCGGTGGTAGTCGCATGACGCCGACCCCGCCGGCGGTCGTCGACGCCTCCCGACGAGTGGCGGATTGGGAGGAAGCAAAGACCTTGCTGATGATGGCCTTCTCGGTCAGCCAGGATGCCGCCCGCAAGGACACGCCCATCGTCTACATCATCCACGGAGACGACCTGCTCGGCCGACGGGGGGCACCTTCGGCCATGGTGGCTACCGGTCTGCTGTCGGCAGCCCGGACCGCCGCTCTCGAGCTGGCCGGGCGGAGGGTCCCCGTAAATGTGGTTGCGGTGGGTGACGAAACCGAGCTCGAGGTGCGAGACAGGTGGGTGCTCAGGCTGGCTGAGCCGGACGGCCCCACCGGCGAAGTGATCCGTCTCGACCCCGGCCATATCGGCAAGGCCCTGCCGTGACCCGGCTCGCTGTCGTTACCGGGGCCGCCCGGGGAATCGGCCGGGCCATCGGCGAGCGATTGCAGGTGGACGGCTACACCGTGGTCGGAGTCGACATCGGAGATGGCCTGGCCGAGACGAGCTTCGATCCGGTCCAGCTCGACCTGACCGACCCAACGGGCGTCGCCACCGTGGCGAATACCGTGCGAGACCTGGACGGTGACTTGGCCGCCCTCGTCAACAACGCCGGCATCACCCGCGACGCCCGCCTCGTCAATCTCACCGAGAGCGCCATGGAGGCCGTCCTCGACGTCAACCTGGGTGCCGCTTATCACCTGAGCGCCGCCTTGGCCCCGCTTCTGGTCGAGGGCGGCGCCATCGTCAACCTCGCCTCACGTGCCTATCTGGGCAACTTCGGGCAGTTCAACTACTCCATGTCGAAGGGTGGAGTCGTAGGCCTCACCCGGGCAATGGCCCTGGACCTGGCGCCGGCGGTGCGAGTCAACGCCATCGCCCCCGGTCTCATCGCCACCGAGATGTCAATGGCGATACCGGACGACATCCGCCAGGCGATGGTCGAGAAAATCCCGCTGGGGAGGATGGGCGAACCGATCGAGATCGCCGACCTGGTCGCCTACCTTCTGCAACCCGGCTACATCACCGGCCACGTCTTCGTGGTCGGAGGCGGTCGCAGCCTGGCCTGATCTTCTACCCTCAGCCGGTGCTCCAGTCTCTGTACGAGCGGCTCCGCGACAGTCTCTTCGCTCTGCCGGCCCTCCTGATAGCCGCCCTCGGTTCCCTTTCGTGGTTGGCGAGACGTATCGACGCCACGCTTCCCCTCGATACGAACTGGCTCCTCACCACGACGGTCGACTCCACCCGATCGATCCTGTCGACCGTTGCTGCCGCCACCATCACCGTCAGCGGCATCGTCTTCTCGATGACGGCGGTGGTTGTCCAGTTGGCCACCAGCCAGCTGTCACCCCGGGTCACCCAGGGATTCCTGCGTGACCGGTATCAGCAGGTGACGATCGGCGTCAACGTCGGTACGTTCGTCTACGCCCTCCTCGTCCTGTCCGACGTCCACGGCACCGAGGAGATCCCCTTCTCCCGGCACGACTTCTCGGTGACGCTCAGTGTCGCCCTCGGAGTGACCTCGATGATCCTCATCGTTCTCTTCATCGACCGGACGATGAGGAACCTGCGTATCGACACCGTGATCAGGTGGCTGTCGGAGCAGACGATCGATGCCATCACCTCCCTCCCCGACCGCGAACCGCCCTCGATCGAAGAAGGCGGCCTTCCCAGCGAAGAGCCGGGATCGTCCGTCGAGGTATCGAAGACCGGATGGGTGGTGGCGATCGACTTCGACGAGATCATGCGGGCGATCCCCGCGAGCACGGTGGCCCGTCTCGACTTGAGGGTGGGTGACTTCATCGTCCGCCGGGAGGTAGCCGCCAGAACGTGGCCCGCGATCGACCCCGCGGCCCAGGAGGGTCTCGCCCGGGCCGTCAAGGTGGCGCGGACACGATCGATCGCCACCGATCCGGCCTATGGGTTGCGTCAGATGGTCGACATCGCCCTCCGTGCGCTGTCAGCGGCGATCAACGACCCCACCACCGCCTCCGATGTGATCCGCCACCTCGGGGGCCCGCTCCAGACGTTGCTGCTGAGGGATCTGACCGGACGAGTCATGACCGGTCCCGACGACCGCCGTCTCTATCTGCCCCGAGAGCTGAGCCACTCCGAATACGTGCACAACGCCTTTCGCGAGATCCGTCTCTACGCCAACGGCAAGCCCCACGTCCTCCTGTCTCTCATCGAAACGCTCGCCAGCCTCATCTCGGTGGTGGAGAGGGCCGAGCTCTCCAACCGGGCTGGCGCCCTTCGCGCCGAAGGGGAAGCCACCTTGTCGATGATCGAGAACTCTGCCCTGCCCGAGGCAGACCAGCAGGCGCTCTTCGACTTTGCCCGTCGCGTGGGTCTGGAGCGACCGGACTAAGTTGCCCCCCGCACTCAGGTTTGACGTCCCTCCCCCGTGGGCATGACAGATAGCCAACAGTCGACCCAAGGAGGGAACATGGAGACTGACACCATTGGCAGCGTTTTGGAGGATCTCGTCCAGACCCTGGAAAACGGCCACAAGGGCTTCGAACAGGCCGCCGACCACCTCGAAGGCCAGGCGGGAATAGCCGTCGTCGAGCGGATGCGGACTTTTTCGGAGCAGCGGGCCGACTTCTCCAGTGAGCTGCGCTCACTGGCTTCGATGCATGGAATCACCATCGCCGACGGTGGGTCGATGGCCGGTGCCGTTCATCGTGGATGGATCGGCCTGAAGGACGCGCTCACCGGTGACGATCCCACCGCTGTTCTCGGCGCCGCCGAGACGGGTGAAGACCATGCCGTCACCGAATACGAGGAAGCCCTCGAGCAGGACCTGCCGAACGAGGTCCGGACCGTCATCCAGCGTCAGGCCACCGAGGTGCGCAGGGCGCACGACGAGGTGCGGGCGCTGCGCGACAACCTCTGACATTTGAGAGCATCGAGATGTTGAGCCCCCGGCCTGCGGGTCGGGGGCTCAGCGCGTGACGACCTCAGTAGAGGTAGCGGGACAGAGTCTCGGCGACCATGACGGGACGCTCCTCGCCTTCCCGCTCGACTGTCACCGTGCGCTTCACCTGGAGGCCTCCTTTGACCTCGCCCACGGTCGAAAGTTCGACCCGGGCCCGGATACGACTGCCGGAGGGAACCGGCGAGGTGAACCGGACCCGGTCGAGACCGTAGTTGATCGCCATCTTCGGCTCGCCGACGTCGATCTCCACCTCTCCGGTGAGAGCCACCAGGAGCGAAAGGGTGAGAAAGCCGTGCGCGATGGTGGTACCGAACGGCCCCGCCGTCGCCCGCTGGGGGTCGACATGGATCCATTGATGATCCTCGGTGGCATCGGCGAAGGCGTCGATCCGATCCTGATCGACCACGAACCAGTCACTCACCCCCACCTCGCTCCCGACCATTGTCTGGAGTCGTTCGAGAATGTCCTGCATGGCCTCAAACTAACCGACGGGTACCCTCATCGAGTGATGCAGGTCATTGACAGCCGGGTCGATCCCCGTTCCACCGAGTTCACGGCCAACCGGGTGGTCATGCTGGAGAAACTGGAGGAGTTCGAGAAGCTCCTCGACGAGGCCCGCCAGGGCGGTGGCCAGACCTACATCGACCGCCACCGGGACCGCGGCAAGCTGCTCGCCCGGGAACGTATCGAGCTGCTCTTGGATCGCGACAGTCCCTTCCTCGAACTTTCCACCCTGGCGGCCTGGGGCACCGACAAGCCGCTGGGGGCCAACGGGGTCACCGGAATCGGCGTGGTGAACGGGGTCGAATGCGTGATCTCGGCCCATGACCCGACCTCTCAGGCCGGCTCATCGAACCGCTACTCGCTGCGCAAGAGCCTGCGTGCCCAGGACATCGCCCGCCAGAACCGCCTCCCCCTCGTCAACCTGGTCGAATCCGGCGGGGCGGACCTCCCGGATCAGGCCGAGGTGTTTCTCACCGGGGGCAAGTGGTTCCGCAACCTCACCCAGCTGTCGGCGGCCGGCATACCGACCATCGCCCTCGTCTTCGGCAGTTCCACCGCCGGCGGCGCCTACGTTCCGGGCATGTGTGACTACGCCGTGATGGTCGACCAACGGGCCAAGGTCTTTCTGGGCGGCCCGCCGCTGGTGAAGATGGCCACCGGCGAAGAGTCGACCGACGAGGAGTTGGGTGGTGCCGAGATGCACTCGAAGGTGTCGGGGCTGTCCGACTACTTCGCCCGAGACGAACATGAGGCCATCCGGATGGGGCGCGACATCATCGCCCACCTGAACTGGCGCAAGCAAGGCTACGGCCCCACGATGCCGGCCGACGAACCGGTCTACGACCCGGAGGAATTGCTGGGCATCCTACCCGAAGACCTCAGGATGCCCTTCGACCAGCGCGAGATCCTCGCCCGGGTGCTCGACGGCTCCCGCTTCGAGGAGTACAAGGCGCTCTATGGCACCTCGATCCTCACGGGATGGGGTTCGGTCCACGGGTTCCCGGTGGGGATCGTCGCCAACCAGCAGGGGGTCATCTTCTCCGAGGAGGCTCAGAAGACGACAGAGTTCATCCAACTCTGCAATCGCTACGACGTGCCGATCATCTTCAGCCACAACACCACCGGTTACATGGTCGGTCGTGACTACGAGCAGCGGGGGATAATCAAGGACGGGGCGAAGATGGTCAACGCCGTCTCCAACTCGACCGTGCCCCACATATCGCTCATGACGGGTGTCTCCTACGGTGCCGGCAATTACGGAATGTCGGGCCGTTCCTTCGACCCCCGCTTCGTGTTCGGCTTCCCCACCCACAAGGTGGCTGTGATGGGCCCGAAGCAATTGGCGGGGGTGATGTCCATCATCTCCCGGGCCGCCGCCGAGTCACGGGGAGTCGAGTTCAACGAGGACGCCGACGCCCAACGCACCGCCCTCATCGAGGCTCAGATCGGACACGAGGAACAGGCCTACTTCTCGTCAGCCCTGGTGCGCGACGACGGGCTCATCGACCCGCGCGACACCCGCACCGTGTTGGGCATCGCCCTCTCGGCCGTCCACTCCGGTCCAGTGAAGGGAACCTCCGAGTTCGGCGTGTTCCGAATGTAAGGAGTTCGGTGTGCCGATTCCCCGGGCCGTCGCCCGCTTCAACCGGTATGTCACCAACCCCCTCGTGAGGCTGGTGGCGGGGTGGATGCCCGGCTTCTGCATCATGCGCCACGTCGGCCGGCGCACCGGGCGGGTGCATTCGATCCCGATGAATGTCTTCAAGGACGGAAGCGGGTTCGTGTTCGCTCTCACCTACGGATCCGGCACCGACTGGGTCAAGAACGTGCTCGCCTCTGGCGAGTGTGTCATAACCCGGCAGCTGAGAGACATCCCCCTCGATCGGCCGGGGTTCCTGACGGAAGAGGAGGGAATGGCCCGCATCCCCCTTCCTGTCCGACTCGTGCTCACCGAGCTCGACGTGACCGAGTTCCTCCGCCTGGAGCGCAAGGCATGACCGCTCTGACGGTCATTCGAATTCGATCACCACGTCCCGGTAGCCCAGGCTGAGGAGGAAGTTGGTCACGACTTCACGGGCGTTGTTCTCGGCCATCTCCAATATCCCCTCATCGAGGGCGGCCTGCTGCAAGACGTCCTCGGCGAGGCGACGGGCGTCGGTCTCGAGACGTGGATCGCCGCTCGTGAACAAGCCGGTGTCGCGATCGAGGATCTGGGTGGCCTGATTGTCGACGGCCACGTACTGGATCTCGGCGCCGGGGATCGCCAACTCGACGACCCCGTCGTCGGACAGGTCGAACGAGCGGACCGAAACCTCACCCAGATCGATGCCCGCTCCGATGCGGGCCACTGCGAACAGCTGGAGGCTGTCACCGCTGGCCCAATTCAGGAAGCCACCGTCGGTGCCCTTCTCGACGATGGTGTATTCCACCAACTCGACCGTCGTCAGATTGGACAGGTCGCGGATGGACCGGACCACCGTAGGCCCGATCTCCTCGAACGGTTCCGGTTCCAGGGCCTCCGCCAGGTCACCCGGGGTGGGGACGGCGTCGGCAACGCTACGGATGCCCCACACGACCAGGCCTATCAGTCCGATCAGCAGGGCGAGCACGACGATGAGGACGGCCGCCCCGATACCGAGACGTCTGGGCGGAGCTCCCGCCCCGCCCTCCCCGGTCGTCAACCGAGGAGGTCCAGGTACTGGCGGAAATGGGCCAAGCCCTCCACCTGGCGGACGAAATGCTCGCCTCGTCGCAGGCGGCGGCCGATCTCGGCATGGCTCTGGCCCTCGGCACGCATGGCCACGACCCGGGTCTGAAGCGGACTCAACACCCCATCCTGGCTGCGAGCCACTCCCCGGCCGGGAAGGGCCGCCCACTCGGCAATGGCCGACACCCGCTGCGGGCTCTTGCGGATGCGCCGCCCGATCTCGGCGTCGTCCATGCCCGAATCGCGCATGGCCAGGACCCGTCGCTCGATCGGTCGAAGGTGGATGGACACGGTCTTGCTCCTCTCGTTCAACACCAACCTATCGGACCGACCGACGTAATTCAGGCGATCTGGGCCGCTACCGTCGTCGGCGATCGGCATGTCGACCACCCAGCGCATCACCAAGCTACTGATCGCCAACCGGAGCGAGATCGCCCGCCGGGTAATCGCAACCTGCCGCCGGATGGGGATCGCCACCGTGGCCGTCTACTCCGATCCGGATCGGACCGCGCCATTCGTGAACGAGGCCGACGAGGGCGTGGCCCTGGGCGGGGCCGCCCCCGCCGAGTCCTACCTGAGAGGCGAGGCGATCATCGAGGCGGCCCGGCGGGTGGGAGCCGATGCCGTCCACCCCGGGTACGGCTTCCTGGCCGAGAACGCCGCTTTCGCCCGCGCCGTCATCGCCGCCGGCCTGGTTTGGGTGGGGCCCTCGCCGGAGGCCATCGAGACGATGGGCTCCAAACTCGTGTCCAAGCATCTCATGAACGAGGCCGGTGTGCCGACGCTCTCCTCAACGGACCTGACGGGTCTGAGTGAGGAGGAGGCCTCCTCGGCTGCCTCCGACCTGGGGTATCCGGTGCTGGTGAAGGCCTCGGCCGGCGGGGGAGGCAAGGGCATGCAGATCGTGAGTGACGCCGAGGCCCTGACCGAAGCGGTGGCGGCGGCCCGCCGCCAGGCGGGAGCCGCCTTTGGAGACGAGACGGTCTTCCTGGAGCAATATCTCGAGGCTCCCCGTCACATCGAAATCCAGGTATTCGGCGACGCCCACGGCACCACGGTCTCCCTCTTTGAACGGGAGTGCTCGATCCAACGGCGCCATCAGAAGATCATCGAGGAGGCGCCATCGGCCGCGCTCGACGAGGCCACCCGTACCCGCATGGGGGAAGCGGCGGTGTCCGCAGCCCGGGCGGTCGACTATGTGGGTGCAGGCACGGTCGAGTTCCTCTACCAGGGAAGCCAGTTCCACTTCCTGGAGATGAACACCCGCCTCCAGGTGGAACACCCCGTGACGGAGATGATCACCGGGCTCGACCTGGTCCGTCTCCAGTTGCTGGTCGCCATGGGCGAACCGCTGCCTGAGGAGGCGACGGAACCATTTCGGGACGGTCACTCCATCGAGGCCCGCCTATATGCCGAGGACGTCGAAGCCGACTTCCTCCCGGTCAGCGGCAAGCTCGACCGGGTTGACTTCCCCGCCTACGCCGGCCTCCGCGTCGACAGCGGGGTGGAGAGCGGCACCGAGGTGAGCGTCCATTACGACCCGATGCTGGCCAAGGTGGTGGCCTGGGGGCCCACCCGCCCCGAGGCGGCGTCGCTCCTGGCCCGGGCCCTTGAGCGGGCAAAGATCCACGGTCTGGTGACGAATCGGGATCTGCTCGTGCGCGTCCTCCGCCACCCCGAGTTCGTGGCCGGCGCGATCGACACCGACTTTCTCACCCGCCATGACCCCGCGGCGTTGGGCCGCCCGCTGGTCGACGCCGCTGGCGAGAGGATGGCAGCCGTGGCAGCCGCCCTCACCTCCCAAGCCAGCCACCGGTTGGCCTCCGGCGTCCTCGCCACGATCCCCAGCGGGTGGCGCAACGTCCCGTCCCAGCCCCAGCTCGTCTCCTACTCGGGTCGCCACGGGGTCGTCGATGTCGGCTACCGCTTCCGCCGAGGCGGGACCCTGGAGGTCACAGGGTTCGAATCGGCCCGGCTCATCGACATCTCACCTGACCGGGTGGGCCTCGAACTCGACGGTGTCCTGGGCTGGTACGACGTGGCTTCCACCGGCGACGTCGCCTACGTCGACGGGCCAAGTGGACCGGTCCGCCTGACTCGGTTGGCCCGGTTCCCCACCACCGAAGCCGCCGAGGATCCGGGGTCGCTCCACGCCCCGATGCCGGGCAAGGTCATTCGGGTTGCGGTGGCGGAAGGCGACAAGGTCGGGGAAGGCCAGGAATTGGTGGTCATGGAGGCGATGAAGATGGAGCACACCCTGCGCTCTCCCCGGGCGGGCATCGTGGGCACGCTGCACGCCAAGGCGGGAGACCAGGTGGCCGCCGATGACGTGCTTGTGGTGGTGACGGAATCGTGAATGCCGGCCAGGTCATCGAGATCGTCGAGCTGACACCAGCCCCCGCCGTCGTCCTGCCCCGCAAGGTCCGTCTCGAAGTTCTGGGCGACGAGATCGGCGCCAGCATCCGCCGGGTCGAGGCGGCCGTGACTGCTGCCCAGGTACCAGTGGCTGGGGTCCCCTTCGTTCGCTACCTGACCCTAGGCCCCGACGCCGAGGTGGAAATCGGAGTTCCGCTCAGCGGATCGCACTCGGTCCCGAGCCTGCGGTCCACGCTACTGCCCGGGGGACCGGCCGCATCCATCTGGCAGGAGCGACCCTCGTCCGGCCTGAGCGAAGTCTTCGCCGATCTAGAGGCCTGGATCGACCGGCACGGCGAGCCGGCCGGAGCGCCGTGGGAGTCCTACTGGACCTCGCCCGACGCCGATGTCGCCCGGACGCAGATCGTCTGGCCGGTAAGGCTGCGATGACCGGACTTGCCGCCGTTTTCGATCTCGCCCCGTTCATCCAGTTGATCGGGTATCGCCTGGACGACTTCGGTGACGGGTGGGTGGAGACCTCGCTGGTCGTCGAGGACCGCCACCGTCAGCAACACGGCTTCGTCCACGCCGGCGTCATCACCACAATGGCCGACCACACGGCCGGCGGCGCTGCCTCGACTCAGGTCGAGGAGGGCACATCGGTGCTGACCGCCGAGTTGGGCATCCAACTCCTCCGCCCCGCCGAGGGTGACCACCTGTCGTGCCGAGCTGAGGTGGTCAAGTCGGGTCGGAGCCTCATCTTCACCCAGGCCGACGTCCGTTGCGACGGCAGCCACGTCGCCCGCCTCCACGCCACGATGGCGGTGGTGCCTCGGAGCCTGGGATGACCATGGACTCGGTGCTGGGCGCCCTGGCCGAGGAGACGACCGCCTTGCGATACCTGGTCGCTGATCTCGATGAAGCCGGCTGGGCCACCATCACACCTTCGGAGCCGTGGACGATTACCGACCAAGTGGGGCATCTCGCCTACTTCGACGAGCAGGCCGCCCTGGCGGTCGGCGATCCCGATGGATTCGCTGCCGGTGTCAATCGTGACGCCGAGGTGTTGGCCGGCGATGTCGCCGCCCTGCATCGCCGGCGCGGCCTCGACGGTGCCGCCACGCTCGCCTGGTGGATCAGCGCCCGCCACCGGGTCCTCGAGGCATTTGCGGGAGTAGACCCCGAAGTACGGGTGCCGTGGTACGGCCCGCCGATGCGAGCCCGCTCGGCCATCGTGGCCCGCCTGATGGAGACGTGGGCCCATGGAATCGACGTCGGCGACGCCCTGGGCACCGCGCTGCCCGTGACCGACCGCCTGTTCCATGTCGCCGATCTCGGGGTCCGTACGTTCTCTTGGTCGTACCGCCTCCGTGGCTTCGAAGTCCCCGACGACCGCGTGCGGGTAGCGTTACGGGGCATTTCGGGGACAACGAGGATCTGGAACAACGAGTCGTCGGCGTCGATCACCGGGCCGGTCGAAGAGTTCTGCCTAGTCGTCGCCCAGCGCCGCAACGTCGCCGACACCCACCTCGTCCTCGAGGGAGGCCTGGCCCGCCAATGGATGGAGATAGCCCAGGTGTTCGCCGGGCCTGCGGGACGCGGCAGGTAGCCGTGGAGATTCGCGAGTTCGGCCGCAGCGGGTTCACCGTTCCCGTCGTGGGCATGGGAACCTGGCAGACATTCGATGTTCGCTCGCCGGCGGAGGAGGGAGTGAGGAGCGAGATCGTCGACGCCGCCCTTGCCGGCGACACCAACCTATTCGATACCTCTCCGATGTACGGCGAGTCGGAACGGGTCCTCTCAGCCGCCCTGGGCGACAGACGCGACGAGGTGCTGGTAGCAGACAAGGTGTGGACGCCATCCGCCGCCGAGGGCAGAGCACAGGCCCGCCGCGCCCTCGACTGGTACGGCGGGAAGGTCGACATCTACCAGATCCACAACTTGGTGGCATGGCGGGACCATCTCCCGATGATCGAGGATTTGCGCAGCGACGGCCGCGTCACCGTGGTCGGCGCCACCCACTATCGCCACGGCTCCTTTCCCGAACTCATGGAAGTGATGCGAACGGGCCGGATCCAGATGATCCAGATCCCCTACAACGCCGCCGACCGGGTCGTCGAGGACCGGGTGCTCCCCCTGGCCGAGGACCTGGGGCTCGGCGTTCTGGTCATGCGGCCGCTGGGAGCTGGAAATCTGGTGAGAAGATCGCCCGGAGCCGAAGCGCTGACTCCGCTCGCCGACTTCGGAGTCGAGACCTGGGCGCAGGCGCTGCTCAAGTGGGTGCTGAGCGAACCGCGCATCCACAGCGTGATCCCCGCCACCAGCAAGGTCGCTCGCGCGATGGAAAACGCTCGGGCAGGTGATCCGCCCTGGTTCGACCCCGACACCCGCCAATACGTGGCGCGCCTGGCGTCCGCCCTCTGACCGGGTTCAGCCGAGGAGGTCGCTCGTCAGGCGGGCGACGTGGCCGGTGGCCTTGATGTTGCGGTACTCCCGCTCGATCTCTCCCTCGGGGTCGAGGACGAAGGTCGAGCGGATGATTCCCTCGTACTCCGTGCCGTAGTTCTTGCGCAGACCCCAGGCGCCCATTTCCTCGGCGAGGGCGTGGTCCTCGTCGGAGAGAAGCGGGAAGGTGAGGCCTTCCTTCTCCCGGAACTGGCGGTTGCGGTCAGGGGCGTCGGGGCTGATGCCGACGATGTCGTAACCGGCCTCGAGGAGATCGTCATACGAGTCGCGGAAGTCGCACGCCTCGGCGGTGCATCCGGGGGTCATCGCCCGGGGATAGAAGAACATGATCAGACGCTTGCCGGCGTAGTCCGTCGAGGAGACCGGGTCGCCGTCCTGATCGGGCAAAGTGAATTTGATGCTCATACCGCGACGCTACCTCGTGTGGTGAGAAACAGCCGGCTCCCCACGACCCCGCCCGGCCGAACCGTGGGCCACAGACAGCGGTTTCCGCTGCCCTCAAGCCCGGGTTCCCCTACGGCAGCCACGCCCCGCTGGTCCCGACCGGCTCAGCCCAGCACGTCGCGGAGTAGGGCGTGATATAGCCAGGGCTCGGTCAGGAACGAGTCGTGGCCCTTGTCGGAATGGACGGTGAACCAACTGACCGGCACTCCGGCACGGTTGAGCGCCGCCACCATCGCCTGCTGCTCGTCGGGGTAGAAGCAGACGTCGCTGTCGATCGTGAACACGAGCCAGCGCTGGTGCCGGCAACGCTCGAGGAGCTCGGCAACCGGTGCGCCCACCTGCTCGGCGAGATCGAACCGCTGCCACACCTCCATGACGCGCAGATACGTGTTGGCGTCGAAACGGCGAACGAACTTCTGGCCCTGATGGAGCATGTAGGACTCGAGAGTATGACCAACGGCGTAGCCGCCGAGTTCCTGGTGATTGACGATCTCATCTCGGGCCCGGCTGCGCATGGCCTCCAGCGACACGAAGGTCTTGTGGCCGATCATCCGGGCGAGGGCGAGACCCAGATCAGGGCCGGATCCCCCGTAGTAGTCGCCTCCCTTGAACTCGGGATCCGACACGATGGCGAACATCTGCTCGAAGTTGTGGATCACCTGCAGGGAAGTGACCTCCAGCCCGGCCGCGATGGGGATCACGGTCTCGACCCGATCGGCGTGTCGGGTGGCCGCCACCAGGCACATGAGGCCGCCGATCGAACCACCCACCACGCCATGGACCTTCTCGATGCCCAGCTCGGCCATGAGCTGCATCTGGGAGTCGACCATGTCGGTGAGAGTCAACTCCGGGAACCGGGAGCCGTAGGGACGATCGGTGGCCGGATCGATCGTTGAGGGCCCGGTGGACCCGTAACAGCCACCCAGGTAGTTCACGCAGATCACCGCGAAGCGACTCGTGTCGAGGGCCCGACCCGGACCGATGAAACCGTCCCACCAACCGATCTGGCACTCGTCGGTCCATTCGACATCTAGACCCGAAACCGCCTCGTTCCAGCCGGCTGCGTGCTGGCTGCCGGTCAGGGCGTGGAACACCAGGATGACGTTGTCACGCTTCGGGCTGAGGTCGCCGTACTGCTCGTAGGCGAGGGTGACCTCGGGCAGCACCCCGCCCTTCTGCAGCAAAAAGGGGCCCTGCAGCGTGTGGAATCGAGTCTCGTATGGCCGGGCGGCGGCGGCGTCGGTCATGGTGAGGCCAACACGCTACCGGTCGGAAGACTTCCCGGATGACGTCAGGAAGTCTCCCAGAACGGCGTTGAATCGCCGTGGGGTCTGCGACATCGGCTGATGACCGGCTCCCGAAATCACCTCCAACCGCGACCCGGGGATCAAATCCGCCAGTCCCTGGGCGCCCCGCGCCGACGTCATGCGGTCGTCTGACCCGGTCACAATTAGCGTGGGAAGCGTCAGGCGCCGGCCGGCCGGGCCGGGGTCGTAGGCTTCGCACGCCGCCAGGTCAGCGGCGAGCACCCCCTCCCCTGATCGGGCGATGACACGCACGACTCCACCTGGCTCCCACGTTCCGGGCTCAGGGTGGCCCCCGCCGTATGAGGCCGGAAACGACCATCCGGCGATGAGTCGGGCGGCGAGGCCGAGATCCTCGTGGGCGGCAGTCATGAGATCGTGGTGGACCTTCATGTGGGCCGATGAGCCGACCAGGATCAGCGCCGATGCCAACTCAGGACGCACGGCTGCGACCGCCAGGGCGATCAGCGCTCCCATCGAGTGGCCGACCATCGACACTGCAGAACCAACCGAGCTCTCGATGAGGCCCGCCACTCGTCCGGCATACTCCTCGATCGACCGGCAGTTCGGTCCCGGGCTGTCGCCGTGCCCGGGAAGGTCCGGGGCCAGCAACCGATAGCCCCGGGCGGCCAGCCAGCGGGTCTGAAACCGCCACGACGTGTGATCGAGACCCGCCCCGTGCACGAGGGCCACCGGATGGCCGTCGGTGGCCCCGTCTCCGGTCTGGACATACATGTCGCTCACGACCGAGCGGCCCGCAAGGCCCGATCGATGTCTGCCACCAGGTCGTCGACTGTCTCGAGACCCACCGACAT
>Ga0299907_10000563_pt1 | contig 18561 bp, 15 predicted proteins | sample RVTome_16_FD_198680 | JGI IMG/M metagenome (GOLD analysis project Ga0299907, IMG submission 198680) | Soil microbial communities from uranium-contaminated site in the Upper Colorado River Basin, Wyoming, United States - RVT152D67 (version 2) ...
CGGCCCCGTCGTGGGCGCGGGTCCGACACCTAGCGGTGGTCACCCGGCAAGAAGACAAAGCCGCCGGCGAGTCGGGATTCCGGCCCCGAGGGCAGACGAGAGAGGGAGAGACCCCTCGAAGCGGTCGTCCCGACTCACCGTTCAGCGGCTGTCAAGGTGAGCGCGCCCGTCGCGCCCGGACCTTTCTCTACCCCCGGACCCGCGGCCATAAACGGCCGATGGCCCCTTTTCTTCTGGCCGGCGCACCCCGGGTTTGTGGCGGGCGGGAAGAGGGAACTGCAGCCCCACATGCCCCGCCTCCGCCGCGCCGACTGCTCTGCCGTCGGGTACACCCGGCGCCGCTGCGGGCGCGGCTTCGCCTACTACGACGAGGACGGTGCGCGCCTGACCGATCCCGAGACGCTGGACCGGATCGCAGCCCTGGTCATCCCCCCGGCCTGGAAGGACGTGTGGATCTGCCCCTGGCCCAATGGACACCTGCAGGCGGTCGGGACCGACGTCGCCGGGCGACGGCAGTACCTCTACCACCCGGCCTGGCGCGAGCGGCGGGACCGGGAGAAGTTCGACCACATGCTGGAATTCGCCCGGTGCCTCCCGAGGCTGCGGGCCGCGTGCGCCTCGACCCTGGCCGCCGGCGAGGGCCTGGACCGGGAGCGGGTCCTGGCCTGCGCCGTGCGTCTCCTCGACCTGGGCTTCTTCCGCATCGGAACCGAGGGCTACGCGGACCAGAACCAGAGCTACGGGCTGGCCACCATCCGCAAGGACCATGTCCGCGCCCTGGGCGGGCAGGCACTGGAATTCGACTACGTGGCCAAGTCCGGCCAGCGCCGGATCCAGACGGTCGTCGACCCCGCCGTCTTCGAAGTGGTCACGGCCCTCAAACGCCGCCGGGGCGGCGGCGACTGCCTGCTCGCCTACCGCAACGGCTCCGACCCGGGGCATCCCCGTCCCCGCGGGAAATGGCACGACGTGCGATCCGAGGAGATCAACGCCTACATCCAGGAGCTGACGGGAGAGGGCTTCACGGCCAAGGACTTTCGGACCTGGAGCGCCACCGTGCTGGCCGCCGTGGCCCTGGCCGTCTCCACCGGCGCCCGCTCCGCCACCGCCCGGCGGCGGGCCGTGGCCCGGGCCATGAAGGAGGTGGCGTCGTATCTGGGCAACACCCCCGCCGTGTGCCGGTCGTCCTACGTGGACCCCCGGATCGTCGACCACTACCTGGCCTGCGCCACCATCAGTGCCGCCCTGGACGGGCTGGCCGAGGAGGGCGCCGCCGGTCTGTCCTTCCAGGGGAAGGTCGAGGAGGCGGTGCTCGATCTGCTGACCGACGGCGCCCAGGCGGCCCGCCGGGCGGCGTAGCAGGTCCAATGGTGGTCGCCGGTCAGTTCAGGGACGGATCCGCAGGACAAGCGGCGAAGAGAGCCAGACGGCCGCCCTGGCGACGCAACACCTCGGCCCACAGCTCCTCGGGATCGGAGGACAGCGGGTCGGAGGGCAACGCGTCGAGGACGAACCATCCGCCGGCGGAGATCTCCCCCTCGAGTTGACCGCCACCCCAGCCCGCGTACCCGGCGAAGAGGCGGACGGCGTCCACTCCCCGGGGCTCGAGGGCGAGATCGACGATCCCCACGTGGTCGCCGAGGATGGGTTGGAACCCGTCCGTCTTCGGTTCTACGGGGGAGAGCCCCGAACCCCCGGGTTCTTCGGGGGAGACCCCCGGACCCCCGGGCTCTCCGAGGGTCCCCCGGGGCGGAAGAGTCCGGGCCACGGCGATGACGGCGGTCCGGGCCACCGGGCCACCGACGAACACCACGTCGGGCGGAGCGGCGAAGGCGTCCCAGCCGTTCCAGTCGGCGCCCGCCTCGGTCAGAAGTGTCCCGCTGGGACGGTTGAGGACCACCCCCACCGCGCCTTCAGGGGTGTGCTCGAGCAGCAGCACCACGGTGCGATCGAAATTGGGGTCGCCCAATTCGGGAGTGGCGACGAGCAGCCGACCGCGATGCGACGAGAACACATGAGGATTCTCGCGCTCTCTGCTCCCTGCGGCTCCGCCGCCGCGTGGGGCCATCCCACGCCCGGCGGTCCCCCGGTCAGATCTGGGGAACGGGACCCGGCTCAGGTTGCGGCATCGGCGGGCGGTCCGGGAGCGGATCGGGCCCTGGCTGGGGCTGATCCGGCGGGAACGGCCGGTCGGGCTGGGGCTCGGCCGGATCGGGACCGATGGGCGGGAAGGGATCGGGGGTGGCCGTACCCGGCTGGTCCGGGTCGACGATGGGCGGTCTGATGATGGGCGTCGTCGTCATGGTGGGTTCATACCCCCGACGCCCGGGGACGGAACGGCCAGGCGGCGTCCGAGGTCGTCGGCCCGGCGGGTCCAGCCGGTCATGCCCAGGGTCACGAACTGGTGACGGGCGGAGTCGACGAGGCGACGGGCCCGGTCGGGGTCACCGGGGGCTCCTCGCCGGGCGAGCATGAGGGCCTCGTCGTAGTCGGCGATGGCGAGGAGCGGCCGGGCCTTCTGCTCGTCGAGGACCCGGCGGGCCTCGGTCAGCCATTTGGCCGCCTCCTCCGGGCGACCCTGAACGGCGCAGAGCCGGGCCAGGGCGAGCCGGCCGTCCACCATGGGATAGCGGAAGTCGGGGGCGATCACCTTCTCCCTCAGCGCGTGTTCCACCAGGGTGGCGTGATCAGTGCGTTCCAGCATCCAGAGCACCTCGGCGGCGTGGCAGGCCATGATCGGGAAGCCGAGATTCCAGGCCGGGGCCCGTTCCAGCCAGGGTGCGAGGAGACCCAGGTGGTGCAGCGCCGGTTGCCCGTCGCCCCGGCAGGCGGCGAGCCGGGCCACGTTCGCATACACGTACCCGAGGCCGAAGGCGAGTGCAGGGATACCGGGCCGGGCGATGGGAGCCAGGGTGGCTTCCAGCTCCTCGAGACCCTCGTCGGTGGTCAGGGCCAGGGTGATCTCACAGTGGAGGACGTTGAAGGTCTGTTGTCCCATCCGGGCGGCCAGTGCCTTCGCCTCTTCGAAGGCGCGCCGGCCCTGCTGCAACCGCCCCTGCGCCAGGTGGCATTCGGCGATGAAGACGAAGCACCGGGTGCCCCGAGCCAGCTGGCCCTGGGCCAGCGCCCTGGCCGCCTCCGCCTCCAACCAGGGAACGCTGAGGTCGAACTCGCCGGCCCAGAACACGAGGACGGCCAGGTTCGAGCTCGTCAAGGCTTCGTCCCGGGAGGCGAACACACCTTCCATGGGACCCGGAGCGAGCGGGTCGAGGCGGGCCTGGCGCACGATCCGGGCCGACTCCCCCCGCTCCGGGGTGTCGAGGGAAATCCCGGGGTGGTCCGGGTCCTCGGCGGCCCGGCGCTCGTGGTCGAAGGAGACCATCCGCGCCCAGGCCACGTCCCGGCGGTCGCCGGCGTGGCCGAGGCCCTGGCGGGCCAGGGCCCAGGCGAAGGTCTGGCCCCCGGCCAGCGAACAGGCGTAGGCCGCGTCCGAGAGGTACGAGGAGCCGGCGGCGTGGCCCTCGGCGACGACGATGGCCTCGCCCGCCTCCCCGGCGACGGCCACGGCCTCGTCGAAGGCCCGGGACCAGGCCAGCGCCAGGCCCAGACGCCCCAGCAGCCGGGGCCGGCGCACATCGCCGTCGGGCAGAAGGTCCAAGGCGATGCGCAGGAAGTCCGCCGTCTGGGCGTAGGCGGCCACCCCCTCGGCGTGGCCGGCCGCGGCCAGAGCGTGGTCCACCCCCCGGTCGGCGCCGGGCAGGGACCGGCTGTGGTGGTACTGGACGGCGATCTCGGCGGCGACCGCCCCCTGCGGTGCCTCGCCCGACGCCGCCCTCTCCAGGGCCTCGGCCAGCTTGCGGTGCAGCCGCACCCGGCGGGGCACACTCTGGTCGTCGTAGACGGTATGGCGGATCAGGTTGTGCACGAAGCCGAACGCCGCCCCACCTTCCTCGGTCCGGACGAGAAGGGCAGCCATCGCCTCCTCCAGGGCGTCGAGCGCATCCTCCTCGGTGAGACCGGCCACCTCGGCCATCACGTCGAAGCCGAACGGACCCTCGAACAGCGAGGCGACGGCCAGCAGCCGCCGCCCTTCCTCCGAGAGGCGACCCAGCCGGCGGGCCAGGACGTCCCGGACGGTGGTGGGAATCCCCAGCTCGCGCAGAGGCCGCTCGGTCGTCCAGCGCCCGTCGGGGGCCCGGAACAACTTCCCGTCCTCGATGAGGTGGTGCAGCAGTTCCCGGACGAAGAACGGGTTGCCGTCGGTCTGTCGGGCCCACGCCGTCCCCACCTTGTCGTCCACCTCGTGCTCTCCCAGCGCCGCCAGCAGGCCGGCCACCCCGGCGGCCGAAAGACCGGCGAGGGGCAGCGTCTCGTAGGAGGTCTCCCGGGGCAGAGCCCCCAGGGCGTCGGCCAGCGGATGGCCGGGGCCGATCTCGGCGTCCCGGTACGTCCCGACGAGGAGGAGCCGGCTCCGGGCGGCGAAGCGGGCCACGTGGCGGAGCATGGCCACGGTGCCCTGGTCGGCCCAATGGAGATCCTCGAGGCAGACGACGACGGGCGTCCGCTGGGACCGGGCCACGAGGAGCTGGGCGGCGGCGTCGAGCAGGCGGAAGCGCTCCTCGTCGGGCTGAACCGGGCCCGGCTCGGGCAGGTCGGGGAGGACCCGGCGGATGTCCGGCACGAGCTGGCCCAACGGAGCCGCACCGGAGCCGAGGTCGGCTCGCAGCTCGTCCGGGTCACAGTCGGCGACGAGAGCGCCCACCGCCTCGGCGAAGGCGCCGTAGGGCGGGGCCCAGTCGGTGTCGAAGCAGCGGCCGGCGATCGCCGTCATCCCCTGATGTCCGGCCCGTTCCGTCACCTCCTCCATCAGGCGGGTCTTGCCGATCCCGGCCTCCCCGGTGACCATGACGACCCCGCCCCGACCGGCGGCGGCCTCCACCAGAACGGCGGAGAGCCGGGCCAGCTCGGCGTCGCGTCCCACCACCGGAAGATGGGCGGCCAGCCGGGGCCGGGCGTCGTCCGCCTCGTAACCCACCTCGCAGGCCGCCACCGGATCTGGCAAACCCTTGAGGGGCACCTTGCCCAGCTCGGTGAAGGCGAACTCCTGGCGGCCGGCCACGAGGCCGGCCACCGTCCCGGTACAGAGGATCTGGCCGCCGGCGGCCCGGTCGCACAGGCGACGGGCCACCACGACAGGGATGCCGAAGTAGTCGGCGGCGTCGCGCAGGGCCTCGCCCGCGTTGAGGCCCACCCGGATGGCGAGCCGCTCGCCGGCCACCGGACGCCGCGAAGCGTGCTGCATGGCCACCGCCGCCCGTAGCGCCCCGACGGCGGAGGGGAAGGCGACCATGAGCCCGTCCCCCAGCCACTTCACCTCCACGCCGCCGTGGTCGGTGGCCACCGAGTGGAGGAGGTCGTGATGGGCCCGGAAGATCCGCTGGGCATCCTCGTCGCCGGCTCGGGCCAGGAGCTCGGTGGAACCCACCAGGTCGGTGAACAGGATCGTGACGAGCGCCGGCGCCATTTTGCGATGGTAACTGCGGGTCCGGCGGGCAGTATGGGAGGCGTGGCTGCGGAACGGCTCGAGCGCTACCAGAAGATGCGGGACTTCGAGGCCACCCCCGAGCCTTCGGGGGCGGAGGAGACAGCCGCGCCCGACGGGCAGCCCCGCTTCGTCATCCAGGAGCACCACGCCTCCAGCCTCCACTGGGACCTCCGCCTGGAACGCGACGGGGTCCTGGCCAGCTGGGCCGTTCCCCGGGGGCTACCCCCCGACCCCCGCCAGAACCACCTGGCCGTCCACACCGAGGACCACCCCCTCATGTACCTCGACTTCTCCGGGGAGATCCCGGCCGGCCAGTACGGCGCCGGCTCCATGACCATCTGGGACACCGGCACCTACGAGACGGAGAAGTGGTCGGAACGGGAGGTGATGGTCGTCCTCCACGGTGAGCGGGCCCAGGGCCGCTATGTCCTGTTCCAGACCAAGGGCGACCAGTGGATGATCCACCGGATGGACCCTCCCGAGGACCCCACCCGGGAGCCCATGCCCGAGGAGCTGCGCCCCATGATGGCCACGCTCTCCGGCCGGCTGCCCCACCACCAGGAGGACTACGGCTTCGAGGTGAAGTGGGACGGGATCCGGGCCCTGGCCTACGTGTCCGGCGGCCGGATCCGGCTCGAGGCCCGCAGCGGGCGCGACGTTTCCCACCGCTATCCGGAGCTGCGGGAGCTGGGAAGGCGACAGGGCACCACCCAGATGATCCTCGACGGCGAGATCGTGGCCCTCGACGCCCACGGCCGTCCCAGCTTCGAGCGCCTCCAGCGGCGCATGCACGTGGAGTCGGAGTCGGCCATCCGCCGCCTCCGACAGGACGTCCCCGTGGCCTATGCCATCTTCGACCTGTTGTGGTTGGAGGGGCATACCACCATGGCCCTGCCCTACGAGGAACGCCGCCGTCTCCTGGAGGACCTGGGGCTCAACGGTCCGAACTGGCAGACCCCCCCGTACCACCGGGGTGAGGGGTCCACCCTCCTGGAGGCCACCCGGGCCGGGGGGCTCGAAGGGGTGATGGCCAAGCGGCTCGACTCCACCTACGAGCCGGGTGTCCGCACCCGCAACTGGCTCAAGGTGAAGAACCACTGCGCCCAGGAGTTCGTCATCGGCGGCTGGCTTCCCGGAGAAGGCTCCCGGGCCCGGCTCGGGGCCCTGGTGGTGGGGGTCCACGAGCCCGGGGTCGGCGGTTCCCCTGCTGAACCCGGCCGCCTCGTCTACGCCGGCCGGGTGGGGACGGGCTTCACCGACGCCGAGATCACCCGGCTCACCCGCCTGCTGGAGGAGCGGGCCCGTCCCGACTCCCCCTTCACCCCGCCTCCACCGATCAAGGGGGTCCGTTTCGTCCAGCCCGACCTGGTGTGCGAGGTGGAGTTCACCGAGTGGACGGCGGCGGGCATCCTGCGCCATCCGTCCTACAAGGGCCTGCGCGACGACCGGGAACCTGAGGAGGTGGTGCGGGAAACCTGACCTGTTTCGGGTGACAATGGAGACATGCCGAGAGCCATCTGGAGTGGGTCGATCAGCTTCGGGCTGGTCAACGTGCCCGTGAAGCTGTATTCCGCCATCTCGCCGAAGGACGTGCGCTTCAACCAGCTGGAGGAGGGCACCGGTGCCCGCATCCGCCAGAAGCGGGTGTCGGCCGAGACCGGCGAGGAAGTGCCCTACGAGCGGATCGTGAAGGGTTACGAGATCTCCCCGGAACGGTACGTGATCATCACCCCCGAAGAGCTCGAGGCCCTCGATCCCAAAGCCACCCGGGCCATCGACATCGAGGACTTCGTGGAGTACGACCAGATCGATCCGGTCCACTACGAACGGCCCTACTACCTGGTCCCCGAGAAGGGCGCGGCCAAGGCCTACGCCCTGCTCCTCCAGGCCATGAAGGACTCCAACAAGGTGGCCATCGCCCGGCTGGTGCTGCGCACCAAGCAGTACCTGGCCGCCATCCGGCCCAAGGGGGACATCCTGTGCCTGGAGACGATGCTCTTCGCCGACGAGGTGGTGCCCGAGAGCGAGCTTGACGGCCTGCCGGGCGACGACGTGGAGGTGTCGGAGCGGGAGCTGAAGATGGCCCGCCAGCTCATCGAATCCCTCTCCACCGACTTCGAGCCCGAGAAGTACCAGGACGAGTACCGGGAGCAGGTGCTGGCCCTGATCGAGGCCAAGGCCGAAGGCGCCGAGATCGTGGCCCGGCCCGCCAGCGAGGAGCCGGCCCAGGTGGTCGACCTGATGGCCGCCCTGGAGGCGTCGCTGGCCGCGGCCCGGGCGGGCAAGGAGAAGGAGGGAGGGTAATGACGACGGTTGAGGTGGAGGGCCGGACGCTCAAGCTCTCCAACCTCGACAAGGTCCTGTACCCGGACGTCGGGTTCACCAAGGGGCAGGTGATCGACTACTACCGCCGCATCGCCCCGGTCCTCGTCCCCCACCTGACGGCACGGCCGCTGACCCTCAAGCGGTACCCCAACGGGGTGGAGGCGGGGTTCTTCTACGAGAAGCAGTGCCCCTCCCACCGTCCCCCCTGGGTGGAGACGGCCCCGGTGTGGAGCGGCCACAACGAGCGCACCATCCACTTCTGCCTGGTCAATGACCTTCCCACCCTGGTCTGGGTGGCCAATCTGGCCTCCCTCGAGCTCCACACCGCCCTGCACCGGGCTCCGGAGCTCGACCGCCCCGACTCGGTCGTCTTCGACCTCGACCCGGGGGAAGGCGCCGGGCTGGCCGAGTGCGCCCAGGTCGCGGTGTGGCTGCGGGAGGCACTCGACCACTTCGGCCTGGCCAACGTGGTCAAGTCGTCGGGGAGCAAGGGCCTCCAGCTCTACGTGCCCCTGAACACACCCGTCACCTACGACGACACCAAGGGCTTCGCCCTGGCCCTGGCGCAGGTGCTGGAGCGGGCCCATCCCAAGGCGGTCGTGTCCAACATGGCCAAGGACCTGCGCAAGGGAAAGGTGCTCATCGACTGGAGCCAGAACGACGAGCACAAGACCACCGTCTCCGTCTACTCCCTGCGGGCCCGGCCGCGCCCCACCGTGTCCGCCCCGCTGCACTGGGAGGAGGTGGAGGCCATCCGGGGGGGCTCCACAGACCGTAGAGAAGTCATCGACGCCGAGACCGCCCTCGAGCGGGTGGCCCGCGACGGCGACCTGTTCGCCCCGCTGCTCACGTTGGAGCAGCGGCTGCCATCCTTTTGACGATCAACGGCCCTCTGATGATCACCACCGGCTCCGGGTCGGGATTGACAACCGACCACCGAGGGGTAGACGGGCTGTGGCTTGCGGGCGAAAGGTGGGTGGGATGAGACTGCGCCCCATCGCGACGGAGGGAAACCGCCGGGGCGACGTCGCGTCCTTCACCCCCGGGGACGCCGAGCGCCACGTCCGGGAGCACAGTCTGCGCCCGGGCCCGGTGCCTCGCCGCGTCGGCGTGGAGGTGGAGTGGCTCGTCCACGACCGGAGCACCCCGCAGGGAGCCGTGCCCTTCGAAGCCCTCACTGCCGCCGTGGACGCGGCCGGGCCGCTGCCGGGCGACAGCCGGGTCACCTTCGAGCCCGGCGGGCAGCTCGAGCTCAGCGGACCGCCCCGGCCGGGACCGGCCGCCGCCTGCGCCGCCGTCGCCGCCGATCTCGACACGCTCCGCCCCGTGCTGGCGGCCCGCGGCCTGGCCCTGGCCGGCATCGGGCTCGACCCCGCCCGCCCGCCCCTCCGGGTGGTGGACACCCCCCGCTACCGGGCCATGGAGGCCTACTTCGACCTTGCCGGCCGGGCCGGGCGCCAGATGATGTGCTCCACCGCCGCCATCCAGGTCAACGTCGATGCCGGGCCCGATCCGGAGGTGACCTGGCGGACGGCCCACGCCGTGGGGGCCGTGCTGGCCGCCACCTTCGCCAACTCGCCCGTCCTCTCCGGGGCCGCCACCGGGTGGCGCTCCACCCGCCTGACCACCTGGTGGGCCATCGACCCCAGCCGCACCCGGCCGGTGGGCGGCACCGACCCGGAGGCTGCCTGGGTGGAGTACGCCCTGGGCGCCCGGGTGATGCTCATGCCCGGCCGGGAGTTCGCTCCGGTGCTCGAACCCGTCACCTTCGCCCAGTGGATGGCGCGGGGCCACCAGGACGTCTGGCCCGACCCCGCCGATCTGGAATATCACCTGACCACGCTCTTCCCCCCGGTACGTCCCCGCCGCTTCCTCGAGCTGCGCATGATCGACAGCCTGCCGGGGCCGTACTGGAAGGTGCCGGTGGCCGTGGCCGCCGTCCTGCTCGATCCGGAGCTGACCGAGGCGGTGTCGTCGGCCGTGGCCCCCGCCGACGGGTGGTGGCGCACCGCGGCGCGCTACGGCCTGTCCAACCCCGTGCTGGCCCGGGCGGCCCGGCACTGCTTCGACCTGACCGAAGCGGCCCTGGCCGGCGGCCCGGACGCGGAGCTGATCCCGCTGGTCCGCGCCTACCGCCAGCGGTGGGTGGACCGGGGCCGGTGCCCCGCCGACGACGTGCTGGCCGCCTGGAGCCGGAACGCGGTCTACCCCCAGGAATACGGGTTCGCGTGCACGACCTGAAGGACGCCCTGGCCGGGGACCTGGACGGGGCCCGGCGGCGCTCGCTCGACCTGCTCGCCCCCCTGTCGGAGGCGGACCAGGTCACCCAGCACTCCCCGCTCATGTCGCCCCTGGTGTGGGATCTGGCCCACGTCGGCCACTACGAGGAGCTGTGGCTGCTGCGGGCGGTGGCCCGGACCCTGCCCATGGATCCCCTGCACGACGACATCTACGACGCCTTCCGTCATCCGAGGCGGGACCGGCCCCGCCTCGCCATGCTCGGCCCGGACGAGGCCCGCGCCCACATCGCCGTGGTCCGGGGGCGGGTCCTCGACGTCCTCGAGCGGGTGGAGTTCGATCCGGCCATGCCCCTGCTGGCCGAGGGGTTCGTCTACCGCATGGTGGTCCAGCACGAGCATCAGCACGACGAGACCATGCTGGCCACCCTCCAGCTCATGGGCCGGCCCTATCCCCACACGGGTGAGCCCACCCCGCCGGGGCGGCCGATGGGACGCACCGAGGTGCTGGTGCCCGGCGGGCCCTTCGTCATGGGGACGGATACCGACCCGTGGGCCTATGACAACGAGCGGCCCGCCCACCCCGTCGACGTGGCCCCGTTCTGGATCGACACGGCGCCCGTCACCAGCCGCGCCTACGCCGACTTCATCGCCGCCGGCGGCTACCACGAGCCGCGCTGGTGGTCGGACGCCGGGTGGAGGTGGCGAACGGAGGCCGACCTGACCGCCCCCGAGTTCTGGCAGCCCGAGGGTGACGGCTCGTACTCACTGCTGCGCTACGGCACCCGAATCCCCCTGCCGGCGGACGAACCGGTCCAGCACGTCTGCTTCTACGAGGCGGAGGCCTACGCCGCCTGGGCCGGCAAACGCCTCCCCACCGAGGCGGAGTGGGAGAAGGCCGCCTCCTGGACCCCCGCGGGCCACAAGCGGCGCCTGCCCTGGGGCGAGACCGGGATCGCAGGGCGGGCCAACCTGGGCCAGCGCCACTTCGGTCCCGCCCCGGTGGGCGCCTACCCGGACGGGGCCAGCGCCTGGGGGGTGGAGCAGATGCTGGGCGACGTGTGGGAATGGACCGCCTCCGACTTCGGTTCCTATCCGGGGTTCGCGTCCTTTCCGTACAAGGAGTACTCCGAGGTGTTCTACGGCTCCGACTACAAGGTGCTGCGGGGTGGTTCCTGGGCCACCCACCCCCGGACGGTGCGGACGACGTTCCGCAACTGGGACTATCCCATCCGCCGGCAGATCTTCGCCGGCTTCAGGTGCGCCCGTGACGGCTAATCCCCAGTTGGAAGCGGCCCTGCGGGCCGATGTGGCCGCCGGCCTGACCTCCACCCCCAAGGAACTCCCCTCCAAATGGTTCTACGACGAGGAGGGCTCCGCCCTGTTCGACACCATCACGCGGCTGGAGGAGTACTACCCGACCCGGCGGGAGCGGGCCATCCTCCGGGCCCGGGCGCGGGAGGTGGCCGAGATCACCGGCGCCGAGATGCTCATCGAGCTGGGCTCGGGCACGTCGGAGAAGACCCGGATCCTGCTCGACGCCCTGAGGACGGCAGGCACCCTGCGCGGCTTCGTGCCCTTCGACGTGGACGCGGCCACGCTGAAGGCCGCCGCCGGCGCGGTCGCCTCCGAGTATCCCGGAGTGGAGGTCCATCCGGTGGTGGGGGACTTCGAGGGTGACCTCGGCCTGCTTCCCGCCGGGGGCCGGCGGCTGGTGGCCTTCCTGGGGTCGACCATCGGCAACCTCGACCCCGACGCCCGAGCCGCCTTCCTGGGCCGGGTCGGTGTCGCCCTCCGATCCGGCGACGCCTTCCTGCTCGGCGTGGACCTGGTGAAGGACACCGCCCGGCTGGAGGCCGCCTACGACGATGCCGCCGGCGTCACCGCCGCCTTCAACCGCAACCTGCTGTACCGGATCAACCGGGAGCTGGAGGCCGACTTCGCCCCCGAGCGCTTCGACCATGTGGCCCGGTTCGACGCGGACGCCGAGTGGATCGAGATGCGGTTGCGGTCCCAGGTCGATCAGGTCGTGACCATCGGGGCCCTCGGCCTGTCGGTGGCCTTCGCCGCCGGTGAGGAGATGCGCACCGAGATCTCGGCCAAGTTCCGGGCCGAGGGCATCGAAGCCGAGCTCACGGCCGCCGGCCTGTCGCCGCTGCGCTTCTGGACCGACCCGGCGGGCGACTTCGGCCTGTCCCTGGCGGTGGCCAAGTAGGAACAGGCGGCAAGAACAAGCGGCCGGGGGGATGCCCGGGTCAGGCGGCGGAGTCCACCTCCACGAGCTCGACGGCCAGCTCCGTCCCGGGCGGGGGCATCTCGGACTCGAAGGCGATGGCGAGGCCCACGCTGGCCGTCACCAGGAGGAGCGCGCCTCCCAGCGGCACCGGCCAGAGCAACACCAATCCCAGCGCCAGCATGATCAGCGAAAAACGGGTCCGCATCCCATCACCTCTCCGCCACTTCCTCGCCGCTTGCTACCCGTCGCCGGCAGTCTCAAACCGGCCCGGACGCGGGCGGCCCGGGGGCGGTGGGTCCCGGGCCGGAGCTCGAACCACACGCGCACGTCTCCCTGCTCGGAGATGCCCCAGCGATACGCGATCTGGTCGACCAGGAACAGGCCCCAGTTGGCGCCGTCCTTCTCCACCGGCATCCGATCGGCGATCGGCTTGCACGCCGGGCGGGGTCTTTTCCCCCCGAAGCCGCGGCCGTTGTCGGCCACCTCCACCATCACCGTCTGGGGCGATGCCCGGAGGCACACCTCGATGCCCTGGGTGGGCCGCAGCCCGGCGTGGCGGAGACTGTTGGTGACCAGTTCGCTCACCAACAGCTCGGCGTCCTCGAGGACGCGGCAGTGGAGGTGGGGCGCGAGAGACGCCACCGCCCGCCGGGCGGTGCCTGGGGCAGCCGGCGTGGCCGGCACCCGCAGCAGTAGGAATACGTCCAGAGGCCCGCTTCCCCGCTGTTGGAGACAGGGCCCCTATTCCCGGTTCCAAGTCGCCCCAAACCGGGTACTTTCGCCCTATGCGGGACGAGGGCACGGCGGCCGGGGCCAGCACGCTCACCGAGGTGATCGACCGGTTCGAGGCGGACGGCTACCGGGCCCAGTTCGGCGCCCGGGGCGGCGCCGAGATCCTCTGCTTCACGTGCCGGGAGACGTTCCCCGCCGGCGATGCCGGCATCGACGCCCTGGAACGGCTGGAGGGCGCCTCCGACCCCGACGACATGGCCGCGGTGGCGGCGATGGGCTGCCCCCGCTGCGGCGCCCGGGGCACCATCGTCCTCAAATACGGGCCGGAGTCCACCCCGGAGGACGGCGAGGTGCTCCTCGCCCTCGGCGGCCGGGCCGGCTGACCGGGGTTCCCGCGCCCCCGGGGATCCGTCGCCTCCGACGTGGCTGACGACCACCACGACCACGAGCACGGGCACGTGCAGGAGCACGAGCACGAGGATCATGACGACCACCGGCGCGGCCGGCTGCGCGGCCTGTTCTCGCACCGGCACGACGCGGCGGCGTCCATCGACTCGGCCCTGGAGGCGAGCCAGGAGGGGATCCGGGCCCTCGCCCTGTCGCTCCTCGGCCTGGGGGCGACGGCCGCCTTCCAGCTGGTGGTGGCCCTGTGGACCGGGTCCGTCGCCCTGCTCAACGACACGATCCACAACGGCGCCGACGCCCTCACCGCCCTGCCCCTGTGGCTGGCCTTCTCCCTGGGACGCCGGCCGGCCAACCCCCGCTACCCCTACGGCTACGGCCGGGCCGAGGATTTGGCCGGCCTGGTGGTGGTCCTGATGATCGCGGCATCGGCCGCCGTCGCCGCCTACGAGGCGGTCCGGGGCCTGGTCGAGCCGGCCGAGGTCCGTCACCTTCCGGCGGTGGCCGCCGCCTCGCTGGTGGGCTTCGCCGGGAACGAGGCGGTGGCCCGCTACCGCATCCGGGTCGGGCGCCGCATCGGCTCGGCCGCGCTGGTCGCCGACGGCCTCCACGCCCGCTCCGACAGCCTTTCCTCCCTCGGCGTGCTGGCCGGCGTGGCCGGCGTGGCCGCCGGCTTCGAACGGGCCGACGCCCTGGCCGGGATGGTGATCGCGGTCATGATCCTGCTCGTGCTCCGCCAGGCCGCCGGCGACGTCGGGGCCCGGCTGATGGACGCCGTCGACCCCACCCTGGCCGAGCAGGCCCGGGAGGTTCTGGCCGGGGTGGATGGGGTCGAAGGCGTAGGGAAGGTGCGGGTGCGCTGGATCGGGCATCGGCTCCACGCCGAAGCGGAGGTGGTGGTGGACCAGGATCTGAGCGTGGCCGCCGCCCACGACGTCGCCGAGGCGGCCCGCCACGGGCTACTCCACGACGTGCCCCGGCTGGTCTCGGCCATCGTCCACGCCGACCCCTGCGACCACGACGGCACCGATCACCACGCCGGCGTCCAGCATCACGATCAGGACCGCTGACCGCTCCGGTTGAGGGCGGCGGCGATGGCGTGGGCCGTCTCCGAGCACTCGAGCTCCTCCTGAGGGACCGGAAGGGCCAGGGACCAGTTGGGACGCTCGTCCACCGTGCCGGGCACGTTGGGGCGTTCCTCCACCACCAGGGCATCGTCCAGGGTGGCGGCCAGCACCATGGACGGCGCCTCGGCCAGGATCCGGTGGGCGGCGACCACCGCCTCGGCCGGTGAGGCGTCTTCGGGCAGGCCGGACCACTTGGCCAGCTTGGTCCGGATGGCCGCCGCCGCCTCTTCGTTGGGCTCCAGGTCGAGCCGGTGGAGCTCCTCCAGATCGGCCCCCGTCCACAGGCCGGCCACCGTGGGCAGGTCGTGGGTCGTCACCGCGGCCAGCGCCTGATGGGGAAACGAGGGGGGCGGTTCGGGCTCGAACCATGCCAGCCGGTAGGACAGCACATCCCGCTGGGCCAGCTCCCGGCGAACGAGGTCCTCCACCGTGCCCAGGTCCTCGCCCACCACCCACGCCCCCGCCCGGTGGCTCTCGAGGGCCAGGATGCCGAGAAGATCGTCGTGGGGGTAGCGGACGTAGCCGCCCTCCGCGGCCGTCGCCCCGGCCGGGATCCAGTACAGCCGGAAGAGGCCCATGACGTGGTCGAAGCGCAACCCGCCGGCGCCCCGGAACCCGGCCTGGAGCATCCGGATGTAGGGCTCGTAGCCCGCGGCCCGCAGCCGTTGCGGAATGAAGGGGGGCAGCGCCCAGTCCTGGCCCTTCCGGTTGAAGTCGTCGGGTGGGGCGCCGATCCGTACGTCGAGAGCCAGGGTGTCCTGCCACAACCAGGCGTCGGCGCCGGCCGGATCGGTGCCGATGGCCAGGTCCGACACCAGGTCGATGGCCTCGCCGGCCACTTCCACCTGCAACTCCGTGCACCACTGCAGCCACTGATGGAACCGGACCCGCTCGGCGTGCTCGGCCCCGAAGCGGGCCACCTCGGCCGTATCGGGACGGCGGTAGCCCGGCGCCCAGGTGGGCCAGGTGCCCTCCAGGGCCTCGTCGAGGGCACAGTGGAGGGCGAAGCGGGCCAGGGGCTCACCGCCGGCGAGCACGAAGCGCTCGAAGGCGGGTTCGCCTCCCGCGCCGCGGAAGCGCTCGAAGAGGCCCTCCAGGGCGGCGAGCTTCAGCTTCCAGACCCGGTCCCGGTCGATGCGCCGCTGCCCGTTGAGGGCCCGCCCCTCGGCGGCCAGGCGTTCGAGATCGGCACCCGAGCCGGCCGCCCCGGGCACCTCTTCCACCCGCAGGTAGAGGGGGTTGCGGAAACAGCGGCTCGACGGGTAGTAGGGGCTGGGCTGAGGGTGGGTGGGCAGGGTGGCGTGCAACGGGTTGACCAGGGTCATCCCCGCCCCCAGGCCTTTCGACCACTGGCCCAGCCGGCGCAGGTCGGCGAGGTCTCCGATGCCCCAGCTGCCACGGGAGCGCAAGGCGTAGAGCTGGGCCGCCCACCCCCAGGTGCAGAGGCCGGCGGGCAGGTGGCAGCGTCCGGGCGACACCACCACCAGCCGGCGTCGCTCGCCGTCGGCGTGCTCCAGCCAGTGGTAGCCGAGCGGCAGGTCGGGGGGCAGGTGGGTGCCCGCCGGACCCCGGGCCCCGTCCTCGGTCAGCAGCTCCCAGGGCCCGTCGTCGACCCGCCGTTCCTCGCCCGGCAGGAGGATCCACGCCGCGTCGGGCGGCACCGGCTGGTCGGTGCGCATGGCGTCGAGCAGGGCGGCGGCCGTCGCCGGCGGCGTCTCGTGCCACTCGCCGCTGACGTCGTGGTAGCCCGGGCAGACGCCCCAGGTTTCCGGGGACGCCCCGGGCCCAGGGGTTTCCCGGTCAGGGATTTCCGGGTCAGGGATTTCCGGGTCAGGGGTTTCCGGGTCAGGGGTTTCCGGATCAGGGGTTTCCGGGTCAGGGGAGGAGGACATCGGGATTGAGTATGCCCTTTGGGTCCAGGGCTGACTTCACCGCCCGGAAAGCGGCGATCTCAGCCGGGCTGCGGTTGAGGTGGAGCCAGGGCCGTTTGGCCACCCCGATGCCGTGCTCGGCGCTGATGCTCCCGCCGAGGTCGGCCACCAGCTGGAGCACCTGGCCCTCCACCCGGTGGCTGTCCGCCGGCGGGGCGCCCAGCACGTTGACGTGGAGGTTGCCGTCGCCGGCGTGGCCGAAGAGCACGGAGCGGGCCTCCGGGGCGACGGCGGCCACCGCCTCCTGCACCCGGGGGACGAACTCGGCCAGGGCGGGCCCGGGCAGGGACACGTCCAGCTTGATGGGCACGCCGGCCGCGCTGACGGCTTCGGTGTGCGCCTCGCGGTAGCGCCACAGGCGGGCCCGCCCCGCCGGGTCCGACTCCACCGCCCCGTCCCGGGCCCGCTCCCCGACCCCCTCGAGCACGGCGGCGGCCAGCTCCTCGGTGGGATCGGAGACGGCCGCCACCTCCACCAGCAGGTACACCGGGTGCGAGGTGGCAAAGGGCGGGGGGATCCCGAGGTGGTCGCAGACCAGCTCCACCCCGCCGGCGAAGAACAGCTCGGCCGCCTCCAGGCAACCCGACAGGCGCCGGCGCAGCTCGGCCAGGGCCTCCAGCGCCGGCCCCACGCCGGCGAAGGCGACGAGTCCGGTGGCGCGGGCGTCCAGGCGGGGCACCAGGCGCAGTCGGGCCCGGGTCACCACCCCGAGCGTGCCCTCGCTGCCGGTAAAGAGACCGGGGAGGTGATAGCCGGTGTTGTCCTTGGTCAGGCCGGACAGGTGGGCCAGCACGGACCCCCCGGCCAGCACCACCTCGATCCCGACCACGTTGGCCCGCATGTCGCCGTAGCGGAGGACCCGCAACCCGCCGGCGTTGGTGGCCACCATCCCGCCGACCGTGGCCGAGTCACGGGCCGCCAGGTCGATTCCGAAGGCGAGCCCGGCGCCGGCGGCCAGTTCGTGGACGCCGGCCAGGGTCGTCCCCGCCGCCACCGTCACCTGGCCGGTGAGGGTGTCGACGGGCCCGACATCGCCCAGCCGGGTCAGGCTCAGCACCACCTCACCCCGGTGGGGGATCCCGCCCCCCACCAGCCCGGTGTTGCCGCCCTGGAGCACCACCGGCCGCCCGTCGTCGTTGAGCAGGCCGAGGACGCCGGCCACCTCCTCGGTGCTCCCCGGCCGGAGCACGGCCGCCGCCCGCCCCCGGAACCGCCCCGTCCAGTCCACCTCGTACGACGCGGTGACCTGCGGGTCGTCCAGCACGTGCGCCGCCCCCACCACCCCCACCAACCCCCGGCGCAACGCACCCTCGAGCATTCCGTTCGATTTAGCACAGTGGGGGCCGACACCATGGCGGGGCCCGGGCGGCTGCTAAGACAGGGCCGTGCCGCCGCTCGAGGACCTGTCCGTCGTGGACGCCGCCACTCTGTTCGCCGGGCCCATGGTCGCCACCCTCCTGGGCGACTTCGGGGCGGAGGTGACCAAGGTGGAGCACCCGGGGGGCGACTCCCTGCGGCACCTCGGCTGGGAGAAGGAAGGGGTGTCCCTCTTCTGGCTCTTCATCAACCGCAACAAGGCCTGCGTCACCCTCAACCTGTCGCAGCCGGCCGGCCACGCGCTGTTCCGGGAGCTGGTGGTCGGAGCCGACGTCCTCATCGAGAACTTCCGTCCCGGCACCATGGAGCGCTGGGGACTCGGCTGGGAGACGCTCTCGGCCGACAATCCGGGCCTGGTCATGGTGCGGGTGAGCGGCTTCGGCCAGGACGGGCCCTACTCCGGCCGGCCCGGGTTCGGCACCCTGGCCGAGGCCATGAGCGGCTTCGCCCACCTCAACGGCTACCCGGACGGGCCGCCGACGCTGCCGCCCTTCGCCCTGGCCGACGGCATCGCCGGCTGCGTCGGCGCCTTCGCCACCCTGGCCGCCCTCCGCCACCGGGACGCCACCGGGGAGGGACAGGTCGTGGACCTGTCGATCTACGAGCCGCTGTTCTTCATCCTCGGGGCCCAGGCCACCCTCTACGACCA
>Ga0299907_10000564_pt1 | contig 18560 bp, 15 predicted proteins | sample RVTome_16_FD_198680 | JGI IMG/M metagenome (GOLD analysis project Ga0299907, IMG submission 198680) | Soil microbial communities from uranium-contaminated site in the Upper Colorado River Basin, Wyoming, United States - RVT152D67 (version 2) ...
CGCCGAGGACCTCACGCAGCAGACGTTCGAGCGCGCGCTGCGGGCCTGGGCGCGGTTCGACCCGGCGCGCGCATCGCCGGCGACCTGGCTGCTGACCATCGCCCACAACCTCGTGGTCGACCACTATCGCTCCGACCGGTCGGCCGAGCAGGCGCCGATCGGGCCCGGGGGCGTCGAGGTCGAGGCGCTGCCCGCCGCCGAGGATCCCGGGTACGACCTCGGGGTCGACGCGGCCCTCGCGGAGGCGCTGGACGCCCTGCCCGAGCGCGACCGCCGGATCGTCGCCCTGCGCTTCGGCGGCGACCTCAACGGGCCCGAGATCGCCGAGCTGACGGACCTCTCGCTGGCCAACGTGCAGCAGATCCTGTCGCGCTCGCTGCGGGCGCTGCGGCAGCGGCTGGAGTGAGGACGCATCAATTTCTGCACAAATGGAGCGTCAATACCGGTATCGTCCCCGCCGCGTGCTTGAACTAGGGGATCGAATTCGCCGCCTGGCCGTCCTGGCCGCGGCGCTTGCGCTGGCTGTGACCGTCGCTCCCGCGGCCCTGGCCCAGTCCGATCGGACCGGCAAGGACGTCGCCGAGAACGGGGCGCCGCTGGCCGGCGCCGCGCAGGCGCCGCCCGGCCAGGACAACCCCGAGTACCAGCAGACGACGCCGACCACGACCACGCCTTCGACGACCGCGCCGACGGAGGAGGGCACGGGCGACGAGGTCCCCGACGACGAGTCGGGGACGCAGGACGACACCTCGGAGCAGGCGCCCGACGAGGCGCAGAGCGCTCCGCGGGCGTCCGGTCGCCTCGGTCGCACCCTGCCGATGACCGGCCTGCCGGCCGGCCTCGTCGCGGGTCTCGGCATCGCGCTGCTGTCGCTCGGCGCTCTGCTGCGCCGCCGGACGTCGGACTAGCGCCGTCCGATCGCTGCCGATGCCCGGCGCCCTTGGGCGCCGGCTCGATCACGCGGCCAGCGGCCCGGCGCCCGCGACGCTGAGCGCGGCCACCAGCAGCAGCCCGCCGCCAGCGGCGGCGTTCACGGCGATCCACCTTCGCACCCGCTCCGGCGCGCGTGCCGGACGGGCCTGCTCGCCCGCCTGGGCGAGCAGCGCGCGCCGCAGGTCGCCGCGGAAGGCGGCGGCGGGGACCGGCCGCGCCGCGAGCAGCCGCTCGCCCGTGGCGGCGAGCGCGCCGGCCTCGGCCGGGTCGATCCCCGGCTCGAGGTCGCGCCGGATGTCGCCGGCGCCGGTCATGACGGCCTCGCGGTGAGGGCGCCGTGCGGATGCAGGTCCTGGGCGCGGCGCTGGGCGGCCACGGCGGCGCCCGCCTCCCCGAGCCGGGCGTGGATGCGCGAGCGGATCAGCCACAGGCGCCAGTTGCGCGGCTCGTCGGCGGTGGCGGCGGCGATCGCGCGCCCGGCGGCGCGCAGGTCGCCGGCCTGCTCGAGCACCAGCGCCTCCTGGAGCCGCGGCCCGGCCGCGTAGGGCTGGAGGTCGGCGGCCAGGCGCGCCTGCTCGAGCGCCCCGGCCAGGTCGCCGGCGCGCGCCTCCTGCTGGCTGGTTCGCAGCGCCGACAGCCCCGCGAGGTGGATGGCCAGCACGGGGATGGCCAGCACGGCCAGGCCCGCGAGCACCGCCCGCGCGCGCACGGCGCGCCGCGCCCGCGGCGCGGCCCCGCGCGCGACCGCGGCGGCGGCCAGGACCAGGAAGGCGAAGACCACGGCCGGGACCTGCCACGTCCACTCGAAGGCCGCGCCGGCCAGGAAGGCCGCGCACCCGGCGGTGGCCGCGGCCGCCCACGCCCGTCCCGGCCCCAGGAACGAGCGACGCACGCCCGCCGCCAGCACCGCGACGAGGAAGGCCAGCAGCATGATCAGGCCGATCAGCCCCGTCTCCGCGAAGGTCTCGAAGTACACGGAGTGCGCGTTGCGGGCGTACTCGAAGTAGTGGTCGCTGGCCAGCCAGGTGAACTCGAAGGTGCCGGGCCCGGTGCCGCGCAGCGGGTCGTCGCGCCCGGCGTCCATGGCGGCCGCGAAGTACTGGTAGCGCCCGCCGCCCGAGAACGAGCCCAGCCGGTTGGAGACGTTCTCGGCGCCCGCCTGGCCGGCGCCCAGCGGGTCCTTGAACTCGTCCCAGCGCTGCGAGAGCTCGCCCGAGGCCGCGAAGGCGCCGAGGGCGAGCGCCGCGGCGCCGGCGGCGAGGACCGCCGCGCCCCGCGCCGCCTCGCGGCTCACCGGGACCCACTCGGGCCGCCAGCGATGGCGCGTGGCCAGCCCCAGCGCGAGCTGCACCAGGGCCACACCGGCGCACACGATGGCCAGCAGCCACAGCACCTCGTCGCCCTGGCTGCGCGCGGTCGCGGTGCGCAGGCCGTCCTGGAGCGCGTCGCGCTGCTCGACCGCCGAGACCGCCAGCAGCGCCCCGCCCCCGCCCAGCGCGGCGGTCGCGATCCGCGGCAGGCGCTGCGGGGCGAGCGCCAGGACCGCGGCGATCCCCACGAACGCGGCCAGGACCCCGCCGCGGGAGGCGGTCAGGAAGAGGGCGAGGGCGAGCACGGGGATGGCGGCCGCCGCCAGTGCCTGGCCGATCAGCGTGCGCGCCGAGGTGGCCAGGACGACCATCAGAGGCATCCCCATGGCCGCGAAGGGCCCGAGCGTGTTCGACGAGTTGAACGGGTAGTCCAGGCGCCGCTCGCTGCCCGGGAAGAACTGCGCGGTCTCGCTGGCCGGGAACCACGCGGGGTGCAGGCGCGAGAGCACGGCCAGGAAGGCGATCGCCGCGATCGCGCTCGCCACCCCGGATACCGCGTGCTTGGCCGCCCCGCGGCCCTGGAGCGACAGCGCGAGGACGAACACGCCGGCGTAGGCGGCCAGGCGGGTGACTTCGGCGTACGTGCGCTCGTCGCTCTCCGACCACCCGAGGGCCAGCGCCGACCACAGCGCCAGCCCGGCCAGCCCGCCCAGCGCGATCCAGGCCGCCGGTCGCAGGCGGATCAGCGGCAGCACGCCGATGGCGGCCCCGACGAGCACGATCCACCACACCGCGATGCCGACCTCGCCGCGCACGATCGGGTCGTAGCCGCCGCCGCGCAGCGACAGGTACAGGACGGGCAGGCAGGCCAGCGCCCAGACCGCGATCGGCGCGGGCTGGAGCCACGCGAGGGCCCGGGCTCGGGCGGGGGCGGCGCTCCCGGCGACGGCTTCCACGCCCATGTGTACGGACGGCCGGGCGCCGGCCTGACATGTCAGGTTGGCCGCGCCCCGTACGTATCAGTCGCCATGAGGGTCATCGTCGGCCTCACGTCCGCCCTGCTCGCGCTCGCGCTGGCCGCGCCCGCGCCCGCGCCCGCGCAGCGCGGCACGCTCGCGCCGCCCGGCAACTCCGGCGTCGACGAGTACAAGGAGACGATCCCCACCAGTCGCGGCAGCCGACCCACCGACTCGCTCGGCGGCGGGGGCGGGGGCGGCGGCGGCGGCGGCCTGAACCCGGCCGCGCGGCGCTCGCTGGACCGCCTGGGGCCCGACGGGCAGCGCGTGGCCGAGCTGGCCGACCGGACGGCGCCACCCGCGCGCGCGCCCCGCGAGCGCCGGCCCGTCGCCGGCCGGACCGCGGAGGACTCGCCCTTCGGCGCCGTGTTCAAGCGCGTCCTCGGGGTCGGCGACGACGGGAGCGGGACCGGCGCGCTGCTGCCGCTCACCCTCCTCGCCGGGCTCGCCGGCCTGATGGCGATCGCGCTCCTGCGGCGGCGGCGTGGCACGCCGCGCTAGCGCCGCGGCGGCCCTCGCCGTCGCCGTCGCCGTGCTGACCCTGGCGCCGGCGAGCGCCGGCGCCGCCCGCCCGCTGACCCTCGGGTTCGCCGACTCCGTCGCCTTCGGCCCCCCGGCCGAGCGCGACCTGTGGTTCGCGCGCACGCGCGCGGCCGGCGGGCGCTTCACGATCGTCGCCCTCAACTGGGCGTCGATCGCGCCGCGCCCGCTCACCAACGCCCAGCTCGCGAACCCCGGTCACGACGACGCACCCTGGCGGACGGTCGACGAGGCGGTGCGGGCCGCCACCGCACGCGGGCTGACCGTCGTCCTGGCGCTCGACAAGGCGCCCGCGTGGGCCGAGGGCCCCGACCGGCCGGACGGCGCCCAGCCGGGCGTCTGGCGACCGGACCCCGCGGCCTTCGCCGCCTTCGCCCTGGGCGCGGCGCGGCGCTACTCGGGCGCCTACGGCGGCCTGCCCGCCGTCCGCTACTGGCAGATCTGGACCGAGCCCAACCTCGGCACCCACCTGCTGCCCCAGTACGAGGGGCGGGGCGCCGCCGGTCCGGAGATCTACCGCGCGCTGCTCAACGGCGCCTACGACGCGATCAAGTCCGTCCGGCGGGTCAACGTGGTGATGACGGCCGGCACCGCTCCCTTCGGCGGCAACCTGCCGGGGCTGCCGCGCATCCGCCCCGTCGCCTTCTACCGGGCGCTGCTGTGCCTGCGCGGGCGGCGCCTGGCGCTCGCGCGCTGCCCGCGCCCGGCGCGCTTCGACGCCCTCTCGCACCATCCCTACTCCACAGGCGCGCCCACGCGGCCGGCGCTCAACGCCGACGACGTGTCGATCGCCGACCTGCACAAGCTCACCCGCGTGCTGCGCCGCGCCGAGCGCACGCGGCGCGTGTTCCCGCGCCGGCGCAAGGCGGTGTGGGCGACCGAGGTCTCCTACGACAGCCGGCCGCCCGACCCGCGCGGCGTCCCCGAGCGGCTGCACGCGCGCTGGCTGGCGCAGTCGCTGTACCTGCTGTGGCGCGACGGCGCCAGCCGCATCGCCTGGTTCCAGGTCCGCGACGAGCCGTCCGGGGGCAGCTTCAACACGACCTACCAGAGCGGCGTCTACCTGGTGGACGGCCGGCCGAAGCTGGCGCTGGCCGCCTTCCGCTTCCCGGTGGCCGGCCAGCGCGTGAGCCGCCGGCTGGTCCGCATCTGGGGCCGCGCTCCCGCCGCCGGGCGGCTCGCGCTCCAGCGCCGGGCCGGCTCGCGCTGGGTCACCTTCCGCACGCTGCGGGTCGCCGCGCTGGGCACCTTCCTGGTCACCGTGCCCTCGCGCGGGCGCATCGAGGTGCGCGCCCGCGTCGCCGGCGTGACCAGCCTGGCCTGGTCGCAGTCCTGACTTGTCAGCCTCGCGCCCGGGGTCGCGTATGGGGAAGCATGAGCCGGCGCCGCGCCGGCTCCGGAGCGGAAGGGCGGGTGCGTCCCTGCCCCTCCCCGGACGGCCCGCCCCACTCCTTGGCCGGGGCGGGCCGTCCCCCTTTTCAGGCGTGGCAGGCCGCCGAGCCGGTGTCGGTGAAGGTCCGCCCGGGCTCGGGCACGAAGAGCCAGTCGTAGCCGTCGGGGCGCAGGGAGAGCGTGAGCACGCCGAAGGTGTCGGTGTTGGAGCTCTCGGAGTACGGCTTGAGGTTGGGCAGCCGCTGGTGGTTGACCCCGCCGCTGCCCACCACGAAGGAGCGGATGCCGCGCGCGCGGTCCACGGCGCCGTCGGCGTTCAGCGGCGCGATGCGCTCGTAGTTGTGGACGTGGCCGGCGAGCACGACGTCGGCCCCGCCCTCCACCAGCGCGCGCCACAACGAGCGCACCGCGCCGTAGCTGCCCAGGCGCTGGGCGGAGGAGTGGCGCGGGTGATGCCAGTAGGCCAGCGTGCAGCGGTCGGGATGGGCGGCGAGGTCGGCGCGCAGCCAGCGGACCTGCGACCCCACGTCGAGGCACGACACGATGCCGCAGTTGGAGTTCAGGACGACGACGTGCCAGGCGCCGAGGTCGTAGGAGTAGTAGGCGCGGTCGGGGGCGCCGGCGGCGGCGCCGAAGTAGGTGAAGTACGTGGACGCGCCCGGGGTCCCGTACTCGTGGTTGCCGACCGCCGGGCGGGTGCGGTCCTTGACCCGGCCCCACGTGCGGTCGTACTCCACGAACTCCTCGGGGGTCCCGCGGTCGTACTGCGCGTCGCCGAGCATGGCCACGGCGTCGGGGCGCATGGACAGCAGCTGCTCGGAGGTCTCGGCGTGGTGGCAGCGAACGTCGGTGCGCTCGGCGCCGGGCTGGCAGGCGATGTCGCCGGCGGCGGCGAGCAGGGGGTTCTCGCGCGTCGGCGGAGGCAGGGGCGGGACCGTGGTCTGCGGGGGGACGACGTAGAAGGGCTCGACCCGGCGCAGGCGACCGGCGCGCAGCGCGAGGGTCGAGCTCTCCAGCCGGGTGCCGGGGACGGTCATCCTCAGGGTGGCCCGGCCCCGGCGGTCGGCCCGCGCGCGGACGGTCGGGCCGCTGCGCAGCCGCGCCGCCGCGAGGTTGCCCGGGTTCAGGCCGTGGACGTCGATCCGCACGGGCGCGGTCGGGAAGGCGACGGTGCGCGAGATGGCGATGCGCACGTCGGTGTAGTCGAAGGCGATCTCCTTGGGGGCCCACTCGCGCGGGCCGGCGACGGTGCGCAGGCGCGAGTCGACGGCGGCGCCGCGGCCGCGAGCGGCGATCGGATGGACGCGGGGCGTGCGCAGGTTGCGGGGGAGGCGCAGGGTGGCGGCGAAGCGCCCGTCCGACCCCACCCGTCCGGCCCCCAGTCGCGCCCCGCCGGCGCGGCGGATCGTCACCGTCGAGCCGGGGCGCCAGCCCGCGCCCTCGGCGGCGACGGTGGCGCCGGGCGGCGCGATCGCGGGGCGCAGCGAGAGGCTGGCGGCGTGCGCGGGCGCGGGGACCGCGGCGAGCGCCGCGGCGGTGGCAAGCGTTAGGGTGCGGCGCCGCATGGGGATCGAAACACGTCCACCCCTCCTTAGCTGCGCCCCCGGATGCCCAGCGCGCTGATCACCGGCATCACGGGCCAGGACGGCTCCTACCTCGCCGAGCTGCTGCTCGAGAAGGGCTACGACGTCCACGGGATGGTGCGGCGGGCGTCGACCGAGAAGTTCGAGCGCATCGAGCACCTGCGCGACCGGATCACCCTGCACCAGGGCGACCTGCTCGACCAGCGCTCGCTGGTCGACACCCTGCGCGCGTGCTCGCCGGACGAGATCTACAACCTCGCGGCGATGTCCTTCGTGGCGGTGTCGTGGATCCAGCCCACGCTGACCGCGGAGTTCACCGGCGTGGGCGTCACGCGGATGCTGGAGGCGATGCGCGAGGCCTCGCCCGGCGCGCGCTTCTACCAGGCCTCGTCGAGCGAGATGTTCGGCAAGGTCCGCGAGGTCCCCCAGACCGAGGACACCCCCTTCTACCCGCGGTCCCCCTACGGCGTGGCCAAGGCCTACGGGCACCACATCACGGTCAACTACCGCGAGTCCTACGGCTTATATGCGGTTTCCGGAATATTGTTCAACCACGAATCTGCCCGCCGCGGCCTGGAGTTCGTCACCCGCAAGATCACGTGGCACGCCGCGGCGATCAAGCTGGGGATGCTCGAGGAGCTGCGGCTGGGGAACCTCGACGCGGAGCGCGACTGGGGCTACGCGCGCGACTACGTCGAGGCGATGTGGATGATGCTCCAGCAGGACGAGCCGCAGGACTTCGTGATCGCGACCGGCAAGGCGCACTCGGTGCGCGACTGCGTGAACGTGGCATTCGAGCACGTGGGCCTGGACCCCTCGCGCTACGTCAAGACCGACGACGCGCTGAAGCGCCCCGCCGAGGTCGACCACCTCATCGGCGACTACTCGAAGGCCAGGCGCGTGATGGGCTGGGAGCCCCGGACGTCCTTCGAGGAGCTGATCCGGCTCATGGTCGACGCCGACCTCGAGCTCCTCCGCCGCAACGGCGGCGCGCTGCCGCGCTGATGGCGCCCGAGCTGGTCGTCTACGAGAACCGCACCTGCGCGTCGCGGCGTTATCGGCAGCGGGCGGTTCCGGCGTCGCGGAAGGTGAAGCGGGGCTCGGGGACGAAGCGCCAGGCGTAGGCGCCGTCGCCGAGGGTGAGCTCCAGGACGCCGAAGACGAAGGAGCGGCGGACGCGGCTGTGGGGGCGGCGGCGGATGATCGGGTAGTTGTTGACGCCGCCGGTCCCGACCACGAACTGGACGATCCCGTCGCGCGTCGAGGCGCGGCCGTCGGCGGTCTGGGGGCCGAAGCGCTCGTAGGAGTGGTCGTGGCCGGAGAGGACGACGTCGGCGCCGCCGCGCTGGAGCGTCCGCCACAGGGGGATGACCGTGGCGTCGCTGCCGTGCAGGCCCGAGGAGAAGCGCGGGTGGTGCATGTAGGCCAGCGTGCAGTCGGTGCGGTGGCGGGCGAGGTCGGCGCGCAGCCAGCGCTCCTGGGCGCTGCCGGCGCGGCAGCCGACCTTCGAGCACACGGAGTTGAGGACGACCACGTGCCAGGAGCCGAGCTCGTAGGAGTACCAGCCGCGTCCGCGGGGGCCGGCCCGCGCGCCGAAGTAGGCGAAGTACCCGGCGGCGCGCGGGGTGGCGTACTCGTGATTGCCGGGCGCCGGGCGGGTGCGCGACCGAAAGCGCCCCCAGGTGGGGCCGTAGGCGCGGCGGAAGTTGCGCAGCTCGCCCCGGTCGTACTGGATGTCGCCGAGGGGGGCGACCACGTCGGGGTCCAGGCGCCCGATGAGGCGGGCGGTGTCGGCGTGGCGGCAGCGGGTGGCGGTGCGCCGCAGGCCCGGCGGGCAGGCGATGTCGCCGGCGGCGACCAGCGTGGGGCCGGCGACGCCCGCGGCGCGCGCCGGCGGCGCCGGGGCGGCGGAGGCCGGGCTGCTGCCGTCGCCCTGGGTGTCGCTCCCGCAGGCGGCGAGGAGCGCGAGGGCGGCGGCGGGCGCCGCGGCGGCGAGCCGGGACATGCCCGACAGCTTAGGCGGGCCGGCCGCCGCCCTCGCCGCGCCGGCCTGCGCGATCAGGCACCGGCCTCGCGCAGGCCCTCCCTGGCCAGGGCGACCGCCTCGCGCAGGAGGCGGTTGGCGAGGAGGAGGAGCGTGGCGAGGAGGATCGCCTCTCCGGCCGCCAGGCCCAGCACCCCGGCGCCGACCGTCTCCGAGGTCGCGGAGATCGCCCACCCCGCCCCGCCGGCGGCGAGCGCGGCGATCAGGGGCGGCGCGAGGCGGCGCGCGACGCGGGCGCCGGTCCGGCGCGCGGCCGCGAGCCCGAGGACGGTCGCGTCGCCGAGCGCGCCCGCGATCCAGCCGATCCCGATCGCCTCCGGGCCCACCGGCTCCAGGAGCGCCAGCGCGACGACCAGCCACAGCGCCGCGTGGGCGGCGAAGGCGCGCAGCACGGTGCCGGGGTCCCCGGCCGCGTACAGCCACCCGACCGTGGCCGCCGACACCGGGCACGTGATCATGAGCGCGATCCCGCCCAGGCCCAGGATCGGCGGCACCGCGTCCCAGCGGTCGCCGAGCAGGGCGGGGACCAGGGCCGGCGCGCCGGCGGCGATCCCGACCACGATGAAGGCGATCGCCACGCCGGTGAGCGCGACGCCGCGCTCGATGGCCGCGCGCGGGTCGCGGCCGGCGGCGAGGAGCTTGGCCATGGCGGGATAGGACACGCGGTACAGCGTGGTGAACAGCAGCAGCGGGACCTGCATCACGCGGAAGGCGAGCGCCCATACGCCCAGCGTTCCGAGTCCGGCGATGGCGGCGATCCCGGCGTTGAGCAGCTGGTCGCGCGCCACGCTGACGCCGGCCGCCGCCTGGAAGCGCGCGCCGAAGGCCACCAGCGGGCGGACCTCGCGCCACGACAGCCGCGGACGGACCCAGCCCAGCTCGCTCAGGCGGACCATCGCGACCGCCCCGGCGATCCCGCGGACCACCACCGCGGACGCCAGGCCCCACACCCCGGCGCCCGCCGCGACGGTCGCCAGCGCCCACGCGTACTGGGCCAGCAGCTCGACGACGTCCACGGTGGCGATGGTCCGGAAGCGCAGCTCGCGCTCCAGCGCGATGGACTGCGGCAGCCGCAGCGTGGACAGCGGCAGCGTGGCCAGCATGAGCGCGACGACCGCCCCGTCGCGGCCGAAGGGCAGGGCGGCGAGCGCGAAGATCGCCGCCAGCGCCGCGGCGGCGGCGAGCTGGACGCCGAGGACCGCCTCCAGCTCGCGGCGGGCCGGCGGCTCGCGGCGGCCCACGAGCGCGACCCCGATGCCGCCGCTGGACAGGTAGCCGCCGACGAGCACGAGCGTCTGCCCGAGCGCGACGAGCCCGAAGTCGGCGGGCGCGAGCAGGCGCGCGAGGACGAGGTTGACGACCACCCCGGCGGCGAGGAGGACGGCGTTGCGGACCCCCAGCGCCGCGGCCCCGCCCGCCGCCCGCCGCCGCACCTCGTCGGCGTCCAGCACGTCGCCCGGCACGACCTCCGCCGTCGCCGCCGCGGCGTCGAGCTCCGGCGAGGGGTCGTCCCCCCGCCGCCGCTCCCCGCCGGCCGGCTCCGGCGATGGGTCGTCCCCCCGCCGCCCCTCCCCGCCGGCCGGCTCGCGCGAGGGGTCGTCGGGGTCAGGCACCGTCGTAGACCTCGCGCAGCGCGGCCGCGACCACCTCGGGCGCGCAGTGCTCGCGCGCGGCGGCGAGGGCGCGAGCGCCGGCGTCCGCGTCGCGGAAGCGCGCGGCGACGAGGTCGGCCAGGGCGGCCCCGTCGCCCACCGGCGCCAGGCAGTCCTCCGGGACGAAGCCGCGCAGCCCGCCGGTGGCGAAGGCGACGGTCGGCAGCCCGGCGGCCATCGCCTCGGCGGCCGCGAGCGGGAAGATCTCGGCGTAGCGGGAGGGGACGATCGCGAGCCCCGCGCCGGCGCGCAGCTCGCGCAGCCGGTCGCCGGAGACGAGACCCTCGAAGCGGGCCCCGCCGGGCGCGTCGGCGGCCATCTCCCCGGCGAGCGCCCGCAGGGAGTCCTCCCCGGGCCCGGCGCCGGCGATCACCAGCGGCACGCCCGCGCGGGCGCAGGCGCGGATCGCGAGGTCGGGGCCCTTCTCGTGCGTCAGCCGGCCGGCGTAGAGCGCGTAGGCGCCGTCGCCGGCGCGCGAGCGCTCCGCGAGCTCGCGCTGGACCGAGGGGATCGCGCGGGCGCGGTCGCCCAGCGGCGCGCCGAGCGCGCGCAGGCGGCCCAGCGCGAACTCGCTGGGCACCACGAAGGCGTCGCAGGCGTCCGCGAGGGCGCGCTGGTGCAGCGCGATCCCCGCGCCGTAGACCGCCGACTCCACGCGGGGCCCGCGGCAGGCCAGGCGCACGCCGGGCCACGTGTTGCGCCCGTGGCAGCGCGTGCAGTCCTCGCCGCGGGTGAAGCAGGTCCCGACCGCGCACACGAGCCGGTAGTTGTGCAGGTGCAGCACGACCCGCGCGCCGGCCTCCCGCGCCGCCTCCAGCGCCCGGGGGCCGAAGGACGGGTTGACGTTGTGGGCGTGCACGACGCGAGCCCCGGTCCGGCGCACCGCCTCGCCCACCTCGGCGGGCTCGAGCCCTCCCCGCAACATCCCCGCCGCCGCGCGCGCCGTCCCCAGCCGCGCCGAGTCGCGCTCGATCACCTCGACCGCCTCGCCCATCCACTCGGCGATGAGCCACCGCAGATCCTCCACGGCGCGCTCCTCGCCCCCCGTCGTGCGGTACCGGTTGTGCAGGAGCGCGATCACGTCAGCGCCCTCAAGGCTCCAGCACGCGTCCATGCGATCGATGCCTCGCGAGCACTCGTACGCCGCGGCACCTAGCCGTCCAGCACCCGCGGGAGGAGCTCGCCGGCCAGGTCGATGTGGTCCTCGCGCAGCTGCTCCAGGACGGCCGGGTCCCTGGCGTTCAGGCCCGGAAGCTCGCTCGCGGAGACCTCGATCGGGCTGAGGCGGTTTCCCGTCCAGGCCTGGACGCGTTCGCCCAGCCGCGACACCTGGGCGCGCCAGCGAGGGTCGTCGGCGCCCACGTCCGCCGGTCGCACGAGGAAGAGGTCGATGTCGCTCGCCGCATCGCCGTCCCCGCGCGCGGCCGACCCGAACATGGAGGCGTGGACGGGCGCCGGAGACCAGGACCTCAGCTCCTCGCGCATGCGGGACAGCAGGATCGTTCGCAGCTCGGCAAGCTCCTGCACGATAGGCGCGGCGACGTGTTCCCGGTTCAGGGTGTGCAGGTAGGCGCGACCCGCCACCTGCCGGTGGACGAGCCCCTGCGCGATGAGCCGCTCGATCGCCTTGGCGACGCCGCCGTAGGACCCGTGCCTGACCAGGCGGGTGACGTGTCGCAGGGTCAGCGGGTGCGTCGTGCCGGCGAGCACGGCGAGCACGTCGCCCTCGAGGCTGGGCGCCACGGCGGAATACGGCCGGGACACGTCCATCCGTGGCCACCATAGCAGTCATATGATCGCTCTAGTGGTCACGTGATCGACATAGCGGCCGGAGCCGGCGCCCGCCGGTAGCTTGTCGGCGATGCCAACCGCCTCGGTCGTCGTGCCCACGCGGGACAGGGCCTCCTACCTGGAGGTCGCGCTGGCCTCGGTGGCGCCGCAGGCGCGCGCCGCGGGCGCCGAGCTGGTGGTCGTGGACGACGGCGGATCGGACCCGGCGGCGACGCGGGCGGTGGCGGAGCGCCACGGCGCGCGGGTGGAGGCGCACCCGGCGCCGCGGGGGCTCAACGCGGCGCGCAACACGGGGATCGAGGCGACGGCCGGGGAGCTGGTCGTGTTCGTCGACGACGACGTCGAGGCGCCGGAGGGCTGGCTGCGGGCGCTGCTGGACGCGGCGGACTCCGAGCCCGAGGCCGACGTCCTGGGCGGGCCGATCCGCGCCCGGCTCGAGGGCTGCCGCGTGCCGATGTGCGGGCGCGAGCCGCCGCCGATCACCGCGCTCGACCGCGGGCCGCGCGACCGCGACGTGGAGCGGGTGTGGGGCGCGAACCTGGCGCTGCGGCGGCGCGCGGTGCAGCGCGCCGGGCGGTTCGACGCGTCGCTGGGGCTCTACGGCGACGAGGAGGAGTGGCAGGCCCGGGTGCGCGCCGCCGGCGGGCGGGTCCGGTACGTCGCGGCGGCGGGCCTCGACCACCGGCGCGCGCGCCCCGACACGACGCTCGCCGCGCTGGCCCGCGCCGCCCGCGCCCGGGGCCGCGCGTCCCGCCGCTTCGACGCCCGGCAGGGGCACGCCCCGCCGCTCGCCCGCGAGCTGCGGGTCCTCGCCGGCACCCTCTGGCACACGCTCCGCCGCCGCTGCGCCAACGGGATCGTGATGGCCGCCCACACCGTCGGCCGGATCGAGGAGGCCGCGGCCGCAAGCAGGGCGCCCGGCGGGAGCGCGACGGCCGGCGAGGCGCCCGGCGAGGACTTCCTCTCCGGCGAGAGCGGGACCGTGGGCGGGCGGCGGGCGCTGCTGCTCGGGGCCCTCGACGCGCTGGACGACGCCGTCGACGCCGTGGGCGGCCGGCGCGCCCGGCTCGCCCGGGCGGCGCGGGGCGCGCCGCCGCGGCGCCGCGTGCTCGTGGCCGGCGTCGACCGCCCCGAGCGCAACGGGCTGATGGACGCCACGCGGGCGGAGCTCGCGCGGTCGCGCCACGACGTCGGGTTCGCCATCGCCGCCGGCACGCGCGGGAGAGGGAAGTTCGCCAACCTCAACGCCCTGCTGGAGGCGCGGTCCCCGCGCGGCTGCGACTGGCTGCTGGTCGTCGACGACGACGTCGTCCTCCCCCGCGGGTTCCTCGACGCCTTCCTGTTCTGCGCCGAGCGCTTCGGGCTGCGGCTGGCGCAGCCCGCGCACCGGCGGCGCTCCCACGCGGCCTGGCCGGTAACCCGGCGGCGGCGCGGCAGCGTGGTGCGCGAGACGGCGTTCGTGGAGATCGGGCCGGTCACCGCCTTCCACTCCGAGACCTTCGAGGCGCTGCTCCCCTTCCCCGAGCTCGAGATGGGCTGGGGCCTGGACCTCCACTGGGCCGCCCGCGCGCGCGAGCGCGGCTGGCGGATGGGCGTGGTCGACGCGACGCCCGTGGCCCACGCGCAGGCGCCGGCGGGCGCCGGCTACGACCGCGAGCGCGCGATCGCCGAGGCGCGCGAGTTCCTGGCCGGCCGTCCGTACCTCCCGCGCGCGGAGGCCAACCGGACGCTGGCGTCCCACCGCACGTGGTGACGGGCCCGTGAAGGTCGCGATCGTCGCCGAGTACTACCCGCGCGCCGCCGACCCGGTGCTCGGCGTCTGGGCCCACCGCCAGGCGCTGGCCGCGCGCGACGCGGGCGCCGACGTCCGCGTGCTCGTCCTGCACCGGCCCGTCCCCCCGGCCGCCGCCGTCCGCGGCTGCGACCTCCAGGCGGCGCTCGTGCCGCTGCGCCAGCCCGCGGAGGCCGAGCTCGACGGGATCGCGGTCCGCTACGTCCGCTACCTGTCGCCGCCGCGGCCGCGCGCCTACGGCTCCTGGGGCGCCTGGGCCGCGCCGGGCCTGCGGCGCGCGCTGCGCGAGCTGCGCGCCGAGTGGGGCTACGACCTCGTCCACGCGCACTACGCGGTCCCGGCCGGCGACGCGGTCCGCCGCGCGCAGCCGCGCGCCCCGCTCGTGGTCTCCGTCCACGGCGGCGACGTCCTGGCCACCGTCCACCGCGGGCCGCGGGCGCGGGGGTCCGTGGAGACCGCGCTGGGCCACGCCCGCCTCGTGCTCGCGAACAGCGCGCACACCGCCGAGCTGTGCGCACTCCACGGCGCCCACGACGTCCGCGTCGTCCACCTGGGCGCCGACCTGCCCGAGAGCGACGACCGCGCCCCCCGCGAGGGCGGGGAGGCGGGGCGCCGGGTCCACGAGCCGCCGTCCATCGCCACCGTCGGGCACCTGGTCGGCCGCAAGCGCCACGCGGACGTCGTCAGGGCGCTGTGGACGCTGCGCGACCGCCATCCCGACCTGCGCTACGTGGTGGTCGGCGACGGGCCCGAGCGCGAGCCGCTGCGCGCGCTCGCCGAGTCGCTGGGCGTGGCCGAGCGCGTGGAGCTGCGGGGGCAGCTGCCGCCCGCCGAGGCCCTGGCGCAGGCGTGGCGGGCCGCGGCCTTCGTCATGCCCAGCGTCGACGAGGCCTTCGGAGTCGCCTACGTCGAGGCGATGGCCGCCGGCGTGCCGGCCATCGGGTCGCGCGGCGAGGGCGGCCCGGAGGAGATCGCGGCCGCGGGCGCGGGGATCCGGCTGGTCCCGCCCGGCGACGTCGAGGCCCTGGCCGGCGAGCTGCACCGCCTGCTGTCCGACGCGCGCTGGGCCCGCGAGCTCGGCGCCGCGGCCCGCGCGACCGTCGAGGGCGCCTTCACCTGGGAGCGCTGCGGGCGCGAGACCGTCGCCGCGTACGAGGCCGCCCTCGCGGGCGGCGGGCACCGGCCGGCGCGGACGAGGCCGGACCGATGAGGGACGGCCCTGGCGGGCGGCAGTACCGGCCCGCGCGGACGAGGCCGCGCCGATGAGGGACGGCGCAGCGAAACCGGTCTTGCTCGTCACCAACTACGCGCCCCCCGCGCGGGTCGGGGCGTTCGCGGCGCTGGCCGAGCGGATCGACGTGGAGTTCGCCCTTTTCGGCGGGCGCGTGCACCACGGCGCGGTCGGGAAGGAGCCGGGGGAGCTTCCGTTCGCGGCTCGCGAGGTCACGCAGCGCGAGGTCGGGCGGCTGGCCGCCAGCGGGGGCTACCGGGCGGTGATCGCCGGGACCGTGGGGCGCACCGCGCTCCCCGCCGCCTACCTGGGCGCGCGCCGGGCGCGGGTCCCCTTCGTCCTGTGGGCCACCCTGTGGGCCCAGCCCGGGGGGCCCGCCGGCCTCGCCGGCTACCCCGTGCTGCGCTGGGCCTACGCCCACGCCGACGCGGTCGCCACCTACGGGCCCCACGTCTCGGCCTACGTCCGCGCGCGGGGCGCGCGCAACGTGGTCGAGGCGCCCCAGGCGGTCGACCGGGGGTTCTGGGGTCGCCCGCCCGATCGCGTCGCCGCGGCGAGCCACCGGCGCGCCCCCTTCCAGGCCTTGTTTGTCGGACGCCTGATCCGGGCAAAGGGAGTCGGAACGCTTCTCTGTGCCTGGCGGATGACAGGCTTCGAAGCGTCACACGCCGCGCTGGTCCTGGCGGGCCACGGTCCGGAGCGAGCCCGGGCCGTGGCCCCCGGGACCTACTTCGAGGGGGACCGGGACGCCGTCGAGGTCCGCAACTTCTACGCCGCGTCGGACGTTGTGGTCGTACCGTCGATCCCCACGCGCACCTTCCGCGAGCCGTGGGGGATGGTCGTCAACGAAGCCATGCACCAGGGACTTCCGATCGTCGCCACCGACGCCGTGGGGGCCGCCGCCGGCGGCCTGGTCCGCGACGGGCGCAACGGCCTCGTCGTGCCCGCCGGCGACGCGCGCGCGCTGGCCGCCGCGCTCGTCCGCCTGCACGACGACCCCGGCGAGCGCCGCCGCCTCGGCGCCCGGGCGCGCGAGGACGTCGCGCCGTACACCCACGAGGCGTGGGCGGAGGCGATGACGCGGGCCCTGGCCGCGGCCGGCTCCACGCGAGGGGAGGGTTGATACCGTTGACCGCTCGCAGCGTCCGGGGAGCGCGTTCCCCGCACCGTCTCTTCATGCGCAGGGCCGTCCTCTTCTCCGTCCTTCTCTGCCTGCTGGCGCCCGCGGGCGCGTTCGCGACCCCGCGCCAGGTCATCCGCGACTGCACGGACAACGGGCGGATGGACGGCTACCACTCGCAGAGCGACTACCAGGGAGCGCTGAAGCGGCTGCCCAGCGACGTGGACGAGTACACCGACTGCCGCCGGCTCATCGAGGCCGCCAAGCGCCGCGACGCGCGCCGTCCCGACCCGGGTGGCGCCGCCGGGGGCGGCGGCGGGGGCGGCGGCTTCCTCGGCGGCTTCGACTCCACCAGCCCGCCGCCGGTCGCGAACGTCCCCGCCTCGCCCGCCGAGGCCGGCGCGGTGACGGCGGCCACCGGCGCCGCCGGGTCCGCACCCGTCTCCGTGGCCGGCGAGCCGATCACGCCCGGCGGCAGCGGCATCGCCGAGGCCGCCTTCCGCCACGCGCTGCCCACGCCGCTGCTGATCGTGGTCATCCTCTTCGGCCTGGCCGCCCTGGCCACGACGATCTCCGGCGCGCGCGGCCGCGGGATCCACCCGCCGGGCGCCGTCCTCCGCGTCTTCGACCGTGTCTTCCCCCACCGGGCTTGAGCCGCCACCCGTCGCCGACTCGCCGCGGGACGACGGCGCCGCCGACCCCGCGACGCAGTCGCTGACGCCCGCGCCCGCGGATGGGGCGCCCGCGCGGGGCGGGCCGCTCCTGCCCCGCCCCGGCACCGGCGCCAAGCTCGGGCTGGGGATCGCCGGCGCCATCGTCCTGACCGCGCTCGTGGCCAAGGGCGGGGCGTCGCTGGGCGCGACCACCCTGGTCGACGTCGTCCTCACGCTGGCCGGTGCCGGCCTCGCGGTGGCCGCGGTCCTGGCCGCGCCCACGCCGCGGCGCCGCTGGGGCACGGCGGCGCTGCTCGCCCTCGCCGCGCTGACCGCGTGGACCGCGCTGTCGGTGGTCTGGGCGGTGGCGCCCGAGCGCTCGTGGGCCGACGCCAACCGCGCGATCGCCTACCTCGCCGTGTTCGCTGGCGGCATCGGCGTGGCGCGGCTGTGGCCGCGGCGCGCCGGGACCGTCCTGGCGGGCATCCTGGTCGCCTCGACCGCGATCTCGGTCGTCGCCCTGCTCCTCAAGGCCTACCCGGTCACCTTCAACTCGACCGAGGAGCTGGCGCGGATGCGCGACCCGCTCGACTACTGGAACGCGCTCGGTCTGCTGGCGGCGTTCGCGATCCCGCCCGCCCTGTGGCTCGGCGCCCGCCGCGAGGGGCCTCCGGCGCTGCGCGCGCTCGCCTACCCGCTGCTGGGCGTGGCGGTCGTCGTGGTGGCGCTGTCCTACTCGCGCGGCGCGGTCGTCGCCCTGGTCGCCGGCCTGGCCTTCTGGTTCGCGCTGGTCCCGCTGCGCCTGCGCGGGATCGTGGTGGCGGCGATCGGCGGCGCCGGCGGGGTCGCGGTCACCCTGTGGGCGTTCGGCCAGGACGCGCTGTCCAAGGACCGCGCCCCGCTGGCCGAGCGCGTCGACGTGGGCTCGGAGCTGGCGATGTTCTGCGTCCTGATGGCCGTCGTCGTCTTCCTCGCGGGCCTGGCCGTCAACCGCGCCGGCGACCGGCGCCCGCTGACCGAGCGCCGCCGCCGCCAGGCGGGCCTGGGCGTGGCGGCCGCGGGGCTGGCGCTGCTGGTCGCGGGGGCCGCGGCGCTGTCGCTGACCGGCGGCGGGCCGGGAGCGCGCATCGACCGCGCCTGGGACAACTTCTTCTCGCGCACCAAGGCGTCGACCACCTACGGGCCCGAGCGCCTGAAGTCGATCGGCACCCGCCGCGGGTCCTACTGGGACGACGCCCGCGACGTCTGGGAGGCGCACCCCGTCCTGGGCGCCGGCGCCGGCGGCTACGCGATCGCGCGCAAGCGCTACCGCGACGACCCGATCGAGGTCCAGCACGCCCACGGCTACGTCCCGCAGACCGCGGCCGACCTGGGCGCGGTCGGGCTGGCGCTGTCGCTGGCGTTCGCGCTCGCGCTCGGCTTCGGGGCGGCGCGGACCCTGGGCTGGCGCCGCGACGCCCCGCCCCGCCCGGGCGGCGTGCGCGCCGCGCTCGCCCGCGCCCC
>Ga0299907_10000565_pt1 | contig 18558 bp, 20 predicted proteins | sample RVTome_16_FD_198680 | JGI IMG/M metagenome (GOLD analysis project Ga0299907, IMG submission 198680) | Soil microbial communities from uranium-contaminated site in the Upper Colorado River Basin, Wyoming, United States - RVT152D67 (version 2) ...
GGAAGTCCACTCGTTGAACTTGCGCTCGATCGCATCAGCGGTCTGGCCGGTCTTCTCCTTCACGGTGCCGACGAACTGCTCCCAATTGCCACGAGCTTGTTCCAACTCCTGATCGGTGAGCTCGCCCCACTCCGCGCGGGCCCTGCCCTTGAACTGTTCCCACTTGCCTTCGTCCTGGAGCCTTTGGCTCGTATCCGTGTACTGCATTGCACAACTCCTTCTGGTCTTGCGTGCAGTAGGTGGATACCCGGCTCACAACGTCATCAAACCGGCGCTACCAGGGACTACATGCCTCGAGGAGGGTCCGACGGGGTGCTCAGTCGGCGATCGAGACGCGATTGCTGAGCTCGGCGGCCGTGAGTTTCCGCTCGATCACGTCTTGGGCGAGGTCCGAGAGTCTTGCACCGTTGGACCGGGCATGATCACGCAGCAACTCGAAGGCATCGTCCACGTCGATCTGGAGTTCACTGGCGATCATCCCCTTGGCCTGTTCGATGACCACTCTGCTATCCAACGCGGCCTGGAGTTGGGCAGTGAGCTTGTGGGCCTGCTCGAGCTCGGACGCGCGTGACAGGTAGGCGGTCGCCATGTCGGCGAGGACCGAGGCCATATCCAGGTCCCCCTCATCCCAAGCTCGGGTGCCCAGGTGATAGACGTTGAGAGCACCCAAAGCATGCTCTCCGCTTCTGAGCGGGATACCGAGCACGGATGAGTAGCCGACCTCCATCGCCGCCACCCGGTATTGGGGCCATGCGGTCTCCTCCTCGATGTCTTGCACCACGACGACCTCTTGGGTCTTGTATGCGGTCTTGCACGGGCCATCCTGGAATCTCTCCTGGACCCGCTCGACGTGGGTAGCCGATGCGTCGGTCGCGGTGACGTAGCGAAGGGCGCCCTCCTCATCGGCCACGGATACCCCGGCGCCATGGGCGCCGAGAACTTCGACGCTGTGCTCGCACAGCTGCAGGCACATCTCGCTCAGGTCATAGCCACGGGTCATGGAGGCGACGAAAGAGCGAAGCGCCTTGGTCAGGGGTTCTGTGGTTCCGATTTGCTCCTCCGGTTGGAGACTAGGCGCGGCTGGAACCACCGTACTCCTCGATCATGTCCTCTCTCCCGACCAAACCCAACAAACGCCGTACCTGGGGGGATGGCTCCGTGATCTTCAGACTGCCATCGCTGGTGTCGACCAGCGCTTCGCACTCCTCGAGGCCCCGATAACCGCTCACGTCCAGGAAGCCGACGTTCGACATCCCGATCCGGACTTGGAAGCCGGAGCGATCACGTGATCCGATCCAGCCCTGAAGATGCTCGACGAGACGGGGCGCTGTTGCCATGTCGAGCTCTCCCTCGACCTCGACCACGAGCACATCCCCAGACCAGTGGCCGGAAACGTGAAGCAGGGGCCGTCTAATCGGCTGCTGTGACCCTCGCTTTCCCACCCGGCAAACCCTTCCTCGCTGCGCTCTGATGGCAAGCGGGCCAGGGTCTGGGGCCCTAGTCGCCGGGGTCTGGGGCAACTGCTCCGACTATACCGGTGCCGAAGGGCACTGAGAACTCGGGTTACGAGGCGATCAACTCGTTACGGACATCCACCACGCCCGTGACCGCAGCGATCCGATCGGTGAGCACCGACTCGGTGACCATGTCCCTGCTCTGTCCCTTGAGCGTGACGATTCCATTCTCCACGCGGATGTCGATGTGACGCACCGACTCGTCCATCGGGCCCACCACCTCGCTTCGTATCTTCTGTCGCAAGGCGCCATCAGTGGTCGGGTAGCTCTCCGAGCCCACCACATCGTGGACGACGCCCTTGGCCCGGCCCATCTCGTAGCGAGCCTTTTTGGCGGCAACTCGCAGGACATCGCGGCCCTCGGCGAACATCTGATCTTTCAGTCTGACTCGTCGGCCACGTCCCGAGACAGGATCGAAGAGATAGGCCATTGCCGCGCCAATGAGACCCCACTTGAGCTTTCCAAACATCTGTCAACCTCCACTCGAGATCAAAGTGGTCCATACCCAACCACGCCCGAGGCAAAACGACTGACCGGCGTGAACCTATCTCGAAGCGACGCGCCTAACTCTCGGAAAGCTCGGAGTCGGCCACAAGGTCGCTGGCACCCTCCGGATGACCGAAGTCGATGAAACCGCGCAGAGTGGCCCCGATCATCAGCCCTACGGCCACGATCAGTCCTCCCACCACCGCCATGACAGCGGCCAGGCTGTAGTAGAGGGTCACGTAGTACTGCCGGAATTCCTCGACCTCACTGATCGGGACGCTGACAGCGAGCAGCAACCCCACCCCCATCATGATCGTGATCACACTGAGCGTTGTGATGTAGCGAGCCCTGGTGTAGAGCCGAGGCTTGAACGTGAACTCACTGGTGAGGCTGAGCCCCATGAGAGTCAGCAAGAGAGCGAGCACGGTGGTCGCGGCCGCGGTCACCGTCGACCCGAGGAATCGAGCGGTCGGCAAGACCGATTCGATCAATCTCAGAGCCTCGAAGGAACCCACCTGGCCTACCCCGATGACCATGCCGAACAACGCGATCGCCGCCACCAAGCCACCGATGAGGGCTCCCCTCAGCTCGTGTCGTCTGGGCTCTGGTCTCACGGGTCGAGGCAAGCCGACTCGGGGAGACAGATGTCAGACAAACGAACCCAGCAAGTCGGCTAAGTAGCTAGGCGACGAGCAGGATGATGAGGATTATCAGGATGAGGGTCCCAATGCCTATGTACATGATCGTCCTTCCGGCTGTTGTGTAGTGACCTGATTACCCGTCCGATCGGCCCTCGAAACCAGATAGGGACAGCCGTGGGCTCAGCTGCTGAGGTGCTCTACCACCTGACGAACGGTGGACCTGACGCCGCTCATTCCCTCCGCTTGGCCGCCGACGATCTCCCGTAACTTGGCCTTGGCATAGCCAAAGACCATGCGCGGCTCGATGCGCGGCGGCATGACGATCTCTTCGGAGTTGACTACCACATCGACCACACTCGGCCTGGGGTCTCTCATGGCTTGCTCCAGGGCGTCGTCCAGCTCCGAGACGTCGCTCACCCGCCACCCTCTCGCCCCCATCGCCTCGGCTACCTCGGCGAAGTCGGGATTGTCCAGAGCCGTCGCGTAATCGGGGAGCCCCTCGGATTCCTGCTCCATCTGGATCAAGCCGAGCCTGGAGTTGTTGAAGACCACGACCGTGATCGGCAGCTCCAGGGTGACCGCTGTCCTGAGATCGCCGAGGAGCATCATGAACCCACCATCGCCGACCAGAGCCACGACGGGCCTATCGGGATAGGTGAGCTGGGCCCCGATGGCGGCGGGCACGGCGAATCCCATCGAGGCCAGCGAAGAGGAGAGTACGAAGCGGTCGCCCTGCTTCAAGCGCAGGTGGCGAGCAGCCCACGCGGTCACGGCTCCGGTGTCACAGGTGAAAATGGTGCCCGGAGGGGTGTGGTCGCCAACGGATCGAGCGAGGCGTTGCGGGCGAATCGGCACCGAGTCGTCCGTCTCGGCCTTTCCGATGGCCTCGAGCCAATGCTCCATGTCGGAGCGTGCCTTCTCCAGATGTGAGGCGTTCCCTTTCCGTGCGTTCCTCAGTCTCGGCACCAGCGCGCTGAGAGTGCGGGCTGCATCGCCGACGAGGGCCACATCGACCGGGTGACGACGGGCGATGTGGGTGGGGTCGATGTCGAGCTGGACGCAGCGCGCACCATCCGGGTAGAAGTCCATGTAGGGGAAGTCGGTTCCGATCATGAACAGGAGATCGGTACGTCGCATCGCGGCCACCGCCGGCTCGGTGCCCAGTAGTCCGAGACCTCCGATCATCAGGGGATGATCGTCCGCGATGAGCTCCTTGGCACGCAGCGTCTTGATGATGGGGGCGTTGATCCGATCGGCCAGCTCGAGGACCTGGGGGACGGCACCGATGGCCCCTATGCCGACCAGGAGCGTGACGGCCTCACTACCGTCGAGGAGGGCAACCGCGGAGGCCATGGCGTCCTCGTCGGGGACGATCTCAGGAGGTTTGGGGACCAGAAGGTGCTCTTGCCACTCGCCAACCTCTTTCAATGCCATCTCGGCCGGCATCACCAGATGACTCACCCCACGTCGGCCGAGCGCCTCTCTGATGGCCATGTGGACGATGCGCGGCACCTGGGACGGGTCGACGATCGTCTCACTGAAGACGGCCACATCGTCGAAGAGCGCCTCGAGATCGATCTCCTGATGTGACCTGATCCCGATCAGCGGCGTCTCGACCTGGCCGGTGACCGCCAGTACTGCAGCACCGTCCAGCTTGGCGTCGTACAACCCGTTGAGGAGGTGGATCGCACCGGGACCGGCCGTACCGGCGACCACGGCGAGCCCACCAGTCAACTTGGCTATCGCCGACGCGGCGAAGGCACCCGCCTCTTCGTGCCGGACATTGACGAACTCGATGTGATCGTGCCTCCGAATCGCGTCCACGAGGCCGTTGATGGCGTCGCCGGGGATCCCGAACACGTGTCGGACTCCCACCTGGTGGATCGAGTCGAGGATGGCAGTCGAGACATCACCAGCCATCCGGCCATCCAAGCAGGTTTTCACCACCAGAACTCCGGGTACCAATCGCATGAAGTCCCATCAAGGAAGGGATGACATGCCGACGATCGTGGGGATATTCCCCAACAGAGAGACAACTGAAGACGCAATCGAGAGCCTGACTGATGATGGTGTGGATGCCGCCTCGATCGGGGTGGTCTGGCGCGATCGGAACATCGATGAGACCGACACAGTCGAGCGGATCACCTACCGGGATCAGCACGACGACACTGCCTCAGAGGCCGGGAAGGGCGCCGTGGGTGGCGCCATCGGAGGCGCCACTGCGGGAGCAGGCACCATCCTCTTGGCCTCGGCTGGAGTCGCACTGATTCCCGGGATCGGTGCTCTCCTCGCAGCCGGCACGGCGGCTGCTGCCGCTGTGGCCGCAGGCGCAGGAGCTATCGGCGGCGCGGTGACCGGCGGTGTGTTCGGCGCTTTGATCGGTGCCGGTGACCATGACGCCGACAAGATCAGAGACGAGGACGACCGGTATCACCGGGCAATCGAAGAGGATCGCTATCTGGTGACCGTGCATGCCGACGAGAGGTTGGTGGAGCGCATTGCCGCCACGATGGAGGACCTGGGGGCCGAGGAGGTCTCGGTCTACAAGGGCTCGGCGACCGCCACGCTCTGATTGTCTGAAGGACGCCCGTGCTTGGGCGTCCGTCGTCTGGCTCAGCCCCGCTCTCCCCATTCCAGAGTGGCCAGGGCCTCTTCGATCGGCCCGATGAAGGCCTCGAACGACTCTTCGGAAGCCTCGGCAGCGATCAAAACAGGGCTGCCATCGAGATCGACTATCCAAAGCCGGTTGGGCAGTCCGTCGAGGATGTTCCATCCCCGGAAACCCGCGGTGAACAGCGGCTCGCACGGCGCCGGCTGGCAGCTGGGAGATGTGGCGCCGCCCCCCGGGGCCAATCTCACATCGAGGGTGTACCCGGGGGCTCCCCCGACCGCGACCGGAGTCGGCTCGGTTGCGATGAGGTCCTCGTCAGTCGTGAGACGTTCGAGCCAGCCGTCGACGGTCTCGGGGCCTTGATCGATGGCGAACATGACCTGATTGATCCCAACGTCGATGTAGAGCACCTCCTGGCTGCTCTCGGGTTCCCGTGCCCATGAGGCGGGGACCGTGATGGAGATGGGTGCCAGGAACCCGAACTGACGCTCCGAGACTTCGGGCTGGATAGTCGCTGGTGCCGTAGTGGCTGTTGTTGTCGGTGCCGGTTCGGTGGTGGCAGTCGTCGATGATGTCGCCACGACGATCGACGTCGACGTCTCCTCGGTGGTCTCCGAAGCGCAGGACACCAAAGCGAGGGCAGCGATAATGCTGAGGGCCGTCTTCGTTGTGAGCACGGCGGCAATGTAGCTCTCCCGAAGCGGTGGCAGGTCCGAGCCGGACCCGTTCTCCCCAGGACCACATCGATGCTCAGGACAGGCTGTAGGACCGCTCCCCGACTCTCACCCGCTTCCACCAGAGCACCAGGACCCCGAGGATCATGACGGCGATCGAGACCCATCCGTTACGCGACAACCCCCAGAACCTGAAGGTGGTGTCGGTCCGGATCAGCTCCATCAGGAACCGAATCAGACCATATCCCAGGAAGTAGACGCCGACGAGCCGACCTCGCAGCGACGGAGACCGGTTGCCCAACCAGATGATGAAGAAGGCGAGGCCGACGTTCCACAGCGACTCGTAGAGGAATGTCGGATGGAAGGTCTCGAACGCTTTGTACTCGGCAGGGCGATTGGCGGGGTCGATCTCGAGGCCCCAAGGTAGGTCGGTAGGAGTCCCGAACAGCTCCTGATTGAAGTAGTTGCCCCACCTCCCGAGTGCTTGGGCGAAGGGAACGGCGGGCGCGGTGGAGTCGAGGAAGTCCGGGAAACTGGCGTGCCAGCGTCTCGTCCCCAGATACATGGCGACGGCACCGGCGGTCAGGCCACCGAACAGGGCGAGGCCCCCCTCCCACACCGCGATCACTTTCCACCACTCGCCCTCGAACCTGTCGAGGTGGGTCGACACGTAGGCGAGCCGGGCGCCGATGAAACCCCAGGCCACGACACGGATCACGATCCTCTCGGCCACGTCGGCACTTCCGCCTCGGGCCACGAACCGGTTGCGCGTGACCAGCCAGGCCACAACGACACCCGTCATGATGAAAATGCCGTAGAACGTCACCCGGATCGGTCCGATGTGGAAGTCGTTGATCGGCGGTGACGGGATCGAGGCGAGGACGTGGATCATGCGGTCTGTGCCTCCCGGGAGCTCCAGCGAAACCAGAGGACGGCGATGGTGGTCCAGACCACCGGGATCGTGGCGATCTTCATGATGATCCCCGCTAGCTGCTGGTCTTCGATCGCCGTCAGCGAGCCGATCCTGGGGGCCAGCTCGTAGATGCCGTAGATCGGTGTCGAGGTGAAGGTGAGGAAGCTGGCCGGGATGACGGCGACAATGCTCGTCGTCACGAACAAATAGGCCATCTTCGCCCAGGTCGACCGGGTCCTGGCCTCAGGGAGTGGGGCGAGGATCGGGAGCCAGAGGATCAGGCCGACGGTCATCCACATCACATCCATCACGAATGACCCGAACTGGTTGGTTCGCAGCGCCTCGACCGTGGCCGGTGCGTGCGTGGCAAGCAGGACGACGTTGTAGATGATTGCGCTCGCCACCAGCGATCGCCCCAACCAGACCACCACCCGCCGCATCCGCAGCCGGCGAGTGATCCCACGGGCCATCCACTCGGGCATCCCGAGCAGGAGCAGCGGTGCCGCAACCAGGGTGTACAGGAGAAACTGAGTCATGTGCGCCGATGCCAGATAGCCGGCCCCCAACGTGCCCAGTGGCCAGTCTGACGCCAACCAGAAGACCAGCATCCCACCAACGAACTGGCCGAGTCTCTTCCAGTCGATTGCGCCCTCGTGACGACTGACAGCCAGCACGTACCACACGATCGGGATGATGGTGGCAACCCAGATCCCAGGGTAGGGGATCCACTCCCACGTCCAAGGTCGGGTGAGTGCGGTGCACCACCAGACGATCACGGATCGTCCTCCATCGTGTCGGCCGGGTCCACTACCTCTGCTACCACGGTCATGCTCCCGGCAGTCTCCCAGACCAGGGTCACATCCACCGTCTGCCCGACCCCGAGGGGCTCGACGTCGATCAGCATCAGATGATGACCACCGGGCTCGAGGACCAGATCACTCCCTGCAGGCAGATCCAGCCCGTCGACCGCTCTCATCCCCGTGGCTCCGTCTTGGGAGGCGGTGGTCTCGTGGAGCTCGACCGCGTTGGCCACCTCGGTCTCCGCGGAGATGAGGCGATCGTCGCCATCACCAGCCTGGATCACCATGTAGAGAGCGGCGTTGGGACCGGTGGGGGCGCCGATCCGGGCCTGGGTCACCGTGATGCCTGCGTCCGAGGTCTCCACGGCACAGGCCGCCAATAACACTGCCATGCAGAGCGCCGTCGAAGACATCAAGCCATCTCCGCCAGGATCTGGAGGTCGTTCAACCACTCGCTCTGCCTGGTGCCGAAGGGGTAGATGCTGTGGTTCAACCCATCGGGTGCGAAGGCGATGACCCAGCCGGCGTGGTCGACGGTGTAATCGTCTCCATCTCCCACCACCGTGGCGACGGGGACACCGGCGGCGACCTGGGCGGCCTCCAACTCGGCATTGGTGCCGGTGAGCCCGATGAAACGTGTGTCGAAGCGATCGAGATACGCCCTGATGGCATCTGGTGTGTCCCGACCGGGGTCCACAGAGACGAAGACCACCATCGACTCCCTGGCGACAGCGGGTAATTGATCGAAGACCTCGGCGATCTGGGCCAGGTGGACCGGGCATATGTCCGGGCAGCTCAGGTAGCCGAAGTAGAGGAGGGTCAGCTTTCCCTCGGTGCGCTCTGCGAAGTCGAAGCGGTCGCCTCGGGTGTCGGTGAGAGTGAATGAGGGTTTTGGCTCCGGCGTCTCGATCGCCACTCCCTGGATCTCATCGGACACGACGTCCCGGCCACAGCCAGCCAATGAAGTCAGCGTCAGGGCAGCGGATAGCGCCACAAGGCGAAGAGGCCGGCGCTGGTGACTCTGGAATGCCACGATCTCGCGGCCAATCGTGGCCCCGATCCCGCTCTATCTACAAATCATCCTTCGTCAGCGCAGCGGTTCGACCTCCAGCTCTTGCATTAGTGCCCGCACCCGGCTCTCGAGGTCGTCTCGGATCGGTCGGATCTCTTCTATCGACTTCCCGGCGGGATCCTCGACCTCCCAATCGACGTATCTCGTGCCGGGGAAGATCGGGCAAGCGTCGCCACAGCCCATCGTCACCACGACGTCGGCGGCACGGATGATCTCATCTGCCCACGGCTGGGGGACCTCTTTGCCGATGTCGATCCCCCGCTCGGCCATCGCAGCCACCGCGGCATGATTGACCGATTCAGCCGGTTCTGAGCCACCGGAGTAGACGTCGACATTCCCACCTGAGAGCGCCCGCATGAACCCGGCGGCCATCTGCGACCGGCCTGCATTGTGGACACACAGAAAGAGCACGCTGGGGTTGAGGCCGATCTGGTCGCCCTCGAGCCTGATGACCGCCCGGATCCGGTCGCCTGCGAAGCGCTCTGCCAGCAGAGGCACCCATTCGGTCTTGCGCGCATTGCCGAGCAGCACGTCCAGCGAGTCATAAAGGAATCGCTCGATCGTCTCGCTGTTGAGCTGCCTGGCGAAACGTTGTTTGAGACGCTCGGCGCCCTGGCGAACGTGCAACTGCTCAGCGGTGCTCAGCTGCCCTCTTTGTCGCTCCAGTGTCATTCGACTCTCCTCACTCGATCGCTTCTATCAGACGATGGACGCGTGTTGCGATCCCATCGAAGGCATTCCGGAAGCTCTGGATCCGATTGGTGTCGACGGGGTCTGGAATCGACCAATGGAGACGCCGGCCCCGAAATGGGATCGGTGCCTCACCGGCCCGATCGCACACGGACACGACGAGGTCGGGTGACCCGGAGACATCGGCGTATGGCTTGGGCCGAGCCGCGGAGAGGTCGACGCCCAGCTCGCCCGCCGCCCGCAGCGCCTTGGGGTGGATCGTCTCACTCGGGGTGTTCCCGGCCGACTGTGCCTCGAGAGAGGAGCGTGACCGGACCAGGGCCTCGGCAAACTGGGAGCGGGCGGAATTGTGGGTGCACACGAAGAGGATCGATCTGGCTTGCAGCTTCCCAGCGGGCTCCAGCTCGCCGAGCACCTCCCAGCGGGCGGCAATGTACCGTCGCCGTCCGTCCCCTGCGGAGTTGATCCGCTCGACGACCCCGGCTGCCTCCAACACGCCGAGATGATGGGCGAGCAGATTGCTGTCGATTCCTAACATTCGAGCCAGAACGTGTGGCGACATGTCGTTGAGCCACAACGAGTCGACGATCCGCAGCCGGGTCTCGTCACCCAGAGCTGCATGCGCTGTCGCCCGTTGTTCGAGATCCATCACTCAGAGAATATTGACTCAATAGTCATTGAGGCAAATCTCGGAATAGGGCACGCCGAAGCGAACTCAACACTCGATCTCGATGGCCATGCCGGATATTGGCATCGGGCGCATAGAATCGATCCCGTGAAGCGTCTCTCTCCGTTGGTGCTGCTCGGTCTGGCCGTCGCGGTAGCCGTGGCGGTCCTTCGCAGATCGGAACCGGACCCCATCGAGCTCTGGACACCGGTCGATCCTTCGTGAGGATCGGCCTGTTGGTCACCGGGGATATCTCGGTGAGGGCGGCCCATTCACTGAGCGCTCATCCCGGGGTCGATGAGGTAGTGGTGATCGGCCCGGCCAAGTCGAAGAGCTTCCCGGTGGTCGACTCCGCCGATGGTTGTGACTTCCTGGTCGGGGCGGGCGACACTGCTCCTGGTATGGCGGACCGGCACGACGTCCCGCTGATCTGGGATGGCGATGAGCCGGCCGAGGCCGTTGCGGTGTGGGGGGCCAATCCCAAGGGTCTCGCCATCGCCCTTGCCGGCCGCGAGGCCGACCCACATCTGGTTGCGGCCGCCCACCCTTCGTTCCAGGTCAACGGCTCGAACCGCACCACACGTTTCCCCGACCCCATCGGCCGGGTGCCGGTCATGGAAGCGACGGTTGGCGACCGGCCAATCGCCATCGCCCAGTCCAACAACGCCTTCGCCGCCTGTCTCGCCGTGGGACCGCAGCGCCGGGTGACCATCGTCGACGACAGCGCCTTCCTCTCGGGCATCGCCCTCGCCGCCGGCATCGCCGTCGTCGGTGACACCCCGGGCCCGGTGTGGGGGGCCGCCCTCCCCTATCTGGAGGCGGCCACGGAAATGGGTCTGGTCATGGCGGAGAGTGACTGACCATTCGTTCTGTGTCGATTTTGGGCGGTCTCAGCGCCCTTTTTCGACACAGAACGGGTTGGTTACGAGACCTGTTCGACCTCTTCGGTAGGTAGGTCGGCCTCGGCCGGGGGCGGGACGACCCCCCCGTTGACCGCCCGGTAGTCCGTGGGCGGGTGGAGGACCTGCTGGGAGGGCACCACCGGGTTGAGGGTCTCCTCCAGCACCACTACCTCGAGCCCACCCACCACGTCGGAGACCAGGTTGTAGACCACGGCGAAGGCGACAGACGTGCCGGTGAAGGTCACCCAGCCCACGACCGTGCTGAAGATCAGGAAGCGGAGGAACTGCTCGGTGTTGGCGAACGGGTCCACGCCCTCCTCGATGAGCGTGATCTCCACCATGAAGTCGACCAGCCGGTCTGGGATCCCGGCCCGATCGAGGACGGACCAGAAGATCACCGCACCGAGGACGAATGCCAGGCCAAGGACCGCCCAGATGACGGCGGACACCTTCAACGTGGTCCACGGGTCGATCTTGCGGATGATTCGTCTGACACGACGGACAGTGGCCATATGGCTCCTGGGTTGCTCGGTGGAGTCTAAGGGCTACTCGAAACAGTCCAACGTCACTCGGCCCGCCAACGGTTCCTCATCCGATCTCGTCCGAGATCATGGCGACAGCGGAGAGCTCGTTGCCCGCGCCCACATCGATGACCCGGACTCCGGTGGAGTCGCGCTTCTGACGGCTGATCTTGGCGACAGCCTGACGGGTGCCGACCCCGGCACTGGAGATGAGGAACACCTCGTCATCCTTCCTCACTGCCCCCGCGGCGACCAGGCTGCCCCGGACCCGGGTGATCTTGAACGCCTTGACTCCGATGCCGCCCCGCGTCTGCTTGCGAAACTCACTCATCTCCGTGCGCTTCCCGTAGCCACCCGAGGTGAGGAGGAGCACCTCATCGCCTTCGTTGCTGGACACAGCGGCTACCACTTTGTCTCCCTCCCGCAGTTTGATCCCACGCACACCCTGGGTGCCGCGGCCCATGCTGCGCAGATCCGACTCGGCGAAACGAATGCCCATGCCCTCCCTGGTGAAGATGAGGATGTCGTTCGACCCGTTCGAGGTCCTGACCGACACCAGCTCATCGCCCTCGGCGAGGTTGATCGCCACCAGGGTCTGATTGCGTGAGTCGTACTCCTTGAACTCGGTCTTCTTGGCCTGGCCGTTCCGGGTGACCATTACCAGATAGCGGGTCGTCTCGTAGTCGCGGGTGTCGATGACCGCCTGGATGGTCTCGTCGGGCCCGATCGGCAACACCGACTGGGCGAGGACCCCTTTTGCCGTGCGTGACTGGCGGGGGATTGCGTGTGCCTTGATCCGATGGACGAGACCCTTGTTGGTGAAGAAGAGGAGGTAGGCATGGGCGGTCGTATGGACCAGGTGGCGCACCACATCGTCCTCCGCCACCTCGGCGGCCTTCACGCCGCGTCCGCCTCGGCCCTGCGTCCGGTAGGTCGACGCCGGCACCGATTTCACGTACCCGGTGGCCGAGATCGTGATTATGAGCTCGTCGTCTGCGATCAGGTCCTCGAGGCTCAGCTCGCCCTCGTCGGGGACGATCCGGCTGCGACGGTCGTCGGCGAACTCGTCACGAACTGCGGTCAGCTCGTCCTTGATGATCGACCACCGGCGCTTGGGGCTGGCGAGAATCGCCTCGAGCTCGGTGATCGCCCCGAGGAGCTCGGCCAGCTCGCCACGCAGCTTGTCGACCTCGAGGGCGGTGAGCCTGCGCAGCGGCATGTCGAGGATGGCATTCGCCTGGATCTCGGTCAGCTCGAAACCGGCCATCAGGTTGCCGCGGGCCTCCTGGGTGTCCGCGGATCCGCGGATGATCTTGATGACCTCGTCGATGTTGTCGACCGCGATGATGAGGCCTTCGAGGATGTGGGCACGAGCCTTGGCCTGCTCGAGTCGGAATCGGGTCCGCCGCTCGATGACCTCCATCTGGTGGTCCAGGTAGTACCCGATCATCTCGGAGAGACCCAGGGTTCGGGGCACTCCGTCGACGAGGGCGACCATGTTGTAGCCGAACGTGTCCTGGAGTGGCGTTCCCTTATAGAGCTGGTTGAGCACGACCTGGGGAACCGCGCTCTGCTTGAGCTCGATCACCAGCCGGGTGCCGACGCGATCCGAGGACTCGTTACGGACCTCGGCGATGCTCGTCATCTTCCTGTCGTCGACCAAGTCTTTGATCTTGGCCACGATCCGCTCGATCGAGACCTGGTAGGGCAGTTCGGTCACCACGATCGCCGTCCTCCCCTTCCTCACCTCCTGGACGTCACACACGGCCCGGATCTTGACCGAGCCACGACCGCTGATGAGGGCCTCACGGATGCCCGAGGTTCCGACCAGGAACCCCCCGGTTGGGAAGTCGGGGCCTTTGACGAACCTGAGCAACTCCTCCGAGCCGGTGTCGGGGTTGTCGATCATGTGGAGGGCGGCGTCGATGACCTCCCGGAGGTTGTGTGGGGGGATGTTGGTTGCCATGCCCACCGCGATCCCCTGAGAGCCATTGACGAGGAGGTTGGGGTATCGCGCCGGAAGGACAGCCGGCTGTTGCATCTCCCCCGAGTAGTTGTCGACGAAGTCGACGGTGTCCTCGTTGATGCCCTCGAGGAGATGTGTGGACAGGTTGGTCAGTCGGCACTCCGTGTAGCGAGCGGCGCCGGGAGGATCGTCGACGGTGCCGAAATTCCCTTGGGGATCGATTAGAAGATGTCTCATCGAGAAGTCCTGGCCCATTCGCACGAGGGCGTCGTAGATCGCCTGGTCGCCATGGGGGTGATAGTTGGCCATCACATCACCCACCACCTTCGAGCACTTACGGTGCGCCGAGGTGGGGCTGATGTTGTTCTCGAACATCGAGTAGATGATCCGTCGTTGAACCGGCTTCAAGCCATCCCTGACATCGGGCAGGGCACGGGAGACGATCACCGACATCGAGTAGTCGATGAAGCTGGCCTCCATCTCCTTGCTGATCTCGATCTCGGGGGCCCGGCCCATGGCTCTCTGCTCCTCGGTCATCGTCTCTCGATCTCCCTAGATGTCGAGGAAGCGCACGTCGTCTGCGTTCTGCTGGATGAACGCCTTGCGCGAGGCGACGTCGTCGCCCATGAGGGTCTCGAAGATCTCCTCGGCGCGGGCGGCGTCCTCCATCTCGACCCGAAGCAGCGTGCGGGTCTCCGGATTCATCGTGGTCTCCCACAGCTCGCGGGCGTTCATCTCGCCGAGTCCCTTGAACCGGGTTGGCTTGACCTTGGGATGCTCCTTCTGGAATTCGGTCAGCTCGGCGTCGTCCTTCAGATAGTGGACCTTCGACCCAACCTTCACTCGGTAGAGGGGTGGTTGGGCGATGTAGACGTAACCGACCTCGATGAGCGGCCGGAGGTGACGGAAGAGCAAGGTGAGCAGGAGAGTGCGGATGTGGGCGCCATCGACGTCGGCGTCGGCGAGGAGCACGACTTTGTGATACCGGGCCTTGGTGATGTCGAAGTCGTCACCGATGCCGGTGCCCATGGCGGTGATGATGTCCTGGACCTCGGCATTCTGCAGCGCCTTGGCCAACCGCGCCTTCTCGACGTTGAGGATCTTCCCCCTGATGGGCAGGATCGCCTGGGTCTGTGAATCGCGGGCCGACTTGGCCGGCCCGGCCGCCGACTTCCCCTCGACGATGAAGAGCTCCGATTCCCCCGGGTCCCGGCTCGAGCAGTCGGCCAGCTTGTCCGGCAGGCCGCCTGACTCGAGACCGGACTTGCGACGGGTGAGCTCCCGAGCCTTGCGGGCGGCCTCTCTCGCCTTGGCGGCGTGGACACACTTCTCGACGATGCGTCTCGCCTCCGGCGAGTACTTCTCGAGCCACTCGGGCAGCCGGCGGTTCAGTGTCTTCTCCACGTAGGAGCGCACCTCGGTGTTGCCCAGCTTGGTCTTGGTCTGACCCTCGAACTGAGGCTCTTTGACGCGAACCGACACGATTGCCGTCAGGCCCTCGCGCACATCTTCCCCGACCAGATTGGCGTCCTTCTCCTTCAGCAGACCCTTGGAGCGGGCGAAGTCGTTGATCGCCTTGGTCAGCGCCTTGCGAAATCCCTCCTCATGCGTGCCGCCCTCGTGCGTGTTGATGTTGTTGGCGAAGGAGAGAATCGACTCGTTGTAAGACGTGGTCCATTGCATGGCCACCTCGATCTCGGCGTCCTCCCAGGTGTCGAGGATGTCGATGATGTGGGCATGGAGGGGGTCCCGCTTCGCGTTGAGGTGGTTGACGAAATCGACCAGCCCGCCCTTGTAGTGGAATGCGTCGCTCTGTGGCTCTTCGCCTCGCTCGTCGATGAGAGTGATGTGGAGCCCACGGTTGAGGAAGGCGGTCTCCCGGAGACGGGATGCGACCACCTCGTACTCGAACTCGGTGGTCTCGGTGAACACGTCGGCGTCGGGCCAGAACCGGATGGTCGTGCCGCTCGTCTTGATCGGCTTCACCTTCTTGGGCTCTTTGGTCTTGGGCTCGCCGAGGCGGAACTCCTGGGTGTAGAGACTCCCGTCCCGACGTACCTCGGCCTCGAGCCTCTTGGAGAGGGCATTGACCACCGAGACGCCCACGCCATGTAGCCCGCCGGAGACGGTGTAGGCGCCCTGCTCGAACTTGCCCCCGGCGTGCAGGGTGGTCAGGACGGTGGTGAGAGCCGACTTCTTCGTCTTGACGTGACGATCGATCGGGATGCCTCGACCGTCGTCGACCACTTCGACGCCACCATCGGCGAGGAGGGTGACGGTGATCTTGTCGCAATAACCGGCCATCGCCTCGTCGACCGAGTTGTCCACCACCTCCCAAATGAGGTGGTGCAGTCCGCGGGGGCCGGTCGTGCCGATATACATGCCGGGTCTCCGTCGCACTGCCTCGAGCCCCTCGAGGACCGTGATGTCTTTGGCCTGGTAGTTGTCGCGGGTGGTCGTCACTTTCCTCCTGAATGCTGTGAGATGCCGGACCTGGAGAGGGCGATTTCAGCCGGAATACCGGCAAGTTTCACGTATGTCATTCTACTCGCCGGGTCCGCCGAAATCGAATTCATGGCTACCCCTTTTTCCCTGCTACTGATTGCTCGGCGACAGGATCTCGATGGTCCGGATGACCCCTGCCCCGAGACGCTCCGCCAGCTTCTCGACCAGCGCCGACTCCCCGTACCGGAGGAACGCCACCATCGAGCGGCTGTTGGCCTCCACGATCAGCGTCGACCCCTTGATGTAGAGCGGCTTCGACCTCCCCGACCAAGGCGCGCCGGCCAGCTCGTCCCACTCCGAGCCGATCGCCGCCATGATCTCTGGGTTGGGCAATCCCAGCTTGGCGAACATGTCGTCTACCGAGTCCGAGAAGTGCTCCAGATCCCGGCTCATCTACTCACGCCCTCGCCGACCTGCCAGATGGCCCCCTCGATCGGGACGTCCTCGGGTCGGGCCGATGTGATCAACGTCTGAGTGTCTTCGGGCAGAGCGCCGGCCAGGGCCTTGGACCGACCCGGGTCCAGCTCGGAGAAGACGTCGTCGAGAAGCAGGAGCGGCGCCTCGTCCACGGCCGCGGCGATCGCCCGATGGGCCGCGATCTTGACGGCCAGCGCCATCGTTCGCTGCTCTCCCTGGCTGCCATGAGTCCGTGCCTCGTGATCGTCGATGGCGAAGCCGGGCTCGTCGCGATGGGGGCCGACAGTTGTCATCCTTCGTTCGTAATCGGCCCTCCTGCTCCGTTCAAGGGCTCCGGCCAGCCGATCCGCATACTCGGCCGCGGAAGCGGGCTCCCAGTGCGCCGCCCACGAGGGCGCATAGGTGAACGTCGCCCGTGTGGTCTCGTGTGCCACTTCGGCATAGGCTTCCTCGAGCAACGGGGCCAGGGTGTCGATCACACGAACCCGTCTCGCCAACACCCGCCCACCAGCTTGGGCCATCCGCGAGTCCCACACCGCCAGCGTGGCGTCATCGCGACCACCCTGCTTGAGGAAGGCGTTGCGCTGCCGGACGGCACGGTCGAACTCGTGTTGATCCAGATACGCGGAGGGCCACAATTGTATGGCGATCTCGTCGAGAAGATCACGACGGTAGGCGGGCCCTCGTTTGACCAGGTCCAGATCCTCGGGGAGGAAGGCAACCACCCGGAGCACTCCGAGCAGATCGGAGGTGCGACGCAGTCGGGTCTTGTCCACTTGGGTGCGGCGGGCACCGCTCCTCGGGATCTCGATCTCGATGAGCCGACGTCTCTCACCTCCGGTCAGGCCAGATCTGATCACGGCGCTGTCTTGCTGGTCGGCAACGAGGACAGCATCAGGGACGGAGCGGAACGACTTGAGCGTCCCCAGAAATGCGACCGCTTCGAGGAGATTCGTCTTCCCGGCACCGTTGGGGCCGATCAGCAGATTGACATCTGGATCTGGCGCCCATTCGAGATCGGGGTAGGACCTGAAATTGTGGAGGTGGATCCAGTCGACCCTCATTCAGACCCGGACGGGCATCAACAGGTAGATGAAGTCGCTGCCCTCACCAGCGTCGAGGACACCGGGCTTGAACCCGTCGATCACCCGCACTCTCACTGAGTCTCCGACGATCGCGCTTACCCCGTCCTGCAGATACCTCGGGTTGAAGGCAATCGAGACCTCCTCGTCGGACCCGGAGAACTCGCCGGCGAGATGCTCGGTCTCGCCACCGACGTCCTGCCGGCTCACCGCTACCTCGACCCCACCGTCCATGAGCTTGAGACGGACCGGTATGTGATCCTCGGCCACCAGGGTCACCCGCCCCAGGGCGTCGAGCAACGCCTCCTTCTCGAGGATGATCTGATTGGGGTAGCTCTCCGGCAGCAATGACTGGTACTTGGGGAAGTTGCCGTCGATGAGACGCAACCGCAACGTTCCCCGCTCCGAGGAGAACACCGCCTCTCGTTCCCTGATCTGGGCGGTGACCTTGGGGGCACCGATCGTCCTCGGGAGCTCGCGTAAGCCCCGCGCCGGGACCAACCCTGAGACCTGCAGACCGATCCCGGAGAGATCACGCTTGGCCAGCCGATACGAGTCCGTCGCCACTAGCCGGAGGCCGTCGTCCGAGGTCTCGAACAGGACACCGGTGAGTATGGGGCGGGCCCCGTCTGCAGAGGCCGCGATCGTCACCTGGTTGATGGCCTCGGTGAGCGCCTCACCGTCGACTTCGACACCGTCGGTCACGATCTCCTCCTGGGTGGGGAAGTCGTCCACTGTCAACGGGCGGAGTGTGAAACGGGGGCCATTTCCCTGGATCTCGATGTCGGTGTCGGTGACGCCGATAGTCACCTGACCGGCCGGCATCTTGCGTACGGCTTCGGAAAGGAAGCGGCCCGGGATCACCGCCCGACCTTCCTCCATCACCTCGACCTCGGCCTGGGTGCGGACGGTCACGTCGAGATCGGTGCCGGTCACCCGGAGAGTGTTTCCCGACACTTCACACAACAACCCCTGGAGAACAGGCAGTGCGGTCCTGGTACCGACTGCCCGATTGGCCCGGGCGAGCACATCGGCGAGATCATCTCGCTGGGCTCGGATTCTCACAGGGGGTTTTTCCTTCTTCTGTTGTTATGAGT
>Ga0299907_10000566_pt1 | contig 18532 bp, 18 predicted proteins | sample RVTome_16_FD_198680 | JGI IMG/M metagenome (GOLD analysis project Ga0299907, IMG submission 198680) | Soil microbial communities from uranium-contaminated site in the Upper Colorado River Basin, Wyoming, United States - RVT152D67 (version 2) ...
GGCCGATCCGGGCGGCATCAGGCTGCGGGCCGTCAGCTCGTCGGCTGGCAGCTCGCTGTCGGCGATCCCGCGCCGATAGAGTGCGAGCACCCCGTCGAACGCTTCCTGGGAGGGAGCGGCGGTGTCAGGCAGCATTGGCCCGATCCTCGTGGCCGGACAGGGCGGCAGTGACGTCGATGGCGGAGTCGTAGGCCTCGGAGATCAACTCGAGGTTGGCGTCAACGACGCCCGATCCGCCCTTGCCGTAGAAGCGGCCCAGCCGCTTGCCGACCTCTGCCAGCAGCTCGTCCCGGCCGTAGCCCGCTGCGGCGGCGAATGGCGAGACCCGGAGGAAGACGCCGATCAGGGCGACGCCCTGCATTCGGAGCACGAGCTCGGGGCGCGGGGCGCGACGGCGGGCCACCTCGGCGGTGTCGAGGGCGATCAGCCGGATGCCGCGGCGCGTCATGTCGTCGCGCGCCTTCTCCGGGACGGACGCCCAGATCGCCGCCGGATCGGTCAGCGCGCTCTGTACGAACACGGTCCCGCCGTCGACGAGGCCGGCCAGCGCACCCTGATGGAACCCGGATACGTCGTGAAGGGGCACGAAGTCGACCGTCTTCAGCTCGGCGTGGACGCGGATCGGCTCGTCGGCCAGCGTCAGGAAGTAGGTGGTCGGAAGGCCCTTCTTCTCCGAGCCGTAGCGCGGATACGCCTGCACCTGCTTGCCGAACAGCTCGCCCATGATCGTGGCGAGCAGCTTGTTGGTGGTGACGCTGCCGAGGCCGCCGATCGAGTGGCCGCGCAGACTGTATGCGCCCTTGGGGCGCAGGCTGACCGGCGCCGGCTCGAGGGCCGATGCGTGCCGGACCCCGAGGCTCGCCCAGCGGGGCCCATCGCCCAGCCGCGACGTGTCGAGCCAGTCGAAGACGGCCACGAGGTCGCCGACAGAGACGTCGCGGCTGCCGAGCCCGGCGGACACGGAGACGACGAGTGGCACCGATGCACCGCGCGCAGCGAGGTCGGCCAGGGCCGCCTTCAGCTCGCGGGTCAGGGGGTTGTCGGCGGCCGCCGGCTCATCGGTCCGTTCGACCACGGCCACGGCGCGAGCGCCGATGAGCGCGTCGGCCAGCGCATCAGCTGGGAAGGGGCGGTACGCCGTGACGCCGATGGTGCCGACACGCCGACCGACGTCACGGAGATGATCGACGACGGCGCGCGCGGAGTCGGCGATCGTGCCCATGGCGACGACAACAGTCTCGGCATCCTCGTGACGGTGCGGCGCGATCCGGCCGTACCTCCGCCCGGTGAGATCGGCCCATTCGGCGAAGGCAGCGTCGAGCGACGGCGCGAGCCGATCGTAGAAGGCGCGCTGCCCGATCTTGCCGGGCATGTATGCATCCTGGTTGGCGACGACGCCGCTCATGATCGCGGTGGCCGGATCGAAGAGGTTCGAGAGGCGATCGCGCGGGTCGCCGACGAAGGTGCGCAGCAGATCGTCCTCCGGCAGCTGCGCGTTCTCGAGCGTGTGCGTCGTCAGGAACCCGTCCTGGACGACGAAGAACGGCGTGCTCGTGGCTTCCGCGACGCGCCGGGCGATCGCCGTGAAGTCGGCGGCTTCCTGCACGTTACGTGCGAAGAGGATCCCCCATCCGCAGTCGGCGACGCCCATCACATCGTCGTGCCCGGCATGGATACTGAGGCTTTGGCTCGTCAGCGCTCGCGCGCCGACGTGGAAGACGACGGGCAGTCGCTTGCCCGCGATTACGTACAGGACTTCCTTCATGAAAATCAGACCCTGGCCCGCGGTGAAGTTCACGACCCGGCCGCCGGCCAACGCGAATCCTTCCGCAGCGCTGGCCGACGAGTGCTCACTCTCCGGCTCGAGGAACGCCAGCGGCGTCCCCCACAGGTTCGTACGGCCGTCGGCAACCGCAGCCTGGAACACCGCTGGCATGGTGGTGGACGGCGTGATCGGGTATGAGCACGCTCCCTCGCTGATGCGCGTCTCCACCGATGCGATCGCCTCGGAGCCGTCACAGATGACAGCGACTCCCGGAAACGCTGGGGATGTCATGCCCACAACTGTGGGCGGCCAGATGGTGCGGCACACGGGACGCCCGGCCCGTTTCAGCCATGCCTGTTGGCCCGTAGCGGCTCCGCGCTTGGGTCGTGGCGACGTTGCGGCGAAGCCCTCAGGCGAGTGCGGGGGCGCCGACCCGCGCGGGGTGATGAAGCTTCGCCCACACGTGTCCTCGCATCACGAGCACCGACGAACGAGTGTGGAGGAGCACGTCGTGCGCGACGCTGCCGGCGACGAGGCGCTGGATCGTGCCGATCCCGCGGGAGCCGGTGACGATGAGGTCGGCGCGGCACTCCTCGGCGGCGTCGACGATCACGCGGTCGGGCACGCCGAATCGCGCGAGGGGAACAGCACTCCAACCGAGCGCGGCCAGCTCGGCCGCGACGGATGCGGCGATCCGTTCATGCTCCGCGAGGTCCTCCTGGCGCTCGATGCCGGCGACCCACGGGGTGATCGGGTCGTCGCGCACCGCAACGCTGAGGACCTCCACCGGCAGCCCTCGGAACCCGGGTCCCCAGCTGTCCAGGAGGGGTGGGATGTCGCGCGAGCTCGGAGTGCCATCGGCCGCAACGAGCATGCGGCTCACCATCGCGGAGCGCGCCACGAGGACCGGGCATGGCGCGTGATCGACGAGGTGAGCAGCCACCGACCCGAACACGGCTGACGCGAAGGCGCCGCGACGCCGATTGCCGACAACGATGAGGTCCGCGAAGGTGCGCTCGGCCCGATCGGCGATGCGGTCGGCCGGGTCGCCGATGGCGACGTCAGCCGAGGCCTCCAGCCCTCGCAACACCAGCGCAGACGCCGCGTCGTCGGCTCGGGCCGTGAGGTCCTGAACGCCGGCCACCGCAGACATGCCGGCCGAAGCCGGCGCCATCACGTCCCAGTCCACAACTGGCGGAACGGCACCGACAACGGCTACCTGCGTGGCCGGCGGCCAGGCGCGATGCAGGATGAACTCGAGTGCGACCTGGGCCGCCTCGGACCCATCGAAGCCAAGGACGATGCGCATGGCCTGCCTCGTGAGATGCGGGCTACTTCGGCTCGATCCTCCTCAGTCGGAATGGCGGCGCCCAGTCCCGTTTGGCCCAACGCGCACGGGCCGACTGGCCCCTCGACGGGTTGCGAGCCGCGATCACTTGTCGGCGGCGCCAGCCATCACAGCGTTCGCGAGCCGCGTCCGCATTACGCGACAGCCGAATCGCCCTCTCGGGAGAGAGGGCGATTCGTCAATGGGCGGCGGTGAGCTCGCCCAGAGCTGGGAGGGCGGAGATGGAGGCGTGCTGTTCGCTGGAACGCCACCCATCCTCGCCGGTCGTGTCAGATCGGCCGCGCGTGATGCACGTACGACCCGCTGGTGGAGAACCGAACCACGGCGTCGACCACGAAGCCGAGCACGACGCCGCCGATGAGCGCTGGCACCACATAGAGGCCTTCGAACGCGTATCCCCACGTGCTCAGCGTTCCGAGCGCCTCACTGCCGATGTACCCACCGATCAGGGCAGCGACCGCGGCGGTCGGACCCTCCCAACCGGTCGTCACATCACCGATGTAGTGGGCAGCAACGCCGAAGAGAATGGCGCCGGCCGCGAGCAGGATCGCTGCATACGCACTCATACCGACGTCCCAGCCGAATAGATCAAGCACTTGATTGCCTCCTCGTCGATGCATCTGTACACACCCATCCTTCCGGGTCACGGTCTCGGAACCGGAGAGCCGACCGTCGCGACTTTGGCGTGCCATCCGGCCTGATCCACAGCTCCTCCCTCCGCGGAGCCATTGGGAGCGCCGGCGGGGCCAGCAAGCCCCTCGCCGTCGCTCGCGGACGCGAGCTGCTCGAGAAGCTCGTTCTCGAGAGCTGACCGCTCACGAGTCGGCGGGCAGCATGCACAGTCGGGATGGCCCGTGCCAACGGGCCGGCTGGCACTTCGGACCGCCCCGTGGAGCGCGCACGGTGGCTCCACGCATCCGAGGTATCAACAAGATGGGCGAACCGCTCGCGATCAGCCTCTTCTCCGGAACCGATGACCGCCTCGGCGCCGCCGCCGTCCTGGTGGCGGGGGCCGCCGCGCTGGGTCGACCGGTCCACCTCTTCCTCCAGTACTGGGCGCTCGACGCCTTCCGCGCCGATCGCATCGAGGCCGAACACGGTCTGGCCCCCGAGGCCGGGCCGGAGGGCGCCAACGCCGTCCGGCGCCTGCGACGCACCGGCGGTGCGCCAGCTGGAGCGAGACCCTGCGACAGCGAAGGACATCGGCGATGTCCGGATCCAGGCCTGCTCGCTGTCGATGGACCTGCTCGGCATCGGCATGACCGACCTGGATCCCCTGGTGGACGACGTCGAGGGCGTTGCCACCTTCTGGTCGGCTGCCGAGCACGGCCAGGTCCTGTTCATCTGAGGAGGTGCGTGATGACCGTCGACACCCTTCGCCGGGTGGACGCGCGCGGGTTTTCCTGCCCGATGCCGATCATCCGGACCGCGCGTGCCATCGCGGAGATGGAGTCGGGCGAGCTCCTCGAGGTGCTCGCGACCGATCCCGGCTCCACGAAGGACTTCGTCGCCTGGTCGCGGACGACCGGCCACGAGCTCGTCGAGCAGTCGCAGGAGGACGGCGTCTACCGGTTCCTCCTGCGCAGGAAATGAGGCAACGCGAAGGTCGTGTTCAACCGGATCTACTGGCACACCGTCCCGCAGGGACGGGTCTGAGCGCCCACGAAAGGAGCCCGCGATGATCCCCAGCAGCACGAGCAGCACCGTCGACCTCCGGGTCGCGGACCTGATGACGCTCGACCCGGTCACCGTGCCGATCGACGCGACGATCGAGGAAGCCGAGGCGCTGCTCCGGGAGTTCCGTATCACCGGGCTGCCGGTGGTGGACGGCGACGAGCGCCTGGTGGGCGTCATCAGCCAGACCGACCTGCTCTACCTGGCCATTCCCAACGTGCGGGCGCTGATCCGGCATCGTGGGAACGGGATCCGGGTCGGGGAGGTGATGAGCACGCCGCCGGTGACGATCGACGGGTTGGCGACGTTGGGCGATGCTGCCCGGATGATGCACCGTGACCACCTCCACCGGCTCGTGGTAGTCGATGCCAACGGCCGGCCGACCGGCGTGATCGCCGCCATGGACTTCGTCGCGCTGGCGGCCGAGGGTTGATCGATGCGCACGTCCGCTCCGCGGACGAGGTGGCGCGGACGCTGGGCGCTGACCTGGAACGGGGGCTGTCGACGGCGGATGCGGACGAGCGGCTGACCCGGGTGGGCCGGAACGCCGTCGACGAGCCGCCCCGCCCGTCCGTCTGGAGCACCCTGTTCGCGACGCTGCGTGAGCCGTTCATCCTCCTCCTGGCCGCTGCCGGGATCGGCGCGGTGTTGCTCGGCGAGACGCGCGATGGGCTCCTCGTCCTCGGCGGCCTCGTCCCGATCATCGGCGCCGGCGTCGTCACGTCCTACCGCTCGGAGCGCGCCATGGAGGCGCTGCGGACCGCCGCGGCACCGACGGCCCACGTGCTGCGCGACGACGCCGTCATGGAGATCTCGGCTACCGACGTCGTGCCCGGCGACGTGCTCGTTCTGCGCGCCGGAGACGTGGTGGCGGCCGACGCGCGGGTGATCGAGACGGCTGGGCTGCTGCTGGACCGCAGCATGCTGACCGGGGAATCGGTCCCGGAGGCGGCGTCGACGGAGCCGGATGCGCCGGACGCGGCGCTGGCCGACCGGAAGTCGGTCGTGTACGCGGGCACGAACGTGGTCGGCGGCCGCGGGCAGGCGGTCGCCACGGTCACCGGACCGGCCACCGAGTTCGGCCGCATCGCGACCCGCCTCGTGAGCCGGCAGGCCCGCTCGCCCCTGCAGCGAGAGCTCGACCGGCTCGTTCGCATCCTCCTCGTGGCCGCTGCGGTGCTCATCGCCTTCACCGTGATCAGCGGCTTCGTCCGCGGCCAGCCGGCCGGCGCGAACCTCCTGGCCGGCATCTCCGCGGCCATCGCCGCCATCCCCGAGGAGCCGCCGGTGCTCGTGGCGGTCGTCCTCGGCCTCGGGGCGTTTCGGCTGCTGCGACGGGGCGTGCTCGTCCGCCGGCTCTCGGCGCAGGAGACGCTCGGTGCCGTCGACCTGATCATCACCGACAAAACCGGCACGCTGACGCACAACCGCCTGGAGGTCTCCCGCGTGCTGACGCCGGAGGCGGCGCTTACCGGCGAGGCGCGCACCGCGACCCTCGTCGATGCGCTGTGCGCCGAGGAGGATGCCTGGGACGGCGTCGGCGGTGGACGGCTCGGCTCCTTCTCGAGCGCCATCCTCGACGCGATCCGCGCGGCGGGGACGGAGCCGACGCTCGATCGGTCGCTGCTGCGCCGCGCCCACGGGGTCGAGAGCGGCCGGCCGTACTCGGCGGCCTGCCTGGCCGACCCCGCCGGCGGCCCGGACCGCGAGCTGGCCATCGGCGCCGGCGAGGCGCTGCTTTCCGGCGCGGACGGGGACTGGGCGGCCGTGCTGGCCGAGGAGTCGGCCTCTGGGCGGCGCGCCGTGCTGCTCGCCGAGCGACCGGTGGACGACGCGGCCGGCTGGAGGCCGCGCGCGATCATCTCCTTTGCCGACGCGCTGCGCCCGGACGTGGCCGAGGCGGTCGCGATCGCCTCGCGCGCCGGGATCCAGACGATCGTCGTCACCGGCGACCACGTGGCGACCGCCGACGCGATCAGTCGCGAGGCGGGGCTGGTCGAGGGGGCGACCTGGACCGGCAGGGAGCTCGACGCCCTGGCCGACGATCGGCTCCGCGACGAGCTGGCCGCGATGCGGATCGTTGCCCGTGCCGTGCCTGAGCAGAAGCTGCGCCTGGTCGACCTCGCGCGCGCCGCCGGTCGAACGGTGGCGGTCACCGGCGACGGGGTGAACGACGCCCCCGCCCTCCAGCGCGCCGACGTCGCGGTGGCCATGGGCAGCGGGACAGCGGTGGCCCGCGCCTCGTCGGACCTCGTGCTCGGTGACGACTCGTTCGCAACCCTGCTCGGCGCGCTCCGCGAAGGACGACGGATCGTCACGAATGTTCAGAAGGGGCTCGTCTTCCTCGTCTCGACCCACGTGGCACTGCTCGGCTTCATCTTCGTCGCGACCGCCGCCGGCTTCAGCCAGCCCCTGCTCCCGCTCCAGATCCTCTGGCTCGAGCTGTTCATCGACCTGTCCGCGTCGGTGGCCTTCGAGCGGGAGCCGGAGGAGCCGGGCGCCATGGACCGGCCCCCTCGCCACCCGGATCGGCCGCTCCTGAGCCGCGAGATTCTCCTGCGCATCGCCGGGACTGGAGCGTTCAGCGCGCTGGCGGCCCTCGCCATCCTGCTCCTCCATCCCGGCCCGTTCGAGCACGCCCGCTGGGTGGCGTATACCGCGCTGGTCATCGGCCAGGTGGTCCGGGCCTACGCGAATCGCAGCCTCGTCGTCCCGGTGCATCGGCTCGGCCCGAACTGGTTCCTCGCGGCGACCGCGGTGTTGGTGTTGCTCATCCAGGTCGCCATCCCGTTCGTATCGCCCCTGGCTGACGCCTTCCGCGCGACGCCGCTGACGGCCGGCGATTGGCTGGTGGTGGTGGCCATCGCCTTCATGCCCGCTTTCGTGGCCGAGGCTGCGCGGACGCTGCGTCCGGGTCGTCGCTGGGTGGCCTGAGCGCCCCGGATTCAGGCGACGGCGAGCTCGATCTCCTCGACGCAGGTGTCGATCGCGTCGCGCTCCACCGGCCAGCCGGCGTGGAGCAGCAGGCGCCGCATCCTGGCATTGTCGGCGAACGTCGAGGCGACGATCCGCCGCATCCCGAGGCGGTGGGCCTCGTCCGTGGCTGCGCGGACGAGCCGCGTGCCAATGCCGCGTCCCTGAACCGCGTCAGCCACCACGATCGCGAGCTCGGCGGCATCCGGGCCTGCAGGCACCATCGCGAGGTGGCCGAGGAGTGCGCCATCACGCCGGCCGGGTTCGTCGAGTACGGCCACGAGGCCGGGTTCGCCGGCCAGGCTGTTGGCCATCGAGCGGATCGCGTCGTCTCGAACGGTGCCGAGGAACCGGCTCCGGCGGGATGCCGGCGTGAGCGAGAGGTAGAGGTCGGAGAGGTCGTCCGCATCGGACCGATCGATCGGACGGATCGAGACCCGGCACTCCGCACCGATCCGCATCGGTTGCGGATCGTGGCGTCGGCTGCGGGCTTCCAGGATGTCCATCGGTTCGACCTCTCCGTTGAGCCCATCCTCGCCGCCGTGCGGGCAATGCCCGAAGGGCCAGAGGTCCCGATCCGAGGGGCGAGATGACCCCGTCGCGGCGGGTCGACATGTCCGTACACTCGCCCAATGAAGCTCGTGAGCATCGAGGCGGCAGTGGCTGGCATCCGTTCCGGTGAGCGAGTCTTCGTCCACGGCGGCGCGGCCACCCCGACCGCGCTGCTCACCGCCATGGTCGCGCGGGCACCGGAGCTGCGGGACGTCGGCGTCGTGCACTTCCACACCGAGGGCCCGGCACCGCACCTGGCGCCCGAGATGGCCGGCCACTTCCGACACCGTGCCCTGTTCATCGGTGCGAATGCCCGCGAGGCGGTGAACGAGGGGCGAGCGGACTACGTTCCGGTCTTCCTCTCGGACGTGCCCGAGCTCTTCACCTCCGGCGTTCTGCCATTGGACGTTGCCCTCATCAACGTCTCTCCACCAGATGCCCACGGGTACTGCTCGCTCGGCACGAGCGTCGACGCCGCCCTGGCCGCCACCCGAGCCGCGACCACCGTCGTCGCCCAGCTCAACCGGTCCATGCCGCGCACCCTCGGCGACTCGTTCGTGCATGTCGACGAGATCGACCTCGCGGCGGAGGTTGACATGCCACCCCACGAACATCGCGACGCGCCGATCGGCGACGTCGAGCGGCGGATCGGCCAGCTGGTGGCCGAGCTCGTGCCCGACCGAGCGACCCTGCAGATGGGCATCGGCTCGATCCCCTCGGCAGTCGGGCTCGCGCTCCGCGACAAGCGCGACCTCGGGATCCACACCGAGCTGTTCACCGACCCGGTCCTCGACCTCGTGGAGGCCGGAGCGATCACCGGGGAGGCGAAGGAGATCAATCGGGGGAAGATCGTGACCGCCTTCCTCATGGGCAGCGCCCGGCTCTACCGCTTCGTCGACGACAACCCGATGATCGAGATGCGGCCGGTGGACTACACGAACGACACGTCGGTGATCCGGCGATTCGGCCGGATGGTGGCCATCAACTCGGCGATCTCGATCGACCTCACCGGCCAGGTGAGCGCCGACTCGATCGGCACCCGCTTCTACTCCGGCGTCGGCGGCCAGATGGACTTCATGCGCGGGGCGGCGCTGGCCGACGAGGGCCGGGCGATCATCGCCCTGCCGTCCACTGCCGCAGGGGGCACGGTGTCCCGGATCGCGCCGGTCCTGGCGGAGGGCGCTGGCGTCGTGACGAGCCGCGCGCACGTGCGCACCGTGGTGACCGAGCACGGCGTCGCGGAGCTCTTTGGCCTCAGCGTGCGGGAACGTGCCGCTGCCCTGATCGCGATCGCTCATCCCGACTTCCGGGACGATCTTGCCGCCGAGGCTCGCCGCCGCTTCCACGTCTGAAGCGGGTACGACCGGCCGTTCCTCCCCCGCCACCGATGCCGGATGGCCCTATGCCGCCGACCGGATTGGTGGCGAGATTGACGCGAAGGAATCCGTCAGCACAGGCCAGGAGGTCACCACCATGGAAGCTCCGCTGGACGGGCGCGTCGCGCTCGTCACCGGGGGCGCGCGCGGCATCGGCGCGGCTACCAGCCGGAGGCTGGCAGCCGACGGCGCGACCGTCGTCATCACCGACGTCCTTGACCAGGAGGGCGCCGCGCTGGCCCAGGAGCTGTGCGGCGACGGCAAGAACGCCCAGTACCGCCACCTGGACGTCAGCGACGAGGCTCAATGGCTCGAGGCAGTCGAGGGGACGGTCGCCCAGTTCGGACGGCTCGACATCCTCGTGAACAACGCCGGCATCGGAACCTTCGAGGACGTCGAGGCTGAGACGGTCGAGGGCTGGGACCGCGTCATCGACATCAACGAGAAGGGGGTGTGGCTCGGCATGCGTGCCGCGATCCCGGAGATGCGACGGGCCGGCGGCGGCTCGATCGTGAACATCAGCTCGATCTTCGGGGCCGTCGGCGGCTTCGGGGGATCGGTCGCCTATCACGCCGCCAAGGGCGCGGTGCGGCTGATGACGAAGAACGCGGCCATCCGCTATGCGAAGGAGGGCATCCGCGTGAACTCCGTGCATCCCGGCTTCATCGACACGCCGATGGTCGAGATGGCAAAGGGCACGGACATGGAGCAGGCGATCCTGGCCGACACGCCGATGGGCCGCTGGGGGCGACCCGAGGAGATCGCCGGCGCCATCGCCTTCCTATCGGGACCGGACGCCACGTATATGACGGGGTCGGAGGTCTATGTCGACGGCGGCTGGACCGCCCGCTGACCGAAGCCCCGCGGAGGAACGATGCAATGAAACGACTCTTCGCGCTCGTCGCAGCGCTGGCGCTGCTTCTCGGGCTGGCCGGGATCGCGCTGGCGGCGGACGACCAGCTTCCGCACTCCGGGCGGCTCGTCTTCGTCACCGGTGGTGACGTCGAGATTTCGGCGGGCGACCAGGCCGATGCGGTCATCGTCATCGGCGGCGATGCGACGGTCGAGGGGACCGTGAACGCACTCGTCGTCGTCGACGGCACCGCCACAACCGTGGGCGCGACGCTCGAGAGCGTCACGATCATCAATGGCACGGCGGATCTGGGTGCCGGCACGACGGTGCTCGGCGACGTCGGCCGCTTCGGCGCGACGGTCGAGCGGGCGGACGGCGTCACCGTCGGCGGGAGCATCCGCGACCTCACCGGCGATGTGGCCGGCTTCGGCGTCTTCATCGGCGCGGCGGCGATCGTGCTGTGGCTCGGGTTCGGCGTCGCAACGCTGCTCGTGGGCTTGCTCGTCGCCGGGCTCGGCGCCCGCCAGGTGCGGGCCGCCACGGCGCTCATCCGACGCGAGACCGGGCTCACCGTGCTCGCCGGCCTCCTGGCCATCGTGCTGCCGCCGATCATCGCCGTGCTCCTCATGGTGACGATCATCGGCATTCCCGCCGGGATCGGGCTTCTCCTCGTCCTGTGGCCAGCGATGGCCTTCATCGGCTTCATCGTCGCGGCCATCTGGCTCGGTGAGTGGCTGCTGGGCAGGCGCAATCCCGACGCCGAACCCGCGGACCGGCCGTACGCGGCCGCGGCGCTGGGCCTCGTCGTCGCGTTCGTCATCGGCCTGGTGCCGCTCGTCAGCCTGGTCCTGTCGATCCTCGGCCTCGGTGCCGTGGTCCTGGCGAGCTGGCGGACCCTGCGAGGGTCACAACCCCGCGCCGCGCTGGCTGCCCCGCAGCCGGTCGCCGGCTGAGGAATTCGGCCCGGGGCGCCGAGCACGCCCCGGGCCGCCAACACACACGAAAGCCGACACACACGAAAGGAGCCTTTAATGCGCGTCCTCGTCACCGTCGCCTCCAAACACGGGGCGACCGCCGAGATCGCGAGCGCGATCGCGGACAAAATCAGGGAATCGAACATCGAGGTGGACCTCCTCGCGCCGGAGGCCGTCGGCGATGTCGAGACATACGACGCCGTCGTCGTCGGGAGCGCGGTCTACGCCGGGCACTGGCTGGAGCCGGTCCGCGCCTTCGTCGACCACCATGCAGCACAGCTCGCGCAGCGCCCGGTGTGGTTGTTCTCGAGCGGGCCGATCGGCGATCCGCCGAAGCCCGACGAGGAGCTCGTCGAGATCGAGCCCATGCTCCGGCGGCTCGCGGCACGCGGCCACCGTACCTTTACCGGCCGGCTGGACCCCGACGCGCTCGGCTTCGTCGAGCGCGCACTGACCGCCGCCCTGCGCGCCCCGCACGGAGACTTCCGCGACTTCAGCGACGTCCGCTCCTGGGCCGCCGGGATCGCCGAGGCCCTCAGGCCCAGGGTCCACGCATGACCCCGCTCATTACCCCTCGGCGGCTGGCGGCGTGGTGCCTCTTCGTCGGCCTCCTGGCGGGCCTTGCGGCCGCGCTTGGAGTCTTCGCGCGCGGCGACGGCACGTTCGAGACGGTCACGAGCGTCCGAGGGGAGGCGTACCGGATGGCGACCGACGGCGTGTACGCCAATAGCGCGCTGCAGCTGGTTGCGGAGGGCGTGGGGTGGGACGTGTTCACCCTGCTCGTCGCGGTCCCCACACTCCTGCTCGCCGTGCCCTTCGTCGCCCGCGGGTCATTGCTCGCGACGCTCATCGCAACGGGCGTGCTGGGCTATCTGCTGTATCTCCATCTGGAGTACGCGGTCACTTGGGCATTCGGCCCGATGTTCATTCTGTTCATCTCGGCGCTCGCCGCCAGCCTGGTCGGCCTCGTCGGCGCGGGCGCGCTCCTGGCTCGGGCAGGCCTGTCCGACCGCTTCGACCGGCGCTTCCCGCGCCGCGCCTGGGCCGGCCTGAGTCTCGGCGTGAGCCTTCTCCTGATCGTCATATGGTCGGGCAGGATCGCCGGCGCTCTGGCCACGGCGACGCCGGCACTCCACGGAGAATCGACGATGACGGTGCAGGCGCTCGACCTCGGCCTCGTCGTGCCGATCTCGGTCGTCATCGCCGTCGCCGCCGTTCGACGCCATCCAGTCGGCCTTGCCGCGGCGCTGGCCTTCGCCGTGATGTTCGTCCTGATGAGCGCCGCGATCGCCTCGATGATGGTCTCCTCGTGGGTGGTGACCGGCGTGCCGGCCATGGAGCCCATCGTGGGCTTCACGCTGGCATCGGTCGCCGCGCTAACGCTCCTCAGCCGGATGTTGGCCTCGGCCAACAACTCCGGGTCACGCGAGCCGACGGAGCAGGCGCGGATCGCCGAGCCGCACCCTTCGACGCCATGACCGCACCAATTCGGAGGACCCGCATCATGGAACGCGTCATCGAATCGCTGGGCACTGGCATAGGCGATGGCATCGCCATGCTCGCCGAGAGCGGCATCCTGTTCGTGGTGTTCGCCCTCCTCTGGGTGACACTCGGCGTGGGGATCCTGCTCGGCCACGGCGGCGTCGACGCCACCTGGGCGTGGCTGCGCTCGCTGCCGCTCCTCCTTCAGGGACTCGTCTGGCTCCTCTTCCTGCCAATCGCACTCGGACTGTGGGTGTGGGAGTCAAGCTGGCCGCTTCTCATCCGCGCCATCCTTGTCATGGGCCTTGCGGGATGGAACCTGCTGGTCTTCCTTCCCCGCGCGGTGACCGGGCGGCCGTGACCGCCCGGCGGAGCACGCGGCCTCGGTCGAACCCGCGGTCGCTGCTAGGCTGAGCCGATGCGATCCGACCCGGGCATTGATGGCGAAGCCTGAGCGGCGCCGGTCCGTCGACCGGCGCATGCTCGACCGCATCGACGCGTACTGGCGGGCGGCCAACTACCTGTCGGTCGGGCAGATCTACCTGCTCGACAACCCACTGCTTCGCGAGCGCCTGCGCCCGGAGCACGTCAAGCCCCGCCTGCTCGGCCACTTCGGCACCGTGCCCGGGCTGAACCTGGTCTACGCGCATCTGAACCGTGTGATCCGCGAGCGCGACCTGGAGGTCCTGTACATCACCGGGCCCGGCCACGGCGGACCTGGCCTGGTGGCGAACGCCTACCTCGAGGGCACGTACTCGGAGGTCTACCCGAGCGTCACGCGCGACCTGGACGGGCTCCGCGGACTGTTCCGCCAGTTCAGCTTCCCCGGTGGCATACCGAGCCACGTGGCGCCGGAGACACCCGGATCGATCCACGAGGGCGGCGAGCTGGGCTATGCGCTGTCTCACGCGTATGGAGCGGCATTCGACAACCCGAATCTTCTCGTCGCGTGCGTGATCGGGGACGGCGAAGCGGAGACCGGCGCGCTGGCCGCCAGCTGGCACGCCAACAAGTTCGTCGACGCGCGGCGGGACGGTGCCGTCGTCCCGATCCTCCACCTCAACGGCTACAAGATCGCCAACCCGACGGTGCTGGCCCGCATCCCCGAGGACGAGCTGCGGAGGATGCTCGAGGGCTTCGGGCACGCCGTCCATGTCGTGGCCGGCGACGACCCGACGGACGTGCATCGGCAGATGGCCACCACGCTCGATCGCGTCCTGGACGAGATCGCCGAGATCCAGGCGACGGCCCGGCGCTCGAGGAAGCCGCAGACGCGTCCGCGCTGGCCGATGATCGTGCTTCGGACTCCGAAGGGCTGGACCGGCCCTCAGAAGGTCGATGGCAAGCCGGTCGAGGACACCTGGCGCAGCCACCAGGTTCCGATGGCCGACGTGCGCGACAACGCGAAGCACCTGGCCCTACTCGAGACGTGGATGCGGTCCTACCGTCCCGACGAGCTGTTCGACGAGGGCGGTGGCCTGCGTGCCGAGCTGGCCGAGCTCGCCCCGCGCGGTGATCGCCGGATGAGCGCGACGCCGCACGCAAACGGCGGGCTGCTGCTCACCGACCTGCACCTCCCCGACTTCCGCCGCTACGCGGTGAAGGTCGACCACCCCGGCGAGACGTCAGCCGAGGCAACGCGCGTGCTCGGCGAGCTGTTGCGCGACGTCGTTCGCGGCAACCCGAGCACGTTCCGCCTGTTCGGCCCGGACGAGACAGCGTCGAATCGGCTCCAGGCCGTCCTCGAGGTTACCGACAAGGCCTGGTCGGCCGAGAGGCTGCCGGTCGACGAGCATCTCGCGCCCGACGGCCGGGTCATGGAGATCCTCTCGGAGCACACCTGCCAGGGCTGGCTGGAGGGGTACCTGCTGACCGGCCGCCACGGCCTCTTCAACTGCTACGAGGCGTTCATCCACATCATCGACTCGATGTTCAACCAGCACGCCAAGTGGCTGAAGACGACCCGCGAGATCCCATGGCGACGGCCGATCGCGTCGCTGAACTACCTCCTGTCCAGCCACGTCTGGCGCCAGGACCACAACGGCTTCAGCCACCAGGATCCCGGATTCATTGACCACGTGGTGAACAAGAAGGCCGACGTCATCCGCGTCTATTTGCCGCCCGACACGAACACCCTGCTGAGCGTGGCCGATCACTGCCTCCGCAGCCGCAACTACGTGAACGTCATCGTGGCCGGCAAGCAGTCCGCGCCCCAGTGGCTGTCCATGGATGACGCGATCCTGCACTGCACGCGCGGGATCGGCATCTGGCAGTGGGCCGGCAACGACGGCGATGGGGAACCGGACGTCGTCATGGCCTGCGCCGGCGACGTGCCGACGCTCGAGACACTCGCGGCTGTCGCCATCCTGCGCGAGGAGCTGCCGGACCTGAAGGTGCGAGTCGTGAACGTCGTCGACCTCATGCGGCTGGTCGACGAGAAGGAGCATCCGCACGGCCTGTCGCACGGCGAGTTCGACGCCCTGTTCACCACCGATCGCCCGATCGTGTTCGCCTACCACGGCTACCCGTGGCTCATCCATCGGCTGACCTACCGGCGAACGAACCACGACAACCTGCACGTGCGCGGCTACAAGGAGGAGGGCACCACCACGACCCCGTTCGACATGGTGATGCTCAACGACCTCGACCGATTCCACCTCGTGATCGACGTGATCGACCGGGTGCCCGGCCTGTCCGCCCGAGCCGGCCAATTCCGCCAGCGGATGCAGGACCGCCGACTCGAGGCGCGCGCGTACACCCGCGAACACGGCGAGGATGCCCCCGACCTTCGCGACTGGACCTGGCCCGGCTGAGCGGGGAACCGATGCGCATCCTCGTCCTCAACCCCGGCTCGAGTACCCTCAAGGCGAGCCTCGTCGTCGCCGGTGCTGACGCGGTCGCGGCCGAAACGCTCGAATGGCCGCCCGGCGATGACGACGCATCCGAGATCGTCCGAGCGGCCCTGACCCGCCTGCCGGAGGACGCCGATGCGGTCGGGTACCGCGTGGTGCACGGCGGCATGCGACGGGCCGCGACGCGCGTCACAGGCGACGTGCTCGACGAGGTCGAACGGCTCGACGCGCTGGCGCCGCTGCACAACCGGCGCGCGGCGGCCACGATCCGGGCCGGGAGCGCGGCGCGCCCGGACGTGCCACACGTCGCCTGCTTCGACACCGCGTTCCACGCCGATCTGCCCGAGGCAGCATGGCGCTATCCGCTGCCGCCCGAGTGGGTTGAGCGGTGGGGCATCCGACGGTTCGGCTTCCATGGGCTCTCGGTAACCTGGGCGACCCGACGCGCAGCAGAGCTGCTGGGTCGACCCGCCACGGACCTGCGCTTCGTGGTGGCCCATCTCGGATCGGGCTGCTCGGTCACGGCGGTCGAGGCCGGCCGCTCGGTGGACACGTCGATGGGCTACACGCCGTATGAGGGGCTCATGATGGGAACCCGCTCCGGCTCGATCGACCCCGGTATCATCCTCCACCTTGTGCGGCGTGGCCTCGACCTCGATGCCGTCGCCGAAGGCCTGGCCCACCGATCCGGCCTGCGCGCCATGGCCGGAATCGCGGAGGCACGCGAGATCGAGGCCCGAGCGGCGGACGGAGACCCCGCAGCGACGCTCGCGCTCGAGATGTTCGCGCGCCGCGCCGCCGGCGCGATCGCCGCGGCGACGACGACCCTCACCGGCCTCGACGCCGTCGTGTTCACCGGCGGCATCGGCGAGGCCTCGGCCGCGATGCGGTCCCAGATCCTTCAGCGGCTGCTCGCGCTCAGGCTCCCGAATGTGGGCGGCGACGTTGACGGCGACACGGTCATCGCCGGCGGCCCGCCGGCCGTCGTGGTGGTCGCCGCCCGGGAGGACCTCGTGATTGCCGCCGAGGTCAACGCCCTCCTGTCGGCCTAAGGACCCTTCCCCCGGGTGACAAGTGGCACTGGCCACGGTCCTCGGCCGACCGGATCGTCAACTGGCACACGAACGTCTTCCGGAGGTCGAGATGAAGCTGCTCTTCGCCGCCTTCCTGGCGGCTCACGCCCTGATCCATGCCTCATACGTAACGCCAGCGCCACCACGCACGGCTGGCGGTCCGGAGTGGCCCTTCGAGTTCACCCGTTCCTGGCTGGTGACCGCCCTGCAGATGGACCCGTCGGTCGCACGGGTCCTGGGGATCAGCCTTGCGGGTGGATCGGTGATCCTCCTGGTCGCCGCAGCGCTGGCGACGGCCGGCTGGATCGTCCCGTCCGAGACGTGGCCGGCCCTGGTCGTCGCAGGCATAGTCTGCTCACTGTTGACGCTCGGCCTCTTCTTTCACCCGTGGCTGCTGCTCGGGATCGCCATCGACCTTGTCCTGCTGTGGGCCGTCGTGAGCGGGTGGCGGCCCTTCGCCCTGGGCACCTAGTGGCGGGCACCGGCGAGGCCACCGCTCCAGAGTGGGTCGTCTGCCTCGGCACGTATCGCGACGTCGTCGCCGATGCGGTTCGCTGCCCCTTGTCGGCCTCGGCAGTCTCGGTCGCGGACTGCCTCGAATGCCGCCACCTCAACAGCGTGTCGGACGAGCGCGGTGCGTCGCGATGGTGCGCGACCGGCGAATCTGACGGTCAGCCGTAGTTCCAGCACGACGGGCCGCGCTCGGTGGTGCCTCGCCGGCTGCGGCCCGGTTGCGGCCAGGTCTTGTCGAAGGCCCTCGGCTCGGGGTTTGGTTAATACGCACGACGACATTTCGAGAGAGGGTTACGGCAATGATCAATCGATTGAGGGGCCTCGGCATCGTCCTCGGCCTCATCGGCCTCGCCTTCGTGGTGGCCGGTGGCTTCGCATTCTTCAAGGTCCAGGAGGGGACGGCAGCCCTCGAGGCCTTCAGCGCGGCGCAGGGCGTCGAGCTCACGTACAACGAGGATGGGCAGCTCGTGGATCGCGGCGAGACCACGGGCGCGGACGCCATCATGGCCCTGCTGACCGATGACTGGGGCTACCCGGTCGTCGACAGCGAGCTCAACCCGGCGGATCCGACCGTGAATACGGCCAGCGAGTACATGTTCCAGATGGCTACGGTCGCCTACCACACGCTGCACGGCATGCAGACGATCGTCCTGGAAGAGGACGTCGAGTACAACGGCGAGCTGTTTGCCGCGGGCACCTACGACTTCCCGGTCGATGGCCGCTACTGGGCGGACTTCGACCGCGAGCATCCGATCGAGGGCGCGGCTCGAGCGCAGGCATGGACCGGCGTGGCCCACGCGCTGATCGGCGAGCTCGGCGTCGGGACCGTCACGGCCCAGGCGCTCAAGCTCGGGCTCGCGCTGGCGGGCCTGTTCGCCGGCCTCGGCGGAACGCTGATCCTGACCGGCGCCGGCCTGGTCTGGGCCACCCGCGCCGAGAAGGTCCCGGTCCCGGCACTCCGCACCGCAGGAGTGACCGTCTGACAAGAGCGGAGGATCGGGCCCTCGGGCCCGACCCTCTCGGGGAGCCCGTTCGCCAGGAGGCGGGCGGGCTCCTTCTCGTGCAACTGGAGTGGCGCTCACCCGATTCTCGACGTT
>Ga0299907_10000567_pt1 | contig 18529 bp, 9 predicted proteins | sample RVTome_16_FD_198680 | JGI IMG/M metagenome (GOLD analysis project Ga0299907, IMG submission 198680) | Soil microbial communities from uranium-contaminated site in the Upper Colorado River Basin, Wyoming, United States - RVT152D67 (version 2) ...
CGGGATCCACCGCTTCGAGGCTCATGACCGCTCTGACCAGGAGACCCGATCCGACGAGGAGCACGATCGAGAGCGCCACCTGCACGACGACCAGCACGGACCGGAGCCGCGTCCCGCCGCCGCCGGCCACGGCGCGTCCCCCGCCCCACTTGAGCGCGGGCACGACGTCGATCCGGCGCGACCGGAGCGCCGGCAGGAGACCGAAGAGGACGCCGGTCACGAGCGTGACGCCGAACGTGAAGGCGAGCACCCAGCCGTCGATGCGGATCTGGCTCGCGCGCGGGAGGTCCGCCGGGAGCACTGCCGTGGCGGCCCCCAGCGTCCAGCCCGCGATCGCGAGACCGGCCGCGCCGCCCAGCGCCGCGACGACGAGGCTCTCGAGAAGGAGCTGGCGGGCGATGCGCCGCGATCCGGCGCCCAGCGCCGAGCGGATCGCGAGCTCGCGGCGCCGGGAGACGCCGCGGGTGAGCCCGAGACCCGCCAGGTTCGTGCACGCGATGAGCAGGACGAACGCCACGGCCCCGAGCAGGATCACGAGGGGCTCGCGCGCCGCCCCGGTCATCGCGCGCTGGAGCGGCTCGAGCGTGATCGCCCGCCCCTGCTTGAACGAATAGTCCGCGGCGAGGACGCCCCACAGGCGCCCCAGGTCCGCCGTGCCGCGCGACAGGTCCGCCCCGGGGGCGAGACGCGCCATCGCCTTCATGAAGTGGCCGCCGCGATTCTCCGGGTCGACGACGTACGGCACCCAGATGTCCGGCTGCGTGCCCGTGATCGGATCCTCGAACCCCGGCGCCGCGACGCCGACCAGCTCGTAGCCGACGCCGTCCAGCGTGAGCGTCCTCGGGTCGTCGGTCGATCCACCGCCGAGCAGGGTCCGCCAGGCTCCGTAGGAGACTACCGCGACCGGCGTGGACCCGCCGCCGTCCTCGTCGTGGCGGAAGAACCGGCCCTCGTCGGGCGCCACGCCGAGCACCGAGAAGTAGTTCGCCGACACGAGCCCCACCGAGAGGCTGTGCGGCTGATCGAGCCCGGTGAGCGTGCGCGTGGTCTCGGTCCCGAAGGCGAGCCCCTCGATCGACCCCGCGTCCCTCAGGTCCACCAGGTCCGCGGGATTCAGCGGACCGTGCGGATCGCCATCGGGGGTCGAGAGCCACACGCGCGCCAGGCGCTCGGGCGATTCGTACTGCGGCGGCCGCAGCACGACCCCGCGGACGAGGCTGAAGACCGCCGTGTTCGCCCCGATGCCGATCGCCAGGGTGGCCACGGCGACGACGACGAATCCGGGGCTCTTCCGCAGGTGACGGATCGCGTATCGAAGGTCCTGGGCGAGCGCTCTCATCGGGTTCCTCCCGTCCTCATTCGGCGCGCAGCGTGATGATCGGATCCACCCGGGTCGCGCGCCGGGCGGGCCAGAAGGTGGCGAACAGGGCCGAGAGGCCGAGGAGGAGCGCCACCCCCCCGAGCGTGATCGGATCCGTCGGGCCGACGCCGAACAGGAGGCTCGAGAGGGCGCGCCCCGCGACGAGCGCGCCCGCCAGACCGAGGACGATCCCCAGCGCCGTGAGCGCGGCTCCGCGGAACATCACGTTTCGCAGCACATCGCGCGGCCGCGCGCCCAGGGCCATGCGGATCCCGATCTCCCGGGTCCGCTGGGCGACCATGAACGCCATCACTCCGTAGATGCCGACGGCGCCAAGGACCAGCGCGAGCGTCGCGAACAGGGTGAGAAGGACGCTCACGAAGCGCTCCGACGCGATGCTCGACGCGAACACCTCGTCGAGCGTGGCGACCTGCGAGACCGGCAGGTCGGGATCGATCGCCCACACCGCCTCGCGCAGCGTCGTCGCGTGGGCGGCCGGATCGCCGCCATCGGTATGGAGCACGATGTTGAGCGTGCGGCCGGGGCGCTGCGCGTACGGCAGGAAGATCTCGGGTCTCGGCGTGCCGGCGAGACCCCGGGTCAGCACCGTCTCGACGACACCCACGATCGTCCACCACGGCGAGTCCGGATCGCGCACGCCCCCGACCTTGATCCGTTTGCCGATCGGGTCGTCCCCGGCGAAGTGCTCATCCACCATCGAGCGGCTGACCACGACCGCGAGGAGGCCGTCCGGACGATCGCCGTCGTCCAGGAGACGCCCGCGGAGAAGCGACATGCGCATGGCGTCGAAGAAGCCGGGCGTCGCCCGCCAGAAGTCCGCCGCCGGCTCCTGCCCGGGCTCCGGGAGATGTCCCTCGACCGCGAAGCTCACGTCGTTGACGTTGCCGCCCAGCGGGAGCAGGGAGGCCCCGCCGGCCGCCCGGACCCCGGGGGCGGCCTCCAGTCGGGCCTCGAGCTGCCGGACGAGCTCGGGAAGCGCGGACGCTTCGGGATAGTCGCCCGAGCTGAAGGAGATCTGGCCGGCCAGGGCGTCATCGGTCCGGAACCCCGGGTCGACCGCCTGGAGCTCCTGGAAGCTCCGGAGCAGCAGGCCCGCCGCGACGAGGACGGCCACCCCCAGCGCGAGCTCGCCGACCACGAGGGCGCTCCGCAGCCGGCCCCCGGCCGCCGCGGAGGAGCCGCGCGCGCCCTCGCGCAACGCCTGCCCCGAGCCGTCGGGGGCGTGGCCCAGGATCGGGGCCAGCCCGAACAGGAGCCCCGTCGCGATCGACGCGCCCAGACCATAGAGGAACACGGTGGCGTCCAGTCCCAGGTCGGAGACGCGCGGCAGACCCGGAGGCGCGAGCTGGACGAGGAGGGCGGTGCCCCACACCCCGAGCGCCAGCCCGACCAAGCCGCCGCCCAGCGCGAGGACCACGCTCTCGGTGAGGAGCTGCCGCGCGATGCGGCCGCGGCCGGCGCCCAGGGACGCGCGTACGGCCAGCTCGCGCTCGCGCACCGAGGCGCGGGCGAGGAGGAGATTCGCGACGTTCGCGCACGCGATGAGGAGGACGAGCCCGACGGTCCCCAGCAGGACGAGGAGCGGGGTGCGCACGGACCCCACGACGGTGGTTCGGAGCGGCTCGAGCGTCACGCCGACATCCCGATAGTCGACGGGGCTCTCCTCGGCGATCCCCTCGGCGATGCGGGCCATGTCCGCCATCGCCGTCTCGCGCGTGGCCCCGGGGGCCAGACGGCCGATGACGCGCAGGTAGTAGTTGCCACGGTCGCTCTGCGAGCGGTCGATGGCGAGCGGGGCCCAGATCCGGGCGCTCGTCGCGATCGGCCCCTCGAACCCCGCCGGCGCCACCCCGACGACCATGTGGGGCTCGCCGTTCAGCGTGAGCGACGTGCCGAGGACGGCCTCATCGCCGCCGAAGCGCTCCTGCCAGAGATCGTATGCGAGCACGACGACCCGATCGTTCCCCGGTGTCTCCTCTTCGGGGAGGAACCCGCGCCCCCAGCGCGGCGGCACGCCCAGCGTGGAGAAGAAACCCGGAGTCACGAGGGCGCCGTTCAGCACCTCCGGCCGGTCCCCGCCGGTCAGGTTCGGCTGCCAGCCGGTCACGGCGGTCATGCCAGCGAACGTGCGGCTCCGATCGCGCCAGTCGGCGAACGTCGTGCGACCGGTCCATTCGTTCGTCGGTCCGCCGCGGAGCTCGTGGTTCTCCCACACCGTGAGCAGCTCGTGCGATTCCGGATACGGGAGCGGCTCCAGCAGCACGCCGTCCACGACGCTGAAGATCGCCGTGTTGACGCCGATCCCGAGCGCGATCGTGAGCAGCGCGATCGCGGTGAACGCCGGATTGCGGCGCAGGGCGCGGAACGCGAAGCGGATGTCCTGCCTCAGGGTTCCCATCGTCTCGACTCGTCTTCCTTTCGGCTTTCGTTCTCCCCGGCCCCGCCTGGCGCGGCCCGAAGCGGTGGGGTGCGGGCTCGGATGATCCTCACGCGACCTTCCCTATTCCTGGCGGAGCGCGGTCATGGGGTCCACGCGCGTCGCTCGGCGCGCCGGGACGTACGAGGCGAGGAGCGCGACCACCACGAGAAAGAGCGGCACGCCGACGAACGTGACCGGATCGGTCGCGGTCACGCCGAACAGCAGACTCTCCAGGAGACGCGTGGCGCCGAGCGCCGCGGTCACGCCGATGGCGGCGCCGAGGCCGGCCAGGAGGAGAGCCCGTCGGAGGACCGCACCCAGCACATCGGCCCCGCGCGCGCCGAGCGCCACCCGCAAGCCGATCTCGCGGGTGCGCCGGCCCACCGTGCAGGAGATGACACCGTAGATCCCGACGGCCGCGAGGGCGAGGGCGAGGAGCGCGAAGCCCCCGACCAGGACCATCGTGAAGCGCGATCCGGCCACCGACCCGGAGACGATGTGTTCGATCGCGCGGATCTCGCTCACCGGCACGTTCGGGTCGACCGCGCCGACCGCCGCTCGAAGGCCGCCGGCGAGCGTCGCGGGGTCGCCGGCCGCGCGCACGGCCAGGGACATCTCACGGGCCGGGAGCTGCGAGAACGGCCGATAGACCTCCGGCTCGACCTCGCTCGCCAGGCCGTAGGACCTCACGTCGCCCACCACCCCCACCACGGTCGTCCACGCGTCCAGCCACACCTCCTTGAACCGCTTTCCGATCGGATCCTCACCCGGCCAGAACTCGCGCGCCATCGTCTCGTTGATCAGCGCGACCCGGGGCGCTCCCTCCCGGTCGCCCGCCGTCAGCGCCCGGCCCCGGAGGAGCGGGATCCCCATGGTTCGGGGATAGTCGGAGGTGATCCTGCGGTCGCCGACCACCGGCGCCGGTGTGCCCGGCACGTACGGGTCGTCCTCGACCTCGAACGCGAAGCCGGCGAACCCGCCCACGAGGGGAAGTCGGTTCACGGCGTCGACCTCGCGCACACCCGGGATCGCCTCCACGCGCGCGAGCAGGTCGGCGTAGAACGCGCGCTGGCTGGCGGCGTCGGCATATTCGGTCTCGGGAGGCGTGACGCGGGCGGTGATGAGGCTCTCCGTTCCGAACCCCGGATCGACGCGCGTGAGCTCGCCGAAGCTGCGGATCAGGAGCCCCGCCCCGATCACCAGCACGACCGCGAGGGCGAACTCGACGGTCACCAGGGTGCCGGCCAGGCGGCCGGGAGCGGCGCCCGAGCCGCGCTCTCCCGCCCGGAGCGCGGAGCGGAGGTCGGAGCGGCTCGAGCGGAGCGCGGGGATCGATCCGAAGAGCAGGGCCGCGACGGCGCTCGCCGCCAGCGTGAACCCGAGCACGCGGGGATCGATGCCGATCTCGGCGACACGCGGGACGTCGGCCGGCAGGCCGCCGACCAGGAGCCGCACGCCCCAGGCCGCCGACAGCAGTCCGAGCGCGCCGCCCAGCGCCCCGAGGACCGCGCTCTCGGTCAGGAGCTGGCACGCGATCCTGCGCCGACCGGCTCCCAGGGCGCTGCGCACCGCGACCTCCTTCTCGCGACCCGCGGCGCGCGCGAGGAGGAGATTCGCGACGTTCGCGCATGCGATGAGGAGCACGAAGCCGACGGCGCCGAGCAGGACCCAGAGTCGAGCCCGCACATCCCCCACGATCGTATCCTGGAGCGGGACCACCTCGAGCGTGGCGCGGTGGTCCGGGGGCGGATCCCACAGCGTGTTCGCCTCCCGCATCTCGGGGGCCAGCGCGCGCAGCTCCGCCTGCGAGGCCGCCGGGGTGGCCCCCGGTGCGAGCCGCGCCACGACCCCGCCCCCGGCCCCGCCCCACAGCGCCGCGGCGTCGGAAGGGTCGAACGCGAACGGAATCCACAGCCGCACATCGTCGGCCGGGAAGCGAACCCCGGGCGGCATCACGCCCGCGATGGTGCGGGGCTCGCCGTCCACCACGACCTCGCGGCCGACCACGGCGGGGTCGCCATCGAAGCGCTCCCGCCACAGCCCGTGGCCGAGCACGACGACCGGGGAGCCGCCGCGCCGATCCTCTCCCGGCAGGAACGCCCGCCCCACGATCGGGCTCACTCCGAGCACCGAGAACAGGTTCGCGGACACGCGGGCGCCGGGCACGCGCTCGGGGTCGCCGACGCCGGAGAGGTTGAAGCCGACCGACGAATGCAGCGCGACCTCCTCCATCGTTCGGGCTCGCTCCCGCACCAGGAGATACTCGCCGCTCATCAGATACCCGGGGGTCACGAGCCGGTCCGGCTCCGCGTACGACAGCGGCCGGAGCAGGACCGCGTCCACGACGCTGAACACCGCGGTGTTCGCGCCGATGCCGAGGGCGAGCGTGAGGACGGCCACGACGGTGAAGCCGGGGCTCCTGCGGAGCTGACGGAGCGCGAAGCGCAGATCCTGCCTGAGAGTGTCCATGATTCACTCGATCCGGAGCGCGCGGGACGGGTCCACCGATGTGGCCCGCCGCGCGGGGACGTAGGTCGCGACGAGCGCCACCGCGGTCAGGATCCCGGCGACGCCCAGGAGGGTGAGCGGATCCCGCGGCCCAATGCCGAACAGGAGCCTCGACATGAGGCCGGTCAGCCCCAGCGAGCCCACGAGCCCGAGGACGATCCCGAGGGCGGTGAGCCCGAACCCCTTTCGCATGACATCGCCCACGATGTCCGTGCGGCCGGCGCCGAGGGCCATGCGGACGCCGAACTCGTGCGTGCGCATGCGGGTCGTGTAGCTCACCACGCCGTAGATCCCGACCGCGGCGAGCACGAGCGCGATCAGGGCGAAGGACCCCAGGATCCACAGGTTGAACCGCCGGCCGGCGACCGACTGCGCGAGGAGCTCGTCCACGGTCGCGCTGCGGTAGATCGTTTGCGACGGGTCGAGCGTCCAGATCACGTCCTCGATGCGCTCCAGATACGGCCGTGGATCGCTCCGCGTGCGCGCCACGAACACCATGCCCCCGGAGGGCGCCTGCGCCTGGGGCAGGAAGAGCTCGGGCCGCGGGTCGCGATCGAGCCCATCGTGCCGCACGCGGCCCGCGACCCCGACCACCTCCCACAGGACCGGCTGTCCATCCGGATCGGCGTATCCGTCGATCGCGAGACGCTCCCCGACGGGGCTCTCGCCCGGCCAGTAGCTCTGCGCGAGCGCCTGCGACACCACCGTGACGGGCACCGACCCGCCCCGATCGCGCTCATCGAACGCGCGTCCGCTCACGATCGGGATCCCCATCGTCTCGAAGTAGCCGACCGTCGCCTGCGCTACGAAGGTGCTGGGCCGCTCCTCGGGCCGCGGGGCCGGCCGGCCGTCGATGGCGAAGGTGCGCTGGATCGCGACGTTGGCCTCGATGAACGGGAGGGCCGACACGGCGCCGGCCGAGATCACGCCGGGGAGGGCCCGGATCCGGTCCAGCGACTGCTCGAAGAAGGCGAGCCGCTGCTGGGGGGTCTCGCCGTCCGGGTAGTGGAACACCTGCACCGCCGCGACGCGGTCCCCGTCGAACCCCGGATCGACGTCGAGCAGCTCGACGAAGCTCCGGGCGAGCAGACCGGCGCCCACGACCAGCATGAGCGAGAGGGCGATCTCGGCCACGACCATCGCGCCGCGCATGCGCCGTCGGAGGGCGCCCGCGGACCCGGCCCGACCTTCCTTCATCGCCCGCTGGAGATCGGGCCGCGAGAAGTGGATCGCCGGCAGCACGCCGAACACGAGCGCGGTGAGGAACGACGCCCCGAGGGCGAACCCCAGGACCCTCCCGTCGAGCACGACCTCGTCGAGACGCGGGATCTCCGCCGGCCCGATTCCCACGATGAGGTCGAGGGCGCCGTACGCGAGCAGGACGCCGGCCGCCCCGCCGAGGACCGCGATGGCCACGCTCTCCGTGAGGAGCTGCCGCACGAGCCGCCCGCGTCCGGCGCCGAGGGCCGCGCGCAGCGCGAACTCGCCCTCGCGCTCCGTGCCGCGGGCGAGCAGGAGGCTCGCCACGTTGGCGCACCCCACCAGGAGGAGGAACAGGACGGCGCCCTGGAGGACGAGGAGTGCCGTGCGGGCGTCACCCACGAGGTGGTCCCTCAGCGGGACTACGCTGGCGCGGATGCGGGCGTTCGTCTCCGGATGGTCCTCGGCGAGACGGGTCGCGATGGTCTCCATCTCGGCCCGAGCCTCCGCCAGCGATACCCCGGGGGCGAGCTTTCCGACGACGTTCCACCAGCGGCTGCCACGGGTCTGTCGCTCCCATCCCTGCTCCACGAGCGGGATCCACGCGTCGCGCTCCGCGACCGTGGGGTGCATGTGGGGGTTGAACTCGCGCGGCAGGACGCCGATCACCGTCACCGGCTCGCCGTCGAGCGTGATCGCGGTCCCCACGAGCGCCGGATCCGAGCCGAAGCGCCGCTCCCACAGACGCTCGCCGATGACCACGACGCCGCCGGTCTCGAAGTCCTCGGGAGCGAACGCGCGCCCGTGCAGCATGCCCATCCCGAGGGCATCGAAGAAGCCTTCGGTGACGCGCGCGGCGAACACGACCTCGGGTCGCTCCTCGCCCGTCAGGTCGAGGCTGTAGGGGTCCACCGCGGCCAACGCGGTGAACGACCGCGCCTGGTCGCGCCAGTCGTAGAAGTTCCCCGGCGCCACGTCCTCGCGCTCGGTGCCGGTCTCGAGGTTCCGCTCCCACACCGTCACGATCCGCTCCGCGTCGTCGTACGGGAGCGCCCGGATCACGAGCGTGTCCAGCACGCTGAAGATCGCCGTCGCGGCTCCGATCCCGAGGGCGAGCACGGTCACGGCCACCATCGTGAACATGGGGCGGCCCACGAGCTGCCGCATCGAAAACCTGACATCCTGGAACAGAGACTCCATCGACCGACTCCTGGTTGGCCCGGGCCCCGGCCCGGGCGCGATTCACTCCATCCTGAGCGCGATCACGGGGTCCGCGCGTGTCGCTCTCCAGGCCGGCAGCAGACACGCGCCGAACGCGACGGCCGACAGCACGCCGCCCACGATGACGAAGGTGACCGGATCCGTCGGGCTGACCTCGAACAGGAGGCTCGCGAGCAGCCCGGTCGCGAGCGCGGAGAGCCCGACCCCGATCACGAGACCCGCGAGGGTGAGCGACATGCCCTGCCGGATCACGAGGCGAAGGACATCCCCCGTCCTCGCCCCGAGCGACATCCGGAGCCCCATCTCGCGCGTCCGGCGCGCGACGCTGTACGACAGCACTCCGTAGATGCCGATCGCCGACAGGACGAGCGCGAGGGCGGCGAACAGCGACACGAGGATCGTGCGGAAGCGCTCCGCGGACACCCCGGCCGTCCGCAGCTCGGCCAGCGTGCGGACGTCCTCGATCGGGAGCTGCGGATCGATCTCCCGGATCTCGCTCCGGATCGCACCCTGGAGCGCGCGGGCATCGACCGCCGTCCCCACGACCAGGTTCATCTCGGTCATCGGGAACTGGGCGTGCGAGAAGTAGAGCGCGGTCGGGACGTCCTCGGCGAGCCCGTCCATGCGCACATCGGCCACCACACCCACGATCTCGAACTCCGACGGGAGGTCCTCCCACCACGCCGAGCGGGCCACGACGTGCCCGAGGGCATCGCCTTCCGGGAAGAACGTGCGCCGGAAGGACTCGTTGATCACCACCACGCCGGGCGCATCCCCGGTGTCTTCGGCCGAGAACTCCCGGCCCTCGAGGAGACGGATCCCCACGGTCTGGAAGTAGCCCGGTGTCACCGGGCGCAACCGCGACTCGGGCCGCTCGCCCTGCGGCGGCTCGAGCACCCCCTTGATCACGAAGCTCGACTCCCACCCCCCGGCGAGCGGGTGCATGTACGCCGAGGCGACGCGCGTGACACCCGGGAGCCCCCCGATCCGGCGCTCGGCCTCGCGGTAGAACGCCACGGCGCGGGTCCCGTCGGGGTCCTCCCCGCCCCAGTACTTGCCCTCGGGAAGCGAGATGGGGATGACGAGGACGTCGTCACCCGCGCGGAACCCCGGATCCACGCGCTGGATATGGAGGAAGCTGTTCACCAGGAGGCCTGCCGAGACGACGGCCACCATGGCGAGCGCCACTTCGGCCACCACCACCGCCTTCGACAGCCACGCGCGGCCACCCTCCACGCGGGCGCGACCGCCCTCCTTGAGCCCGTGGTACAGGTCCCGGCGCGCCGCCTGCAGGGTGGGCAGGAGCCCGAACACGACACCGGTGACGAGCGTGAGCCCGAGCGCGAAGAGCAGCACGACGGGGCTCAGACCGATGTCGCCCACACGCGGGAGACCCGCCGGGGCGAGGCGGACGAGGAGCCCGAGACCGCCGGCCGCGACCGCGATGCCGGCCGCCCCACCCGCCAGCGAGAGCACCAGGCTCTCCACGATCAGCTGTCTCGCGATCTGCCTCCGCCCGGCACCGAGCGCGCTGCGCACCGCCACCTCGCGCGCGCGCTCCGTGGCCCGCGTGAGCAGGAGGTTGGCCACGTTCGCGCACGCGATGAGGAGGACGAGCCCGACCATCCCGAACACGGCCCACAGAGTCCCGCGGATCGAGCCGACCACGGTGTCGTGATACGGCTGCAGCCGGGCCGAGCGATTGGAGTTCCACTCCGGGTACTGGGCCTCGAGCCGCGACGCGATGGCCACGATCTCGGTCTCGGCCTCCCCGAGCGACACGCCGCCGGCGAGTCGGCCCAGGGGGACGATACGGTGCTGGCCGCGCGAATCACCGCCGTAGGCGGGGACCAGCGGGGCGTACACCTCGCCGGTGCCCCACGCGAAGCCTGCGGGCATCACGCCCACGACCTCGAACGGGTTCCCGTCGAGCGTGAGCGTACGCCCCACCACGTCGCCGGGCGCCCCCAGACGATCACGCCAGAAGGCGTGCGTCAGGACGAGGACGTCCGCTCCGCCCGGCCGATCCTCCTCGGGGAGGATGTTCCGGCCGGCGGCCGGCGTCGCCCCGAGCACGGGGAAGAGGTCCCACGTCACCCGGGTCACGGGAATCCGCACCGGCTCGCCCCCGTGCCCGGTGAGCGTGAGCGTCTGGCTGGACCACGCGGCCAGCGCCTCGAAGCTCGCGGCCTGGCTCTCGAAATCGACGAAGTCGGGATACGAGGCCCAGCTCGAGCCGCTGCGCAGCCCGGTCTCCGTACCCCACACCACGACCAGCTCCTCCGGGTCGTCGTAGGGGAGCGGGCGCAGGAGCACGCCATCCACCACGCTGAAGATCGCCGTGGTCGCGCCGATCCCGAGCGCGAGCGTGAGCCCTGCCACTGCGGCGAAGGCCGGCCGTCGGAGGATCTGTCGGAGCGAGATCCTCAGATCTCGGAGAAGACCGTCCACCGGATCACTCCCGACCCGGCGCCGGGGCGGAGTCGAGCCGCCGCGCCCAAACGGTCGACGCCGGTCGGCGCACGACACGTCTCATGTAGAAGGACATTCCAAGGGCTCCGGCTGTGCGTGAGGTCGAGGAACCCGGCGGCCGGGGGGCCGCCGGTCCGGGTGCGGCGGACGGCTGGCCGATCGGCGGCCGGCCGCGAGAATCAGGCGATCTCGAACCCGCTCTCCTTCAGCTCCTCGATCGCACGCTCCGGGTGCTCCTCGTCCTCGACGATCCGGCCGTCGAACAGGTGGATCGTGCGCTCGGAGAACTCCGCGTACCGGGGGTCGTGCGTGACCATGCAGATGGTCGCGCCCTCCATGTGGAGCTCCTTCAGGAGCTCCATGACGGCGTTGCCGTTCGTGGAGTCGAGATTCCCCGTGGGCTCGTCGGCCAGGAGGATCAGCGGATCCCCGACGACGGCGCGGGCGACGGCCACGCGCTGCTGCTGGCCGCCGGAGAGCTGGGCCGGGTAGTGGTTCCGCCGGTGCGACATCCCGACCCGCTCGAGCGCCTCGAGCGTGCGCTCCTTCCGCTCGCTCGACGGCATGCCCTCGCGGTAGGTGAGCGGGAGCTCGACGTTCTCGTACACCGTCAGATCGCCGATGAGGTTGAAGGCCTGGAAGACGAATCCGATGTGCCGGTTCCGGATCCGGGCCCGCTGCGACGCCGACAGCTCCGCGACCGGCTGGCCGTCGAGCAGGTACTCTCCCGCCGTGGGCGTGTCGAGCAGGCCGAGGAGCGACAGGAGCGTCGACTTCCCGCACCCCGAGGGACCCGCGATGGAGAGGAACTCCCCTTCGGGGATCTCGAGGTGGATGTCGGACAGGGCGTGGGTCTCCACTTCTTCCGTGTAGAAGACCTTCTTCACGCCCTGGAGCTCGATGAGGGCCCTGCGGTCGCCGTTCGACGTCTGTTCGCTCATGATCTCACCTTCCGGTGGGCGCCGGGTTGGATCGCCGCCGAGACGCACGACCGACGGCGTTCACGGAGTTGACCGGTGCGCGGCGGGCGTGCCCGCAAAACTCTGCCTTGCCACAGGAGGGTTGTCGCGCACCGGCGTATTCGGGTTCCATGAGAACTACGGATCTCACCGCTAACGGATTCGGATCCGGTCGGCGTCCGCGACGCGCGACAGATCCGACAGGATGATCACGTCTCCTTCCTGGAGACCCTCCACCACCTCGATCTCGTTGACGGAGCTGCGGCCGAGCTGGACGGTCACCCGCACCGCCTCGTTCCCGTCGTCGACCACCTTGAACAGGCTGACGGAGCTGTTCGCCTGCCCGTATGCGGGACGGTCGACGTACAGCACGTCCTGGAGCCGTTCGAGCTCGATGGTGCCATCCACGCTCAGGTCCGGTCGGGCGCCCAGCGGCAGCTCGCCGGTGAGCCGCACCTCGACGAGCACGGAGCCGTTCTGGACGTTCGGGTCCACCCTTCGGACGTTGCCGGCGATCGAATCGTTGCGCGTGTCGATGACGACGGGCTGGCCGATCGTGACGTCGCGGGCCTGCGTCTCGGGGATGCGGAGCTCGGCCTTGAGCCTTCCGGGCTGCGCCACGCGGGCGAGCGTCGTGCCCGCCTGCACGTACTGTCCGACTTCGAGCGACAGGTCCTGGATCACGCCCGACGCGCCCGCCACCACCCGCATCGACTCGACACGGCGCTGCTGGTACGCGACGATCGACTCTAGCCGGGCGATCTGCTCGCGCTGCACCTGGAGCTGCGTGTCCACGCTGGACCGCATGAGCTCGAGACGCCTGCGCGCCGCGTCGAGCGACACCCGCGCGGTGTTGGCCCGCTCGATCGCCCGGGCCGCCTCGTTGCGCGACACGGTCTGGTTCTCCACCAGCTCGCGATAGGCCTCGGCCTCGCGCTCGGCGTCCCGGAACTCCGCCTCGGCCGCCGCGACCGCCGACTCCTGCAGGAGGATCGACGTCTGGAGGTTCTGGTCGAGCGTGATCAGACCGCCGCGGGCCTGTGTGAGCTGCTCCTCGGCCTGGAGCGCCGCGAGGTCGACGTCGGGGTTCGAGAGGACGACCAGTACGGTCGTTTCGGCGACCGTCTCGCCCGGCTGGACGAGTACCTGCTCGACCCGTCCCCCGGTGAGCGCCGCGACATACGTGATCTGCTCGGGCACGAGAGTTCCCGGCCCCCTCACCTCGCGCACGAACGAGCCCCGCTCGACGGTGCCGAAGAGCTGGATGTCGCGATCCACGCTCGGCGCCGCCGGCTCGAGGCGGGAAAGGAGGAACGTGACGACGACGACGCCCAGCACGGCGGCGCCGATCCCGATGTTTCGGCGCCGCTTGCGGCTGCCGCCGGCACGCTTGACGTCCATGCCGGCCCCGCCGCCGATCCCGATCTCGATCCGCCGTCCGGGGCCGTCCTTCTCTTCGTCGGGGCCGATCCTGGTCTCGCTCCTCGATTTCCGGCCGAGGCGCTTCTTCTCGCCTCCCCCGCTCTCGGCCGAGAGGCGGGGCCGCTTCCGCGGGGAACGATCGGCCGGTTCGCGTTCTGAGCTCACGTTCTATTCCTGCATCTGGGTCCGCCAGTGGGCGGCCGTGGGTTCCTGACGTCTCGCCGCCTGGTCCGGCGTCCCGCACCGGTCCAGGGGACCCGCACACGACGGATCCCGGAAAACCGACCGACGATGAGGGCAACGCCCGTACCACGGCCTGGCCTGACCCGTAACAATATGTGGAATCATGACATAGAGCGACACCAACCGGCAGGCGGTCGGGGCGGCGGTGGGCGGTTCCGGGACGCGGTGTTCGGATTCGAACGCCCGCCGACCGGCGGCCCGCCGGGCCATTCCCCGCTTCCGCGGCCCTGTCGGTCACACGGCCCGCGTGCGGCCGACATGTCCGGCGATTCGGCTTCGGCCCCGACTACTCGGCGCGCAGCGTCTCGAGCGGGTTCGTCCGACCGGCGCGGATCGCGGGCAGCAGACACGCGCCCAGCGCCACGAGCGCGAGGAGCCCGGAGACGGCCGCGAGCGTGGCCGGATCGCGCGGCGTGATCCCGAACACCATGCTGCCGAGGAACCGGGCGCCCGCGAGCGCCCCCGCGAGACCGAGGGCGATCCCGATGGCCGTGAGCGCGAGTCCGCGCCGGAGCACGAGGCGCACCACGTCCCCGCTCTTCGCGCCGAGCGCCAGCCGGATGCCCATCTCACGGACCCGCTGCCGCACGGAATACAGGAGGGTGGCGTACACGCCCGCCGCCGCGAGCAGGAGCGCGATCAGCGCGAAGCCGGCGAGGATCGCCGAATAGAAGCGCTCATCGGCGACCGACCGGGACATGCGGCCCTCCATGGTCACGATGTCCGGGATGGGGAGGTCGGGATCGAGATCCCAGATCGCCGCCCGGATGGCCGGCGCGACCGCGCCCGGCTCGCGATCCGTCCGGATCCCCAGGTTCAGGAACGGGAACTCGGGTCCGCGCGCCTCCCACGGCATGTACAGCTCGGGCGTGGCGCCACGCTCGAATCCGATGTACCGGACGTCCCCGGACACGCCGACGATGAGGGCGCCGCGATCGGAGAACCGGACCTCCTCTCCCACCGCGTCCGCGGCGCCGCCGAACACGAGGGAGGCGAAGGACTCGTTCACGACGACGGGGAGGGGGTCGAGCGCGCCGTCGCCCTCCGCGAGGTCGCGCCCGGCCACGAGCCTCATGCCCAGGGCCGCGAAGTACCCCGCCGTCACGGGGTTCATGGCGGTCGGGACGCCGTCGGCCGCGGCCTCCGCACCGGGTCGCGACACGCCGGTACGCCAGCAGCAGCTGCCGCCGGACGCGTACTGGAAGGGCAGCGTGACCGCGGCGACGGCGGCCTCGGTGCCGGGGATGGCGCGCAGCCGCGGGAGGAGCTGGTCGACGAACCGCGCGCGTTCCGCGTCCTCGTATCCCGAACGCAGCTGGAGGTCGACCGTGACCATGCGCTCGGCGCGGAACCCGGTCTCGACGCCGGTCAGCCGGAGGAAGCTGTGGAAGAGGAGCCCCGCCCCGACGAGCAGGACGAGCGAGAGCGCGACCTCGGCCACGACGAGCGCGCCCTGGAACCGGGCCCGACCGCCGCCGGGGGTCGCGCGGCCCGTGCCCTCCTTGAGCGCCTCGTTCGGATCGACCCGCGTCGACTGGAGCGCGGGGAGCACGCCGAACAGGAGTCCGGTGAGGAGCGAGATGACGAGGGCGAAGAGGAGCACCCGGCCGTCGAGCGCCACGGCCGCCGAGCGCGGCAGGATCCCCGGCTCGAGGAGCGTGAAGGCGCGTACGCCGCCGAACCCCAGACCCGTCCCGACGATTCCCCCGCCGATGGCGAGCACGAGGCTCTCGACCGTGAGCTGGGAGACGAGATTGCGGCGGGTCGCGCCCAGCGCCCCGCGCACGGCGAGCTCGCGGGCGCGGTCCGCGCCGCGCGCCAGCAGCAGGTTCGCCACGTTGGCGCACGCGAGGAGCAGCAGGAGCCCCACGGCTCCGAGCAGCACGAGCAGGGTCCCGCCCACGTCGCCGACGACGGCCTCCTTGAGCGGCAGGAGCGGCGTCTCCTCGACGTTCCCGTCGGAGTCCACGTACCACTCGGGGTACTCGCGGGCGAGCCGCCGGTCGTACGCGGCCATCTCGGTCCGCGCCTGCTCGAGCTCCGCCCCCTCCGCGAGCCGGCCGACGACCTCGAGCACGTGGAGGCCCCGGTCCTGGGTCTCCGGATCGTCGAGATCGAGCGGGGTCCACACCTGGGGATCGCCACGCACCATGAGACCCGGCGGGGTGAACCCCGGCTCCAGCACGCCGATCACCCGGAGCGTCCGGTCACCGACCCGGAGATCCCGGCCCACGAGACCGGGATCGGCCCCGAACCGCGTGCGCCAGAAGGCGTGGCTGAGCACGGCGAGCTCGGTGCCGACGACGTGATCGTCGGGCGCGAACGTGCGGCCCAGCGCGACGCGGGCGCCGAGCACGCGGAAGAGCCCGGGGGTGACCTGCCCCACGGACAGTCGCTGTGGAGGCCCGTCGCCCGTGAGATCCGCGGCTTCCGTCCAGATCCCGCCCCAGTCCCCGACCGTCGTGATCTCCCGCTCCCACTCCCGGAACTCGACGGGCGGGTGGGACCCGTTCGACAGATAGACGAGCCGATCGGGCTCCGGATACGGCAGCCGCCGCAACAGCACGCCGTCGACGACGGAGAACACGGTCGTCGCGGCTCCGATCCCGGCCGCGATAAGCAGCGTGACGGTCAGCGCGAACGCCGGCTGGCGCCACAGCGACCGGAAGGCGTAACGGATGTCGTGCGACATGCTCGCTCCCGATGGATTGGGGTGGTCGGCGCCCCCGACGGCGGGCACCGGGGCGCGGACCTCGCGGCGGGCCGCGAGCCGCTCGGAGACCGCGCCCCGCGCCGCGGAACCGAGACAGCGGAGCGCGTAGCGGACCGCCGCGGGCCGCCCCCGGCGCGCGCGCCGCTCGGCGTGCAGGAGCTCGAAGGTCCCGAGCGCCTCGTCGCCGTAGCGGAGGCGAAAGGCGCGCGGATAGAGGCGGAGAACCGCGCCGTACGCCCGCGACGCCCAGCGCGGCCCGCGACCGCCGTCGCCGTCCGCGGTCACGAGCCCGCACCCGTCCCGGGGATCAGCCGCCACTCGCGCGCGCGGTCGGTCAGCCGGGCGAGCCGCGCGGCTTCCGCCGTCACCACGCGACGCCCGCGGTCCGTGAGCGCGTAGTGGCGCCTCGGCGCCCCGGCCGACTCGTCGCCGAGGTCGGTCTCGGTGACCAGCCCGTCCCGGTCGAGACGCTTGAGCGCCCGATACAGGTTGGCGGGGTCGAGGCTCACATCCCCGCCCGCGTGGCGCTCGGCGTCCTTGATGATCCCGTACCCGTGCCGGGCCCCGCGCGCGAGGACCAGGAGGATGAGGAAGTCCCGCGGGCTCAGGGGCAGCATCTCGTGCTCGTCGGGCACCTGCGGTCTCCGCGGTTCGTGAATCGCATCGGGTCGCGTGGAGCGGCGGCCACGAGCATGGGGCGCCGTCGATATTCTGTCAATCGACGGATACTCGATTCGCCCTTGTGACCCGTCGAGCCCGGGGATGGTTGCTCAGGCGGACAGCTCGAGGAGGAGGTCCGGGAGGTCCCGGATGCGGGGGAGCGTGTGGTAGCGGATCGACGCGAGCCGGGTCGCGTCGATCTCCTCGTGGGCCCACGTCGCCTCGTACGGCACGTGGATGGCGTGACCGCCCATCTCGGCCACGGGGACGACATCGGAACGGAGCGAGTTCCCCACCATGACGAACTCGTCGGCCGCCAGCCCGCGGCTCGCGACGAGCGCTTCGTACATGGCCCGGTCCTTTCGGCTCACCACGGACACGTCGGTGAAGAAGTCGCCCAGGCCCGAGCGGGCCAGCTTCGTCTCCTGATCGAGGAGGTCCCCCTTGGTCACGACGATCAGTTCGTGCGACTCGGCGAGCCGGCAAACCGCGTCCCGGACCCCCTCGAGCAGGTCGACCGGCGCGTGCAGCATCTCGCGACCCATGCGCACGATCTCCGATACCTCGTCTCCCGTCACCCGACCGCCCGTGAGCTCGATCGCCGTCTCCACCATCGAGAGCGTGAACGCCTTCACCCCGTACCCGTAATGCTGGAGGTTGCGGATCTCCGTTTCGTAGAGCCGCTGCGCGATGACCCCGGCGTCCGTATGCCTCGAGAGCAGCGCGCAGAAGCGCGCCTGCGTGTCGGTGAACAGCGGCTCGTTGTGCCACAGCGTGTCATCGGCGTCCAGCGCCACGAGGCGGATCACGCTCGAGCCCCCCCCGCCGCCGGGATCGTTCCCGTTGCGTCCACCGACTTCGTCCCTCCGACGTGTGTCTTTCGAACCCGAACCCGGCGGCCGACGACGAGTTCCCACCCCGTCGATCCCTCGTGCCGCCGGTTCGTCGCCTCCGCCCCCGCCGGCGATCCATTACGGGAATTTTTCCCGCTTCCCGGCCTCGACCACCCATCCGGCCACGGCGCCCTCCGCCTCCCAAACGACGGCGAGCCCGGCGGTTGGGTCGGCTGGAACGCTCGGAATGGGCGTTGCGGCACCAGGACCCGTCCGCTCCGCCCCCGGGGCCCTCGAACGCCCGGAGTCGGAGCGGTCTTCGGTGACCGGGAGGAACGGAATCCAGACGGAAGGATGAGTGATATGAACGAGACGATCGGAACGAAGCGCCTCGACAGGCGCCGCTCGTGGCTCGCTGCGACCGCGATCGCCCTGGCCCTGGCGGGCGTGTTCGCGGCGTGCGACGACGACGATCCCACGGGCCCCGGCGGCGACGAG
>Ga0299907_10000568_pt1 | contig 18491 bp, 22 predicted proteins | sample RVTome_16_FD_198680 | JGI IMG/M metagenome (GOLD analysis project Ga0299907, IMG submission 198680) | Soil microbial communities from uranium-contaminated site in the Upper Colorado River Basin, Wyoming, United States - RVT152D67 (version 2) ...
GCGCGGGGGCACGTCCTTGCGGAGTCGAACGGCGAACCGGGTGAGCGCTACATCCTGAACGGGGCGACGATCGGAACTCGCGACGCGGTCGCGCTCGTCGACAGGCTTTGGGGATTGCCCCGCCGGGTTCGGTGGATATCGCCGTTCGCCGCGAGAGCGGTGGCCGCGGCGATGGACGCCGCAGGTTGGGCCCTCCGTCGCGACATGCCGTTCTGCGGCGAGGCGGTTCGAGCGGTCCTGCAGGGTCACCGCTACGACGGACTCAGGGCCGAACGCGAGCTCGGCCTGCGGTACACGCCGCTCCTGGAAACGCTCGAGCGGACGCTTTCGTGGTACGCGGCGCGAGGTCTGGTGCCTCCCAGCTCGAAGCGCGACGAATCGCTCTCTTCATAGGATTGCCGGAGCCGCGGAACGCAACGGAGGTTCGAAACGATGACCGAGCGCCCCGATCGCAACCTGGCCATGGAGCTCGTCCGGGTCACCGAGGCGGCATCCCTGGCGGCCGGGCGGTGGGTCGGACGCGGAGACAAGACGGCGGCCGACCAGGCCGCGGTCGATGCGATGCGGGCGATGATCGACACGGTGTCCATGGACGGCGTCGTCGTCATCGGTGAGGGCGAGAAGGACGATGCCCCGATGCTCTACAACGGCGAGGCCGTCGGGACCGGCGAGGGCCCCGAGTGCGACGTCGCCGTCGACCCGATCGACGGAACGCGGCTCACGGCGGTGGGCCAGCCGAACGCGCTCTCGGTGATCGCACTCGCCGCACGCGGCTCGATGTTCTTCCCCGGGGCCGCCGTCTACATGGAGAAGGTGGCGGCCGGACCCGACGCGGCCGATGCACTCGACATCACTGCGCCGCCCGAGGAGAACGTGCGCCTCGTGGCGAAGGCGAAGGGCGTCCGACCGGAGGAGATCACGGTCGTCATCCTCGACCGCGACCGGCACCAGGAGATGATCTCCCGCGTTCGCCAGGCCGGCGCGCGCGTGTTCCTCATCACCGACGGCGACGTCGCGCCGGCGATCGCCGCGGCTCGGCCCAACACCGGCATCGACATGCTCATGGGGATCGGCGGAACCCCGGAAGGCGTCGTCGCCGCCGCCGCGCTCAAGTGCCTCGGCGGCGGGATCCAAGGGCGACTGTTCCCACGGAACGACGAGGAGAAGCAGCAGCTGCTCGACGGGGGGTTCGACGTCGAGCGAGTGCTCACGGCGGGCGACCTCTGCGCCGGCAACGACGTGTTCTTCGCCGCCACCGGCATCACGGACGGCTCGCTGCTACGCGGCGTGACGTACGACGAGGACGGTGCGCACACGTATTCGATGGTGATGCGCTCGAGGTCGGGAACCGTCCGCTACGTGGAGGCGCAGCACAGCTTCGAGAAGCTCGAGGTCTTCACGGGCCGCGAGTACCGCCGCTAGCTGGGAAGCCGATAGACGCCCGTCGAGGTCTTCTCGATCTCGCCGGTGCGGACGCCGTCGGCGAGGGCCGCGAGCAACCGTTTTCGGATGTCCCGTGATTCGAACGGGTCGATGTAGCCGCGCCGAAGCGCGAGGTCCTGGATCTTCGTCCAGTGCAACGGCTCCCCTTCCTCGCGAAGCACCGTCACCACGGCCTCGAGGATGTCCACGGCTAAATTGCGCGAAGACGGGGAAGTACGGCCTCGGCGAACAGCTCGACCATCGACGCGTCCGGCATCGCGAACCAGACCGGCGCCGGACACACGATCAGCTCGCTCACCCCGAGCTCCGCGAACCGCGTCATGCGCTCGACGACCTGGTCGGGCGTTCCGGCAAGGCACTCGTCTCGCAAAGTCTCGAGTGACAGCGCCTCGCCCACGCCGTTCGGCAGGCGCGCCGCATTCACCTCGTACTGTCGTCGAACGTCGTCGTCGTCTTCCCCGACGATCGTGAACAGCCCGAGCGACAGACGGAATGAGCTCGGGTCGCGGCCTGTTCGTTCGACCGCGCGCCGCGCCGCAATGGCGCGTTCGGCGTAGCTCTCCGGCGTCCATCGCCACACTGCGTTCCATCCGTCCGCGTACCGCGCCGCGATCGACAGCAGACGCGGACCACCCTTGCCTCCGACGAGCAGCGGCGGCCGCGGTTCCTGCAACGGCCGCGGATGGTTGAACGCATCCCGCAACCGGAACCGTTCGCCATCGAACGACGCGGGCTCGCCATCGAAGAGCGCCTCGAGGTATCCGAGCGTCTCCTCGAGCAACGAGAACCGCTCCCCCACCGAGCCGAACTCGTACCCGAACCCGACGTACTCGTCCTCGAACCATCCCGCGCCGAGGCCGAGCTCCAAACGCCCACCCGACGACCGATCGATGGCCGTCGCCGACTTCGCCAGCACCGCCGGATGCCGGAACGGGGCCGAGAGCACCAGCGTTCCGAGCCTCATCCGTTGGGTCATGGGCGCCAGTCCGGCCAGCGTCATCAGCGGCTCGAGCGCGCCGTACCGCGTGTCGTCGACACCGAACCGCTCGAGCGTGGCGAAGAAGTGATCGGACACCCACACCGAGTCGAACCCCTGCCGTTCGGCATCGATGGCCACCTCGGCCACTCGAGAGAACGAGATCGGTCCCGAGCCATCACCGAACGAGTAGTCGTAGTGCGGGAGCGTCAGCCCGACGCGCATCGAACGCGAACGCTACAGGTACCGGAGGACGTCGGCCGGCCCGGTGACGTCCGTGCCCTCGGGGATCCGGATGTCCGAAGGCAGCTTCAGGCGCGGGTAGATCGCCACCTTGTTCGCCAGCCGGACGCCCGGATAGACCGTGACCTCGTCGCCGAGCGCCACGAACCCCTCGATCGTCGTCGGGTGGAACGGCTCCGAGCGCACTTCGGTCATCGAACCGATGACGGCCTCGACGATCCGCGCGGACGGGCCGATGATCGCCCCGTCGCGGATCTGTGACCGCTCGATCACCGCGTCCCGCTGCACCTCGATGTCGTCGTCGAGGTTCGAGCCGGAGATGCGCACGCCGGGATGGATCTCGCAGAAGCGTCCGATCCGGACCGCCGGTCCGATCTCGACCGAGCCGTCGCTGATCTTCTCGGCGAGTGTCCTCCCGCTCGTCGAGTCGCGCATCGCAAGCGTCTCCGGCTCGATCCATACGTGCCGATCCGCGTCGTACGGCGGACCGAGGAGCCGGTCGACGGATTCGAACCGCCCGTCGAGGACCTCGAACATCGTCTCGATGAAGTCCTGCACGTTCCCGAGGTCGCCGATCCGCCGAACCGGGAACGCGTGCACGCGGTGACCGTGCCCTACGAGCCATGGCAACAGATCCTTGCCGAAGTCCAACCGGCGCTCGCGCAGGCGCTGGACGTCCGGATGGGTGGTGAGCTTACGAAGGCGCGAGGCGTCGACGAGGTAGAAACCGGCGTTGGTCATGAGCGGCATCTGGCGGAACTGCTCGTCGCTCTCGGCGTGGAAGTGCTCGCGGAGCTCGGCCAGCGTCGGCTTCTCTACGAAGTCGGAGATCCGCCGGTTCTCGTCGGCGAGCATCACGCCGTACTTCTCGGCCACCTCGTCCGGCTCGCGTGTCATCGCGGCGATCGTGGCGATGGCGTCGGTCTCCTGGTGTGCCTGCAGCATCGGCGCCAGGTCGAAATCGATGATCGAATCCGTTGGAAATACGAGTGCGGGACCGTTGATGTCCCAGTAGTCGATCATCCGGAGGGTGGAGTCGGCGCTCCCCGTCGACAGCGCGTCGTACTTGACCGGTGAGTACTTCACGTCGACGCCGAACCCCTCGCCGTAGCCGATCATCACCTTGATCTGGTAGCGGTTCTCCTTTCCGTGGGCGATCACGTGGTAGTCCTTGATCCCTTCGCTCGACAGGATCTGGATCACCCAACGGATCAGTCGTCGGCCGAGGAACGACATCGCGGCCTTGGAACGAAGGTACCCGGGGGCCTTGAGGGTGAGCGGCCGGGCTCGGAGACCCTGCCCGCCCGCCAGGCCGATGCCAACGACGTCGGACACTCCGGGCATGTGCCTTGGATGATAGCCGGGCGAGTTTCTCAACAGGAAATCGGACGAGCGAGAAGGGAGCCCACGTGCAGCCGTGGAGTCGCGATTACGCAGGACGTTTCCATCAATTCCAGCTCGACAGCGAGGCGCTCAAGGGGAACGTGCTCGGCGATCCGTACGTTCGACCACTGTGGGTGTACACGCCCCCCGGCTACGACGACGATCCCGAACGCAGGTACGGATGCGTCTACGTGATCCAGGGCCTGACGGGACAGCTCGACATGTGGAACAACCGCGAGGCGTTCCGTCCGAGCTACCCGGAGATGATCGACGAGTTGTTCGCGACGAACGGCGCACCGCACGTGATCGTCGCGCTCGTCGACTGCTGGACCTCGCTCGGCGGGAGCCAGTTCCTGAACTCGCCCGGCACCGGTCGTTATCAGGACTTCCTGTGCGACGAGGTCGTCGCGGACGTCGACGACCGGTTCCGAACCATCGCCGACCGCGACCACCGCGGAATCCAGGGGAAGTCGAGCGGCGGATACGGGGCGCTCGTCGTTCCGATGATGCGGCCGGACGTGTTCGGCGCGCTCGCGTCGCACGCTGGTGACGCGCTGTTCGAGGCGTGCTACCTGCCGGAGTTTCGCGAGACCGCGCGGATCCTCCGCGATGAGTACGACGGCTCGTACGAGCGGTTCTGGCAGGACGTGCGATCCCGGCCGTTCGGAACGAAACCGTACGACGGCACGCTGCTGAACGACTGGTGCATGGCCGCGTGCTACTCGGCCGAGGCCGACGGTACGGTGACGCTGCCGTTCGACGTGGCGACGGGTCGGCTCGTCCCGGAGGTGTGGGAACGCTGGCTCGCGCTCGATCCGGTTCGGATGGTGCCGCAGTACGCGGATGTGCTTCGCTCGATGCGAGCGATCTGGCTCGACGCCGGGAAGAAGGACGAGTACTACCTGGACAACGGGGCCGTCGCCGTCTCGAAAGAGCTCGACGCGATCGGGGTCTCCCATTCGTTCGAGCTGTTCGATGCGGGGCACATGTCGATCCAATATCGGTACCCGCGGTCGTTGGCGTTCCTGGCGGAGGCGATCGCGGCCTGACCACGTCACCGGAAAGGATCTGGCGGGCCGTACCGCGGACGACGGCCGTCTCAGGCCCGTACGCCAGCGTGCCGATGCTCTGTGGGACCATCGATAGGACGCCAACGAGGAGGAATCGATGAGCCAGTACACGCCGACGAGCCCAAGCGTTCCGTCGCCGCCGGAACCAGAGACGCCGTCGTCGTGGATGCCGGCGCCTCCCGGGCAGCCGGCGCCGCGCCGGCGCCGGACGGGACTCATCGCAGGGTCCATCGTGGCCGTGCTCGCGCTCGGGGTTGCCGCCTTCGCGCTCGTATCGACGCAGGGAGGCGAGTCGGCGAACGCCAAACCTCTCGCGCTCTCGTTCTCCCAGGGCCAGACCGAGACGTACGCGATCCACATGACGATGGACGGCCAGATGTCGTCCGAACTGTTCGGCCAGATGCCACTGCAGATGGACATGAGCCAGGTGCAGACGTGGACCGTACGCTCGATCGACGGCGACGGCGTCGCGACGATCGAGGTCACGACCTCCGAGCTATCTGGGGTCGTGAACAATGCGCCGCTGCCGGCGACCGCGGTTCCGCCCATCGAGATCGAGGTCGCGCCGGACGGCCGCGTCATCTCCGCCGGCGGGCTCGCGCTCGGCGGTGCCGGTCAGACCCAGGGCTTCGGGTTCCCGGGCTCCAGCCAGCTCACGCCGATCCTGCCCGACGAGGGCGACCGTGTTGCGCCCGGCGACTCATGGGAGAAGGAGTTCTCCCAGGAGTTCCCGTTCGGCGAGGGCACGATCGAGTACACGGCGTCGAGCACCTACCAGCGGAACGAGGACGTGAACGGACGGCAGGCGGCCGTCATCGTCACCGAGCTCACCGTACCGATGGACTTCACACTGCGGTTCGACGAGCTGATCTCCGCGCTCGGCGAGGACGCGCTGGCGGGCGCCGGTTCGGCAGAGATCGGGGCGATCAGGGACGCGACGGTCTCGTACGGCGGGCAGGGCGAGTTCAGCCAGACGAGCTACGTGGACCTCGACGCGAAGCAGATGCTCCGGACCACGGGCGCCGGTGACTTCGAGATCTCGATGACGTTCGAGGGCATCCCCGGGTTCTCCGGCGGGATCGACTTCTCCGGCAGCTTCACGCAGTCGGTCGAGCGGCGCTGATCGAAGGGATGGTCGCCGGTCAGATCCCGGCGCCCGCCCGGCCCTCGAGCACGACCAGCCCGTCGGCGTCGACGACGCGCACGAGCGTGTAGCCCGTCAGGTCGCGGTTCGCGAACTGGCGGAAGACCTCGGCGTGACCTTCCGCGTCGAGCTCGTCGATGCGGCCGCCACGAACGACTTCACCGCCGCCGTTCTCGAACTCGACGCGGTACGGGAGTCGATCGGTGGCGCGCGGGTCGAGGCCGGTCACGATCACGAGCGAGAAGTCGAGGATCCTCGGGGAGAGAAGTTGCAACGCCATCCCGCCACCTTGTCCATCCTCGGTCGGCGTCAGACGACCGAGGCGGGTCTGGCGGCTCAGATCCTCCTCGGGAACGAGCGGGTTGTCGAGGATCGGTCGGAACACTTCGAGCGCTTGTGTCTTTTGGCGATTCGCGTCCGCGGCGCGTTGCGCGAACTCGTCGGCGCGGTTCGCCATGACCGCCCCCCAGCCGAGGCTCCCCAGGGCGACGGCGGCGGCGATCGTGGAGGCGGCTGCGGCGCGGGCGCGCCGTGGTTTCCGCGGGGCGCCCGCGGCGTGCTTCACATCACCAACCACGCGTTCTCGAAGCGCATCGGGCAGATCCGCCGGAGGCAGGGCAAACGCGATCGTCGCCGCGGCGTCGCCGAGCTCACCTGCCTCCTTGCGGCACCCGGCGCACCAGCGCAGGTGCTGTTCGACCTCCTCGCGATCGCGAGCGGGAAGAACGCCGACCGCGAGCTCAGGAAGGAGCTCCCGGACCTCGAGACAGGTCACGGCCGCTCCTTGTCGTGATTCGCGCGGCGCACCTTGATCAGCGCCGTTCGCAATCGCGTCTTCACCGTTCCGAGCGGGATCCCATCAGCCTCTGCGATCTCGCGCGCCGTGAGCCCGCCGAAGTACGCCCGAGCGAGCAATCGCTTTTCGGCGATCGACAGACACGCGAGCGCGCGGATCGCCGCATCGCGTTCCATGAGCGGCTCGTCCTCACCCGCCGTCGGCACGTCCGGAACCTCCTCGACCAGAACGAGGTGCGGACGGGTTACCCCCGTCTCCCTACGGAGCCGGTCGACGGCGAGGTTGTGGGCGATCGTCATGAGCCACGTCGAAAGGCGCCCGCGCGTCGGGTCGAACCGCGCGGCTTTTCGCCACGCCGCCAGGAAGACGTCCTGGGTGAGCTCCTCCGCCGCTTCTGCGCTTCCGAGCAGCCGGAGTCCAAGCGTGTAGATGGGGCGCGCGTACCGCGCGTAGAGCTGTCGCACCGCGTCGTCGTTCCCCGCAAGGAGCCCCTCCACCAACTGCTGCTCCTCTCGCGCGAGGAGCGGTCCTTCCGGCCGTCCGGCCACTCGTCTCCTCCCGGTATACGGACTCGCGGTGGCCGCGAGCTTGGGCGCGCGCTCATCATCCCACGCCGGTGCGATGATGCGGCTGTGAAAACGCTTCGGCGCGCGTTCGCGATCGCATGCCTTGCCGCAGCAGCCGGTTCGTTCGTCGCCGCGCCGGCCGGCGCGCAACAGGAGCTCCGGGGTTCGATCGTCCAGCTCCAGCTCCGCGGCGTCGTCGACCCGTTCGTCGCCGACTACATCGAGGACGCGATCGGCGACGCCACGAACGAGGACGCCGCCGCCGTCCTCATCACGATCGATACGCCCGGCGGCCTGATTTCGTCGATGCGCCAGATCACCCAGGCCATCTTGAACTCGAGCGTGCCGGTGATCGGCTACGTCTCACCCGAGGGCGCCCGGGCGGCCTCGGCGGGAACGTTCATCTTGCTCTCGACGCACGTCGCCGCGATGGCGCCGGCCACCAACGTCGGCGCGGCCCAACCCGTCGGGCTCTCCGGCGCGATCGCCTCTGAGAAGGCCGTGAACGACGCGGCGAAATCGATCGTCTCCATCGCCGAACGGCGCGGCCGGAACGCCGAGTGGGCCGAGTCCGCCGTCCGCGAGTCGGCGAGCGCGTCCGCCGAGGAGGCGTTCGAGCTCGACGTGATCGACGTGATCGCGGAAAGCCAGTCGGCCCTGTTCCGGGAGATCGACGGGACGGTCGTCGAGGTCGCCGGTGGGGGCGAGGTCACACTCGAACTCGCCGGGGCGACGGTCCGCGAGCACCCGCCGGGCGCGTTCATCCAGATCCTGCACGCGCTGCTCGATCCGAACCTCGCGTTCATCTTCTTCTGGCTCGGGCTCGCGCTCATCGCGATCGAGTTCTTCGTGCCCGGCGGCATCGCCGGAACGATCGGCGGTCTGTCGCTGGTGCTCTCTCTCGTCGCGCTCGGGATGCTGCCGGTGCAGCTCATCGGCGTGGCGTTGCTGCTCGCCTCGGTCGTGTTCTTCGTGCTCGAGATCCTGCATCCGGGCATCGGCGCGCCGGCCGTCGGCGGCGTGGTGACGCTCGTGCTCGGCGGGTGGTTCCTGTTCGATTCGTCGGTTCCGAACGTGCGCGTCTCGCCGCTCGTCATCGCGCCGGTCGCGGTGTTCGCCACGTTCTTCTTCCTGTTCGTCGTGCGCTCGGCGCTGAACCTCCGAACACGACGCGTCGTCTCGCGGAGCGAACAGCTCGTGGGCAACGAAGGCACCGTCGTGCGCGACCTCGAGCCGAACGGCGTCGTGCAGGTCGCTTCGGAGGAATGGTCGGCCGAGAGCGTGGGCGGCGTCGCCCGGCGCGGAGATCGGGTTCGCGTGGTGGCGATGGAGGGGTTGAAGCTGAAGGTCGAACCCATCGAGGAGGCGGCGCCGAAGGCGCCCGCTCCCGTGGAAGGGAGGCAGACGTGATCCCGTTGGCGATCGGCGTCGGCGTCGTGGTGTTGGTGCTCATCATCCTGGTCCCGCAGGCGATCCGCATCGTGCGCGAGTACCAGCGGCTTATGGTGTTCCGGCTGGGGCGCGCGATCGGCGCGAAGGGACCCGGACTCGTGATCCTGATCCCCTTCATCGACAAGGGCGTGTACGTCGATCTCCGCGAGCTGTATCTGGAGATCCCGCACCAGACGGCGATCACCGAGGACAACGCGTCGATCTCGATCGACTTCATCGTCTTCTACCGAGTGATCGACGCTGTGATGTCGATCATCGAGGTCGGGAACTTCGCCGGCGCCGCGCAGAACATCGCTTCCACGACGCTCCGTTCCGTCGTGGGCGACATGGCGCTCGACGAGGTCCTCGCCAAACGGGAGCAGATGAACGAGATCCTGCGCGTGAAGCTCGACGAAGTGACCGAGCGCTGGGGCGTGAAGGTCACGAACGTCGAGATCCGCGAGATCACGCCGCCACCCCAGGTCCTGGAGGCGATGACCAGGCAGATGTCGGCAGAGCGTACGCGTCGCGCGGTCGTCACCGAGGCCGGGGGCTCGAAGCAGGCGGCGATCACGGTTGCCGAGGGCAACAAGCAGTCGGCGATCCTGAACGCGGAGGGCGACCGGCAGGCAGCGATCCTGCGAGCAGAGGGGTTCGCGCTCGCCCTAACGGAGATCTACCGTTCGGCGCAGGTCGTCGACGCGAAGACGATGAGCCTTCAGTACCTCGAGGCGCTCAAGCAGATCGGAGCGTCACCGTCCACGAAGTTCGTCATCCCCATGGAGTTCACCCACCTGCTCTCCGGCATCAGCGGCTTCGCCGAGCGGACGTTCTCTGACGGCGACGGCGCGAAGGGGACGTAGCGCGATCGTTCGATCTCCATGACGGGCGTGGCCCTCGCCGGAACCGGCCGGCGTCGGGCGGTGTAGGCCTGGGGTAGTGGAGGGTCGTCCACGGCACGAGCGCGAGCTCGTCGAGCTCGCACAGGAGGGCGACGTCCGCGCGTACGGAGAGTTGGTCGAACGGTATGGGGAGGTGGCGTTCCGGACGGCCTACCTCATCGCGCGGAACGCCGCGGATGCGGAGGACGCTGCGCAGGACGCATTCGTGAAGGCCTACTACGCGCTCGACCGGTTCCGTCGCGGAGATCCGTTCCGCCCCTGGATTCTCCGCATCGTCTCGAACGAGGCCCGGAACCGACGTCGTGCGGCCGGCCGTCGCGACCGGTTGGTGCTCCGGGAGGCAGAGCTCCGCGGCCCGGGGGATGCGACCCCATCCCCCCACGCCGCGGCCATCGCGATCGAGAGGCGGTCGGCCTTGCTCACGGCGCTGGAATCCCTGCCCGAACGGGACCGCCTGGTCATCGGATACCGGTACCTGCTCGACCTGTCGGAGGCCGAGACCGCGCGAGTCCTCGGGGTTCGGGCGGGGACGGTGAAGTCGAGGCTGTCGCGGGCCCTCGGGCGGCTACGCGATGCGCTGCCGCCGGGGTTATCGCTGCCGGAGGGTGCGGATGAGTGACCCGCGCCTGTCAAACGAGATGCTCGGTCGCGCGCTGAGCGCGATGTCGGAAGACGTAGCGTTCCCGCGAACGCCCCCGATCGCACCGGCGGTCGTCGAGCGCCTGCGCGAGGAACGCGAGGCAAACATCAGGCCGCCCTTCCCGTCGCTGGGGCTGTGGAGCCGACGACGCGCGCTGGTGTTGGTGATGGTCGGGATCGCCGCGGTGGTGGCGCTGGCGTTCGCGGCGCGGCTCACACTCGGGGCGGCCGAGATCCGCCTGCGGCAGGAGACCACCCCGTCGGGTGCGCCGCTGGGGCCGACGGGCCTGGGATCCCCGGTTCCGGTTCCGCAGATCGACGACGCCGTGCGCTTCGACGTGCGTGTGCCGGCCGGTCCGGCCCCCGATGAGGCGTACGTGTTCCGAACGGACTCCGGGCGTCCGGCCGCGCTCCTGGCGTGGGACGCAGGAGACGACCAGACCGCGCTGCCCGGCACGCCGTGGCGGATGATGTTGATTCAGGTTCGGGGCGACGAGCGAACGCTGGTCAAGGATGTAGGGGCGCCCGAAGACTCGCTCATGGTCGGAGTCGACGGCCGGGACGCGTTCTGGATCGACTCGCCGCACGAGCTGATCGTGCTGACCGCCGAAGGCGCGGAGACGTTCCTGATCCGCGCCAACGTGCTGATCTGGGCCGAGGAGGGCCTCACGTACCGCCTCGAGACGACGCTCGGCCTGACAGAGGCGATCGCGCTCGCCGAGACCGTCCACTGAGCGTCCTCCCGGGAACCCGACCGCCACATCCGGTGTAGACGGCACGACCTCACCCGAGAGGAGACGCCATGCGACGTCGCATGCTGTTCGTCATCGCCGCGACCGCGATTGCGGCACTCGGGGTCCCCGCAGTCGTCCCCGCATCCGCCGGTGGCGGAGGGTGTCACGGTGACGCCACGACCGGCGACGGAGACACCGTGGAGATCGCGGGCGGGTGCTTCGGCCCGACGACGCTGAAGGTCGACCCCGGCGACACGGTGACGTTCGTCAACCTCGATCCGTACGTCCACAACGTCTCTGCCGTCACGTGGGGACACCTCAACGACCTGAACCAGGGCGACTCGTTCCAGGCGACGTTCGCCGAGGCCGGCGTCTACCCGTTCGCGTGCCAGTACCACCCGGCGATGGTCGGCGCGATCGTGGTGGGGAACGGAAAGGCGCTTGCGGGCGGGACTTCGGTCGTTTCCGAGACCGACACGAGCACCGCTGACACGAGCACTGAGGTCGCGGCTGCGTCGACGACCGAATCCTCGTCGACGAGTGCCACGACCGGATGGTTGGCGGGCGGCGCGATCGGTGTCGTGGCCGGCCTCGCGATCGGGCTGATCACACGACGGGCTACACAACGGGACGCTTGAAGGTCGAGCCCTCAGGGATAAGCAGCAGTCAGCCCTCCCCTCGAGCGACGAACCGGCAGATCGTTCGCTCCGCGAACGGCTCGAACGAGGCGAGCTCGAGCTTCGGCTGGAGTGCCTCGAGCATTCCCTCGACCAGCCCGCGATGAATCACACACACCAGATCTCGATGGTCGTCGAGCAGATCTCGGAACGGGCAGTCGCGGAGTGAGACCTCGACCGCCCCGCGGCCCGCTCGGCGGAAGCGCGGGTCGAACCCCGCACGCGCCATCGCGCCCTGGAGCACGGCAAGGTTTCGCCGCGCCGAAAGGCGTGTGCCGGGCTTCGGGCCACCTTGAACGGCGAGATATCGTCCCCAGTCACGGGCAAGGTCCTGGGCGCGACCACGCGCTTTCGTGCCGGTTGCCAGGCCGGTGAGAATCTCGGCGAGCAGGCGATAGTCACGGCCTTCGTGGTCGTCCCGGTCGACGGCCACGTACAGCGTCTGCGGCCGGCCGACCGTCGCGGCACCCTTTCGGGTCTCGCGGCGGACGAGCCCCGCCTCTTCGAGGCGCCGGAGGTGCGGCCGGAGCGTGTTGGGGTGCAGCGAGAGCCGGGTCGAGAGCTCGCGTACGGACACGGGGCGGCCGGAGAGCCCGAGATACCGGAACAGCCGGAACCGCGTGTCGTCGGCGAGGGCCTTGTGCACGGCGAGCGACATCGCCTCACGAGCCGGCATCGGCAACCTCCGCCGGGCCCTCGACGCCACCTTCGGCGGCGTCGACGCCCCCGGCAGCCCGACGTACCATGTGACTAAGCACGGTCAGCACCGTCCGAATCAGGATAAGTCCGAGAGGGTCCCCTGGTGTCAGTCGACGTTCAGCCCGTCAGCGAGGAGCAGGTCCGGCAGGCGCTCCGGAACGTGCTCGATCCCGAGATCGGCCGTCCCATCGAGGACATCGGCATGCTCTCCGGCATCCACATCGACGACGGAAACGTCCGGGTCGACGTCCTGATCACGATCGAGGGGTGCCCGCTCAAAGACCGCATCACGAGTGACGTCACGCAGGCGCTTGCGCCGCTCCAGGGCGTGCGCAGCGTCGACGTCTCGCTCTCTCCCATGAGCGAGCCGCAGCGGGCCGAGCTCGTCTCGAAGCTCCGTGGCGGCGCCGCGCCTCAGCAGCAACGAACCTTCTTCACCGACGGCGACACGTCCGTCATCGCCGTCGCGTCGGGGAAGGGCGGCGTCGGAAAGTCGAGCGTCACCGTGAACCTCGCGTGCGCGCTCGCGGCCGACGGATACCGCGTCGGCATCCTCGACGCGGACGTCTGGGGTTTCAGCGTCCCGCGCATGATGGGCGTCTCGGGCCAACCCGTGGGGTTCAACGAGATGATCCTGCCGCTCGAATCGCACGGCGTGAAGGTCATCTCGATGGGGTTCTTCGTTCCCGAGGAGACCCCCGTCATCTGGCGCGGCCCGATGCTCCACAAAGCCATCGAGCAGTTCCTCGGCGACGTGTATTGGGGCGACCTCGAGTTCCTATTGTGCGACCTGCCGCCCGGGACCGGCGACGTGTCCATCTCGCTCGCGTCGTTCCTGCCGGGCGCGTCGATGCTCGTGGTCACCACGCCGCAAGAGGCCGCGCGGAAGGTAGCCGAGCGTGCGGGCAAGATGGCCGAGCGCACGCAGCTCCGTCCGATCGGCGTGGTCGAGAACATGTCGTGGTTCGCCTGCCCGCACTGCGGCGAGCGCGAACGCATCTTCGGCGAGGGTGGCGGCCAGGAGGCTGCAGACACGCTCGGCGTTCCCCTCCTCGCACAGGTTCCGCTCGTTCCCGACGTCCGTCACGGCGGCGACGTCGGCGCCCCGATCGTCGTCACCGACCCCGACTCGCCCGCGGGTGAGGCGCTCCGAACCGCCGGACGAGAGCTGGCGCGGGCGACGCGTTCAAAGGTCGGCAAACCGCTGCCGCTGATGGCCAGTTCCGGCGCCGTCGCCGCCGGAGGCCACCACGGGCACGCGCACTAGCGGGTTCTCGACCCTCGCACGCCGACGAAGCGACTCCCATCGCCTCATCGTTCGTCGACCATCGACTCCTCGGCTATCGGTTCGTCTTCGTCGCGTGGCGAACCACGAACGGCCCAGGCGATCAGCGTGATCACGCAGATAAGGGAGACCGTCAGGCCGGTCCACTGGCTCCCGGTCATGCCGAACCACAGCTTGTCCACGCGCAAGAAATCCTCGATCACTCGCGACGCGCCGTACCACGCCCCGAACGTGAGCGTGAGCACCCCGCGCCGCCGCGGCGTCCTGGACAGGGCGTACAGCAACAGGAACAGCAGCGTCGCGCTGAACATGTCGTACAGCGCGGTCTGGTGAACACCCACCCCCGAGCTGATGAGCTCGCCGGTAGCGGAGGTGAGCGTTGCACCTCCTCGTGTGATCTCGAGGAGTTGTCCGCCCTCGAGCGTCGCACGGCATACGTCCGCGACGCACCCGAATCCGGCCAGGTCGCCGCCCTGGTACTGCCACGCGAGGGCCCACGAGGTGGGTTTGCCGAGGTGGTCCCCGATGATCAGGTCGCCGATGCGCCCAAACGCGATGCCGAACGACAGACCGATCACCGCGCCGTCCAACACCTGGAAGAACGAGTAGCCGTATCGGCGCATCAACGGGACGTTGATCAGCACGGCGCCCGCGATCCCGCCGAGAAGCGTCAGGCCGCCGCGCCAGAGCGCGAGCGCCTCGCCGACCGAGTCGAACTCCGAGAAGTGGCCGATCACGTAGAACAGGCGGGCGCCGATGATCGTGCCGACGAGCGACCAGAACACCATCGAGTTGATGTGGTCGATCGAGAGACCGCGTTTCGGCCCCTCATGAGACAGGATCCACGCGCCGAACAGGTACCCGACGGCGATGCCGATCCCGTGCGGGCTGATCGCGAGGTCGCCGAACAGCTCGAAGCGGTCGATCACCGGCCACCCGATCGCGCCGATCACGGCACTCATCGCGCGCGAGTCTATCCCCGGCCGGTGTAACAGCCGCCGCGCAGGTCGCTAGTCGCCGGCATCCACGACGCAGAAGCGGTTGCCCTCGGGGTCGGCGAGGATCACGTAGTCCGCGTCGGGCGGCAACTTGTCCCAGTGCACCTCCGTAGCGCCGAGCGCTTTCAGCCGTTCGATCTCCGCGCCTTGATCCTCCGCGTAGAGGTCGAGGTGGATCCTCGGTGGGACGTGCACTTCCGAACGAACGCGGTCCAACGATAAGTTCGGTCCGACGGCGTCTCGCGGGCGAAGCAGGACGAAGTCGTCCGTCGTCGGGTCGTCGCGAGGGACGTAGTCGAGCGCGGCCGACCAGAACGCTGTCTGCCGCACAAGGTCGTCGACGCGGATCACGATCGAGCCAACACGAAGCATGGAGCCCGACTGTAACGAACCAACCATCAGTCGCTCAGCGCGACGCCGACCGCACGGCCGAGGAGCAACCCTCCGACCACGTCGGACGGGTAATGCACGCCCAGGTACGAGCGCGACACGCCGACGAGTCCCGCGATCGCCGCCAGACCCGTTCGGCCGAGAGCGCCGACGCGGAGCTCTCGCCCGGCGACGGTAACGAACGCGAGCAACACCGCCGGATGACTGCTCGGCCACGAGGTAGCGCGAGGTTCTCCGATGAGAAGTCGAGTACCTTCGCGATCGTCGAGGTACGGGCGCTTGCGACCGACGACCCGCTTCAGCCCCTGACCCGCGAGCCACGCCAGGCCGGCAGCGGTGATGCCGCGGGCGGCTGCACGACGACGGCCCCCAACGGCGAGCACCGCGGCAGCCCCGGCCGATGCCCAGATCGATCCGAGCTCGGTGACGCCGCCGAATAGAGCGTCGGCGGCAGGACCGCGATCGCGGTTCAGTGCCTTGAACGCCTGAAGGTCGAGCTCGCGGCCCCTTGGCGACGACGTCCACGCGGCCACTCCGAGAGCGGCTCCGGTGAGGGCGATGGCTTGTAACGCGTTGCGCCCCTTCATGTGCGCGATGATATGCGACGGTCGAGCAGCGGCACCCGCGCTCGAGGAGCCGCCGGCGAAGCCGGCACCGACGAGAAGGGAAGGCGGATGCGACGAAGCGACGAGCTCGAGCCCGACGATCGCGACCGCCGCATCGACGGCGCGCAGCCCCCCGAACCGACACGCGCCGGCATCCGGCTCCGGTACGTGGTCATCGTCCTGTTCGCCATCGTCCTCATCGCGTTCGCCATCGCCAACTTCCGACCCGTGCGCGTGAGCTTCCTGCTGTTCGAGACGCGCGCGCGTTTGGTCACCGTCATCGTCGTCGCCGCTGCGCTCGGGTTCGTCATCGGCTACTTCACGGGCCGACCGACTCGGCTCCAGCGCAGGTGGCTGCGAAAACGCGAGGAAGACCAGACCGGCTAACCGGAGCGGCCGGTCTCGATCTCCCGCTTCTGCGCGAGCGTCCCGTTCCGAAGGACGTAGCGCGCGCCGCCGACCGTTCGAAGGCTCCGCGCCGCGACCGAACCGAGCGGACCCCCGCGAAATCGGTAGTCGACGACGTGCTCCAGACGGCTCCGGCCCCGACCGATCGGCTCGACGGTCGACGTGATGCTGCCGTCGATCACGCCACGGAGCTCGACCGACACTCGGCGCGGGGGTTCCCATTCCAGAACGCGCGCGCGCACCTTCGCTCGAACGGCGAGAAACCGCAGCTCGATCGCGTAGGTCGCGCCCTGCCGAAGACCGTTCCGCGGCGCGCCGATCACGCGCGAGATGTGCCGCTGCCAGTGCGGCAGGTTCCTCGGGGCCGAGATGACCTCCCATACGCGCTCGGGCGGGGCGTCGATCACGACGGCGACCGATACCTCGGTCATGCAGGGGACACCGTTCCGCTATCCCATCCGTGCCACCACACGAATTGGGACGCACGGATGCGGACGACGACCGAGTCGCCTTCGGCCCCGGCCGCGTGCACCACCGCGCGCGCAGACGTCGCGCCGCTTTGAAGCCGATCGACGACGTGGATCTCGCCCTCGCCCCGGGCCATCGCCCCGACCATCTCCCGCGCGCGCCACGTCGACGGTCGGTCGATGCAGAGCGCGACGGGAGTGCTCGCCGCCGTCACGCCGGCGAGTGACAGGGTCCCTTCCGACACGACCGCGTAGAGCGCCGCGCCGTCGACCGTCCACCGCGCCGGCAGGACGACGGGTCCGTTCCCACCTTCGACGGCGAGCGCGCCGGCGCCCATCGTTCCCACGGCCTCTCTGACCGACTGAGGGATCGCCTCGAACGCGGCTCGGCCGGTCCGCGATGCGCGGAATCGATCTCGACTCCCCACTCGATCGGGCCACTCCCCCCGTCTCTGGACGCCGTCTCCTTCGACGAGTGCCGAACGTTCGATCCCGAGCTCGACGAACACGCGACCCGGGGGGGTCCATGCCAGCGGAACCTTGCGCGCGTCGAACGCGTATCCGGCGAAAAACCGCGCGTTCTTCCGCGTGAACCGCGCAGAGGCGACGGCGAGCAGCGGGGCGTCGCTCAGCGAACGGCGCCAGGATCGCGGATCGAGGGCATCGTGAGTCGTGGCGGTGCCGGTGATGATCAGCGCGGTGCTCCCTGCACGGACGAGGCCGGCGTACCGAGGATCGGTCCGCCAGAAGCGCGCCTTGAGCGATCGACGAGACGTCGTCACCCACAGTCGCCCTCCAGCGAACGCGAACACTGTCGGCGTCACGTGGGGAACCGCCGCCGGTGCGGCGACGTAGCACAGCTCGCCTGCGTCGAGGAGCCGTCCGGCCGGGAGCGGGATCTCGGTCATCCCGAGATGGCCTCGCGCGACACGACGGGGAACGAGAGCATCAGTCCGGTCCACACGACGTGGCACCCAAGCGGCGCGAGTGCGCCGCCGCTCCACCAGCCGAGAGCGCTCCATACGAGCCCCCCGACGACCGCGCTCGCGAGGACGGCCAGGTTGCGGCTCGGGGCGTTCGCTGCGACGAACGCCGCCCAGGCGATGACTGCCCCGACCGACGGCTCGAACGTCCGCGCCAGCTCGGGTTGCGCGAACCCGCGCCAGAACACCTCCTCCGCCGTCACCGTCACTCCGACGGAGAGCATCAGCGCCGCGGCGAGCGAGAGGTCGCCTCGCAAGGCATAGAGCTCCGCCGAGTGCCGACGGAACGCATGCCACGACCGAGTGACGGCCACGAATGCACGCGTGGCACCGTAGAGCGCGACCCCCGCGCCGATACCCACGGCCGCTGCGACCACCGGGTTCACCTCGGGCGACCACGCCGGGGGACCGAACACGAACGCCGCGACGCCCAACGCCACGAGCACGGGCGTGACGACGCGCCAAACTTCGCCTCCCCGTGACGAGACGAACCACCACGCCGTCGCCTCGGCCACGATTCCTCCAGCGACGACCGTCTCCTCCATCGTTCAGCCGAGGAACCCGACCTTCGCGGCGAACTCCGCCGTCGTCGCCGTGATCACGGCCAGGTAGAAGAACCCCGTCGCGGCCTGAACGGCGGACGCCCGTGGGC
>Ga0299907_10000569_pt1 | contig 18481 bp, 20 predicted proteins | sample RVTome_16_FD_198680 | JGI IMG/M metagenome (GOLD analysis project Ga0299907, IMG submission 198680) | Soil microbial communities from uranium-contaminated site in the Upper Colorado River Basin, Wyoming, United States - RVT152D67 (version 2) ...
CGCCTTCGTCGACGGCGAGCCGGTGGGCGGTCTCACCCGGGAAAGCATCGTCGACAACATCACGCTGTACTGGCTGACCGGCACCGCAGCGTCGGCGGCCCGGTCGTACTGGGAGGACGCACGAGCGCTGGCCGCAGCGCTTGCGAGCGGCCAGCCTCCTCCGGAGGTCACCGTTCCGGTCGGCTTCACGACCTTCCCCGGCGAGATCTGGGCGTCCCCGCGCAGCTGGGTCGAGACGGTCTACCCCGGCCTCGCCTACTTCAATGAGGCCCAGAGGGGCGGTCACTTCGCCGCTTGGGAGGAGCCGGAACTGTTCTCGGAAGAGATGCGGGCGGCATTCAGGTCGTTGCGCTAATGACGCCATTCTCTTCGGCTGTCTTCAGGGAGAGGTTCGATGCCCAACGAAAGGAGTCCCCATGTCGGAGACAACAAGCGACAACCCCCTCACGGTCGTTCTCGTACACGGCGCGTTCGCCGACGCGTCGTGCTGGATCGGCGTGATCGAGCGCCTGCAGGCCGATGGCATCGAGGTTGCGGCGCCCCCCAACCCGCTGCGCGGGATCGCTCATGACTCGGCCTACATCGCCTCCTACCTGAGCCAGGTTCGCGAGCCTGTCCTGGCGGTCGGGCATTCGTATGGAGGTGCGGTGATCACGAATGCGGCCGCGGATGCCGACAACGTCGTCGGCCTGGTCTACGTCGCCGCTTTCGCCCCTGACGAAAACGAGACCCTGGGCGAGGTGGAAGGCAACTCCAGGGACAGTGTCCTCCTATCGGCCCTGGCCCCGCTCCGGTATCCGGTAGACGGCGGGGAGACCGCAGCGGAGTTCGCCATCGACCCCGCGAAGTTTCATGACGCCTTCGCGGCCGATCTCCCGCCTGAGCAAACCGTCGTCATGGCGGCGACCCAGCGCCCAATCGCGGAGGCGGCCTTCTCCGAGCCGTCGGGCCCACCTGCGTGGAAGTCGCGTCCTTCCTGGGCGGTTGTCCCAACCGGGGACAAGGCAGTTGGGACGGACGTCGTCCGCTCGATGGCCGAACGCGCCGGTGCGACGATCACCGAGCTCGAGGGCTCGCACGTGATCATGATCTCCCAGCCCAAGCCCGTCGCCGAAGTGATCCTGACCGCGGCAGCGGCGGTCGACCGAGTACCCGCCGCTGCGGGACAAAGGAGCAGCAGCGGATGAACGGGGCTCCTGCAGGGTTCACTCGTTGACCGTCTTCCAAGGGCTGCACATGCCGTCGCTCGGCGGCGCGACCGAGTGGCTCAACTCCGAGCCGCTCGGCCCTGCCGAGCTGCGCGGCCGCGTCGTCCTCGTCAACTTCTGGACCCTCACCTGCATCAACTGGCTCCGCCAGGAACCGTACGTGCGTGCGTGGTGGCGGGCCTACCGAAGCGACGGGTTGATCGTGATTGGCGTCCACACGCCGGAGTTCTCGTTCGAGCACGAGATCGACGGTGTGCGGCGCGCGACGGAGGAGCGAGAGATCGACTACCCGCTCGCGATCGACAACGACTACGAGATTTGGGAGGCGTTCGACAACCACTACTGGCCGGCGCTGTACTTCACCGACAGGGACGGCGCCGTCCGCGACCAATACTTCGGCGAAGGACGGTACGAGCAATCGGAGCGCGTCATCCAGCAGCTGCTCGACATCGAGCGCGAGCTCGTCCTCGTCGAAGGGGTCGGCGTGGAGGCGGAGGCCGACTGGGACCACCTCCGGACGCCCGAGACGTATCTCGGCTACGGGCGCAGCGAACGCTTCACACAGGCGCTCGCGCCGGCGGCATTCAACGACGAGATGGCGGCGTTCGCCCGCTGATCTGATGGGGGTGACGCTGCTTCCATTCCTGATTGCCCTGGCGGTGCTCCTCGTCGTGGCCGCGGCGCCATTCGTCGGGGCGTTCGCTCTTCTCGTTTCACTCGCCGCGCTTCTTCTGTGGGGTCTTTGGAAGGTGGGGGCGAACCTCCTCAATCTGACGGGCGAGAATGTCTTTGGGCTCGCGCAGACGTCGGAGCTGTTCGGCCGCGGCGGGCCGGACGATTCCGACTTCATGCTCGTTCCCAGGGAGCGGCGACTCGCTGAAGGAAACGGCGGTTCTATGGGGCCGCTTCGAGCGTCGCCGGACGGCGCGGCGCGCCACAAACGCCGCGCCTACGAGGTCCCCGCGCGCCTGCCCTTCAACCACTGGGCGCTTGCCGGCGAGTGGACGATCGGGCGCGAGAACGTTGTGCTCGACCAGGCCGGCGGCAGCATCGCCTTCCGCTTCCACGCGCGCGATGCGCACCTCGTGCTCTCTTCCGGAGCGGGAAACCCGATTCCCTTCCGCGTGCTCCTCGATGGCGAGCCTCCCGGCCCCTCACACGGCGTCGACATCGACGAGGGCGGGAACGGCGTGCTCCGGGACAGCCGCCTGTACCAGCTCGTCCGCGAGCACGACGCGGTCCGCGAGCGGACGTTGGAGATCACGTTCCTCGAGCCCGGGGTCGCCGCATATGCGTTCACGTTCGGGTAGCCAGAACATGGCGACAGTTCTGAGAGATCGAAGGGATACGAGAGGAGACCTCGATGGCGAGTAGTGAAGCACTCAGCCGCCCGAGCGTCGGCAGCCGCGCAGCGAAGCGCAGGGGGATGATGGACGGGAACTTCACGATCGGCCGCTTCGGCGGCGTCCAAGTTCGGCTCCACTGGAGCCTGCTCGCGGTCTTCGCCCTGATCGTCTGGTCGCTGACCGACGGCGTCTTCCCGTCGCAGAACCCGGGCCTGTCCGACGGTACCTACCTTGCGATGGCCGTCGTCTCGGCCCTAGTGTTCTTGGCGTCGATCCTGCTCCACGAGCTCGGGCACTCGTGGGTAGCTCGCCGAGAAGGGATCGAGGTCGACTCGATCACCCTCTGGCTGTTCGGCGGCGTGGCGCAGCTCAAGGGCCGGTTCACGAGCCCCGGCGGCGAGTTCCGGGTCGCCGTCTCGGGGCCCCTTATCTCGATCGGCCTCGGCGTCGTGTTCGTGTTGCTCGCGCTTGCCGGGCTGCCGAGTGCCGTGGACGGGGTCGCAGCCTGGCTTGGCTACATCAATCTCATTCTGGCCGTCTTCAACCTGCTTCCCGCGTCGCCGCTAGACGGCGGCCGCGTGCTGCACGCTGCCCTCTGGCGCGCTAAGGGCGACTTCGCCTGGGCGACCCGCGTCGCGTCGGAGATCGGACAGGCCTTCGGCTACCTGTTCATCGCGCTCGGCCTCGTGATGTTCATCTTCCAGGGCTCGTTCAGCGGCGCCTGGCTCGCGTTCATCGGCTGGTTCCTCCTTCAGGGCGCCAGGGCGGAGGCTCGCTACGTTGCGACGGAGCAAGCGCTAGGCGGATTGCGGGTTCGTGACCTGATGGTGCGCGACCCCGTTACCGTCAACGCCGACGCGACGATCGGACGCATCATGGACGACGTCGCCTGGACGCATCGGTTCACCAGCTATCCCGTCCTCAAAGGAGGCAGGCCGGTCGGTCTGCTCGCCTTCGCCTCGGTCGCCGCGGTCCCCCGCTCCGACTGGGATACACAACGCGTCCGGGACACGATGATCCCGCTCGATGAGGTGCCCCTGCTCACCGAGGACGAGACAGCCGTGGACGCCTTGGCTGAGCTTTCCGCACCGGGGGCGAATCGCGGGCTCGTGGTCGACAACGGACATCTGGCCGGGCTTCTGTCGATCACCGACCTCGCGCGGGCGCTCGAAGTTGGCCGACGGCCGGCCCAGGAACCGGCCGAGCGCGGCTGAGCCGAGGCGTTTGTCTTCGCCTTCGGCTAGATCCGCCCGGGAAAGGAGATCGTCGCAATGAACATCAGCGCCCAACGCTTCACGACCAAGGCCCGGACATGGCTCTTCATTGCCGCCCTGACCGCGCTGCTTATCGGGATCGGCGCGCTCATCGGCGGCATGTTCCTCTACGGCTTCGTCGCCCTGGCCGTCGCGATCAACGTCGTCGGCTACTGGTTTTCGGACCGGCTTGCGCTCAAGGCGAGCCGGGCGCAGCCGGTCGAACCTGGGACGAACCCGGAGCTCGAGGCGATGGTGCAGGATCTCGCGCAGCGCGCGCAGGTTCCTGTGCCGCGCCTGTTCACGATCCCCTCGGAGCAGCCGAACGCCTTCGCGACCGGTCGCAACCCGGAGGACGCGGCCGTCGCGGTCACAGGTGGCCTGCTCCAGCACCTGCCGGCCGACCAGGTCAAGAGCGTCCTCTCGCACGAGTTCGGCCACATCAAGAACCGCGACATCCTCGTCTCCTCGATCGCCGCGATGGTCGCGGGCGCGATCGCCGCGATCGCCAATCTCCTCCAGTTCTCGCTCCTCTTCGGAGGAGACGACGAGGACTCAGGCGCGCTCGGCTGGATCGGGCTCCTGGGAACGATCCTCTTCGCGCCGCTCGCCGCCTCGCTTCTCCAGCTCGCCGTCTCGCGGCAGCGTGAGTACCTCGCCGATGCGACCGGAGCCGGGTTTCTCGGCCGCGCGTCGCCGCTCGCGGATGCGCTCGAAACGCTCGAACGCCGCGCGCAGACCTCTCCGCTCGAGGTTAACCCGGCGACGGCGTCGCTCTACATCGTCAACCCGCTGCGGAGGCAGGGCGTCGCGACGCTCTTCTCGACCCACCCTCCGGTCGCCGAGCGCGTACGGAGGCTCCGGGCGCTCGATGGCGATCAGACGTTGCGAGTCGTCGCGGAGCGAGTCGCGGGAGTGTAGGAACCGACCGAAGGAGACGAGATGCCGCCACTCATTTCCCGGGGCTTTCGCGGCCGCCGCGACGACGCGCCGGCGGGCCGCGTGCCGCCCGGCCAGTACCTGACGAGAGACTTTCCCGTCCTCTCCGCCGGCCCGACGCCGCACACGCCGCTCGAGCAGTGGGACTTCTCGATCGTCGGCGAGGTCGACGAGCCGCGCCGCTGGACGTGGGAGGAGTTCCGCGCGCTGCCGAGCGAAGAGGTCACCGTCGACATCCACTGCGTGACCAAGTGGTCGAAGCTCGACACCGTCTGGCAGGGCGTCTCGGTCGACACCTTGCTCGACGGCGTCGAGACGTCGGCGGAGTACGTCGTCCAGTACTGCGACGGCGGCTACACGACCAACCTGCCGCTCGAAGACGTCACAGGCGGAAAGGCGTGGGTCGCCTTCGGCTACGACGGCGAGCCGCTCGACCCCGAGCACGGCGGCCCCGCGCGCATGCTCGTCCCGCACCTCTACTTCTGGAAGAGCGCCAAGTGGATGCGCGGTCTGCAACTCCAGACGTACGACGAGCCGGGCTTCTGGGAAGTGAACGGGTACCACAACTACGGCGACCCGTGGCAGGAACAGCGGTACTGGGGCGACTGACCTGGCTGATCGCCGAGGTCGTCGACATCGTCACGGAGACGCCGCGGGTCAAGACGCTCGCCCTCGACGTCCCGGGTTGGCCGGGACATCGCGCAGGGCAGCACGTCGACGTGCGTCTCACGGCCGAGGACGGCTACCAGGCGCAGCGCAGCTACTCGATTGGGTCGGCGCCCGATGGCACGCGCGTCGACCTCACCGTCGAGCGCCTCGACGACGGCGAGGTCTCCCCGTACCTGACCGACGAGCTCCGGCGGGGCGACCAGATCGAGCTCCGTGGCCCCGTCGGCGGCTACTTCGTCTGGGAGCCTTCACAGGGCGGGCCGCTTCAGCTCGTCGCCGGTGGCTCGGGCGTTGTGCCGTTGATGGCGATGATCCGCACGCGCGACGCTGCCGCGAGCGACGCCGAGACGCGGCTCCTACTGTCGTCGCGCGGCTGGGACGACGTCATCTACCGCGACGAACTCGAGCGGCTCCGCGGTGACGGCCTCGCGGTCGTCCACACGCTGACCCGGTCGCAGCCGCCAGGCTGGACCGGCTACGCGCGCCGCGTGGACGCCCAGATGCTCGCCGCAGTCGGCCCGAGCCCGGCCCAGCTGCCGCGCGTCTACGTCTGCGGTCCGACGCCGTTCGTCGAGGCCGTCGCCGAGGCGCTCGTGCAGCTCGGGCACGAGCCGCACCGCGTCAAGACCGAGCGCTTCGGACCGACGGGAGGTTGAGAGATGGACGTACTGATGCTGGACGGCAACGCGGTCGCTGGTCTTCTCCAAGAGGTGTTTGCGGTCGAGATGACCACCGCTATCGCCACGTGCAAGGCTTGTGGGGCGACCGACGCCGTCGGGGCGCTCCACGTCTTTCGGGGCGCCGGCATCGTCATGCGCTGCCCGCACTGTGACAACGCCCTCGCCACGCTCGTCAAAGAGGACGCACGCGTCTGGATCGGCTTCGCGGGAGTCCACACGCTGCAGGTCACCGTCTAGCAGGGCTCGCAGGAAGGAGATGAACCGGGTGGACGGGCCGCAGGAGATTTCTCGCTCGCCACACGTGTCGAAGGATACCCTGTCGGAGCGCTGGTCCAAGTCACCGTCTCGGCAGCTCACCCCGCACGGCTTCTCCTGGACTTCGGCGACCAGCACCCGATGCTGACGGACGCCTGTGTGCTCCTCTGCGGCCACATCGGAGCCCTGGAGCTGCTGCAACGGGGCTACACCGGCCCGCTCGTCAGGCGGCCTCGGCTGGCAGCCTGCGCGCGCTCGAAAGCTTCCTGAGGACGCTGACGGCGCGCGCCCTACGACGGAGCTGGATGCATCGGAAATAGTGGGCATTGTGTGCGCGTCTGGGTCCCGGGAACACCACGTCGTCGTCGTCGGCGGAGGTTTCGGCGGCCTCCAAGCGGTCTCGAAGCTGCGGCGTGCGCCGGTCGAGGTCACGCTCGTCGACCGCCGCAACTTCCATCTCTTCCAACCGCTCACGTACCAGGTCGCGACTGGGGCGCTTTCGCCAGGCGAGATCGCCTATCCACTCCGCGCGATCTTCAAGCGCGACCGCAACGTCCGCGTCCTGCTGGCTGAGGTCGCCGAGTTCGACCTCGACGCGCGTGAGCTGCAGCTCCGCTCCGTCTCGGGGGTGCCGGCGCCTGAACGGCTCGGCTACGACACGCTGATCGTCGCCGGCGGCTCACACTACTCGTACTTCGGCCACGAGGAATGGCGCGCGCACGCCGCCGAGGTCAAGTCGCTCGAGAGTGCACTCGCGGTTCGCAGCCGCCTCCTCGCCGCCTTCGAGGCCGCCGAGACCGAGCCGAACGCAGAGCAACGGGACGCGTGGCTCACATTCGTCGTCGTCGGCGCCGGCCCCACCGGCGTCGAGATGGCCGGCCAGATCGCCGAACTCGCGCAGGACACGCTGCGGCGTGACTTCCGCACCATCGATCCCCGCCGCGCCCGCATCCTGCTCGTCGAGGCCGCTGATCGTGTCCTGACGAACTTCCCACCCTCGCTGTCGGCGAAGGCCGAGCGGGCGCTCCGGCGCCTCGGCGTAACCGTCCTCGCAGGGCGCACCGTGATCGGAATCGACGCCGCCGGCGTGACACTCGACGGCAGAGACGGTGGCGCAGAGCGGATCGCCAGCCGCGCGGTCGTCTGGGCTGCCGGCGTCACCGCGTCCAGCCTCGCCGGCAGCCTCGCCGAGCTGACCGGCGCCGAGCGCGACCGCGCCGGACGCGTCACCGTCGAAGCCGATCTCACCCTTCCCGGGCACCCAGAAGTACTCGCGATCGGCGACATGGTCCGCGTGCGTGACCCGGGCGGCGAGCCCGTCCTGCTGCCGGGCGTCGCGCCCGTCGCGATGCAGCAAGGGCGGTACGCAGCCACCGTTGTCCGCGCGCGGCTGCGTGGGCGCGAGCACGGCGCCTTCCACTACCGCGACAAGGGCAACCTGGCCACGATCGGCCGAGCAGCGGCAGTCGCCGACATCAAAGGCGTCCGGCTCAGCGGCTTTTTCGCCTGGGCGACCTGGCTCGTCGTCCACCTCTGGTACCTGATCGGATTCCAGAATCGGCTGCTCGTCTTCATCCGCTGGTCGTTCAGCTTCGCGACCCATGGTCGCGGCGCCCGACTCATCACAGGCGCTTCGTCAGCGGCCGACCGGCGCGACGGCTGAGGCCCACAGGATGCGCACCATCAAGCGCGCCATAATCCGCGCGGCAAGTGGCACCGAAGTCGCACGCGCGTTGAAAGACGCGACGATGCGCGGCGCCTAGCGGGGCGGACAACCCGCACCGCTACGCGGAAATCCAGATCGATCGACCCCTCCTGACGTTCATGGTAAGGAGGATGTCCATTTCATCCCTCATCATGATTGGACCGGAACGCTGTCACGCGCGTCCACCCGCGGGCACTTGCAGTCACTGTCGCCGGGCGCATGAATCACGTCTCGAGCCTCAAACTGCCCGCAAATCGCGAGATTCGGCTTCCCCACGTGACCCCTTCACTAACTGGGAAGGGGTCAGAAGATGTACCCATTTTGTACCCGAAGACGGCGCTCGGTGTTGCCTACACGGGCAAACGTCCCTGCAAATGAACCGAAAGCCGACGCCCGGACTCGAACCGGGGACCCCTTCATTACGAGTTATGGGCAGCTGTCACCACGTGTCACCAGGAGTCACCTCAGGCGCTTCATTGCGCCGAATCGCCTGGACTGTCGGTGACTCTTCGTGACCTGAGATGACACGCTTGTAGACCCTTGGTAGACCCCGACAAGGTTGTCACTACAGACAACGAGGCCGCCGACCTGACGGGTTTCGCCCACTACTAGCCGTCATCATTCCGGATACGAAGAGAATCTCAGCTCGCGAATCATTCGCCCCCTCCAGCTACGCCGCTTGAGCGAACTCCGAGGCCCTGAGCGCGGTTTGCGGAAAAGCCGCAGTTGAGATCCGGCGCCCCACCGATTGCGGAACGGAGAGACGACGCTCGCCTTCATTCCGCGCCGACGAATGTCCGCGGCTCACCGGCTTTCGCGCGGAGAAGGCTCTTCGGTTGACTAGAGAACTTGGTACTGGAATTGGTACCGGTTTCGCCCCACGGGGCGGAAAACCGGTCCGGCGGTGGCCGGCGTCGGTGGTGCGGACTTACGGCGAGCGTCTCTCGAGAGTGTCCTTCAGCCTGGCGAAGTTGTCGTCCACGCCCCTTTTGACTGCGCGCCGTGCAAGCGGCCCCACCAACTCAACGGCTGCGGGGAGCTCTACCTCGGCGTCGAGCTCAACGAGTGTTCCACCATCGCTCGGGGAGAATGCGTAGCGGTAGGCGAATGGTGTCGGCCCGGACAAGGTTCGGATGGCGAACGCCCGGGGGCGCTTGTATGCCGTGATCTCGAGGTCGTTCTCGGCCTGGCCGCTCGGAAGTTGACGAGTCATCGCGTAGGTCGCTCCCACCGGGTTCTGGCCGGAGGACGTCTTTCGCACCGTTTGGACGGCTGAGTTCCAGCGGGGGAAGTTTTCGGGTTCGGAGACGTAGGCGAAGACGTCATCGATGGGTCGCTCGATGCGTACGCTCGTCTCGAACCTGATCACTCGCACCGTCCGGCGTTCTGCGGGGCGGAGAGGAAGCGATGGATGAGCGCGATCGCCATCGCCCCTTCCCCCACTGCCGATGCGACGCGCTTGATCGAGCCGTGCCGGACGTCGCCGGCGACGAAGACACCCGGTTCGCTCGACTCGAGGAACATGGGATCTCGCTCGAGCGGCCACCAGCGGCCGCGCCGACCGTCCTCGAGGAGGTCGGGCCCTGTCATCAGGAAGCCGCGCTCGTCTCGCCGCAACCATCCCTCCACGCCGGCGGTCAGCGGCTGGCCGCCGATCAGGATGAAGAGGGCATCCGCGGGAAGCTCGCGTTCCTCCTCGCGCCCGCCGTCGACGACCAGCACCGTCTCGAGCCGGTCGGCTCCCCGGGCGGCGATCACCCGGGATCGCGTCCGCACCTCGATTCGACCGTGGGCCTCGATGCGCTCGACGAGGTACCGCGACATGGCCTTGGCTAGCGAGTCGCCGCGGACGACCATCGTCACCCGGCGCGCGAATTCGGCCAGGTGGAGGGCGGCCTGGCCCGCCGAATTCGCGCCGCCCACGACGACAACCTCGCCGTCGCGGTAAAGCGGCGCCTCGCTCGGCGACGATCCGTAGAAGACGCCTGCCCCGATCAGCCGCTCCACCCCCCGGCCTCGAGCCGGCGATAGTGGACGCCTGTGGCAACGACGGCCGTGCGAGTGCGGAAGGCGGCCCCGTTCCTGAGCTCGACCCCCGCGACGGCGCCGTGGAGCGGTTGCTTGTCCGAGCGAAGGTCCGGCCGATCGGGGCGGAACCTCCCGCTCTCCGTCGTCACGTGGTGGAGCTCCGCACCGACGAGGATCTCCGCGCCCAGCCGCACCGCCTGCTTGTAGGTGCTCTCGGCGAGCTCCGCCCCGCTGATCCCCTGCGGGAAGCCCGGATAGTTCTCGATTCGCGAGCTCGTCCCCGCCTGACCTCCCGGCGCGAGCGCCTCGAGGACGACGACGCGAAGGCCCTCCGAAGCCGCATAGAGCGCAGCCGTCAGCCCCGCCGGCCCCGCCCCGAGCACGAGCACGTCGTACTCGTCATGGCGGGGACGGGTAGGAAGACCAGCGCGCTCGCTCAGCTCGCTACGCCAGCGGGAGGTCTCCACGTACGCCTGCTGCTCCTCGGCGCTCGGGGGCTCGCCGCCGGAGTGGAAGCGCTGGAAGAAGCGCACCGGTACGTACCGCGCCGGCGGCTCGAGCAGCGAGCCGTCCTCGAAGAGCGCACACGGCAGTCGGAGGTCGTCCAGATCCCGGTCGCGCAGCAGCAGCCGGACGAGCGGATCGCGCTCGACGTCGACCCAGTGGAACGGAACCCCATTCCTCTGCAGGAACTCGCGCGTATCCGCTGCGCCAGGGGTCGTGACCGTCGCGATCAAGTACTGAACGCCCATCGGACAACAAGGTAGAACCGCTGAGCCCGACTTGCTCGCGGCGCAATCGCCCGCAGAGGCAGAAGCGGGACGGCCGCTGGAGCACCCCGCAGGCATTCCAGTCGGCATCGGACGCTTCAACTCGGTCGCGCAGCCGGAGCTTTTGGAGGACGTGGCGGACCTGCGTCTTCACCGTCGCAGCGGAGACGTCGAGCCGGTCGGCGATCTCGGCGTTCGAGAGGCCCCGCGCCGAAGGAGGCGGAGCACCTCGAGCTCCCGCTCGCTCAGGTCGGCGAACGGCTCGAGGCAACGGCGGCCGGCCGGTGGCCAGCCACGTCGTGCCGAACAGCCAGCGGTAGGCGGGCCACTCGAAGTCGCAACGCTGCGGGTTAACCGAAGCCCTCTTCCGTGAAGCGCACGATGCGGCATCGCGCCGGCGCTGCGAGCCTCGCCCTGGAAAGGAGGTGAGTCCATGAGCACGTACGCGTATCGCCGCAGGATCCGCCTCGCCGACCGTGCTCCCACTGCCGCCTCGATCCACCTGGCCTGGCTGGGAGCTGGTGTAGTGCTCGGGTTCCTCGTGCCCTACGTCCTCGCAGATCAGCTTGAGCTCCCGAAGGACGTCTACTACGGCCTCTACAGCGCCTTCGCGATTGGGCTGTTCGTGGCCTGGGCGGTCAGTACGGGGCAACCGCTCGCCGGGATGATCAGGGGCAGGTGGCGGCTTGCGGTCGCTCTCGGCGTCGCTTTCGCGGGAGTCACGGCACTCATCGTTATCGCCGACGATGCGGGGCCGCGTCCGGACGGCTTCGAGCTCGTCGGAGCCATCGTCTGGCGCGGGCTCGTCTACGGCTTCGCCGACGGGGTCCTGCTCTCCGCGTTCCCGATCCTGGTCGTCTTCGCCGCGTTCGCCTCGACGCGACTCCGCGAACGGCTGCTCGGGAAGGTGGCGATCGGGCTGGCGGCGCTCGCCGCCTCAGTGACGATGACGGCCGCCTATCACCTGGGCTACAGCGACTTCCGCTCCGAGAAAGTGCAGAAGCCGATCACGGGCGATCTGGTCTGGAGCGTTCCAACCCTCGTCACGCTGAACCCGCTTGGGGCACCCATCGCCCACGCCGGCATGCACGTAACGGCGGTGCTGCACAACTACGAGACCGATCTCTTCCTGCCCCCGCACGACTAACACCCCGAAGGAGGTGACCAACATGGTCACGGCTGAGGAATACAAGCTGGCAGAGCGCGAAATGACGCTCCGGGACTGGAGCCGCGGGTGGAAGATCCATGCCGCCATTTACGGCGTCGTCATCACCGGGCTCACCGTCGCCAACGTCCTCATCAACACCTTCACGGACGCCTGGTTCTACTGGTTCCCCTTCCCGCTCGTCGGCTGGGGAATCGGACTCGCATTCCACTACCTACACGGCGTGCGCTGGGCCGAGCGCGAGATCCAGACCCGACAGGCCAAGATCGAACGGCGCGCCGAGCAGACACGGATGGCGGCGTAGCGTGACGGCGCCGAGCGGCCCGCAGCTGGGAGTCGATCTCTACTGGCTCCCGCTCGGGGCCGGTGGCCACTCCGTTCGCCTGAACGGGCGCATCTTCGAAGCGGTTGCGGCGCGCCTCGAGCGTCGCGACCGCTGTGACCCGTACCACTCGGCACTGGAGGTCCGGGTGCCGGAAGGACGAAGTGTGATCGAGCAGGCACCGGCCGGACTCGGACAAGGTGAGCGTGGCGTCGTCGCCGAGGGTGCGGTCGGAACCCGCGCCGCGGGCAGGTTTCGGCTCTTCCGCTACGAGGTTCGATGCTGGCGCGACGGCATCATCCCGGACGTCGCCGAGGCGGTCGAGAGCCCGCAGCACCTCAGCGACGATGCCGCCTGCGCGAGGCGGCTGCTCGATCTCGTCCCGCACGTGCCAACGCCAGTCTGGGGTCGTGACGAGCTACGGGCAGGTGAGATGTGGAACTCGAACTCCATCATCTCGTGGCTGCTCGCACGCAGCGGCCTCGGTGCCGAGGCGATCCAGCTTCCGCGCGGCGGACGAGCCCCGGGCTGGCGAGCCGGCATCGTCGTCGCGCGCCGCCGGCCGGCACAGGCGTCTCCTCCTCAACCGAGCGAGGCGATTCATCCTGCGCACATCCCACCGGAGGTCGCCGGAAGCTTCCGCTAGCGCCCGACGATCCCCACAAGACCAGCGGCGGAACCCCTGCTCTCGCGGGGGTCCCGTCTTGCCGTACCAGACGCCAGAACCGGTGCGGCAGACGGCACAAGCTCCTACGCGTCAGGCCGTGTCGCGAATCCTCTCGAGGCCGTCGAGGATCACGTCGAGCCCGAACGCGAACTCGTTCGCGAAGTCGTAGCCGGGCTTCGTGACGTGCTCGGTGATCGTCTCGGCGAGGTGCGGATACTCGTCGGCGGGGAACTGACGGAGGATGCTCTCCGCCGCCTCTGCAAGCTCCCCGGGGGTCTCGAACGGCAAGGTCAGCTCCTGCAGCGCGAATCCGGAGACGTAGCTGTCGAGGAGAGAGAACGCGTGGATGGCCAGCTCGATCGAGAATCCCCCTTCCCGGAACGTCCGGATCACCGAGTCGTGGTGTCGTAGGTTCGCGGGCCCGGGGCTGGTCCGCGTCTCCATCAGGGTGATCGCCCAGCGGTGGCGCGAGAGGGCTTCGTGGGCCGAGGTTGCCACCTGGCGCATCGCTGTCTTCCAGTCGGCTTCGCCCGACGGCAGCTCGATCTCGCTGTAGACCAGGTCGACCATCCCGTCGAGGAGCTTCTCTTTGTTGGCGACGTAGTAGTAGAGCGACATCGCCTCGACCCCGAGCTCCTCCCCGAGCGCGCGCATGGTGAGCGACTCGATGCCCCGCTCGTCGGCAATGGCAACGGCTGTGTCGAAGACCCGCTCTCTGCTCAGCGGGGCTCGGGGCTCAACGCTCGGGTCGCGCTCCTTCACGGTCGCTCCTCCTTCCCTTGACAAGCTTACGATGTAAGACTATCTTACGTTGTAAGGCATCTTACATCATAAGGTAGCACCTACGGAGGAGGAGGCCATGAGCACATCTTCGACCCTCGCGATCGAGGCGTCCGGACTCGAGAAGTCGTTTGGGACCAGTCGCGCGGTCTGCGGCGTCGATCTCGCGGTGCGGCAAGGTTCGGTCTACGGGATCTTGGGGCCGAACGGCGCAGGGAAGACGACGACGATCAAGATCCTCGCCACGCTCGTCCGTCCCGATGCCGGGGAGGCCCGGGTGCTCGGTCACGACGTCGTGCGCGAGGCCGATGCCGTGCGCGGCGCGATCAGCCTCACGGGGCAGCTCGCCTCGGTGGACGAGGACCTGAGCGGGGAGGAGAACCTGATCCTGCTCGGTCGTCTGCTGGGCTTCTCGCACAAGCGGGCGAAGGCGCGGGCGGCGGAGCTGCTCGAGGCCTTCGGCCTCGTCGAGGCGGCCGACCGCCTGGTGAAGGGCTACTCAGGCGGGATGCGGCGCCGGCTCGACATCGCCGCGAGCATCATCGTCACCCCGGAACTCCTCTTCCTGGACGAGCCGACCACGGGACTCGACCCCCGCTCCCGCAACCAGGTCTGGGACATCGTGCGCGCGCTCGCCGCTGGCGGGACGACGATTCTGCTCTCCACGCAGTACCTGGACGAGGCAGACCAGCTTGCCGATCGGATCGCCGTCATCGACCGCGGACGCGTCATTGCCGAGGGCACCCCGAGTCAGCTGAAAGCCTCGGTCGGCTCGGGCGCGCTCCACGTCCGCCTCCTCGACGCCGACCGACGAGCCGACGCGGCGGGCATCCTCTCGCGAGCGCTTGCGGCCGAGGTCCACCCGGAGCCGGACGCGGCAGCGCTGTCGGCGCCGAGCGCCGACGCCGACCGGGCGGCCGAGGCCGTCGGCGAACTGTCGCAGTCGGGCATCGGGATCGCGACCTTCTCGCTCGGCCAGCCGACCCTCGACGAGGTCTTCCTCGCGCTCACCGGTCATGCCGCCGAGCGGAACGGAACGACCGACGAAGAAACCACGCAGACCGAAAGGAGGGCGGCATGAACACCGCCACCCCACACGTCCCGGCCCACCCGGCCGCAGACCACGCGATCCGAAAGGCGCTCGCCACCGGAGCTCCGCCCGCTCGCGCGGGCGCGCCGTCCACGGTGCTCGCCTTCGGCTGGCGGGGGATGCTGAAGATCAAGCACGTGCCCGAGCAGCTGATCGACGTCACGCTGACGCCCGTGCTGCTCGTCTTCCTCTTCACCTACATGTTCGGCGGTGCGATCGCCGGCTCGACCGGCGATTACCTGCAGTTCCTCCTGCCCGGCATGCTCGTCATGTCGGTTCTGTTCAGCACCGTCTACTCGGGCGTCGCACTCAACACCGACGTCACGAACGGCGTCGTCGATCGCTTCCGCTCGCTGCCCATCCCGCGCTCCTCGCCGCTCGTCGGCGCGGTCCTCGGGGACAGCGTGCGCTACCTCGTCGGGGCGAGCGTCATCGTCGGCCTCGGGTTGGCGCTCGGCTACCGGCCCGAGGCCGGACTTCCGGGGGTTCTCGCGGCGGTCGCGCTCGTGGTCGCCTTCGCCTTCGGCCTCTCCTGGCTGTTCGCCGCGGTCGGGCTGCTGATGCGGACGCCGCGCGCCGTCTCGGCCGCCGGGAACATGGCGCTCTTTCCACTCGTGTTTCTCAGCAACGTGTTCGTCGCACCGGAGACGCTGCCGGGCTGGCTTGAGGCGTTCGTCGACGTCAGCCCGATCTCACATCTCACTGCGTCGACACGCGCACTGATGGATGGGACGTTCCCAGGCCTCGAGCTGGGCGTGTCACTCGGCACCGCCGCCCTGCTGACCGCCGTCTTCGCGCCCCTGACCACCTACCTCTACGGCCGCAAGTAGAGAGAACGCGCATGCAGGCAGAGAGAGCGGACTCGATCTACACCAACCCGCGACGATCAAAGAGAGCACGATGACAGCCATCGTTCTAGAGAAGCAACGAGACTTGGGGTCCCAGGTACATGAGACCCGGGCACCTCGTATCGCGGCCCACGGAGGTTCGATGAAGGCAATCGTCCAGGAAAGCTACGGGCAGCCGGAGCGAGTGCTCCGGCCGAAAGAGATAGGCCGACCGCCGGTCGGCGACGACGACGTCCTCATTCGGGTGCGGGCGACCAGCGTGAACACGCCGGACTGGATCACGGTGACCGGAGTCCCATACATCCTCCGGCTGCGATCCGGGCTGCGGCGGCCGCGGACGCCGGTGCGGGGAACCGACGTCGCCGGGGTCGTGGAGGCCGTAGGCAAGAACGTCACCGACCTCCAGCCCGGGGACGAGGTGTTCGGGTCCTCGTGGGCCGGCGCCCTCGCCACCCCGGGCACGTTCGCCGAGCTCACAGTCATTCCGGCCTCCCAGCTCATCAAGAAGCCCGCCGGGCTCGGCTTCGAGGAGGCAGCAGCCTCTGTCATGTCGGGCCTCACGGCGCTGCACGCCATCCGCGATGTGGGCAAGGTCGGATCACAGACCCGGGTTCTGATCACCGGCGCCTCCGGAGGCGTCGGGACCTTCGCCGTGCAGATCGCAAAGGCGCTCGGTGCAGAAGTCACCGGCGTGTCCAGCACCAGGAACCTCGAGCTCCTCCGGTCCCTCGGCGCGGATCAGGTCATCGACTACACGAAGGAGGACTTCACCCGGAGCGAGCGACGCTACGATGTCATCCTCGACAACGTGATGAACCACCCGCCCGCGAAGACGGCGCGGGTGCTCACGCCCACCGGCACGTTCATTCCGAACAGCGTGGGGAACACGGGAGGGCTGTTCGCCGGCCTGCCGAGGATGGCGCGCGCAGCCCTGATGGGACGCGGCAAGACCAACGTGCAGTTCGTCACCCTCGTCGTGAACCGTGCGAACCTCGATGCCCTCGCCGCGCTCCTCGAGTCCGGCGACATCAACGTGTTCATCGACAAGGTCTACCCCCTCAGCGAGGCCGCGACCGCGGTCGCCCACATGCTCGGACACCATGCCAGGGGCAAGGTCGCCATCGCCGTGTAGCGGCGACGCGTGTTCCGAAGCGCGGCGGCAGCTCGGAGTGCGTCCGGCCGCCGCCGGGCTGAGCGAGATTGACTCGCTGTGAGCTGGTCGTTCGCGGACACGGCACCCCGCGTCATCCTCGTGGCGCTCCCTCGTAACGACGCGCGCGCGCGATAGTAGGTCTCGATCGCCTGCATCAGCGTCAGGAAGCGCTGCTCAAGGTAGGCATGGGGGGTTGTAGTAGGGCGGAGTCGAAGAAGGCGATCAAACGCCGCTCGTATTCGGCCGGCCGGGCGTCGATGCCGCCCGTGTGCTTGGAGCCGGGCACCTTCCAGATCGCCTTGGGCTCGCCGGCGGCCGCGAAGTACTTCGGCTGCCGCACGTCCTCCTGGCCGCTGCCGGGAACCGCGTAGACGAGGAAGACCGGCCGCGGGGCGATCTCGCCGATCCGGTCGACGATCGGCGGCGGCGGGCCATGGTTCTGGAAGACGGTCAACGCCGCCGTCATCACGGCCATCCCCGGCGCGTAGAGCAGTCGTTCCGCGGCGGAGAGCCCGTCGCCGTCCAGCTCCCCGGCAGGGACGCCGGCGCCCTCGGAGACGACCGCGCGGATGCCCTCGGTCTGGGCCGCGGCCTCGATGAGGATCTCGCCGCCGATCGAGAAGCCGATCGCGCCGATCAGCTCGTCGTCGACATCGGCGCGAGACTGCAGGTACTCGACGCCCGCATGCAGGTCGCGGTCGCCCGCCCAGCGGACGACGTCGCCCTCGCTCGATCCTTGCCCGCGCGGCTCGAGCAGCAGCACGCCGTATCCGTGTCGCGCGATCATGAGCGCTTCGTCGACGCGGGTCGCGCCCGGGTAGACGATCACGGCAGCTCGGTTCGTCGACGGCACGTAGGTCGCGGCAAGCTCGAGCGAGTCCTCGGTCGTGACCGTGACGCGCTCGGCCGGGACGCCCAGCTCGGGATTCGTCTTCGTCTGTCCGAGATGCGTGTACACATACGCGAATCCGACGGGGACGAGGACGAGCAAGAGCGTCACGAGCGCGATCGGGACGGCGGCGACGGCCAACAGGAAGCGCCGGAGAACCGTGCGGCGCCGGGTCGGGCCTGATCGGCGATGCCGCCAGAGGATCACCGGCCCGGCTGCCAGGAGAACGACCCCGGCGACGATGGCGAGCACGCCCGTGTAGTCGTCGCCGGCGCCGACGCCCTTCGCGATGTTGTAGACGCCGGGCACTCCGACTATCACCGCCAGCGCGCCCAGCGTCATCGACGTGTACGCCCGCGCACCCGCTCGCAGGCGGGGGTAGAGGTACGCGACGGCGGCGAGGATCGCGACCGGGACGAGGCCGCTTGCGAGGTGGTCGCCGGCCGACGTCCCGGGCTCGGGCTGGAGGTAGTTGTCGTCGATGACGTGGAGCGCGACGAGGCTCAGAGCGAGGCGGACGAGCGCGGTCTCGCTGCGCAGGAGGGTCACGATGCGAGCCGCTAACCTCGGGGCGTCGGGTTGAGCGACGGTGTCCATGTAGATGCCTTCGAACGAGTTGCGGGGCTTCAGCGCCGCCCTCCGCTGGCGGACGGCGCTGAAGACGAGTTTGCGCTAGCTGGTGGGTCCGAGCCCCGGCGGCGCCATCACGGGTTC
>Ga0299907_10000570_pt1 | contig 18476 bp, 13 predicted proteins | sample RVTome_16_FD_198680 | JGI IMG/M metagenome (GOLD analysis project Ga0299907, IMG submission 198680) | Soil microbial communities from uranium-contaminated site in the Upper Colorado River Basin, Wyoming, United States - RVT152D67 (version 2) ...
GCGCATCACGACCGGCTCGCCGGCGGTGGAGGCGACGTCCACACGCTGTCAGGCCGTGCTGGAGGCGTTCCGAGGTCGGGCCGACGCCGCCCGCAAGATGCTGCGCAATGCGCGACGCACATTGGAAGAGCTGGGTCTTCGCCATGAGCTGTTGGAGACAGACCTTTTCGCCGGGATTGTGGAGCTCGTTGCAGGCGACGCGCCGGCGGCCGAGCCGCATCTGCGTTCGGCACACGACGGGTTCCGCTTCGTTGGAGTGGACGTATCGGCCGCGCAGTCTGCCGCCCTCCTCGCTCGTGCCCATCTGCAGCTCGGTGAGATCGAGGAGGCGGAATCCTTCGCCGAGGAGAGCGAACGCCTGGCCGGACAGGACCTCAAGGCGTCGATCTCCTGGAGGGCGGTGATGGCCGAGGTCCTCGCGCGCCGAGGCGCGTTCGAGGAGGCACGTCGCCTTGCCGAATCGGCCGTCGAGATCGCATCGCGCACGGACGCGCTGATCGACCACGGCGACGCGTGCCGTGCGCTGTCGGTTGTGTGCGCCGCCGCGGGGGACCGCGACGGCGCCCGATCGGTCATGGACCGCGCCTTTGCGCTCTACGAGCGCAAAGGCGCCACCGCCCTCCTTGAGGCCGGCGAGCCGTACGCCGCCGTCGAGGAGCCAGGTCGCGACTCTGACCGTGCGGACTCGGGGCTCGCCGAGAACGAATGCCTCAGGGTGCTGAGGGAGTTCTTGCACACCTTCGAAGTGCGGGATTGGGGGCGGCTCACCGCGCTCCACCGTGAGGACTTCTCTATGTACGACCGTCGTCCCGGGCTCAGCTCGACTTATAGCGGTCGTGACGCCCAAGTGGAGTCGCTGAAAGCAACAGCAGAAATCGGCACGACTGAAGCAAGTTTGGTACCCCTCGCGACCAGGGGAAATCGTCTATCTCTCGTCTCCTCCGTTTGGCGCGGCCCGACTGCGACGGCGTTCGGCGCGGAATTCCTCGCCGTCTCGGAGATCGATGAGGACGGACGCATCTTTGAGATCGTCGTGTTCAGGGTGGAGGATTTCGACGCGGCGCTCGCCGAGCTCGACGAGCGCTTCATCGCGGGCGAGGGTGCCGCCCACGCCGAGATCGTCGGGGTGTGGAGTCGATACGTGCAGGCCTACAACGGCCGGGACTGGGCCGCCTTCCGTGCGCTGCTCTCCGACGACGTAGTGGTGGTCGACGAGCGGCCCGCATCGCTTGGGAGGATTGAAGGCGTCGAGACTTACCTAGTCGCGATGGCGGAGCTGATCGACCTCATTCCCGGCCGACGCGGTTACGTCTCGAACCTTCCCATGCTCGGACCAGATGGTGGCGTTGTGACGTTCGAGCTGTCCGGTGCGACCGCGGACGGCGCCGTGACGACCGAAACCATGCACAATGTCGGGTTCCTTAGGGACGGCCGCCTTTCGCAGACGCACCACTTCCCGCCCGAGCAGCTGGGCGCGGCGATTGCGCGGTTCCGGGAGGTCGGCGAAACCAGCGCTACTCCCGCCTCACGTCTGGAGAACGCCTGCACTCAAGTGCTTTCGCGGGTCAGTGAGGCATTCGCAACTCGTGACTGGGAACGATGCGCCGAAGCCTTCGCGGAGGACGTTGTTCACGAAGACCGGCGATCCGTGATCAGCGACCCCTCGGTTGGTCGCGCTGAGGTCGCGTCGATGATCAAGAGCGCTGCCGACATCGGGACGGTAAGCATCGGCTGGGAGCCGATCGCGACGCGGGGACAACGGCTCGCGCTTTTCCGGGTGGTCATGCGAGGGAGAGATGTCGGCACGGTCGCATTCGGTATGGAGCTCCTCCAGCTCGTGGAGCTCGACGAACGAGGTTTGGTGCGCTGGTCGGTCAGCTTGGACGAGGACTCAGTCGACGCCGCCTTCGCGGAGCTCGACGAGCGATACATCGCAGGAGAAGGCGCTCCTCACGCCGATGTCCTGGGTGTCGCAGGTCGCTTGAGGAGCGCTCTTAACGATCGGGACTACGACGACTTGCGTCTCGTCTTCTCCGGTGACCTCGTCGTACACGACCATCGACCTGCATCGCTGGGCGTTATGCACGGTGCGGACGAGTGGATCGAGAGTGCGATTGCGCTGAACGAGCTGGCTTCGATCCGAACGGCCACCATTGCCTGCCATTCCATCGAGCACGATCGGATCCTTTTTGAGGGGCTCAACCGAGGCGTGTCGAACGACGGCGCCGACTTCGAGTCGGCCTTTCAGGTCCTGCTTCAGATACGCGACGCTCGGATAGCTCGCTTCGAGGTGTTCCCGCTGGACCAGCTCGATGCGGCCCTCACTCGCTTCGATGAGCTCGGCGGTACCGGTCATTCGCAGCCGTCGAACGCGTCGGTCGAGGCGGTTGATCGAGAGCTCCGCCTGTCCGTGTCGCGCAACTGGAATGCGTTGTCCGCGGTTCTGGCCGAGACGGTGACCATGCGAGACAGACGCCAGGGCTTTAGATTCGAATATGTCGGCCGCGAGGTGGTCGTTGAAGCTGCGCGAGCCTTGGACTCAATCGGTGCGATCACCCAACAACGCGACGTCGTCGCCATACGTGGTACTCGGCTGGCCTTGATGCGGCTTCTTCTCGGACCGCGTGATCGCCCGGGGTTTGAATCCGAGGTGTACGTCCTCAACGAGATCGATGAAGCGGGTCGCTCGAAGGAGCGAATGATCTTCGATCCAGCAGATCTCGACTCTGCCTTAGAAGAGCTCGACGAGCGGTACCGGGAACTCGGACGCGATGACACCGGTCTGCATGATGCTTACGAGAACGCCGCCTCCCGCGCGGGCGAGCGCGCTATGGGCCACATCGTGGCCGCGGATTGGGGCGCGTTCAATGCGGTGCATTCGCCGACCGTTCGTCTCGAGGATCGACGCTCTGGTTTGCGGTGGGAGGGGACCGGGCGGCAAGCGTTGCTCGATCGCGCCAGCGAACACTCCTCAGCGTACGGACACGTCATCACGAGCGGACTGACGACGCGGGGCGACCGGCTCGCCCTCGGCCGGCAGATGCTCACGTCGCGCGGCTCGGAGGCCTGGGAGTCGGAACGCCTCGTCCTCTACGAGATCGACGACCACGAGCTGCTCACCTTCATTGCGTTCTTCGACCCCACCGACCTCGATGCCGCCTTTTCGGAGCTGGACGAGCGATATGCGCAGGGCGAGGGGCGGCCCTTCGCCGACATGGTCCGTGGGGGAGCCGAGATCGCATCCGCGCTCAACGCTCGTGACTGGGTCACGTTCGCGTCCTTCCTCTGGCCGGACGTGGTCCTGATAGATCACCGTCAGGCCTCGATGGGTGAGATCCACGGCCGGGACGAGCTCGTCCGCGCGATCAGGGAGCTGGCCGAGATCGTTCCGGACGTCCGGCATACCGCTACGAGGGTGCATGCCATCGGTACGAACACATCGGTCGTCGAATGGCTCGTACAAGGTACGAATGTGGAAGGCGGCGCCGTCGAGATCTCGTATCTCCAAGTAGGACTGGCCCGCGATGGACGGGGCGTTCGGATCGAACGCTACGCCGTCGAACAGATCGACGCCGCGCTCGAGCGCTTCGAGGAGCTTGCTCTGGAGCACGGAATGCAGGCCGCGCTTGAGAGTGAAGCGACCCAACTGGTCGAGCGAACGCTCGAGGCGCGTCTGCGCCGAGACTGGGACGAGTTCGTCGGCCTCCTCGCGCCGGATTGCCGTGTCGAAGATCGTCGAGCGGGCCTACGCGCAGAATTCGTCGGGCGCGATGCGATGCTCGAGCAGGTCCAGGCCACGGGATCCGTCGGTATGGACGCCATCGAGTTCACATGTTTGGCGACCCGCGGAGAACGCTTGGAGCTCGACCGGCGAACTTACGGGAGTAGTGACCGCGGTACTGACTTCGCCGTCGAAACGTTGACGGTTTGTGAGATCGACGAAGCAGGCCGTTTCTTCCGAGGCGTCGTGTTCGATCGGGAAGACCTCGACGCAGCGTTCGCCGAGCTCGACGAGCGGTTCCTCGCATATCCCCAAGTGCCGGAGGCCACACGTCTAGGACTGGAGCTACTTGGTGCATACAACGGGCGAGATTGGGAACAGTTTCAAGCTTTGCTAACCGAGGACTTCGTCCTCGTCGATCACCGGCCGGTTGGGCGCGGGACCGTACACGGCGGAGAAGACTACATGGCGCTCACCAAGGGTCTGATCGAGCTCGTGCCGGACGTCCGCATGAGATTGCTCGGCGTTCATCATGAGCAGGGCCGACTCATGCTCGCGACGACGCAGTCCCACGGAACGGACGAGCACGGGAACTCAGTCGAGTACGACAACGTCAACATTTTGCGGGGCTCGGGGCGTCGCATATCGCGACTGGAATTTTTCTTGCCCGAACAGTTCCGGGGCGCCTCAGTCCGGTTCGATGAGCTGCGCGCGCAAGAATCTGAGTGAGCTAGACCACGCGGACCCGTTCGCTCGCTCGCCTCCAAACGGCGTCCGCCGTCAGTACGACGTCCGCCTCGAGAACTTCACCCGTCGCAATCACGAACGCGTCGGCCAGGCTAAGGCGTGTGTGTTCGGCTCGGATCCGCGCCGCGCGCCGCGCGATGGGAAGGGTCACCGGCTCAACCCGATCGACACCTTCGTCGATGAAGCTGTCAAGCGTATCGGCTACACGCCTCCCCGCTCTGTACGCGCCAACCATGAGCTCGGCGCAGACCGTCGTCGGTAGCACCCACTCGCTATCGACGATGTCGGATGCTTGGAGCGCTGTGCGGGACCTTTCGTGCAGCTCATCGGTGGCATCGAGGAATGCGATCAGGACGCTCGTGTCGAGCACGGTTAGCGCCATTCGTCCCGAATCCTGCGCAGGTATCCCTTCGGGAACGCACCTGATACCGCGCCCGCGTACCGGTCGATCCGAGCGCGAACGCTGACGAGTCTGATCTCACCGGGCCCGGCCGCCTCGACACGCAAGGGGTCGCCCGATCGGACGCCCGCTTGCTCCAGGACGGCCACAGGGATGGTCGCTTGGTTCTTGGAAGACAGCCGTGTGATGCCCTTGCGGCGCTTCTTTACTTTCTCCTTCATGAGTAAAGGATACACTCCTTCGAATCTGACGGGTCGTCAGATATCGTCCACACTGGGATTCCGCACATGAGAGGCATCCTCGCCGCCGCCGGTTACGTGCCCTATCGGCGCTTGCAGCGCTCGGACATCCGCGAGGTCATGGGCTCCGGGGGTGGCAAGGGAACCCGGTCGGTCGCGTCCTTCGACGAGGACACCACGACCATGGCCGTCGAGGCGTGCCGCCTGCTCGGCACGGACCTGAGTCCGGACTCGCTGTGGTTCTCGACGGCCGAGCCTGCCTATCTGGACAAGACCAACGCCAACGCCATCCACACTGCGCTCCGCCTCGACGACGACGTCGCGGCGATGGACGTCGGGGGCGCGATCCGGTCCGGCGTCGGCGCCCTGCGCGCGGCCCTCGAAGGCAACGGGACGATCCTGGTCGTCTCCTCGGATATGCGCACCGGTCTCCCGACGAGCGCGGACGAAGCGCAAGGTGGTGACGGAGCCGCCGCGACTCTCGTCGGCGACGGCGACGTGATCGCCTCCTACCTCGGCGGCGCGTCGGCCACGCGCGAGTTCCTCGAGCGCTGGCGCACACCAGGAAGCAACCGGTCACGAACATGGGAAGACCGCTTTGGCGAATCGATGTACTCGCCGCTCGCCGAACAAGCCTGGACGGCCGCACTCAAGACCGCCGACGTGACCGAAGTCGACGTTCTGTGTGTAGCCGGGATGCACACGCGTTCGGTCGGCCGAGTGTCGAAACGACTCGGCGCCCCGCGAACGATCGACTTGTCTTCCACCGTGGGAGACACGGGGACGGCCCAAGCGATGCTGCTACTCGTAAATGCGTTGGAGACTGCCAACTCGGGTCAGGTCGTCGCGCTCGTGTCACTCGCAGACGGCGCCGACGTTCTCGTTTTCCGAGCCGTCAGAGCTGGGATCCCGAAGCGCACGGTCGACCAACAGATCGCCACCGCGACCGACGTGCCCTACACCCGGTTCCTGTCCTGGCGCGGCATGCTTACACCCGAGCCCCCGAACCGTCCCGAGCCCGCGCGCGTGTCCGCGCCCGCTGCCGAGCGGGGCTCCGACTGGAAGTTCGGGTTCGTGGGCGACGACCGTCCGCTCGCCGACACGCAAGGGACGATCGTTACGTTCACCGTCGATCGTCTCGCGTACTCCCCGTCGCCGCCGATCGTGTTCGCGATCGTGGACTTCGATGGCGGCGGCCGCTTTCCGCTCGAGCTCACCGACGTCGACGCCGACTTGGTTAAGGTCGGCGACCGCGTCGAGATGACGTTCCGCAAGCTGAGCACCGCCGACGGCATCCACAACTACTTCTGGAAAGCCAGGCCCGTCAGATGAGCATCAAGGACAAGGTCGCGATCGTGGCTTCCAGCTGCACGCCCTTCGGCGAGCACTGGGACCGCGGCACCGACGACCTCCTCGTCCAGGCTGCGAGCGAAGCCTTCGAGCAGATCACCGCCAAGCCCGATGCCTACTGGCTGGGCACGGCGCAATCGGGCATGAGCGGTATCACCCTTGCGCGCCCGCTTGGCCTGGACGACAAGCCGATCACGCGCGTCGAGAACTACTGCGCGTCCGGGTCCGAAGCCCTGCGCAACGCAGCCTTCGCCGTCGCCTCCGGCGCCCACGACGTAGCCATGGCCATCGGCGTGGAGAAGGTGAAGGACTCGGGCTATCAGGGACTGAACGCCTTCCCGATCCCCGGTGACGGCACCGGGCGCACGCTGACCGCGGCTGCCATGTTCTCGCTCGTCATCCCGGCCTACGCGAACAAGTACGGCGTGTCCGAGGAGGAGATGCGCGACGCTCTGGCGCACGTCGCCAGCCGCAACCATGCCAACGGCGCCAAGAACCCGCGGGCTCAGTTCAGACGGGAGATGAGCAAGGAGAGCGTCATCGCCTCGCCCAAGGTCGCCGGAAGTCTCGGTGTGCTCGACTGCGCGGGTGTGGCCGACGGGGCGGCGGCGGCGATCGTCGTCCGGGCCGAGGACGCGACGAAGTTCACCGACAAGCCGCTGTACATCAAGGCGTTATCGTTCGTGGCCGGATCGGGCTCCGGACTGACCGATCCGTCCTACGACTACACGCATTTCCCGGAAGTCGAGACCTCGGCCGCCGACGCCTACCGCCAGGCGGGCATCACCGACCCACGCAACGCCTTCGCCATGGCCGAGGTGCACGACTGTTTCACCCCGACCGAGCTCGTCCTCATGGAGGATCTGGGCTTCAGCGAACGCGGCACAGCCTGGAAGGAGATCCTCGCCGGCGCGTTCGACCTGACCGGCGACCTGCCCGTCAATCCGGACGGTGGTCTGAAGAGCTTCGGGCATCCCGTCGGAGCGACGGGTCTGCGGATGGTGTTCGAGTGCTGGCTCCAGCTCCGCGGCGAAGCCCCGCCCGAACGTCAGATCTCGAACGAGCGCGGCCTGGCTTTGACACAGAATCTCGGCGGATACCCGGGAGAGATGGTGTCGTTCGTCTCGATCGTCGGTACCGATCCAGGTTGATCCCCGGCGTCGTCAGAGAGGCCGCCAAGCGGTTCCGCGACCAGGTCGCGTTCGTCTCTCCGGACGGCTACGACGTCACGTACCTCGATCTCTACCGCGCGACGGAGTCGGTCGCAGCCGGTCTCGTGCGCCGAGGTGTACGAGCCGGCGACGTCGTGTCGCTCGTCCTGCGTTCGTCGCCGGACTACGCGGTGGCCTACCTCGCCGCCGCCCGCATCGGCGCCATCACGGCCGGCGTGAACCCGCGCCTCGGCCCCCAGGAGCGCGCGCGCATCCTCGATCGCGCGCAGCCGCGTTTCGTGATCGCGACCGAGGACCTCGCCGAAGGCATCCCGGACGACACCGACACCGAGATCGTCGAGCTCGCCGAGAACGCCGAGGGGATCCTCACCACGCTCCGCGCCGACATACAGGCACCCAGACTCCGGGCCGCGGCCGGGCGTCCCGTCGCGATCGTCTTCACGTCGGGGACCACGGGGGAGCCCAAGGGAGCCGTCTTCCGCAACCGACAGCTGGCCGCCATCACGATGTTCGACACCGGCGGCAACTGGGGCGGCGGGGGACCGATGTTGATATCGACAGAGCTCGGTCACGTCGGCTTCATGACCAAGCTCCCGTGGTACCTGCGCACCGGCGCGCGCATGCACATGCTCCGGCGCTGGCGGGCGGCCGAGGCCCTCAAGCTCATCGCGGACAACCACATGCCGACGGTCGGTGGCATCGGCGCGCAGATCGCACTGATGCTGCGGCTGCCCGACTTCGACGGCTACGACCTGGCCGCCGTGAAAGCGGTGATCGTCGGTGGCGCGCGCTCCTCACCCGCACTCATCGAGGAAGCGCGCCGTCGTTTCCAAGCCGCGTACTCGGTGCGCTACTCCTCCACGGAATCCGGAGGTGTGGGCACGCTCACCGCCTACGACGCTCCGGACGAGGAGGCCCTCTACACGGTGGGACGCCCGCGCGAGGGTATCGATCTCGTCGTCCGCGACGCCGACGGGAATCCGCTGTCCGAGGGTGAGGTCGGTGAGGTGACCCTGCGATCGCCCGCGATGATTTCGGAGTACTGGAACGATCCGGAGACGACGGCGACCGCTCTGCGCGACGGCTGGCTGTACACCCAGGACCTCGGGTTCATCGATCCGGCGGGCTGTCTGCGCCTGGCCGGCCGGAGCAAGGAGATGTTCATCCGCGGCGGCTACAACGTGTATCCGCTCGAGGTGGAAGCCGTGCTCGCCGCCCACCCGCGGGTAGCCGAGGTCGCCGTCGTTCCGCGCGAAGACGAGGTCATGGGCGAGATCGGTGTAGCCGTCGTCGTCCCGCGCGCACAGGACGACCCGCCGACCCTCGAGGACCTGCGCGCGTTCGCCGCGGACGGCCTCGCGGCGTACAAGCTTCCCGAAGCGATCCGGATCGTCGATTCGCTACCTCTCACGGACATGCACAAGGTCGACCGTAGGCGACTGCAGGCTGAGGCCGATGGCGATAGCTGACCCCGCCGCAGCCGTCGATCTCGGCCGCGACGATCTGGGCGGTGACGACCTCCACGAGCTGCTCCGTAGTTCGCGCGCCGTCGGTCCGGTGACGCGATGCAACCTCCTCGGCGTTGGGGGATACCTGCTGACGCGCTTCGATGACGTGCGCTCGTTCCTGTCCGACCTCGAGCGTTTCCCGGCCGGGTCCACGTACGAGATGCAGGTCGCACCTACGGTCGGACGGACGTTCATCAGCATGGACGGCGAGCGTCACGACGTGTACCGCATGCTCACGATGCCGGCCTTCCGATCACGTCCGTCGACGTCTTTCGTCGAGGAACGGCTCGTCCCCCTAGCGCACGAGGTGATCGACGGGTTCGTCGCACGGGGCGAAGCCGATCTCGTCGCCGAGTTCACCGGCGTTCTTCCCTTCTGGGCGATCAGCCGCAAAGTCGGGCTTCCCGTCGGGACCGAGGAGCGCCAGCGACGGTGGGCACTCGCTTTGCTGAGCCATCCGGTGGACCCGCGGGCGGCCGCCCGGGCGTCACGCGAGGTGACCCTGTTTCTCCAACCGATCATCAAGGAGCGCAGACGTGAGCCGTTGGACGACGTTCTCTCCCACCTTCTCCAGGCCGAACACGATGGCCATCAGATGACGGACGAGGAAGTCATCTCGCACGTCCGCCTCCTCTACGCCGTCGGGGCAACAACCACCTCGGACGCGATGAGCAACCTGTTCTGGACGCTCCTCACCCAACCGGGTCTCTACGACAGAGCCCGTGCCGACCCCGACTCCAGGCCGTGGATCGTTCACGAGTTGCTTCGCTGGGAACCGCCCGTTGCCGTGTTGCCGCGGCTCGCTCCGATGGGCGGCCGAGTGGCGGGCGTCGAACTGCCCGCGGGCGCGCTCGTCCTCGCCGGCATCGCCGGCGCCAACCGCGACCCCGACGTGTTCACCGATGCCGACCGTTTCGACCCCGACCGCTCCGACCGCGAACTGGTCACGTTCGGAGCGGGCTCGAAGTTCTGTCCGGGAAGTCATCTCGCCCGGCGTCAGCTGGAGGCGGCGCTCGACGTCGTCTGCGAAAGACTGCCGAATCTGAAGCTGCTGGAGGGGGCCGAGCCGACGGGAGGGATCCTGCGATCGGCCAAGCAACTCCGCGTTGCGTGGGACGTGGGAGCGCCGACCTGACGGGTCGTCAGAGAAATGCAATCATGGCCTACTCGTGGGGAGAAACGGGGGACGGTGAAACGCAGAAGTAGCCATGCGCGGGTGCTGTTCGCGCTGGTCGCCGTCCTGAGCCTCCTGACCACCGCGTGCGGCTCCCGGCTCTCCAAAGAGGAGCGTGCCGAGGCTATCGCCGCGGTGTCAGGTGGTGAGGCCACCGGCGGGACCACGACCGGCGACGGTGCCGGCGCGACCGGTGGCGGCGATGGTGATGGCGCCACCGGCGGCGGCGCGACCGGTGGCGGCGCCTCGACGGACGGCGGCGGGGGCACGGGCGGTGGCGGTGCGGCCGCCGGCACGGCGTCGTGCGCGAAAGCCTCGAAAGCCACAGATACCGGCGTGACCGCCAACGAGATCACCGTCGCCACGCTGGCCGACGTCAGCGGCGTGCAGCCGGGCCTGTTCCAGTCGGCCCACCAGGCTGCGCGGGCGGCGGGCGCGTACATCAACAGTGTGGGCGGCATCTGCGGCCGCCAGGTCAAGGTCCTGCCCCTGGACAGCAAAACGGACTCGGGCGGGAATCGCTCGGCGATGCTCGAGGCCTGCCAGAAGGCCTTCGCCGTCGTCGGGTCGATGTCGGCCTTCGACGACGGCAGTGCGAAGCCCGGTCAGGACTGCGGTATCCCCGACATGACGGCCGTCACCACGAACGCGGCGAAGTACGCGGCGACGAACACCTACCCGATCTATCCCAACAGCGCCCAGGCCACGTCGACGACGTCCGCGCGCTACATCGCCAAGCGGTTCCCGGACGTCATCCGCAAGGCCGCCATCCTGTGGCTGAACCAGGCCGTGACGGCGTCGAACGCCGCGAACCGGAGGAAGGTCTGGGAATCGGTGGGCTACGAGTTCATCTACGAAGCCGAGGTGCAGGTGCTCGAGGCCAACTACACGCGGTTCGTGAGCGAGATGGAGAACCGCGGCGTTCAGTACGTGACGATGGTGGCCGATTACCAGAACATCAACCGCCTGCAGAAGGCGATGCGCCAGCAGGGATACGTCCCCAAGGTTCGCGACTGGGACTCGGTCGCCTACGACCCCGACTACCTCGCCGACCAGCAGGCCGTCGAGGGGTCTTTCGTCTTCATCAACACGGCGATGTTCGAGGAAGCCTCTTCGAACCCGGAGACCAAGCTCTACATCGATTGGTTGCAGCGCGCTTCGCCCGGAGCGCCCCCCGACTACTTCGGCCTGCACGCCTGGTCGGCCTACCGGCTCTTCCAGAAGCTGGCGTCGGAGATCGGCCCGGACCTGACGCGCGAGAAGCTCCTCGCCGCGCTCAAGGCCACCAAGGAGTGGGGAGCCAACGGCTTGCACGGCCCCCACCAGACGGGCGCCAAGCTCCCGACGACGTGCAACCTCTACGTCGAGGTGAAGGGCGGCAAGTTCCGGCGCATGGCGCCGGCGTCCGGGTTCGACTGCAGCGGAAATCTCTTTACCGGATGAGCGGAGCTCATCCGGAGCGCGGGGGTTCGGGGGGCGCAGCGCCCCCGATGAGATGAGTAACTCGTGAAGGACCTCCTCGCCTTCACGATCATCGGGATCGTCACCGGTTCGATCTACGCGATCGCCGCGAGCGGCCTCGTCTTGACCTATACGACGTCGGGCATCTTCAACTTCGCCCACGGCGGCATCGGGATGTTCATGGCCTTCACGTACTGGGAGCTGCGGTTCAACCACGGCTGGCCGGCGCCGCTCGCGATCTTCATGGTGGTGTGCGTCTTCGCCCCACTCATGGGCGCCGTCATCGAGCGCGTGCTCATGCGCAATCTCGCGGGCCGGGCTACTGGGACGTCGCTGGTCGTGACGATCGGGCTCATGGTGATGCTCATGGGTCTGGCCCAGGGCATCTGGTCACCTCAAGCAAGGCAGTTCCCTGAGTTTTTCGCGGATTCGAGCGGCTTCCAGGTGGCCGGGATCACGGTCTCCGTGCACCAGGTCATCACGATGGTCGTCGCCGGCATCGCCGCCGCCGCGTTCTGGTATCTGCTCAACCGCACCCGCACCGGTGTGGCCATGCGCGCGGTCGTTGACGACCGCAATCTCACAGCGCTCAACGGTGCTTCGCCGGCGCGGATCAGCCTGATGTCCTGGGCGATGGGTGCTTCGCTCGCGGCCGTGGCCGGGATCCTCATCGCTCCGGTGCTCAACCTCGAGATCCTCCAGCTGACGCTCCTCGTCGTCGTGGCCTACGCGGCTGCGGTCGTCGGGAAGCTCAAGAGCCTGCCGCGCACGTTCGTCGGTGCGATGATCCTCGGCTTGCTCACCGCCTACCTCGAGTTCCGCTTCCTGCACACGGACAGGATCCCGGGCCTGCGCGGATCCCTGCCGACGCTGATGCTCTTCGGCGTCCTGTTGCTCATGCCCGAGGAGCGACTGCGCGTCGGCCGGCTGGCCGGCGAACGCGGACCACGTGTCCCGTCGTTGACGGAGTCGGTGCGCGGCGGCGTCGTGCTCGTTGTCGTGGCGACACTCGTCTCCTTCCTGCTCTCAGACGCCGACCTCGTGCGTTTCGGACAGGGGCTCGCGCTCGGGCTCGTGATGCTGTCGCTCGTCGTGCTCACCGGGTACGGGGGGCAGGTCTCGCTCGCGCAGATGACGTTCGTCGGCATGGGCGCGTTCGCGATGTCCCGCTTCGGCGCGGGCGGGAACCCGCTCGGCCTCCTCATGGCTCCGCTGCTGGCCGCGCCGATCGGGGCGCTCGTCGCTTTGCCCGCCCTTCGTCTTCAGGGTTTGTATCTCGCGCTGGCGACGATGGCGTTCGGCGTGCTCGCGCAGGAGATGCTCTTCCCGCGCGGTTGGCTGTTCGGCAGCTCGACGCGCGAGGTGCCGCGGCTGGATGTGTTCGGCATCTCGTTCGCGGGCGAGCAGACGTTCTTCGTGGTGCTCGCCGTCGCCTTCGCTGTGCTCGGGATCCTCGTCCTCATCCTGCGGCGCGGGCGCTTCGGCCGGCTCGTCTCGGCGATGCGAGACAGCCCCGCCGCGTGCACGACGCTCGGCGTGAACCTCACGACGACCAAGCTGGGCGTCTTCGCGTTGTCGGCGGCGATGGCCGGACTCGCGGGTGCGTTCTACGGGGGCCTGCGCGGCAGCGCCCAGACGAACGACTTCCTGATGTTCCAGAGTCTGCCCGTGCTCCTCATGGCCGTGATCGGTGGGATCACGACCGTGTCGGGCGCCCTGATCGGCGGCTTGTTGCTCGGCCTCCTGCAAACGCAGGAGGCCACCGGCGCACTGGCCGGACTCGTCTTTTTGTTCACCGGTGCCGCTGCCGTGAGTCTCGGCCGCAACCCGCACGGTGTGGGGTTCTTCATCTCGCAGCGGCTGGAGGCTCTTCGCAAGCGCATCCCTCGCCGAGAAAAGCCCTCCGAGCCCCCTGCGCGCGAGGAGGTGCCACGCGTTGCCGCTGCTAGAAGCTAAGGACATCAACGTCACGTTCGGCGGGCATCGCGCACTCGTCGACGTGTCGCTGGACGCCGAGGCCGGTCACGTCACCGGGCTCATCGGGCCGAACGGCGCCGGAAAGACGACCTGCTTCAACGTGCTCAGCGGCCTGCAGCCGCCCGACGGCGGCCACGTCGTCCTGGACGGTGAGGACATCAGCTCGGTTCCCGCCTTCAAGCGGGGACGCCTCGGCATGGCGCGCACCTTCCAACGTATCGAGGTGTTCGGCTCCCTGACCGTCTTTGAGAACGTCCTCGTCGCGGCTGAGATCCGACGGCGCTGGGCGCGTGGAAGCGCATCGAAGGAGGATGGCGACGCGCGTCAAGAGTCCGAGGAGATAGTCGACCTCGTCGGATTGCGCAAGGTCTCCGACCAGCGTGTCGACTCGATCCCGACGGGCCTCGCGCGCCTCACCGAGCTCGCGCGGGGGCTCGCCACCCGGCCGCGCCTTGTGCTGCTCGACGAGCCCTCGTCGGGTCTAGACGACGAGGAGTCGGACGCCTTCGGCGAGCTGCTCATCAAGCTCGCGAAACAGGGTCTCGCCATCCTGCTCGTCGAGCACGACATCGAGCTCGTCATGCAGGTCTGCGACCGGATCCACGTGCTCGAGTTCGGCCAGATCATCGCGACCGGCACGGCGAAACAGGTGCGCAACGACTCACGCGTGCAGAAGGCATACCTCGGGAGCTCGGCGTAGTGACCACACCCGTCCTCGAGCTGCGCAACGTCCACGCGGCCTACGGCCGCATCGACGTCCTCCACGGCGTGGACCTCGTTGTGCCGCCACGCAGCGTCGTCGCCTTGCTCGGCCCCAACGGGGCCGGCAAGACGACGACTCTGCGTGTCGCCGCCGGTCAGCACGTTCCCACATCGGGGTGTTTCCACGTAGCCGGCAAGCACGTGAACGGCGTCGACCCGGATGCCCTGTCGAGGGCCGGCGTGTGCACGATCCCCGAGGGCCGCGGGATCTTCGCGAACCTCACAGTCGAAGAGAACCTCCAGATGATGACGTACAGCGGAACATCCTTCGATCGTGTGCGCGAGCGTGCCTTCCGTAGTTTTCCGCGACTGGAGGAACGCCGAACGCAGATCGCCGGGACGATGTCCGGAGGCGAGCAGCAGATGCTGGCGATGGCGCGCGCCTTGGCGACCGATCCCGCTCTGTTGCTCCTGGACGAGATCTCGATGGGTCTCGCACCGATCATCGTCGACGAGCTTTACGAGAGCGTGAAGCGCATCGCCGCCGAAGGCGTCGCGATACTCCTGACCGAGCAGTACGCTCAAACTGCACTGAACGTCGCCGACTATGCGGCGATCATGACGCAGGGGAAGGTGCGGTCGATGGGTGAGCCGCGCGACATCGCAGAGGAGTTGTCCGGCATGTATCTGGGAACGGCGAAGTGAAAACGGTCCTGCGCATCGCGATCGTCGTCGCGCTGTGGGCGCCGATCGGCCTGCTCGTCGGTCGGTTCGCGTCCGGGGATATCGCCGACTTCTCGGGATACGACCTGGGAGCCAAGGCGACGGGCGCCCTCTGGACGATCGATTCCCCGAGCCTCGGTATCCCGGCCAAGCCGACGGGTGAGTTCAACATCGCCTTCAGCGAGACAACGCTGCGCTCCGGACCGTCCGGGTACGCGATCGGGAGCATCGCGTGGCCCGGACAGGTCGCCGCGGGATTGCCATCATTCGTCCAAGGAGACATCGAGCGACAAAGCGGGGAGGAGCTCCCTGCCGACATCCCCAACTATCCCGTGCGCGCCGAGAGCTTCTATCCGCAGGGCCCCACCTCGGCCTCCAGCCAGGTCGGAACGATGAGCATGCGTTCCACCGCCCGCGAAGCCAACAGCGACGCCAGCGCCCACGTGAACGCCTTCGGGTTCCCCGGCGTGGGTGAGATGGGCTCGCAGACGTCGATGGCCTCGAGCGGTTTCGATCCGGAAGGTGTGGTGTCGATGGCCGAAGCCGCGGCTAACGACATCGCGTTCTTCGGCGGAATCATCACGATAGACGGTGTCGTCAGCCGCCTCACCGCCCGGAGCGACGGTGTGAAAGCGAGTGTGGCCGGGACGACCACGGTCGTGGGGGCCAAGGTGCAGGGCATGGGGGTGACTATCGACGCGACGGGTGTGCATGCGGGCGACGAAGAAGGTCCGGACTCAGCCGCGGCTCAGCAGGCCGTCAACCAGGTGCTCAACCAGCTCGGCGCGTCCTTCGAGCTCGCCGAGCCCGTCGATACCATCCAGGGGGCTCAGGGATCGCGCGCATTGGGCGGGTTGCTGCTCCGGATCAAGTCCTCGACGCTCGAGCCGTTGATCGCGGCGCTGCCGCCCGATCTGCAGAGCCAGATCCGCGGACAGGTGACCTTCGATCAGGACATGACGGTGCAGATCGCGCCCGCGGCCGTTTCGGCCGGGGCGGCCAAGGTTCTCGACTTCGGCGTCGATACGCCGTCGCTGCCCGTGGGCGGCGATACGGGCGGAGCGACAACGGGCGGTGACACGTCGGTTGCACCCTCCGGCCCCACGGGCTCGGCCCCCGGCGGCGGCGGTGTGACGGGCGGCGGTCCGGTGGCGATCGAGTCGACGCCGGCGGTGTTCAACGGCGTCCCGGTGTGGCTCGTCGTCCTGCTCGTCCTCCTCGCGTTCGCGTCGTCGCGTCCGTTGACGGCGTTCGCCGACAGGTTGTTCGCTTCGCGCGCCGCCGGCCGCTGTCCGTACGAGGGAAACTAAAGCCATGCCTCGCAAACGCGCAGATCTCGAGACGACCGACGAATCGCAAAGCGTCGGCCGCGTCGATCGTCTCGGCGAAGCCGTGTCGCGCTTGCGCGGTGGCCGGCGCATCGACATCGACCGGGCCCACCTCATCGGCGGCGGCGTCCTCGCCGTTCTCGGGCTCGTTGCGATCATCCTCGGCTGGTACGGCGCGGCCAATACGGGGTTCGAGTTCGAGCAGCTTCCGTACCTGATCTCCGGAGGCCTCCTCGGCGTGGCCCTGTGCTTCCTCGGAGGCTTCGTCTACTTCGCGTACTGGGTGACGCGGCTGGTGCGCGAGGCGCGAACGCAGTCCGACCGGGCCGCCGACATCCTGGATCAGATCGTGGAGTCGCTGAACGGATCGGCGCCTCGACCGGCCAAACGCTCCGTGCGCACGATCGCGGGCGGCAGCGAGGGCGCCTTCGTCGCGACGCGCAACGGCGCGCTGTTCCACCGCGCCGATTGCTCGGCCGTCGCCGGCCGGCAGCGCCTGCGCCGTGTAACGGCGCAGACCCGCGGGCTCGAGCCGTGCGCGCTATGCGACCCGCTCGGTAGCAGCTAGAAGCTGATAACCGAGCGGATCACTTCGCCCCGCTCCATCGCTTCGAACGCACTCGGTATGTCCTCGATCGCGATGTGCTTGGAGATCAGGCCCTCGAGGTCGAGCTCGCCCTTCTGCCAGTACTGGAGGAAGCGCAGATAGTCCTTCTCGACGGGGGATGATCCGTACACGCAACCGAGGATCTTGGGTTCCTTCAACAGGAACTCGAGCGGCGAGAACTGCACCTGATCCTCGGCACGGCCCACACCGACGATCACCGTCGTCCCGCCCTTGCGCGTGTTGTCGAAGGCCGACCGGATCGTCTGCGACAACCCGATGACCTCGAAGGCGTAGTCGAACCCTTCACCTCCGGTCACATCGGCCTTGATCGCGTCGAGGCCTTCCGGCGTCGTGGAATGCGTAGCCCCGAAGCGCTTGGCCTCCGCGGCCTTGTTCTCGAAGCGGTCGACGGCGACGATGTCCGACGCACCGGCGATCTTGGCTCCCTGGATGACGTTCATCCCGACCCCGCCGCAACCGATCACGAGCACTGTCGAACCCTTCTCGACCTTGGCGGTGTTGAGGGCGGCGCCGACGCCGGTGGTCACACCGCAGCCGACGAGCGCCGCGACGTCGAGAGGGATGTCCTTCGGCACTGCGATGGCCGATGACTTGTGGACGACCGCTTCCTCAGCGAACGTTCCGGTTCCGGCCATCGGAAACGCCATGGCTCCGTCGAACGTCGCCGGCGTCAAGCCAAGGCCGTAGCCCTGACCACACAGCCACGTCTCGCCGCGCTTGCAGTAGAAGCACTCGCCGCAGAAGGGCACCCAGTTGAAGATCACGTGGTCGCCGACGGCCGGTGAATCGACACCTTCTCCGACCTCGACGACCTCTCCGGCTCCCTCGTGTCCGAGGAGGGCCGGGAACATCCAGGGGATCGTCCCGTTCTGCACGGACAGGTCCGAATGACAGACGCCCGCGGCCTCGACCTTGACCTTCACCTTGCCGGGACCCAGGTCTCCGACCTGCGCGTCGACGATCTCGACGGGCGCGTTGAGTTCGCGAACGACGGCTGCCTTCATCGGCTCTTCCCCCTTTAGTTACGGACGGAAGGGAGCCTAGCTCGACTGCGACGGGCGGCGCACGCCGGATGTGAAGAAGACAGACCGGGCGGTAGGCACAGCGTGCGCCGCCCAGCGAGTCTGACTAGACCGCTTCGCGCAGGTCCTCGAGCTCCGCCTCGAGCCGGCGGATGGCATCCCGCTCGATGCGCCGGACGCGGTCCCGCGTCGACTCAAGCTCGTCGGCGACCTGCTGGAGCGTCTTCGGATCCTCGCCCGCGAGTCCGAAGCGCAGCACGATCACCTCGCGCTCGTCGGGCGGCAGCTTGCCGACGGCCTTGCGCAGGCTGTCGCGCTCCATCG
>Ga0299907_10000571_pt1 | contig 18473 bp, 18 predicted proteins | sample RVTome_16_FD_198680 | JGI IMG/M metagenome (GOLD analysis project Ga0299907, IMG submission 198680) | Soil microbial communities from uranium-contaminated site in the Upper Colorado River Basin, Wyoming, United States - RVT152D67 (version 2) ...
CGCCGTCCGCGAGGTCACCGATGAGGACGAGCTCATGCTCGTGACCCGGAACGGCGTGATCAACCGCCAGTCGGCCGACGAGATCCGGGTGATCGGACGGAATACGCAGGGCGTCCGGCTGATCACCCTGGACGAGGGAGATGAGCTCGTCGACGTGGCGCGCGTGATCGACGAGGAGGCGCACATCGAAGGCGAGGCGTCGAGCGACGGGCCGGCGGTCTCGGATCTCGTGCCCATGGAGGAGGGGGACGGCGAGGATGACACGGCCGCCGACGGGGACGGCGTGGAGCCCGGGGAGTGACCCGGGAGCCCCTGGTCACCCTCGCCGACATCGAGGCCGCGCGCGACCGCATCGGATCCGCGGTGCGGCGGACGCCGCTCCTGACGGCCCCGCGACCCGCGAGGGGCGGACGCGCGTCGAGCGACGCGCCGGACGCGATCTGGCTCAAGTGCGAGAGCCTGCAGTGGGTGTCGGCGTTCAAGGCGCGCGGCGCCTACCACTTCGTCAGCCGGCTGTCCGCGGCCGAGCGCGAGGCCGGCCTCCTCACCTACTCCTCCGGTAACCATGCCCAGGCCGTGGCGTTCGCGGCCCGGTCGTTCGGCGCCCGGGCTCGCATCGTGATGCCGGTCGACGCGCCGGCCGTGAAGCGCGAGGGGACCCTGGCGCTGGGGGCCGAGGTCGAGCTCGCGGGAACCACGTCGTCGGAGCGGAAGGCGCGGGCGGAAGAGATCCTGCGCGACGAGGGTGGCACGATGGTGCCCCCCTTCGATCACCCGGACATCATCGCGGGGCAGGGCACCACGGGCCTCGAGATCGTGGAGCAGCTCGCACCGGGACGGCCGGGGCTCGTGCTCGTGCCGGTCGGCGGCGGCGGGCTCGTGTCGGGCGTCGCGGCCGCGGTCCGCGGCCTGTGCCCCGAGGCGACGGTGGTGGGGGTCGAGCCGCAGGGGGCCGCCTCGATGCAGCGCTCCCTGGAAGCGGGCGAGCCGGTGAGCCTGGACTCGGTCGAGACGATCGCGGACGGGCTCAAGCCGGTGCGCCCGGGCGACCTCACGTACCGGCACTGCCGCGAGCTCGTCGATCGGGTGGTGACCGTGACCGACGAGGCGATCCGCGCGGCGGTCGTGTGGCTGTTCGGCCGCCGCCTGGTGGTGGAGCCGAGCGGCGCGGCGACCGTGGCCGCCCTCCTCGAGGGCGCCGTGGAGCCAGCCGAGCACGGCGCCACGGTGGCCGTCCTGTCGGGGGGCAACATCGAGCCGTCGCTGCTCGCCGACTGGATCCGGTAGCCATCCCGCGGTCGTCCGATCCGGTGGAGCCACGCGTGTCCGTGCTGGTCCTGTTCGATGTCGATGGCACCCTCATCGATTCGGCCGGCGCGGGCCGGGAGGCGATCGAGGGCGCCCTGCGCGAGGTCTACGGCACCGCCGGGCCGATCGACGCGACTCCGTTCGACGGGCTCACCGACCCGTGGATCGTGCGCAGCCTGCTCGAGGCCGCGGGTCTCGAGCGGCCCCGCATCGCGGCCGGGCTCGACCGGTTGTGGGAATCGTACCTCGGGCGTCTGGCCGAGAGCCTCCGCGCCCGGACGGGACGGCTGCGCATCCTGGAGGGGGTGGCGGCGCTGCTCGACGCGCTCGCGCTCGAGGAGGCCTCGGTGGGGCTCCTCACGGGGAACATCGAGGCGGGTGCGGTCCGGAAGCTGGAGGCGTGCGGTCTGGGCCGGCGGTTCCCCTTCGGCGCGTTCGGCTCGGACGCCGAGGATCGAGACGCGCTGCCCGCCATCGCGCTCGAGCGGGCCTGCGCGGTCGCCGGGCGGTCGTTCGCGCCCGAACGCGTGTGGGTCGTGGGCGACACCCCACGCGACATCGGCTGCGCCCGGGCAGGGGGCGTGCGGGCGCTCGCGGTGGCGTCGGGTCGCTACACGGTCGACGAGCTCCGCGCCTGCGGTCCCGACGAAGTGGCCGCCTCGCTCGGGGACACACCGCGGATCCTGGGAACCCTGACCGGTCGCGCGGCGAGCCCGCAGGCGCGAGATTCGGGTCGGGGATGAGCGTACACGAGGGGGCGGTGCCGGTGTCGGTGGACGACGTCCAGACCAGGGTGAGCCGCGATGCCCGCCGGGCGGGCGCATTGCACGAGTTCGTCCTCGACGTGCTGGTGAACGGAAGCCCCGTCCGTCGGAGCGCCCGCGTCTCGTACTCCGACACCCATCTGCGGGTCGACGACCAGCAGATCGCGCTCGACACGGTGTTCTGGGTCTCGCGCCGCGCCGGGCTCGTCCTCCTGTTCTCGCGCAAGGTGACGATGGCGGTGCTCGGGAAGAGCGGGGATCTCGAGGAGCTCGCCCGGGCCGTCGAGCGCGGCAGCGACCGGGCCGCGCAGCGCTCCCTCCTCCAGCCCCTGACGCGCGAGGTCGTCGTCTGCACCGCGGGCACCGCCGTGAGCGGATCGATCGGCGGGACGCGCGTGTCGGGGCTCCACCTCGCCGTGTTCACCCAGCGGGGGCTCCACCTGTTCGCCGGCTCGCGGAGCCACTCCCTCGAGTGGCCCGTGACCCGCGTGGGCGAGCTCGGCTCGGCGCCCGGCGAGCGGGGGCGCGGCGGGCTGCGGCTCACGTCCGACCACGTGTCGCTGACGCTCCGGTACCTTTTCCCCGAAGAGATCCAGGCGGTCGCGCGGGTCGCCACGCGCGCTCCCCAGCCGGCCCCGGAGCCGGAGAGCTCGCTCGAGATGTTCGCCAGGGGAGAGGTCGCGCCGCCGCCTCCGGCCCGGCTGCCCGAGTTCGCGGTCTCCGCCGAAGTCCTCACGGAGGCGTGCGAGACCGCGTCGCGCCGGGTGCGGATCGACCCGACGCTCGAGACGCGGTTCGGCGACGGGTTCTTCGATCGCCACTTCCAGGATCTGGGGGAGATCGCGCTGGGCCCGCTCATCCTCCGCAAGTCGGCCGCGGCGGGAGCCTCGTCGCTGGCTCGTGCGGTCGAAGCCCTCGATGCCGACCGGCTGCGCGAGGACGCCGTGGCCGCCTTCCGCGCCGCCGGCGATCACCTGTTCGAGGTGTACGCCGGAGCGATCGAGCGACTGGTGGCGGAGCGGCGCATCGATCGCGAGGCCACGGAGGCGATCCGCTCGAGCGTCGACGACCGGGACCACGTCGACGAGTCGCTCGGCTCGATCGTCCGCGCGCTCGACCCCACGTTCGAGCGCGTGCTGGCCCGCCAGCACCTCCTGCTCCAGCGGCTCCAGGCGTACGAGCACGCGCCCCCGGACACCGAGGAGACCGGGGTGGAGGAGGCGGCGGCGGAGTGGCGCGGCGACCTGCTGGCGCTCGACCGGGCGTACGGGGCCGCGTGGAGCGACCTGCTCGAAGAGCTGGCCGAGATATGGTCGGAACGTTTCCTGCCGCGGTTCGTACGGCTTTCGGCCATTCCGCGACGGCGCTTGTCCGAGGGGGCGCGATTGGCGATCCTCGCGACGGTCACCTTCGTCGTGGTGGCCGCGATCGCGATCTGGGTGTGGTAGCGTAACAGGAGGAACGGGTTGGCTCAGCAGAAGACACCGCAGGGGAGAGGTCGAGCGGCCGGAGTGCCGCAGCCATCGTCCGGTGGCGGGAATCGGGTGTTCTACCTCATCGCGGGCGCGGTCATCGTGGCCGGGATCGCGTGGCTCCTGGTGGCGCGGGGGCGGGGCCCCGGCTCGGGCGCCGACCTGCCGACCCCCGCGGAGTTCGAGGCGCTCGCCGCCGACGTGGAGGCCGACCCGGGCGTGGGGATCGCCACGGGGCCGGAGTCGGCCCCGGTCGAGATCTTCGAGTTCGCGGACTATTCGTGTCCCCACTGCGCCACGTTCGCCGGGTTCGCGGGCAAGCTCCTCCGGCAGAACTACGTCGAGACGGCCGGCGCCCCCGTGCGCTGGGTGATGTACGACTACGTGCTCGGCACCTTCCCCAACTCCGTGCCGGCCGCGATCGCGGCCCGCTGCGCGGGCGACCAGGACCGCTACTGGCCGATGCACGACCTGCTCTTCGCGCAGCAGACGCGCTGGTACACCAGCGGATCCCCCACCGACGTGTTCGACGAGATCGCGCAGCGCGTCGGTCTCGAGATGGGTCCGTGGCGCGAGTGCATGAGCGAAGGCCGCCACCTCGAGGAGATCGTGGCCTCGCGGAAGTACGGCGAGCAGATGGGCGTGAGCTCGACGCCGACCCTGTTCCTGAACGGCCGGCGGCTCGATCTCCAGGGGCAGGAGCCCTACACCTACATCGAGGGTCTCATCCGGGCCGAGCTCGAATCCGCGCCGGAAGCCGGCGCGAGTGAAGGGACGTCGGACGGCGGCGGTCCGTGAGCAGCCTCAATCGGCGCCGGGGGATCGCTCTCCTGGCGCTGATCGGCGTCTTCATCTCGACCTATCTCTTTCTCTACGCGCTGGGGTTCTACGGCGAGCTCGCGTGTGGCGCGGGTGGCGGGTGCAGCCTCGTCCAGGGGTCCCGCTGGGCGCGGTTCCTCGGCTTTCCCGTGGCCGGGTGGGGGCTCGGCTGGTACGTGGCCGTGCTCGGGGTCGCGCTCCTCGCCATCGACGGACGGGCGGGCGGGGCGCGCTGGGTCGCGTGGGCGCTCCTGCTGCTCGCCATCGGAGGGCTGGCGTTCACCATCTACCTCAAGGCCCTCGAGATCTTCGTGATCCGCGCCATCTGCAGGTGGTGCGTGGCGAGCGCGGTGCTCGCGCTCCTCATCTTCGGCCTCGCGCTGCCGGAATGGCGGCTCGCGAGGGCGTCGCGCGGCTGACGGGCGCACCACTCCCGGGACGAGGCGGGACGAGAGGGGATGACAAAAGGGCCGCGATCTCTCACGACCCTCCGCGCACGACGTCCTTCGGGCAGGGCCCGTCCCGGCGGGGTCGGCCGCTCAGGCCGTCGCCCTCCAGAACCCTTCCAGCGCCTCGCCGTCCGGCGACGCGCGCAGCTTGTCGAAGGCGCGGTTCCGGATCTGACGGATGCGCTCGCGCGTGACGCCGAGCAGCGAGCCGATCTCCTCGAGCGTCATCTCCTCGCCGTCGTCGAGACCGTAGTAGAGCACGAGGATCTTGCGCTCGCGCTCGGTCAGGTAGCGCTCGAACATCCTCTCGAGGAACTCGCGGCGGGCCTGGCCCTCCACGTCCTCCTCGATGTCCGCGTCGTCCATCCCCGCGAAGCGCTCGCCGAACGAGGCCGAGTCGCGATCGGACTTGTCGAGCGGCGCGTCGAGCGACAGCTCGGCCGACGCGACGCGACGCAGCGCGCGCACCGTCTCGACCGGCTCCTCCATCGTCTCCGCGATCTCGCGGTCGGTGGGCGAGCGCCCGAGCTTCTGCGTGAGCGCGGTCTCCGTGCGCGACAGCTTGACCAGATTGGAGTTCTGGTTGAGCGGGATCCGCACGGACCGGGTCTGCTCCGCCAGCGCCTGGAGCACCGTCTGGCGGATCCACCACACCGCGTACGAGATGAACTTGACCCCCTTGTCGGGGTCGAACTTCTTCACGGCCTTCAGCAGGCCCTCGTTTCCGATGCAGACCAGCTCCGCCAGGTTCAGCCCACGTCCCTGGTACTTCTTCACGTAGGAGATCACGAACCGCAGATTGGCCGTCACCAGCCGCTCCGCCGCCTCGCGATCGCCGGCGCGGGCCCGTCTCGCGATCTCCCGCTCGGCCTTGGGATCCGCGATGAGCGGGTAACGCTCGACGTCCTGCAGATACTGGTCGAACGAATCGAGGGCACGGGAATCGAAGAACATGCGCCGTCGCCGTCCGGTATTGGTCATATTGGGATCTAGATCCGGGGAAGCGGGATAAACGCCGGGAGGAATACCGCTCCAGGCGCAGTTTGATACAAACTTGATAACATAGGGTTCCCGATCCGTTTGCGCATGCCGGGAGGGGATCGGCGCCCCTCGCCGGGGCACCGGACCGCCGGGATGCGCGACCCGCGGCCCGCCCCGCTCAGCGCCGTCGCGCGCCCTCTTCGCGCTCGAGTCGCCGCTCGAGGCGCCGGAGCCTCCACAGGTAGCCGATGATCGCCGCCAGGGTGATCGCGTATCCGGCCGCGATGAAGGGAACCGGGTTCATCGTTCCGCCTCCGGTCCCACCAGCTCCAGCGCCAGCTCCCGTCTCGCGAGCCTGTAACGGCGCACCACGAGATACGTGAAGGCGATGGTGTAGGCCACGACGTTGAGGAGCAGCACGCTCCCGATGCTCGAGGCCATGGACCGGGGCGACGAGGGAGGCTGGTGGAGGCTCCGCCACCAGAACACGGACAGGTAGACGATCGGCACCTGGACGAACGCGACCACCCCGATCACCGCGGCCCAGCGCGCGCGCTGGTCCGGATCCTCGGTCATCGAGCGCACGATGAGGTATCCCACGTAGATGATGAGGAGGATCGCGGTCGTCGTGACGCGGGGATCCCATTCCCACCAGATCCCCCATGTCGGGCGCGCCCACAGCGAGCCGAGGATGAGCGTGACGGCCGTGCACAGGACGCCGACCTCGGCGCTCGCGTGGGCCACGAGGTCCCACGTGAGCTCCCGCTGCACGAGGTAGAGCGTGCTCATGAGGAACACGACGAAGAACGAGAGCATCCCGAGCCACGCGGTGGGCACGTGCACGTACAGGAGCCGCTGCACCTCCCCCTGGAGCGAGTCGGCCGGGGCCACGAACAGACCCGCGAACGTCCCGGCGGCTACTCCCACGAGGGCCAGGAGGCCCAGCAACCGTTGCCAGCGCACCGCGGAACCGGCGTGCCCGATGACGGCGTCGTCCCTGTCGATCGGCGCAGGGGGGTCGCGCGGTTGATCCATCGTCTGTCCTCCTCGACGCAGCGCCGCTACGCCCGGTCTTCGCCCTTCGGGCTCGGGGCTCGCGTCGCCCGGAACGTCGTTCCTCGACCGAGCCGCGCGAGAGGGCACCCGCGAAGCGGTCCGCGCGCGGACCGCCGACCTCCCTCGGCAGCCTTCTCATTCCTCCAGCACGATCGGGAAGATCCACACGCAGACCACGAACAGTATCACGTCGTAGGCCGCGAGCAATCGAATCCAGCCTCCGGCCCTCCCCAGCGGGTCGCCGGCCAGGATGGCGTCCGTCGCCCCCACCGCGCCGAGGACGACCGGGACGAGCGCCGGGAAGAGGAGGAGCGGGAGAAGCAGCTCGCGTGCCCGCAGGTGGATCGTGAGGGCCGAGAAGAACGTCCCGATGACGGAGAACCCGGCCGTCCCCAGGGCCGCGACCGCGACGAGCGCCGGCGCGTGCGCGGCGAGATCGGCCTGGAACAGGATCGCGGCGGCCGGGAAGAGCACGATCTCGAGCGCCGCGAGGAGCACGATGTTCGCCACCAGCTTCCCCAGATAGATGGCCCGGGGATCGCCGGGATAGAGCCGCAGGAGCCGGACGCCGCCCGCCAGCTCCTCGCTCTGGAACGCGCGCCCGAGCGCGAGCGTGCCCGTGAACACGATCGCCACCCACAGGAGCCCCCCGGCGAGCCGCGCGAGGAGCTCGGTGTCCGGCCCGATCGCGAAGCTGAACAGGAAGAGAACGAGGGCCGCGAACGACAGCATGGCGCTGAAGCCCTGCCGCGTGCGGACCTCGATGAGGAGGTCCTTCCAGAGGATCGCGGCGGCACGGCGGATCATCTCGCTCATCGGTCCGCCCCCGGCAGGACCCTGCCGCGCTCGAGCCGCACGACCCGATCGGCGCGCCGCAGCGCGTCGTCGACCCGGTGCGAGGCGACGACGACCGTGGCTCCGGCGGCGCTCCAGGCCGCGATGGCGTCCTGGACGAGCTCGACGCCGGCCTCGTCGAGGCTCGTGAAGGGCTCGTCGAGGAGGACGAGGTCGAGCGGGCGGAGACACATCCGGGCCAGCTCCAGCCGCTTCCGCATCCCCGTGGAATAGGCTCGTGACGGCTCCTCGGCGGCCTCGGCGAGCCCGACCGCGTCGAGTGCCTCGCGCAGCCGTCGCTCGTCGGCCGGGGCCCCGGCCATGCGCGCCGCGAAGCGGAGGTTCTCCAGCCCGGTCAGCTCCTCGTACGCGTGCCCGGCGGGCGGCATGAGCCCGGCGCGGCGTCGGATCGCGTCCCCACCCGCCCCGACGTCCAAGCCCAGCACTTCCACGGTTCCGGTGGTGGGCCGGAGCAGCGTGGCCAGCACGCGGAGCAGGGTGGTCTTGCCGGTCCCGTTCGCGCCCAGGAGCGCGCACGCCTCGCCCCGCTCCACCTCGAAGTCCACGCCGCGGAGCGCCCAGCGACGCCCGAAGCGGCGCGTGAGCCCCACCGCCCGGACGGCGCTCCCGCTCACCGTCGAGCGCCGGCCGGCGGGCCGTCGCGGCGCGTCGCTGGCCGCTCGCGGGGACCCGTCATACGTTGCCGCGCATGCGACTGGAATCGATACGCTGGCTGGCCCAGCCGGCCGATACCCGGGTCCTTCTCCTCGTCCTCGATGGGCTCGGAGGGCTCCCGCTCGAGACGGGTGGGCCGACCGAGCTCGAGGCGGCGGACACGCCCAACCTGGACGCCCTCGTGACGGACGGGACGTGCGGTCTCCACCACCCGGTGGCCGCCGGGATCACGCCCGGGTCGGGCCCCGGCCACCTCGCCCTGTTCGGCTACGACCCGCTGGTGTACGAGACGGGCCGCGGAGTCCTCGAGGCGCTCGGGATCGAGTTCCCGCTCGAGCCTACCGACATCGCGATCCGGGCCAACTTCTGCACGGTGGATGGCGACGGGATCATCACCGACCGCAGGGCGGGACGCATCCCGACGGAGGAGGCCGCGCCGCTCGCGGAGATGCTGGACGAGATCCCCTGCCGGGGGGCCGAGTGCTTCGTGCGTCACGTCAAGGAGCACCGATTCCTGCTCGTGATCCGGCCCGAGGAGCCCACGGGGTCGAACGTGCACGACACCGATCCGGGCCGGCCGGGCGATCCGCCGGTCGAGCCGCGCGCGCGGGACGCCGCGTCGGAGCCTGCGGCCGAGATCATGTCGGTTTGGCTCAGGGCGGCACGCGAGCGGCTGGCGGGACAGCCGCACGCGAACATGGCGCTCTTGCGCGGGGCCTCCAGCCTGCCGGACTGGCCCCGCTTCCGCGACGTGTTCGGCATGCGGGCGTCGGCGACGGCGGCCTACCCCATGTACCGCGGCGTGGCGCGGGTGGTGGGGATGGACGCGATGGCGGTCCCGGAGGGCGCCGAGCACCTCGTCCCCGCGTTCCGACAGCGGTTCGAGGAGTACGACTTCCACTTCCTCCACTTCAAGCCTCCGGACAAGGCCGGGGAGGACGGAGACTTCGACCGCAAGGTCGCGGTCATCGAGGAGGCGGACCGCATCGTGCCCGCGCTCATGGACGTGGGGCCCGACATCGTGATCGTGACGGGCGACCACTCCACTCCCTCCCTCCTCCGGAGCCACAGCTGGCACCCGGTGCCGTTCCTCATCTCCGGGGGCGCGACGCGGAACGATGCCGCCCGAACGTTCGGCGAGACCGCCTGCGCCGCGGGCGCCCACGGGCTCGTCAGGGGCCGCGAGCTCATGCGGCTCGCCGCGGCGCGGGCCGGTCGCCTGGCCAAGTTCGGGGCCTGACGCGCGAACGGCCCGACCGTCCGCCGGGCGGACAGCCGGGCCGCGTCGCACCGGATCCGGTCGGCGCTTCAAGCCGTCGAGCGGGCCTCGCCGGCGTACTCGATCCCCGCGCCGCCCATGGCGACCCCCGTGCCGACCGTGACGATCCCGAACACGAGGTCGTTGAAGAGGCCCTGCGCGTTCGACAGGTACGCGTGCAGGAACGGCGAGAACATGCTGTAGGCGCCCACGGCGATCAGGACCCAGCCGCTGAAGCGGTTGATCCCGAGGTGGAAGGAGATCGTGACCGCGATGATCGCCGCGCCGAGCACGACGCTGTGCCACCAGAGGAACCCGACCGGATACCCCCAGATGAACGGGGCCCCCATGTACCAGAGCCCCAATCCGATCCCTACGAAGCGTGACGCCATCGGCCTCTCTCGCGTGCGCGTGAGGTCCTCGGCGGTCGGGCCGTCGAACCGCTCGATTCTCGCCGCCACATGATGCGCCGATCCACGGCGCCCCGCAAACGACGGACTCGTCCTGCCCCCCTCCGCTCAGCCGGCCGTCGGGTCGAGCACCTGGCCCATGAACAGCACCGCGCCGGAGAAGCGCTCCCGGATCGCGAACAGGAACGGACGGTCCACGCGGAACGTGGGGGGCGCGGACACCACGCCGATGCCGACGGAGGTCGCCGCGGCGGCCTCCGTCCCCTCCTCGTTCACGTCCACGAACGCCTTCTGGCGCACGAAGGAGATGTAGAAGTCGGCGCCACCGGCGGCGATGCGGTCGAAGTCGGCGAGATCGCGATCGAAGGCGACGGCCATCCCCATGTCGATGAGCGCGTCGTTCAGGTACTCCTCCCACTCGAGCCGGAAGCGCGGGAGCTCGACGGCCACCTCCCCGGCCGGCGCGAGACCGGCCATCCACGCGTCCCACGCGTCCGCATCCGCGGAGGCGAGGAGATCGGCGGGATGCGTGCCGGCGGGCGGGAGGAGGATCGTCATGACGAACGCGCCCCGGCCGTAGGGGATCTCGATACCCGTGAGCCCGTCCCCGTCGAAGACGCGGACGTCCGAGGCGTCGCTCCTCCGCATCATGGGGACCTGGACCGTCCCGCCGTCCAGACGCGCGAAGGCGCCGTCGCGGGTATCGTCGGGATCGAACGCGCGGGTCCAATCGCCCTTGAAGTAGACCGCGTTCACGAGGAACATCACGTGCTCCCGGCGGATCTCCTCGATGAGGTCCGTGATCCGGCCGCGCGTCTCTTCCTCCACCCACTGGTTGATGACATCCGGCGCCTGCGGGTCGTCGAAGTCGAGATCGCGGACGTCCGCGTCGAATATCGCGCGCGCGAGATCCACGAACTCGGGCCGCACGGCGAGCCCCATCCGGTACCAGATGGAATTGGCGATCTCGAGCTCGACGCTCCGGTCGAGCCCGAGCAGGAGGTCCGACAGGTCGCGGTACGCGGCGTTCGCCTCCTCTTCGGTGAGCCCCTCCTGGGCGAGGGCCGCGCGCATGCCGTCGAGCGTCTCGCCGACCGCTCCGTTCGCCGTCATGCCGAGCGCGGTGTGCGCGCTCAACGGCGAGAAGAACACGTTCTCGTCACGCGCGTCCGCGGCCAGCCGGCGGTAGAGCTCGATCCCGAACTCGTTCGACGCCGAGAGCACGGCTTCCTCGGCCGGTGTGAGGGAGCGTGGAAGCTGCTCGAGAGGCCCCATCGTCTCGGAGCACGCCACGAGCCCGGCCGCGCAGGCGAGCGCCGCCGTCAGCCATCGCCGGCGCCCACGAGGGGGCTCCTGCGCTCGTTCGGTCCTGCGGGTCGATTCCATCTGCCCTCCGCTGGCCTCGGCGTGGTGCGCGCGCTCGCCCAGGTGAACGTCCGCGCGCCTCCGACACGGACACGGGCGCGGGGTCGCGCATCCCGTCCGGGTGTACCCGCACCGGGACCGCGCGTTCGCGACCGGGTGCGCGGCCGCGGGCGTGCCGGCGTGAGCGCCTCCCGGCCGTCATCCGCTCAGAGCTTCGCGCCCCTGAGGCGATTCGCGTTCCCCACCACGGTGATCGAGCTCAGCGCCATCGCGGCCTCCGCGATCGCGGGGTGGAGCAGGCCGAGGAACGCCACGGGGATCGCCACGACGTTGTAGAAGTAGGCCCAGAACAGGTTCTGTCGGATCTTCCGGAACGTGGCGCTCGCGAGGCGCGTCGCCCGGAGCACCGCGTCCAGATCCCCCCCCACGAGGGTGATGTCCGCGGACTCGATCGCGATATCGGTGCCCGTGCCGACCGCGATCCCCACGTTCGCCGCCTTGAGCGCCGGCGCGTCGTTGATCCCGTCGCCGACGAACGCCACGGTGCGTCCCGCCGCCTGGAGCTCCTCCACGACCTCCATCTTCTGCTCCGGCAGGAGGCGCGCGCGGTAGTCGTCGATCCCCAGCGCTCCGGCGACCGCGGCCGCGGTGCGCTCGTTGTCGCCGGTCAGCATCACCGTGTGGAAGCCGAGATCGCGGAGCGCGGCGAGGGTGCCGGCGGCATCGTCCTTCACCGGGTCCGCGATCGCGACGAGGGCGAGGGGCTCGCCGTCCGCGCTCACGAACACGACGGTGTGCCCGGTCGCCTCGAGGTCCTCCGCGATGCCCCGGGCCGGTCCGAGATCGATGCCCGCGTCGGCGAGCAGCCCGTCGCTCCCCACGAGCACGTCGCGTCCGTCGACGCGCCCGCGGACTCCCCGGCCGACCACGGCCTCGGCGTCGACCGCCTTCGGGAGCGAGATCCCGCGCGCCCCGGCCTCCTCGACGATCGCGCGTCCGAGGGGGTGCTCCGACACGCGCTCGAGCGCGGCGGCGAGTCGAAGGGCCTCCGTGGCTCCGGGGTCGGCCTCGCGCGCGCGGCCCCCCGGGTCCCCACCCCGGCTCGCCTCCGCGGCCGCCGTCCGGGCCAGCGCGCGCACCTCGACCACGCGCGGCTCGCCCCGGGTCAGCGTCCCCGTCTTGTCGAACACCAGCGTGTCGGCCGACTGGAGCGTCTGGATCGCCGCCCCGTCGCGGATCAGGATCCCGCGCTGCGCGCCGAGCCCGGTGCCCACCATGAGCGCGGTAGGCGTGGCGAGCCCGAGCGCGCACGGGCACGCGATCACGAGCACGGCCACGGCCGCGAAGATCGCGAGCGACAGCCGGCCGAGCCCCGGATTCACCCAGGGGAGGAACCCGCCCGCCCAGGCGGCCACGGCTCCCAGCGCGTCCGGGAAGGCGAGCCAGCCGAGGAAGGCGAGCGCGGCCACGACGAGGATGACGGGCACGAACACCGCGGTCACCCGATCGGCGAACTCCTGGATCGGCACCTTGCTCGCCTGCGCCGCCTCGACCATGCGGACGACGCTCGCGAGGAAGGTGTCCTCGCCGACGCCGGTGGCGCGGACCCGCAGGACACCCTGCTGGTTCACCGTCGAGCCGATCACCTCGTCGCCGGGCCCCTTCGCCACGGGGATGGACTCTCCGGTGGCGAGCGACTCGTCGACCGCGCTCCGCCCCTCGAGTACCTCGCCGTCGGTGGGGATCTTCTCGCCCGGACGGACGATCATCACGTCGCCCGTCCGCACGTCGGGGGTCGGGATCTCCATCTCCTCGCCCTCCCGCTCCACCCTGGCGGTGGGCGCTTCGAGCGACAGCAGGGCCTGGATCGCGGCCGACGTGCGCCCGCGGGCCTTCGCCTCGATGAACCGACCGGTCAGGTGGATGGCGACGATCATGGCGCCGATGCCGGCGAAGTTCATCACCATCGGAGCCAGCCCGAGGCGGTGGAGCACGGCCCATCCGCCCGTGAGCACGGCGACCCCCGCGCCCATCGAGATGAGGACGTCCATGTTGGGCGAGCCGCCGCGGGCGGATCGGAGGGCGCTCACCACGGTCTCGCGGCCCGGGCCCGCCAGCACCAGCAGACCTCCGATGGTCATGCCCAGATCGAACACGAGCGCGCTCGGCCATACCATCCCGAGCACCATCTCCGGGATCATCCACAGCATGAGCGGGACCGTGATCGCCCACGCCGTCCACATGACCCGCTTCGCGCGCGCGACCTTCCGCTCCGCCTGCTCGAGCCGCTCGCGCTCCGCCTCGCCCCGGCCGCGGTCCGGCGCCTCGGGCTCGAGGAGCTCGTATCCGGCGCCCTCGACGGCCGCGCGCAGGTCCTCGAACGACACGGTCTCCTCCGGATACGCGACCGTGGCGGACTCGGCCGGGAGGCTCACGCTCGCCGTCACGCCCTCGATGCGGTTCAGGCTCTTCTCGACCGCGGACGAGCAGCCGGCGCAGTGCATTCCCTCGACTCGAAACACCCTCTTCGTCCGTGGCATCGGATCGTCATCCTCGCGTGGCGGAGCGCGCTCCCGCGGCGGGAGCTGGCGACGCGGGTCTCGGGGTCAGCGCACGAAGCGGTGGAAGAGGTCGACGATCTCGCGCCGCACCTCGGCCGCGCCCTCGCCCCCCTCCTCGATCGCGTGCGTCGCGCAGCGCTCGAGGTGGTTCGCGAGCAGGATCTTCTCGGCCGAGCGCAGCGCGGATCGGACCGCCGCGAACTGGTGGAGCGTGTCGGGGCAGTAGCGGTCCTCCTCCACCATGCGCGCGAGGCCCTCCACCTGCCCGCGGATCCGGGCGAGACGCTTCCGGAGATCCGTCTTCGTGGGCTCGCCGATCCCCATGGCGTGCGTGCGGGTCGACGTGGTCTCGTGTCTCATGTGCTCGCGCTCCCGTAACCACGGCTCCAGCGCGCCGCGGCGGCGGGCCCTCTCCGACCCGCCGTCGCGCGGCATCCTTCACATATACTATACCACTGTAGGGTATTTGTTCGGCAATGCCGCCGGCCGCGGCGGCGCGGCCGCGTGCCCCGCTGGACGGGCGGGACCGGCGCCCCGTAAACTTCCGGCCATGTTCGGACGCATCAAACGCATGCTCGATCAGGCGCTCGACCACCTCGAGTCGAAGATCGACGACGTATCGGACGACGATGTCGACCGGCTCCTCCGGGCGATGCGCGACGAGCTGGTCGAGACGAAGGCGCGTCTGCCCGAGCTCGAGGCCCTGCTCCGGTCGCAGATCGCGCAGGCCGATCGCGAGAAGGAGCAGGCCGCCGTGGCCGACCGCCGCGCCGCGCAGGCCGAGGGGATCGGCGACACCGAGACGGTCGACGTCGCCCGCCGGTTCGCCGCCCAGCACCGACAGCGGCTCGAAGTGCTCGTCATGAAGGCCGAGACCACTCGCGTGGAGATCCTCCAGACGCGCGACGAGGTCGGGCAGATGACGGAGCAGCTCAAGGAGGCCATGACGCGCCGCGATTCGCTCGGCGTGCAACAGCGCCGCGCGAAGGCCATCGAGAACCGGGCCTCGCGCTTCGATTCCGTGGACGCATTCGACCGCATGGCGGAGAAGGTGGAGGGCGCCTCGGACGTGGATGACGCGCGTCGCGAGCTCGATCGGGAGCTGGACCCGCTCTCCGAGCCGCCCCCCAGGGACTACCACACGGAGCGCGAGCTCCGCGAGGCGAACGCGGAAGACATGCTCCGCGAGCTCAAGCGCCGCATGGGCGTGGACGAATAGCCGGGTCCCCCCCGCGAGTCGCCCCGGGCGCGCCTGGCGGCGACGCCACTCCAGGACCGGAGATCCCATGAACCTGCTGGTCGCCGTCGTCATCCTGTATCCGCTCGTCCTCATCGGTATCGGCATCTGGCGCTCGCGCTCCGTGAAGAGCCACGAGGACTTCATGGTGGCCGGGCGCAAGGTCCCCGTGGCCCTCCTCGTGGGGACGCTGGTGTGCACGTGGATCGGGTCGGGCTCCCTGTTCGGCGGCGCGGGTCTCGCCTACCGCTCGGGCATCGCGGAGCTGTGGTTCTCCTCGGGCGGGTGGCTCGGTCTCATCGTCGCCTTCTATCTCGCGCCCCGCGTCCGCAGGATCGCCAGGTACACCGTTCCGGACCTCCTCGAGCAGCGCTACAACGCCACGGCGCGCGTCCTCGGGACCGTGGCGATCATCCTCGCGTACGTCACGATCGCCGCGTACCAGTTCCGCGGGGGCGGCTGGATCCTGAACGTGGCCACCGACGGCGCGATCTCGCCCACCCAGGGGATGTGGATCACGGCGGGCGTCATCGTGCTGTTCACCGCGCTCGCCGGCATGGTGTCGATCGTCACCGTGGACGTGTTCAACGGGATCATCATCACGCTCGGCGTGCTGTTCGCGCTCCCCTACATGGTGTTCTCGAACGGCGGGGTGGACGCCGTGGTCTCGGCCCTCCCCGCGGGTCACACCTCGGTCCTCGGGGGGCACAACGTCCTGTGGGTCCTCGGGGTGGCGATGCCGACCTTCCTCCTCATCCTCGGGGAGAGCGGCATGTACCAGAAGTTCTTCTCCGCGAAGGACGAATCGGCCGCGAAGAAGGCGGTCGTGGGCATGCTGGCCGGGATCGTGATCATCGAGGTCGCGATCGCCCTGATCGGCGTCGCCGGGGCCGCGGTCTACCCGGAGCTCGCCAGCGCCACCTGGATGGGCGGCCGCGACGCGTCGGAGACCGTCGTGCTCCACCTGGCGCGGAACGGCCTCCCGGTCGTGGGCGGCGCGATCCTCCTGTCTTCCGCGATCGCGATCGTCCTCTCGACCGGGAACACCTTCCTCCTCGTGCCGTCCACGAACGTGAGCCGGGACATCTACGAGCGCTTCATCGACCCCGACGCCTCGGAGACGCGGAAGCTGTCGGTCCAGCGGGCCTTCGTGGTCGTGTTCGGCGGGCTCGGGCTGGTCCTCCTCACCCAGTTCAACAGCGTCCTCGCGATGGCCCTGTACGCCTATTCCCTCGTGGGGGCCAGCCTGACGCCCGCGCTGCTCGCGGCGTTCCTGTGGAAGCGGGTGACCGCGCAGGGCGGCGTGGCCTGCATCGCGGGCGGTCTCGGGACCATCGTGGGGGTCAAGGTGCTGTCGGCGCTCGGCGTGGGCTTCACCGCGACGATCGGGGGGACCGAGTTCGACTTCGCCTCGAGCGACTACATCGTGATTCCCGGCGTGCTGATCTCGATGACCCTGCTCGTGCTCGTGAGCCTGCTGACCCCGGCCTCGCCCGCGGAGAAGTGGGCGCCGTTCTTCCAGCGCGGGCCCGAGCCGCTCGCGCCCGATCCGGCGAGCGTCAGCGGCCGCTCGGCTCCCACAGCGAGCGGATGAGGCCCTCGCGGAAGCTGGACCCCGGGGCCAGATAGGCGCCGAGCAGCGCGAGCACGTTCTGCCGTCCCACGTCGGTCTGGTCGAGCAGGACGTCCCCCGCCGGATCCGCGTAGACCGTGCGCAACGTGTCGCCGCGCACCCGGTACGAGATCCGGTCGCCGTCCCGGATCCCGCGCTCGCGCAGGAAGACGAACCACCCGGGCAGGCCCTCGCTGACGGCTCGATACCCCCCCGGCTCGAGCCAGCCGGCCTCCACGGCCTTCCGCATGTCCGCCCGCACGCCCTCGAGGAACCGGTCGAGCCCGACGTCCCGCAGGAACTCGATCTCCGCCACCGCTTCGTCCGCCCGCAGCGCGCGCTCTGCGATCTCGGGAGCCAGCGCTCCGTCGTACTCCTCCCCGCCGCTCACCAGCGAATCGAGGTCGGCCGCCGTCGCCGGGTCCACCCGAAGGCGGAGCGTGAGCACGTCGACCCGGAAGATCGTCTTCTCGAGCCGCATCGACATCGTGCTCCTCGCGCGCTCGGGCAGGGACTCGAGCGTGGGGATGCCGTCCTGCCACGCGAGCTCCGCGCACGCGGCCCGCGGCGGGCCGACGAGCGCGAGCCCGCCGCCCACGAGGATGCGGAGCGCCGCGCGCGCCCGCCTCGCCGCGGCCCTAGCGGGGCGGGCCGGGCGCGACGCGCCGGGTCGTGTCGGGCCGCGTCGAATCGGGGCGTACCGAATCGGGCACCGGTCCTCCGCCTCGAGGGTCATCCGGGAGCGGCTCTCTCCGTGTGCTGTCCGCGCGGGTCGTGTCCGCGCCGAGCGTGTCGTCCGCGGCCGTGTCGCCCGCCGGGCCCCCGAGCGAGTCGGGGAGCGTGGGCGGCGCCACCTCGATCGTGTCCGGCGGCGGGCCGAGCGTGTCGATCTCCACGCCGCCGAACGCCCTGGCGTGCGCGAGCCGGGCGCGCCACTGGAACGACCGCGTCCGGGTCGACGGATTGTTACCCCGGGGCGATGGGATGGTGGCGGCCAGCTCGGCCGCCTCGCGGGGGGACAGCGCCGCCACCGGCTTCCCGAAGTAGCGGTGCGCGGCCGCCTCCACGCCGTACACGCCCGGGCCGAGCTCGATCACGTTGAGGTACAGCTCGAAGATGCGGTTCTTCGGCAGCCGGCTCTCGAGCCGCCGCGTGATCAGCGCCTCGCGCAGCTTCCGGAGCGGGTTCCGGGACGGCGAGAGATAGAGGTTCCTCGCGAGCTGCTGGGTGATCGTGCTCGCCCCGCGCGGCAGCTCCCGCTCCTTCCATGCTTCCTCGAGCGCCGCTCCGACCTCGTGCCAGTCGAACCCGCCGTGGCCGTAGAAGCCCGCGTCCTCGGACACGAGCACCGCGCGCCCGAGCGATTCCGGGATCCGCGAGAGCGGAACGGGCCGGTAGTCGATCGACCGCGCCCCCGGGTCGCCGCCAGCCAGCCAGCCTTCCATGTAGGCCGTGCGCTCCGGCCATTCCGAGGCGTACTCGCGCGGGTCGGGAAGCGTGATCCACACGAGCGCGGCGACGATGAGCGCCACGCCGAGCGCGATCCCCAGTCGCCGGGCCCAGCGCCGCTTCCGCGCCCCCGGGGCGATGGCCCCCCGCGCCCCCCCGCGCCGGCGCCAGCGACCCGAAGGCGGCGGCCCGGTGGCGGTCGTCCGTCGCGCACCCCGGCGCC
>Ga0299907_10000572_pt1 | contig 18468 bp, 19 predicted proteins | sample RVTome_16_FD_198680 | JGI IMG/M metagenome (GOLD analysis project Ga0299907, IMG submission 198680) | Soil microbial communities from uranium-contaminated site in the Upper Colorado River Basin, Wyoming, United States - RVT152D67 (version 2) ...
CCCACCACGCCGCGCGAGACCCGGTAGAGGAAGACGCGTTTGCCCGCGTCGGTACTCGGTGGGATCAACCCTTCGAGCCGGGTCGCGTCCGCGGCCGCCATGTCGAAGTACGCGATCAGCTCCTCGACCTCGTCGCGCGCCTCGGCTTCGAGCGGCTTGCCCTGGTCGAGAGCGAGCGTGCGTGCGAGATCGTCTCGGCGTTCGTCGATCGCGGCCGCGATGCGGCGTATCGCGGCCGCCCGATCGAACGCCGAGAGCCTGGCCCAGCCCGGCCAGGCTTCGTTGGCGGCGGCGACCGCCCGTTGTGCATCCTCCCGGGTGCCCTCCGGCACCGAGCCGATCACCTCGCCGGTGGAGGGTGACGTCGCGTCGAACGTTGCACCGCTCTCGGAGGCGACCCAGTCGCCTCCGATCAGCATCCGGTGCGCATCCGCCATGGGATCACCCTACCCGGGACACGGGAGGCGGCCTCGAGAGGCCGCCTCCTCGCTCCGTCGATCCCGGTCGTTACTCGACCGGGATCTCCTTGTGGATCGCCCCCAGGTCGATCCCCTGGCTCTTCCGCACGATCTTCGCCACCACGTAGATGATCACCGCGAGCAGATACATCCCGCCCATGAACAGGAGGGAATCCGCATTGTTGATCGCGTACAGGTTCCCCTCGGACAGCGGCGGCCAGAGCCATTTGTAGAGGTTGTACCCCAGGAACAACGCAGTGAGGGCGCCGGTCACCGTGATCAGCGGGATCCCTCCGATCTTGTACCTGGCCATCGCGGAACTCTCGTACAGCCTCTTCTTCCGATACGGGAGGATCATCGCGGCGATCGCGGTTCCCAAGAACGTCACCGCGATCACCAAGGTGGCGTCCAGGATCAGCGTCTTGAACACGGTGGTGAACGCGTAGAAGGCACTCACGATCAGCGAGGGCACCAGCATGAGCACGAGTGCCCAGACCGGCACGTGACGACGCTCGGACACGTCGGCCACCTTTTCCGGCAGGATCCGATCGAATGCCGCCGCGAAGATCACACGAGTCGACGAGAGGAACAACGTTCCCGCCCAGCCGAGGAACCATGCCCCGAACGCGAGGATGATCAACGCACCGATGAGGTCGTTGTGGAAGAACATCCCCACCAGCATGGGTGGATAGTTCCACACGGGAGTGGGACCCGGGCTGTCGGTATACGCGTAGAAGTAGTTGATGAAGTTCACGTTCCCCGCGTTGAAGAAGTCCCATCCGAAGAACTTCGATGCGAGCAACAGGAACACCACGGCGATCGCGATCGTGACCCACAGGCCCCACATCATGCCGCTCATCACGCGCTTGAAGTCGCTCGCGCCACGGACCTCGCCGTAGAGGGTCGAGCCCCAGTTCGGCCACAGGATCCAGAAGCAGAGGAACGGGATGATCAGGAGGCTCTCACCGAAGAACGGCGTGAGTCCGATATCCGCCGGGAGCGCGGCATCACCGCCCGCGAACGCGATCGTGTCCCGATAGGCATTCCCGGTCGTGCCGAAGAGGTTCGCCGCTTCCTCGTTGAACGCGCTCTCGAACCCGGCTCGTGACCCGAACAACATCACCAAGAAGACGAGGACGAGCGCGCCGACGCCGAGGTAAAAGCAGACCTTCTGGATCCGCGCGTATCCCTCCATGCCGAGGGAGACGAGGTATCCGGCTAGGAGGGCCGTGACGACGCAGATGGTGAAGAGACCGATGTCCTTGCCGAGGAACGTGAGCAGGCCGTCCATGCCAGTGAATGCGGCGAGGGGCTGCAGCACCTCGACGTTGAGGATGCTCGCGTAGATCGGCGTCCAGTACCAGAGGATGAACCACCAGCCCGTCACGGCGAGCACGAACGCGATGCCACCGCCGAGAACCCGGCTCTGCCAGACGTAGTCCCCGCCCGCCCGCGGCATGATCGAGATGAGCCCGGCATAGGTCACGACCAGGCACGTGATGAACGCACCCGAGATCAAGAGAGCGGGGAGCACCTGTCCTGCGGGGACATAGCCGATCACCGACAGGCTGAAGAACAACCCCAGAGTGACGAAGTTGACCGACATGAAGGAGTACAGGAACGCGTCGAACTTCGACCATCCCTTCACCAGACCGGTCGCCTTGCGCAGGAACAAGGCGGGCGCCTCACCGATCGCTGCCATCAGACCCCCTCCCAGAGGTTCGGAACGGCCACTTAGCCGTTCACCAGTTGGTAGTTCTTCACCTTCCGCTTCTTCTCGTCGATGTTCACGACCGCCGCCTGCAGGATCCCCTCCTCGTAGGAGCTGCCGGGATTCAACGCGAGCGTCTTCCCGATCCTCGTGGCTCCCTTGCTCTCGTGGATGTGACCGTGGAGCGACAGCAGCGGCTGGAACCGTTTGATCGACTCGTGCACGGACGTCGATCCCACGGGTCTGATCGCCTGCCCTCCCGACACGTAGGTGAGGTCGGGATTCAACGCCGGCGCGTTGTCGAGCTTGGACCCGTACGGCGGCGCGTGGAAGTTGAAGATCGTCGTTTCGGGATCGGACGCTGCAGCGATCGCCGTGTCGATCCGCTTGGCCAGCTCCGGCTCCTCGGCTTCGCGGAACGTGTTCCAGGGCGTGGGGTTCGTCCACCCCATCGAGACCATCGTGAACTCCCCGAGCTGGATCGGATGGTCCTCGTCACCGGTCTCCACGACCTGGGCACCGGAGAGCAGATCGTCGATCTCGAACATGTCGTCGTTCGCGGGGCAGGCGATGACGCGGATCCCGGTACCGACGAGCTTCTCCTCGGCCATCGCGATCCAGCGCTCGGTGCCGTCGAGCATGACCTCCTTGAAGCGCTTGTCGACGAGCACCTCGTCCTCCTGCATCGCGACGTACTCCTGGTCCGAGACCCTGATCGGGTAATAGCCGCGATTCATCACGCGCTTCTCGAACTCGACGATCGCGTCTTCGGACTCGAGGGTGTCGCGATGGTCCTGGAGGGAGGCCTCCCAGGTGCCGTTGGCGCGCTGGACGATGGGCACCATGGCTTTGCCGGTGACGTCGCCCCCGAGGATGACGACGTCCGCGCCGTAGAACGACCCGGCGTTCAGGAACTTCTTCCAGCAGATCTCCGACCCGTGGAGGTCGGTCACGAAGAAGATCTTCACCCGAGAATCTTGACCTCGCCCGCCGCGCTGCGCAACCCGGGGATGTCGGACTGCGCAACCCGAGCCTCAGTGTCCGACCTCCTCGGGGAGCTGGTACCACTGCACCCGATCCCCCACTTTCGCGCGGACCTTCCACTTCAAGGGCTTCGGCACCTCGTCGCAGCATCCGCGGAGCTGACGGGCCTGCTCCGCGGGCTCGTAGACGCGTGCCTGGGGCACCAGGTCGCTGTGCTCTTCCTCGGCGAAGTGGGCGACCTTGTCGAGGTTCATCGTGACGGTCCGCCACCAGCCCCAGTCCCCCGCGACGATCTCTCCGATGCGATCGAGACTGAGGGTCGCGGGCTCGTCGCCGGCCTTGACCTGGAAACCGGAGAGCAGGTGGAGGATGTCGTGCACGTCCTTCTCGTTCAGCTCGATGACCTGGAGCTTCGACAGGAGGAGGTCCGTGATGTCGAGCGTGTCGGGCAGTCGATCGATCCGGTCGCGGAAGTCGAGGACGTGGCACATGTTGAGCCGGTCCATGACCACGTCCACAGACGTCTCGCCGTCGGCGGTCGTGAAGTACATCTGGCGGTCGCCGTGGAGGGTGTTGAACCGTTGGTCCCCGAGGAAGCCTTGCTCGGCGAAGAACCCGATCACCTCCCGCTTCTTCGTCGAGACGCACGCGAAGTCTATGTCCTGATCCTTCCGGGCGCGGTGAGGGAAGAGGGGACAGAGCAGGCGCACGGCCTGGCCCCCGATCAGCTTGAGGGGGATCCCTCGCCCGTTCGCCGCGCGCACGACGCCGACCGCGGCCTCGTACGTGTCTCCGGAGACGGCCGGCGTCCCGTCCATGTCCGAGGACGCTAGCGCACTTCGTCGCCGAGCGCGGCCCCGCCCTTTTCGGCAGACTGAGCGAGATGGATCGAGCCTTCGACTACGTGATCGTCGGCGGCGGCTCCGCCGGGAGCGTCCTCGCGAACCGCCTGACGACGGACCGATCCACGCGCGTGCTCGTCCTGGAGGCGGGACGCCCGGACTACCTCTGGGACGTCTTCATCCACATGCCCGCGGCCCTGACCTATCCGATCGGGTGGCGCTGGTACGACTGGAAGTACGAGTCGGAACCGGAGCCACACATGGGCGGCCGGCGGATCTCCCACGCGCGCGGGAAGGTGCTCGGCGGGTCGAGCAGCATCAACGGGATGATCTTCCAGCGCGGCAACCCGCTCGACTACGAGCGGTGGGCGTCCGATCCGGGGATGCGATCGTGGGACTACGCGCATTGCCTCCCCTACTTCAAGCGGATGGAAACCTGTCTCGCCGCGGACCCGGCGGACGTCTATCGGGGGCACAGCGGACCGTTGGTCCTCGAGCGGGGACCGGCCAAGAGCCCGCTGTTCGGCGCGTTCTTCGAAGCGGTCCAGCAGGCCGGGTACGCCCTCACCGACGACGTGAACGGATACCGGCAGGAGGGGTTCGCGCCGTTCGACCGGAACGTGCATCGGGGGCGTCGCCTCTCGGCCGCTCGCGCCTACCTCCATCCGGTCTCGAGCCGACCGAACCTGGAGGTCCGCACCCGCGTCTTCGTGGACCGGATCCGCTTCGAAGGCACCAGGGCGGTGGGCGTCGAGTACTCCCGCGGCCCGGGATCGAGGAAGCTCGTCCGGGCGGGCGAGGTGATCCTCTGCGGCGGCGCGATCAACTCGCCGCAGACCCTGCAGCTCTCCGGCGTCGGCAACGCCGACGAGCTCCGCGCCCTGGGCATCCCGGTGGTGCAGGGCGTACCCGGAGTGGGTGAACACCTCCAGGATCACCTGGAGGTCTACGTGCAGCACTCGTGCACACGGCCGGTCTCGATCGCGCCCGGGTTGAAGCTCTGGCGGAAACCGTTCATCGGTGCCGAGTGGCTCTTCTTCCGTTCCGGCCTCGGAGCGACCAATCACTTCGAGGCCGGAGGCTTCGCGCGGAGCAACGACGACGTCGCCTACCCCAACCTGATGTTCCACTTCCTGCCGATCGCGATCCGCTACGATGGTTCGGCGCCGGCGGGCGGCCACGGATACCAGGTGCACATCGGCCCGATGTACTCCGACGCGCGCGGCTCGGTGAAGGTCGTGAGCACCGATCCGCGGGTACATCCGGCGCTCCGGTTCAACTACCTGTCCACCGCGCAGGACCATCGAGAGTGGGTCGAGGCGATCCGGGTGGCCAGGGAGATCCTGTCGCAACCGGCGTTCGGGCCGTTCGACGGTGGCGAGCTCTCCCCCGGACCCGACGTGTCCACCGACGAGGAGGTCCTGGACTGGGTGCGGAGGGACGGCGAGACGGCGCTCCATCCGTCGTGCACGTGCCGGATGGGAACGGATGCTTCCTCCGTCGTCGACCCCCTCACGATGAAGGTCCACGGGGTGGACGGCCTCCGGTTGGTGGACGCGTCGGCGATGCCGTACGTGACGAACGGGAACATCTACGCCCCGGTGATGATGCTCGCCGAGAAAGCCGCCGACCTGATCGCGGGGAACACCCCCCTCGAACCCGAGCGGGTCGACTTCTACCGACACGCCGGGTGAGGGTCGCGTCACACCTGATTCGCGTGGTTCACCCGAGGCCGAGGAGCAGCAGCCCGCCGACCACCAGGACGATCCCCGCGATCTGGTTCATGACCAGTCGCTCTTTGAAGACGATCACCGACAGGGTCACCGCGATCAGCGGGAAGACGGCGCTCGAGGCCAGCACGATCGAGTTGAGCCCGCGTTCCGAGCCGGCGGAGAACGTGACGACCCCGAGGATGTCGGCCGAGCCGGCGAGGAGCGCGACCCACAGGCCGAAACCGGGGCGCAGGCGGGAGAGCTCCTTGCGGAACACGACGGCGAGCGGAACGAAGAAGGCGATCTGCGCGACCCGGGACCCCCAGAGTCCGGCGATCCATCCGGCGCGGTCGGAGATCCACCCGAGGAGGAACCCGGCGACCCCGAACCCGATCGCCGCCGCGACCGCCCACGGCAACCCGGGGAGGTGATGGGCGATCCCCTCCCGGAGCTTCTTGAGATCCGTGGAGACGAGCGCCACACCGACCACCGCGATCCCGGCGCCGATCAACGCGAGGCCCGTCGGGCGCTCACCCAGGATCAGGACCGCGAGCGCGACGCCCACCACGGCGTACCCGGCGCCGATCGGCGAGACCACCGCGACCGGGCCCAGCTCGAGCGCCTTGTAGTGCGTCACGTAGGCGAACGCCGCGGCCCCGCCGTTCAGCACGAGCAGCCACACATCGGGGCCGAGCGGCGCCAGCGAGGTCCCGGTGGCGATCAGCACGACCGTCATGAACACCGCGGACAGGAGCTGGCCGCTCATCACGGCGCCGATCGACCCGATCCGTCGACCCGAGAGCGCTCCGAAGAAGTCGGCGAGACCCCAGCCGAGGGCGGCGGCGAGACCGAAGATCACGCCGGCGGCGGCATCAGGCCTCGCCGCGGAACCGGGCGTCGCGCCATGCGATCGCGGCCTTCAGCCCTCGATCCGCCGTGATGCGGCGGAACTCGTCGCGGGCCGGGAGGTTGGCCGTCTCGATCATCACGTCGAGCTCCGTGTTCGCGGCCATCGCGGCGCGGAACCCCGCCACGTCCCACGCGCGGTTCACGGCCCGTTTCGTCGTCTGGACGACGAACGGCTCGTTCTTCGCGATCTCCTCCGCGAGCCCGAGCGTCGCGCCGTCCAGCTCGTCGCGAGGGACCACCCGGTTGACGAGTCCCAGTCGGAGCGCCTCGTCGGCGGAAACGCGATCCTCGCCCGTGAAGAGCAACTCCTTCGCGGCACGCATCCCCACGACCCACGGCAGGAACATCGAGACGACCCCGGAACCGAACCGTACGTCGACGTAGCCGAAGTACGCGTCGTCGGCCGCCACCGCGAGGTCGCAGGCCAGCATGAGGTCGGTGCCCCCTGCGAGGCAATAGGAATGCACGCTCGCGATCACCGGCTTCGGATGGTCGAGGAACTTCAGCATCTCGTCGGTCGAGTGACGGAGATCTTCGTGCCACCGGCCCGCGTCGAGCACGCCCCCGGACGCGTCCTCGTTGAGGTCGTACCCGGCGCTGAAGGCTCGCCCCGCACCACGGAGGATCAAGACCCGAACGTCCTCGTCCTCGGCCGCCTCGTCGAGCGCCCTCGACATGGCGTCCACCAGCTCCCGGTCGAGCGCGTTCAGGGATGCGGGACGGTTCATCGTGAGACGTCGGACCGTGCCGAGATCCTCCACCAACAGCACCGGTTCGCTCACGTCGCCTCCCATCGGATGGACGGCGCGGATGCTAGCGGAGTCATGCCTCCGGGACCGGGAGGGCCTCCGCGCACGTGGGTGGAGAACCCAACCCCCGCCGCGACCTCGGACGTATGCCTGATCAGGGGCTCCGGGTGCCCTGCCTTGCGCGTGCCATCACGCCTGGGATAGCCTTTGAACCGGCGTTCAACATCGACCGAGGGAGGCGTCATGGTCTACCACCCGAGGGATCCAGCTCACCGCAGCGTTTCACGACGGGACTTCCTCCGCAGATCGCTCGCCGCGGGCGTGGCTCTCCCGACGTCTGCCGCGATCCTCGCCGCCTGTGGCGACGACGGAGAGGGCGGCCCGGGGCCGGGAGGAGACGACCAGATCCCGCGCTTCGGCACCCTCGACCAACCCGTGACCCTCCAGACCTACGACGACAACCCGCCGATCGACTCGAACCTCGAGCCCGAGGCGGGCCCGCTCGTGATCTACAACTGGGAGCAGTACCTCTGGAAGCCGGTCCTCAGGGACTTCGGCAAGAAGTACGGCGTGGAGGTCAAGTACGAGACCTTCTACAACATGGAGCAGGCGATCCAGAAGTTCCAGTCGGGCGAGGTCGACTACGACGTGTTCTTCCCCACGATCGACTACGTCCCGAAGCTCGTGGCCGGCAAGCTCCTCCAGCCCCTCAACCACGACTACCTCGGGAACACCAAGAACCTGTGGCCGGCGATGCAGGACCCGTACTACGACCTGGGTTCGCAGTACTCGCTGCCGTACACGATCTACCACACCGGCATGGCGTGGCGGACCGACATCGTGCCGGTGGAACCAGAGGAGCTCGCGGCGGGATCGAACCCGTACGAGATCTTCTGGGACGCAGACCTCGCGGGCAAGGTCGGGATCTACGACGTCTACCGGGAGGCGCTCGCCCTCGGGATGTATCGCGATCATCTCAACGACACGGACCTCAACACGAGCGATCCGGCCGTGATCGAGGCGGCGAGGGATCGCCTGATCGAGCTGAACGATCTCGTAGGCGTCAAGACGACGATCGACGGAGCCTACGCAGGCGTGCCCGAAGGGAAGTTCGGTCTGCATCAGTCGTGGTCCGGCGACATCCAGGCCGGTCCCTGGTACACGAGCCAGCCGAGGAGAGAGGCACCGCTCCTGCGCTACTACTGGCCCGCCCGTGACGGGTTCGGCGGAACGATCGACAACGACACGTATTCGATCCCCGCGAGCGCGAAGAACCCGGTGCTCGCCCACCTGTTCCTGAACTTCATGATGGACGAGTTCAACGCGATCAAGAACTGGACATGGGTCGGGTACCAGGTGCCGTTCAGCGCGGTCAACGAGGACACGATCTTCGAGGAGAGCTACCCCGGCCTCGAAGGGTGGTTCGTCTGGGACTACGCGGCACCGGAAGGCAAGCACTGGGACAACTTGAAGTCCACGATCGTGACCGAAGAGGACTTCGACATCGGCAAGCGCGCCACCGGGCTGCCGGTCGAGGTGGACGAGCTCTGGTCCAGCGCGTACGCGGAGTTCAAGGCAGGATAACCTCCGAGGGATGTCCACTCCGGCGGGCGGAACCGTCGGGCAGCGGCGCTGGTACTACCCGGCGCTCGCGACGCCCGGGATCGTCTGGCTGCTGCTCCTGTTCATCATGCCGTTCTACGCGATCGCCGCGGTCGCGTTCGGCACGCGAGATCAGATCTTCGCGCTGCCGATCCCGGCGTGGAACCCGCTGGAGTGGCAGTTCGAGACGTTCTCCGAGACCGCTCGTGAACTCTTCGCATCTGGCGGTCTCCAGGCTCAGTTCACGCGCACCTTGCTCTACGTCGGCACCTCGGTCGTGCTCTGCCTCCTCGTCGGCTATCCGGTGGCCTACTACATCGCCCGGTACGGCGGACGGATCAAAGTCCTCCTGCTCACCCTGATGATCGCGCCGTTCTGGATGAGCTACCTGATGCGCATGCTGGCCTGGGTGAACCTGCTCTCCGTGAAGCCGGACGATCCCGGCCTGGTCAACCGGCTCCTCCTCCTCACGCCGTTCGTGCACGACCCGATCGCCTGGAACAGCGGAACCGTCTCGAACATGACGGTGATCCTCGGGTTGGTCTACGGCTACATCCCGTTCTTCATCCTGCCGCTCTACGCCGCGCTCGACCGGATCGATCGATCGCAGCTCGAAGCGTCGCGTGACATGGGCGCGAGCCCGGCGAGCACGTTCTGGCGGGTGACGCTGCCGCTGTCCAAGCAGGGGATCCTCGCCGGAGCCGTGATCATCACGTTGCCGATGTTCGGCGACTACTACACGCCGAACCTGATGACCGCGAGCCCGGAGAACACGATGATCGGCAACGCGATCGACCTCGCTCTGCAGGGCGGTCAGGGCACGCAACCGAAAGGAGCAGGTCTCACGTTGCTCCTGTCGGCGTTCATCGGCGCCCTGATGATCTACTACCTGGTGAGCGTGTCGCGAGCGGCGAAGGAGGCGCAGCGGTGACCACGGCCGAGGCGACGGTCCCGCGCGCCACCGCCGCCCCCAGGGTGGGTTGGCTCCGCTCGTTCTTCTCCAATCCATGGGGGAAGCCGCGGTTCCTCTCGATCTGGACGTGGCTGTACATCATCTGGACGATCGCGCCGGTCGTGATCGCCGTGCAGTTCTCGTTCAACTCCGGACGCTCCCGCAGCACGTTCCAGGGGTTCAGCTTGCAGTGGTACGAGGCGATCTGGAACGAGGCATCCCAGGGGTTCGACGACACCCTCCTGCCGGCCCTCATGCAGAGCCTCAAGCTCGCGCTGCTGACGATGCCGATCGCCACCGCGCTCGGTGTGGGCCTGGCGATCGGCCTCGCCCGGTGGCGCGGCCGCGGCTCCGGCGCGGCGAACTTCCTGATGCTCTTCCCGCTCGTGACACCCGAGATCGTGATGGGCGCTTCGATGTTCCTGATCTTCTCGAACCTGTACCACATCCGGTTGGGCACCACGGCTCAGCTGTTCGGCCACGTGACGTTCTCGCTGTCCTACGTCGTGATCGTGACCCGGGGGCGGCTGTTCGCGATCGGGAGGGACTACGAGGAAGCGGCGATGGATCTCGGCGCATCTCCGGCTGGCGCGCTCCGACGGGTGCTGCTCCCGCTGCTCGCGCCGGCGATCCTCTCGAGTTTCTTCATCGTGTTCGCGATCTCGATCGACGACTTCGTGATCAGCCAGTTCCTCTGCGCGCAGGACTGCACCACGATCCCGATCAAGATCTACAGCGCGGCACGGAACGCCGGGAACCCGAGCCTGAACGCGCTCGCGACCATCATGATGCTCCTGTCTCTTGTCTCGATCACGGTCGCCGTGCTGATCCTCCGGGTGTTCAACAAGCGGCAAGGGACCGGTCGCTCGGCCGTCGAGGACTTCGCGCGGTTCGAGATCTGAGCGCGCTCAGAGCAGGGCCCGAGCCGCGGCCGAGAACCCTTCCTCGGACACCTCCCCCTGCGGCAGCACACGGAGCGCCTCCCGCGGGAGGTGCACGGAGACCGCCGTGCCCTGCTCGAACGGGATCGCCTCGCCCTCGTTCGGGACGAGTACCTGGAGCTTCTCTCCGGGGGCGAGGTTCACGATGACCTGCATCGTGGAGCCCACGTAGACGATGCGCTCCACCATGCCGGGGATCCGGTTGGACCCGGTGGTGTCGGACGCCTCGAGGTCGACGCGCTCCGGCCGGATCGAGAGCCTCACCTCGCCGTGGGCATCCGGTTCCCCCTGGCCCGCAACGAACTCGAACTCCCCGAACCGGACCTTGCATCCGCCCTCGGTGGGCCCGTAGGCGATGGCATCCATCAGGTTCGACACGCCGAGGAAGTCCGCCACGTAGGCCGTGGACGGCTCCTCGTACACCTCTCGCGGCGGACCGATCTGCTCGATACGGCCGTTGGACATCACCGCGAGCCGGTCCGACATGGTCAAGGCTTCTTCCTGGTCGTGCGTCACGTAGATGAACGTGATCCCGACCTCCTCCTGGATCGCCTTCAGCTCGATCTGGAGGGCCTTCCGGAGCTTCGCGTCGAGGGCACCGAGCGGCTCATCCAGCAGCAGCAGCGCGGGGTTCAGGATCAAGGCCCTGGCGAGGGCGACCCGCTGCTGCTGGCCGCCGGACAGCTGGTTCGGACGGCGCTTCTCGTAGCCCCTCAGCCGCACGAGCTCGAGAGAGCGGCCGACCATCCGCGCGCCCTCAGCCTTGGATGTGTCCTGGTACCGGAGACCGAAGGCCACGTTCTTCTCCACGTTGAGATGGGGGAACAGGGCGTAGTTCTGGAAGACGGTGTTCACGTTGCGCTTGTGCGGAGGGACGGTCGCGACGTCTGTCCCGTCGAGGACGACCTGACCGTTCGTCGGCCGCTCGAACCCGGCGATCATCCGAAGCGTGGTGGTCTTCCCGCACCCGGAGGGACCGAGGAGCGAGAAGAACTCCCCCGAATCGACCTTCAGGTTGATCCCATCGACGGCCGTGAAGTCCCCGAAGCGCTTCACGAGATCGACCAGCTGCACCTCTCCGCCCGCCATGAGGGCCGGAGTGTATCGCGGTGACCGCCGGCCCACCGCGATGGGACCGTCGCTGACGGCGGCGTGCCATCATCCACCGCATGGCGCGCACCGCGGCTGGATACGGCGGGGAGCCGCTCGTTCGGAGCCGGACCCTCCCCCTCCTGGCGGGGTACTGGAGCTTCGGGCAGTTCTGGGGCTTCTGGGTGATCCTCGTGCTCGAGTTCCAGCTCCAGCACGGCCTGACGGATAGCCGCCTCGGGCTCCTGTATTCGCTCCTGTCGCTCGCCGCGATCGCGACGATGCTCGCCGGCGCGCCTCGCCTGCAGCGGCTCTCGCTCCGAGCGAGCGTCCCCGCGTCGCTCGCGTGCCTCGCGGTCGCGTCCGTGGCACTCGCCCTCCAACCGACGTCCCTCGTGGTCGCCACGTTCGTGCTCGTCGGGATCGGCAACGGGTTGATCGACGTCTACCTCAACGTCGCGGCGCAACGCGAAGAGACCCGGACGCGACGGCCCGTGCTGCAGTGGCTCCATGCGAGCTACGCGCTCGGTGGTGTGACCGGGGCCGCGACGGCCGGCGCCCTCCGGACCGCCGATATCGATCATCGGATCGGGCTCGCGGCTGCCGGCCTCGCGCTCCTCGCGACCGCCGGGTGGAACGCACGGCGCGCGCTCGACGAGCCCGCCGCAGACGGTGCCATCGGTCTCCTGTCCGTCTCGGCGTTGCGCAGGTTCCCGGCGCTGTGGATCCCGGCGATCACGGTGCTCTTCTGCTTCCTCGTCGAGGGATCGATGGACATCTGGTCGGGCCTCTACCTGCGCGAGGAGCTCGGCGCCTCGGCTGCGGCGGCCGGAGGTGCGTTCGTCGCGTTCGCCGGCGCCCTGTTCGTCGGGCGACTCTTCGCCGCCAAGGTCCTCTTCGGGCTCGGCGCCCGGCGCACGATCATCATCTCCGGGATCGGTGGTGGGATCGGGGGAACGATCGCCGTGCTGTCCGAATCCACCGTGGTGGTGGCTGCCGCCTTCCTCCTGATGGGATTCGCGATGTCCGCCGCGGCCCCGGCGGGATTCAGCCTCGTGGAGGGATCCACGACGGATCCCTCGAGTGCGATCGCCGCGGTCGCGACGGTCGGATACACGGGCTTCGTCTGGTCGCCTCCCCTGCTGGGATGGATCGCCGACACCGTCGACCTGCGGGCCGCGATGGCGGTGATCGTGCTGGCGACGGCGGGGATCACGGTCACGGGACTCTTCGCTCGATCGAAGCCGAAGCGCGCGGGGTGATCGTCGAAGTGACCTGGGTCAGCCGAGGTTGAGATAGACGGACTTCTTCTCCAGGAAGTCCTCGAGCCCTTCCTTGCCCAGCTCCCGACCGATACCTGATTGCTTGTACCCGCCCCACGGCATCTCCGTGGGCGCCGGCTGTGTGTCGTTGATCCACACGATCCCCGACCGGAGCGCCTGCGCCGTGCGCAGGGCCTTCTTGATGTCCTGCGTCCAGACGGCCGCCGCGAGCCCGTACTCGTTGTCGTTCGCCATCGCGATCACGTCCTCCACGGAGGAGAACGGGATCACCGACATGACCGGGCCGAAGATCTCCTCGCGGGCGATCGTCGCGTCGTTCGTGACGTCGGCGAAGATCGTGGGCGGCACGAAGTACCCCCCGGCGAGACGCGGATCGCTCGGCTTCTCGCCCGTGGCAGCGAGGGTCGCCTCGCCGGTCCCGATCTCGATGTAGCGCTCCACGCGCTGCTGCTGCTCCTTCGACACCAGGGGGCCCATCGTCGTCGACTCGTCGGCGCCGTCCCCGAGCTTGGCGGTCTTGGCGCGGTCGACGAAGGCATTCACGGCGTCGTCGTAGACATCCGTATCGACGAACACCCTCGTGCCGGCAGAGCAGATCTCGCCCTGGTTCCAGAAGACGCCGTTGGCGGAGCCTTCGAACGCGGAGGGCAGGTCCGCGTCCGCGAACACGATGTTCGGCGACTTCCCGCCGAGCTCCAGGGTCACGCGCTTCAGCGTGTCCGCGCCGGATCGCATGATGATCTTCCCGACCTCCTTGGACCCGGTGAACCCGATCTTGTCCACGCCCGGATGGCCGACGAGCGGCGCACCGGCCGTCTCGCCGAAGCCCGTCAACACGTGGAGGACCCCCGGAGGCAGGCCCGCCTCCTCGAGGATCTTGGGCAACTCGAGGCAGGTGAGCGGCGTCTGCTCGGGCGGCTTCAGGATGAACGTGCAGCCGGCGGCGAGGGCGGGCGCCACCTTCTGGGCCGCCATCATCAGCGGGTAGTTCCACGGGGTGATGCCGACCGCGACCCCCACCGGCTCCTTCCAGACCATGAACATCGCGTCGGCGGACACGTGGTGGGAATCGCCCTCGATCTTCGTCGCCCAGCCCCCGTAGTACTCGAACATGAAGGCCACCTCGGCGACGTCCTCACGGGCGTCCCCGATCGGCTTCCCGGAGTCGCGGGACTCGAGCGCCGAGAGCCGTTCGTGCTCCCGCCGGACGATCTCGGCGGCCCGCAGGAGGATCCTGCCTCGGTCCCGGCCGGGGGTACCGGGCCACCACCGGCCCTCGTCGAAGGTCCGACGGGCGGCGGAGACGGCGGCGTCGACGTCGGCCTGCTTCGAATCCGGCGCGGTCGCGATCACCTCGCCGGTCGCGGGGTCGAATACGTCGAAGCGGGCTCCATCGCGCGCGTCCACCCACTTCCCGTCGATGTGGTTCTGCAACGCGTCTGCCATCTCGGTCACCCCTTCGCTCGAGGCCGGAAGGCTATCGGGTGGACAGGAACGAGACCCACTCGCCGTCGGTCCACTCGGGGTCGTCCTCGAGGAGCTCGCGGAACCTGCCGTACCAGACCTCCGTCGCGGGATCGTGCGCGTTCGCCGAGTACGTCTTCTGATCCTCGAAGATCACGCCCGCCACGACCGCGTCCTCGTCGTCGTCGGGCAGCAGGACGTACGTGGCGCGGAACCCCGTGGTGTCGAGGCTTTCGCCCATCATCGCCACGACCGCTTGACGGCTGCCGGACTTCGCCTTCGCTCGCATCACCGTTCCGTACATGTCGCTCCTTCCGTGCTCCGTCGGGCGCTGTTCGCCCCCTGGCGTCACTCTGGACGCGGTGGAGGTGCGCCGATCCCCCACGCATCCGCGCCCCCGTCCACAGCGATCGTGGCGCCCGTGATGTACGCGCCCCCGTCGCTCGAGAGGAACGCGATCGTCGCTGCCACCTCCTCCGGCTTGCCCGCCCGTCCCATCGGCACGGTCTTGGCGTACTCGTCCACCAGTTCCTGTCCGCCGTACTGCAGCATCCCTTCGGTCTGGATCAGGCCGGCGGCCACGCACACCGCACGGATCCCATACTTGGACCACTCGATCGCGATCGTCGAGGCCATGTTCCCGAGGGCCGCACGGGCGGCCGACGAGTGCGCCATCAGCGGGATGCCGCGCCGGGGGCTGAAGCCGACGAAGCACACGAACCCCCGACGGGCGGGGATCATCCACCGCTCGGCGACGCGGTTCGTCAGGTGCCAGGGCGCGTCGACGTTCAAGCGATGCACGGCCCGTAACCCCTTCAGCCCGATCTGCTCCAACGGGGCGGCGAACTGTCCGCCGGCGTTGTTGACGAGCACGTCCACCGAGCCGAACCGCTCGCCGGCGGCGTCGAGGAACCCCTCGACCTGTTCCGGCTCCCGGACGTCGCAGGGCATCGCGAGCACGTCGCGCCCGGCGGCCTCGAGCTCGGTACGCACGGCCTCGAGCGGTTCCGGCCGCCTGCCGCAGATCGCGACGCTCGCGCCGATCCGGGAGAGCTCTCGAGCGGTGGCTCGGCCGATTCCCGTACCGCCGCCTGTCACGATCGCGACCCGGCCGGACAGGGCATCGTCCGCGAGCGGGGACCGGAACTCCTCTAGCATGCGCGTCCGAGTATGGCGGAGCCCAGGGTGAAGGACATCGACGTCCGGGGAGACGGCGGGGTCAGGCTCGCCGTGCGTGTTCACGACGCGCCGTCCGCCGCGGCGCGGGGGCTGCTCCTCCACCACGGACTGGCCTCTTCACAGCGGATCTGGGACCTGATGCTCTCGCGCTTCACGCGCACGTTCCACGTGGTGACGTACGACGCTCGCGGACACGGGCGCTCCGCGAAACCGTCGAGCCGCTACGGGTTCGACCCGGTCGTCGCCGATGCGATCGCCGTGCTCGGCGCGACCCGGCTCCGCCGGCCCGTCGTGGTGGGGCATTCCTGGGGCGCGTCGGTCGCCCTGGAGCTCGCCGCCCATCATCCGCATTCCCTGGCGGGAGCGGTCCTCGTCGACGGTGGCATCAGCACGCTCCGCGGGACGATGGGGTGGGCCGCGGTGAAGGAGCAGTTGGCGCCGCCGCGCCTGGCCGGGATGCCCGTCGAGGAGTTCCGCGGGATGATGCGGACCTTCCTCGGAGCCTCCGTCGAGATCACGCCGCAGATCGAAGAGATCGTCCTGTCCGTGATGCACATCGATCGCCTCGGCCGCATCCGGCCCCGGCTCTCGAGGGCGAACCACTTCCGGATCCTGCGGGCCATCTGGCAACACGATCCGGACGAGGCGCTCGGACGCCTGCGCCTCCCGACCCTCGCCGTCCTCGCTCGCAGCGCCGGCGACCCGGCATGGGACGAGCGCAAACGCCGCGCCGCCGAGCACGCTCGCCGATCGGGGGCACCCATCCGCATCTCGTGGTTGGACGGGATCCACGACCTTCCGCTCCAGCATCCGGACGCACTCGCACGACGCATCCAACGTTTCTCCGACGGCCTCGTACGATGAGGGCATGGGTTGGGTCATCCTGCTCCTGGTCCTGCTGGCGGCCGCGTTCGGCGTCCTCGGCGCCGTGGTCAAGGTCGCGGCGTTCCTCGTCCTGACGATCCTCCTCACGATCACGGCTCTGGTCGCGATCGCGTGGTACTCGTTCAAGGGCCAGCTCCGGCGGTGGGAGCGCGATGGAGCCGGCGGGCACACGCAGGTCCGCACATGGTCCTGGGGTCACCGGCCGCAGCCTCCGCGGGATCTCCCCTCCCACGACGATCGCTACTAGGTTCTCGAGGGAGCTCACCGCACGCGGGACAGGAGTCGCGCGAGCAGACGCCCGAGCACCAGGAACAACCCGGTGAACGCGAGCCCGATGGCGAGGAAGACGAGGATCCTCGCGCCTCTCGGTGACCCGACGATCAGCGTCCGGACGAGGAGCCCGACGGGGACCGCGACGATCCAGTTCCTGAGGAGGCTCCGCCACCCCGGTCTCCGATACGTGTGCGCGAGCCACGCGACGAGGAACCACACGCCGAGCAACGGGACCGCGTTCCTCAAGAACCCCTCCACCGTGCTGGCGCGATGCCCACTGATGCCGACGAGCACGAAGACCACCAGCGCCGCGGCGTCGGCGAGCACGTACCAGACCGTTCCGCGCCGACCCGGCAGCAGTTTCCGCATCACGCCTCGTTCGCGTCGTTCGGGAGCCCCAGGGAGTCGGCCGCCCAGAGGGCCTCGATCGCGCCGACGACGTCGCGAACGTCCGGAGCCCGGAGCGCGTCGGATGCGAAGGTCCACACGCCGACCCGTCCGAGCCGCACCCGCACCGCATCGTGCTCGTCTCCCACCGGCGAACCCTATCGCTCGGCACCGCCGTAGGGTCTCGGGCACATGAACGCCGAAGCGGTGATCGCCGAGCTGCGCGCACGAGCGGATCCGTCCCGGAAGCCGGGGATGGATCGCGTGGGGATCGACGTCTCGAGTGCGCTCGGCGTGTCCATGCCGGACATCCGGGCGGTCGCGAAGAGGTCTCGCGTCGACCACGCCCTCGCGCTCGAACTGTGGGACACGGGGATCCACGAAGCGCGCATCCTCGCCACGCTCGTGGCAGACCCCGAGGCACTGAGCGAGGTCCAGAGGGAGAAGTGGGTCCTCGACATCACCTCGTGGGACCTCTGCGACTCGGCGGCGGACCTCTTCGGTCGCGCACCGGGCTCGTCGAGCGTGATCGAGGCGTGGGCTCGACGACCGGAAGCCTTCGTGAAGCGCTGCGCCTTCTCGATGATCGCTCGACGAGCCGTGTGGGCGAAGCAGGCCCCCGACCGGGAGTTCCTCGGCTCCCTCCCGTTGATCCGGCGAGCGGCGACCGACGATCGGAACGAGGTCAAGAAGGGCGTGTCGTGGGCGCTCCGGCAGATCGGGAAGCGGAACCGGGCACTGCACGCGGCGGCGATCGACGAGGCCGAGCGGATCCTCCTCCTCGGAACGCCCTCCGCGAGGTGGATCGCGCGCGACGTCCTCCGGGAGCTCGGGAGCGAGAAGACCCGCTCCCGGCTCCCGGACTGACGTCCTCTATCCGAACTCTCCGGGACGATGCCCGCCCTCGCCGGCCTCGACGAGCTCGGCCGGCGTGTCGGGGATCTCGACGTGCCGCTCAGCCGCCTCGTGCCCCTCGACATCGAGTTTCGGCAGCCACTCAAGCCAGCGCGGGAGGTACCAGTTGCGATCGCCGAGCAGCTTCATCGCC
>Ga0299907_10000573_pt1 | contig 18462 bp, 16 predicted proteins | sample RVTome_16_FD_198680 | JGI IMG/M metagenome (GOLD analysis project Ga0299907, IMG submission 198680) | Soil microbial communities from uranium-contaminated site in the Upper Colorado River Basin, Wyoming, United States - RVT152D67 (version 2) ...
AGTACCACGGACGCGGCTCGCGCTTGCGTGACCACTGGCACGACGGCGAACACCGCGGCCGCAACCAGAGCCGAGAGCCTGAGCACTCGCCGCCTCGCTCCCATCGCGAACATCACCGCGGCTGCGCTGGCGACCACGAAGAACGCCGCCTTGGCGTTCGCGTACCCCAGCACCGGCGTGACCGCCTTCCCCGTGAAGACCTCGAAGGGGAGGAACACCACGGCCGCCCCGCCGATGGCCGTCACCGCGGCCGGAACCAGGACGGGGTGATGAGAGGCCATCAGCCTTCCCACCCCGTAGGAGAGCGCGGCGGCGGCGACGAGGATCACGGTTCCCCACGGCCGGCCACCGACCGAGATGGCAGCCAGGACGGTCCATCCGGCCAGCGCTACCGCCAGCCCGAGCCCCAAGCGGTCGATCGCATCCAGCGCTGCGGCCGATCCCGGGCCATCCGGATGTGCTCGGTGGATGGGTCGAGGGAAGGGCTCCACTCGATTCATCGAGGGACCGGCTCGCTCCCCCGATCCAGTGGGACGGCCGACGGCGATCGGCGCTGCACCTCCCTGACCACGGCTGGGACACACAGCAAGACCAGGAACAGGGGGAAGAGCTGTGCCCGCTCCCGAGCGAGCAGCCCGAAGTTAGCGAATCCCGAGAACGCCAGGATGAACAACCCCGTGTAGGCGATGGCCATGGCGATATACGGTTGTCGGCGGATCGACCGGATCGCCGCGCCGATCCACCGCCACCGCACCAGGCAGAGACCCAGGAGGAACGTCGTCTCCAAGGAGGCCGCTAACGATTGCGCGTTGTCGACCTCGAACAGGAACGGGCGGAACAGGACGGTGGCGGCGGCGAACGGAGCCCGAGCCGGAGACTCCAAGGCGGATGGAACGAACTCGGAACCTCCTGTCGCGGTTCGTTCCGACGTCTGGCTGAGTACGGAGGCGACCCCGCCTTCGGTCTGGATGGCCGATTGCTCGAGGAACCGATCCGTCCGGATAACGAGCACTACGGCCAGCGTGGTCACTGCGATGAGGCCGACGACCTTGGCCAACGTGGCGAAGCCGCCCAGGTCCGGGCGGGAGCGACGGAACAGGAAACCGGCCGCGAGGGAGAGTGCCAGGATGCCGGCCACGTGCGGGCGGACGATTGCCGCCAACCACAGGCCCAGTCCGGCCACCACCAGGCCCCTCCAGGTTCGGCCGCTGAGGATCCGGGCCGCGCCGAGGGCGGCGATGCCCAGCGAGAACATCATCCAGGCTTCCTTCCCGGTGCTCGAGGGCCAGAACACTAGGGTCGGCAGGAAGAAGACCAGCTTGGCGTAGGAGCGGTGTGCTCCTTCCGGGACGGCCACGCGGAAGGCCCGGTAGAAGAAGAACAGGCCCCAGAAGCCGAGCCAGGAGAAGACCACGAACCCCCCCAGGCCGGTGGGCCCGATGAACGCGTACACCACGCCAGTGAGGAACCTGATGAAGTTGGTGTCGCTCAGGGAATCGAGCCCAGTGTAGAAATTCCCCATCTGGAAGTTCTGCGCAATCTGAACTCCGTGCTCGTGATAGCCAGCCGCATCCGCGATGCCTCCGTAGACATCGAATGCCACGTAGTACCTGACCACCGAGCCGATGAACTTCGCCAGGAGCGCCAGGATCAGGACCCGGAAGATCCACCGGTCGCCCTCCAGCCTGGCTTGGCGGTAGAACACCGGCAGCGACACCGCGAACAGGACGGGTCCCACCACCAGGGCTCCGGTCGCCTCCGGGCCCCCCACGGCCCCCAAGAGGACCAGGCCGGCCACCAGGACGGCGGCACCCGCGATCGCCAGGACCGGCAGCCACGACGATGCGGGAGATCCTCTGCGGAGCCGGGCGGACTCTGCCAATCAGAACACCTCCAGGTCGCCCAAGCGGAGGGCCCACGAGCCTAGCCGGCGAGGATCCGGCACCAGGTCCTCCCGAAGCGGCCTCACCACCATCAGGACCCCCCGAGGGACCTTCACGAACCCCGCCAGGCGGGCCGCTCGATGAGCCGCGGAACCAACGGGGAAGGAGCACGTCACGAGGTCAGCCGGAGCCGCCCGTGCCGCTCGGCGCAGCAGACGGCGAGCAATGTGGGCGTCGCCCGCGGGGACCAAGACATCGGCGATGGTCGTCTCCCACAGCCCCCGGCGAGGCCGCACCCTGAAGAAGGCCAGACCCCGAACCCGACCGCTCTCCTGCTCGTCCGCCGCCCGATAGTCGAGGAGGGGCGCCCGGCCGTACCTCCACCACAGGTACTCCGGCGACCTCGGGGTGGCCAGTCGACCGGTCGGGCGCTCCGCCATCGAGAGCAGATCGGCCAGCCCCGTCGCTCCCTCGATGACCTCGGCCGCGGGCGCCGTCGCCGGCAGCGGACGGGGCCCGGCCGGCGCCGAGCGGCGCAGGCCCCGGATCGAGGACAGGAACGTGCGGGGCCGGACCCAGACCGGGACCCGCCCGGCCGGCTGCCACCCCATCTTGATGTAGCCGGGGAGGCTCTTCTCGTTCGGCGTGTTGAACACGACATCCGCCTCCTCACCCAGGACCTCCAGGGCGGCCCGGGTGAGCTGCGAGAAGATCCCTCGGCCCCGATGGTCGGGGTGCGTGGCGGTATCGACCGGCCGGACCGCCCGAACGGGCCGCCCGTCGATGTCGAAGCGCCATCTGAGGAAGGCACGGAGCCCGACGATCCGGCCATCCGCTTCGCAGACGAGCATGAGTGAGCGTCCGAACGGGCTCTCCAGGTGCTTCCACCGGAAGAACTCGGCCGAGCGATGCCCGGCGGGTCCCTGGCCGAGCGCGGCCACCAGCAGCGCCAGCACCTCGGGCTCGTCCTGGTCGCGGTACGGCCTGATCTGGAGCGTCGAGGCGGCCGGTTGGCCCACGTCAGGCCTCCCTGACTCTTGGACGCGACCTGGACCCGTAGGTCCCATCCGTGCGAAGGGTGGGAGGAACGGTCCGGCCCAGCCGCCCGCGCCAGGCATCGGCACACGCGCGGGCATTGAGGCGGAGGGCCCGCCAGGCCTGGACGGGCTGGCGGAAGGCGTTCAGCGCGGGCTTCGCCACGCCATGGACGAAGGAGAGGCGGAGGGCGGTTCCCCGCCACCCTTGCGATCGACAGATCCAGACCAGGTTCCGGAGGCTGTAGTAGTTCCGCCATTGGATGCTGCCGATCCTCGCCGACGGACGCGAAGTCATCCCGACTCTTCCGAGCCGGCGGCGCTTCTCCAGCTTGATCTGTCCCAACATGTACAGCGTCCAGCCCTTCGCACGAAGCCGAAGGCCGAATTCGAGGTCGTCGAAACCGAAGAACAGCTCCGAGCGAAACGGTCCCACGTCACGGATCGCCTTCACCCGGTAGAGCGGGAACTGATTCCCCCCGATGACGTCGACGGGGACTGCGCCGTCCAACTCGTGATCGGGGATGCGAACGAGACGACCCCGTCTCCTGTCGAAGCGCGAACCGCCGGTCCCCGCGCCCGCCACACACGGGTCAACGCTGACGAGCTCGGCCGCGAACGTCCACACCTGTCGCACCCAGTCCGACTCCCACGGTGGATCGTCATCGTCCAGGAGAAGGACCCAGTCCTCCTCATCGGCCATCTCAAGAACCCGTTCCATCCCGGTGCTGATCCCCCCGGCCGGACCGGAGTTCTCCGCCGTGGCGATGTACGTCGCCCCGAATCCCAGATCGGCGTAGGAGTGAACGAGCGAGCGGTTCCGTTCATCGGGAGCGTTGTCCACGACGAAGAGGTGATCGATCGGCCGCTCCTGATCGGACAGCTTCTCCAACATGGTCGCCAGGGCGTCCGGACGGCGGAAGGTCACCAGCACCCCGTGGAGCTTCCCTCCGGGGATCATCGGACCATCCGTTCGTACAGCTCGACGTATCGATGAGAGACGGATCCGATATCGAACAGACGCCGGCACCTGTCCCGGGCCGCTTCCCCCAATGCCCGCCTGGCGTCTTCGTCGCCGAGCAACCGCGCCGCCGCAGATGCCAACCCTGCGCGGTCGCCCCGAGGGACGAGTACGCCGGTCACGCCATCGAGGACGATCTCCGGGACGCCGGCGACCGCGTACGCGGCGACGGGGACCCCCGACATCCCCGCCTCGATCAGGCAGCCCGGGAGGCCCTCGACCCGGCTGGCCAGCAGCATCACGTCGACGGCGGCCAGAAGCTCCGGCACGTCCTCCCTGGAGCCGAGAAGGAGGACCCGGCCCCCGAGGCGGCGTTCCTGCACGGCCCGCTCCAGCGCCGGCCGCAGGGGACCGTCCCCGACGAACAGATGCATGGCATCGGGGCGCTCGGCCAGAATGGCCTCGAAGACCTCGAGGTGGGCCAGGGGGTCCTTCTCCCACGTCAAGGCGCCCAGGGACAGCATGAGGGGGGCCGACGGAGGGACCCCCAGGGATCTCCGCACGGCTCCACGGGTCATCTGCGGTCGGATCCGAGCGGGATCGACGGCGTTCGGGATCACCGAGACCTTTTCCTGTGGGACGGCGAAGACCTCGATGGTCTCCCTTCTGAGCGCCTCCGCGACCGCCACGATGTGGTTGGCTCGCCGCATCAGGTGCCCGTGGGCGATCCGGCTCAACCCGCGGGTCATGCCGACGGGTGCCGACCCGATCCTCCGGTAGACCACCGGCGCCCCGTTGACCTGGGACAACACGACGTGCTTCAGGGACTCTCCGCCGTGTGCCTGGATCACGTCGGGAGCCCATTCGCGGGCCGCGTCCCGCAGTTGGCCTCCGATACCGCGATCGAACCGAACGCCGGGGAGTCGTCGTGTGGATCTGAGGATCGTTGTCGGCTCCTGATAGTCCACCCAAGGGGCCCGCCCCTCGCGGAGGACGATCACTCGCTGGGTCAGGCCCGCCCGGCCCAGACGGGGCACCAGATCGCCCGCGAAGAGCTCGGCCCCCCGGCGCTCGGCACTGGCGACCACGTGAAGGACCTTCATGCGGCCACCCGGCCGGGTCTCCGGGCCGCCGCCACCGAGCGGTAGAGCTCCACCATCTGGGGGACGACGCTCTCCAGCGTGAAGCGCTCCTCGAACCGTCGACGGCTGGCGCGTCCGAATGCCTCCCGCTGATCGGCCTGGTCGAGAAGAGCCGCGATGGCCCCGGCCAGGGCACGGGGGTCGCCCCGGGAGACGAGGAGTGCGTTCCGACCCTCCTCGACCACCTCCCTGATCGCCGGGACATCCGACGCCACGATCGGAAGGCCCAGGGCCATGGCCTCGATCAAGGCTCCGCCGAAGCCCTCGTACAGGGAGGGGAAGACGAACAGGTCCGCTGCCGCCAGGAGGTTCGGCACGTCGTCCCGATGCCCCATGAACCGTACCCGGTCCCTCAGGTTGAGGGAACGACGAAGCGCCTCGATGTCAGCGGAGGCGTTGCCTCGGCGCCCGGCGACGATCACCCGAAGACGGGGTCGTGTCGGGAGAAGCCTCGCTGCGGCCTCGAGCAAGTACCGGTGACCCTTCTGGAACTCGTGCCTCCCCACCGTGACGATCACCTCGTCGTCCGAGGCCCATCCGAGCGCTCGCCTGCGCGCCAACCGTCGAGTCGCCGACGGAACCCCCAGCCGCTCGGGGTCCCGCCCTCGGGGAACGACGGTGATCCGATCCGGCGGGATCCGAAGGTCATTCACGGCCGCCCGCTTGACGCTCTCGCTGACGGCGTGGAAATGGGTGGTCATGTTCCTGGCGGTCCACCCGTCGACCCATCGGGCCGCCCGGAGGCTCAGCCGGTGAACGTTTGGATCGCGGAGACGAACCGCGTCGTAGGGCGTGTTGACCAGACTCGTGACGAGGGCAGCATCCGAACCGGCCGCTGCCACCCTGCCGGCCACGTCCGATTCGAAGATGCTCGTATGGACGATGGCGGGACGATGGGAGCGAATGAGTCGGCGGAGCGACACCACCCGGCCCGGGAGAGCTTTCCCGGGGAGGACCTCGACCTCCACGCCCGAAGACCGGACGGCTTCCTCGACGCCTTCATCGCGGGCGAAGAGACAGGCGACCACCGGATCGATCTCGTTCTCCCCGAGCCATGGAAGCAACTCCGCGAGCGAGCGTTCCGCCCCTCCCGTCCCCAGGCCGTTGATGACGAAGAGGACCTTCATCCTGGCGTCATCCGTCACAGCGCGTACCCCAACCGCTCCGCGGTCGTGCAATGCGCCCGGATCAGCTGGATCTCCTCCCGCCACTGATCCTCCTGTCTCGGGGGTTGGATCCGGGCACGGTTTCCACGGAGGTCCGTCCCCAGGAACTCCCCGAGCTCGTCGAGAACGGCCTCGGGCTCCGTGAACCAACGCTCGTATCGCACCGCAAGCACGTTCGGCCTCTCCAGGAAGGGAAGCACCCGGGCGTTGATGTAGTCGTAGAGACGGATGCGGCGGATGGCCACGTCCTCGGTGCTCCGGCGAAGCTCGGCGTTCATGGCTCGGTTGAAGGGGATGTCGTAGTCGAACCCCTCCGCCAGGCTGCCCCCAGCTTTCCGATACGAGGCGACGACCTCGAACGGGTGGCGAAGACACACCACGAACTTCGCGGCCGGCAGGAGCTCCAGGTACCGCCAGAACGCGGGCCACTTGATCCCCACCAGGCAGTCGCCTGGACACCGAACCGGCACGGCGAACGCGCCCTCCGTGCACCAGCGGACGCCGCCGTCACGGTAGAGCGTCGTCACGTCGAGCTTGCCTCGGCGGAGGTGGCCCGACTCCTCCATCTCCTCCCGGAGCGAACGGAAGAGATGAGCGGGGGTGAGGCGCATCCCGTCCCACGGTTCCATCACCGTGATACACCGGGGTGGCTGGAACAGGGCTGCACACAGCAGGCTCGTGCCGGTCCGAGGAGAGCCGCAGATCAAGAAGTCGTTCGGGCCCGGTGCCTCCAGCGGAAGAGGCAGCCGCCCTGGGTCCAGCGTCAACGTCTCCGAGAACCTTCGCCACCGTCGGTGGTCGGGAGAGAGCAGGCGACGCACGCTCCGGAGCCCCGCCCGGGCCCGGGTGGCCGACCCGCGACTCACGACAGCCCCCGAAGGCGGTGAACGGCCGGGTGCAGCCCGCTCAGGATGATCCGGAGCCGATCCATGCCGGTGGCATCGCCGACCCGCAGACGGGAGATCCGCAGCGGTTCCCGAGGGGGGACGGGCTGGATGCGGTGATCGAAGAGGAAAGCGGCCTCGTACCCGAGCCCACGGAGGGTCTCCTCAGCCCTCGGATCCCAGTCACCGTTCGGATACGCGAGGGCCCTCGGAGGGTGCTCCAGCGCGGTCGTCAGCACGTCGTGCGCCCGGACGATCTCGTCGACCGCCTCCCGGTGGGAGGAGCGGGCCAGGCTGACGTGGCTCTGGGTGTGGTTTCCGATCTCGATGCCGGCCCCCTCCAGGGAGACGAGGTCATCACGCGCCAGTTGGGGTGTCGGTGTCGGCGAAACGGGGCTGGACCTTCTGAGCTCATCGATCACCCGCACACGCTCTCCCGTGGGCAGGCGCTTCAGGATGCTCACGAGCTCCCCAGGACGGCGACCTTCGAACCCACGAGGATGTCCGCCCGTCCGGACCAGATCCTCCACCTCATCCCACCAGAAGGGCGTGGCCGAATCGAGGAGCCCCGGGATGACGAACGCCACGCCGGGGAGCCCATGCTCCCTCAGCGTGGGCATGACGACATCGATGAGCGATCGATCCCCATCGTCGAATGTCAACAGGAGCGCCCGACGAGGCAGGGAGGGGCCACCTCGTGCGGCCTCGATCACCGCCTCCAGCCCGATCGGTCGCATGTGTCGGCGGAAGAAGGCCACGTGCTGCTCGAACCGGTCCGCGTCCTCGATCCCGTGATAGGCGAGGACGGCAAGCGTCCGGTCGGCCCGCCATCGGAAGGCGACCTGGGCGGGGCTCCACCTGAGCGCACGATCCACCCCGGTCCTGATCCCGGCCTTCACGGCGATCCCCCTGTCCGACGAGCTCCAGCTTTGGACCGCTTGCCCAACAGCCGGTTCTCGATGCCGTGAAGGGTTCGAGCGAATTCCGCGGCGACCACCCTTCGGCCGGTGGTGACACGAAGCAGCAGGGAGGGCCGAGCCGGAGTCCGTCCGTAGCCGAGCTCGTTCAGCGTGGGACCGGCGATGAGCTCGACCCCGGCCACCGCCTCCGGAGTGAGCTGCTCCCGCCAGTCCCGCACGCGAGATGGCGGACGATGGAGGTTGCGGTGCTGCTGAGGCACCGGGCCCCCGAACGCCTCCTCCACCCGTTCGTGGTATCGAAGCATCCGGTCGTCGAAGTCCAACCGGATGAACTCGCACACGCGTCTCAACACGTCTTCAGGTTGCTGCGTCAACACCTCGTAGCGAACCTCGACATAGCGGCCTGGACCGACGAGTCGGCCTCCCTCCCGGGCTCGGCGCACGAACCGTCTCCACTTCAGGGCGGCCGCTTCCAACGTCTGCGGCCCAACCGGCGCGTCGACGTACGAGAGGGCCACGTCCCTGCCATCACGGATGATGTGGATGAACCTGGCCTCCGGGAAGAGGTTGGCGAGCTCCGGCATGGCCAGGGCGTGCACGGGCGACTTGTTCCCGTAGCGCGTCTTACCGCGCCGCGCCGCGTACCAGGAGAAGATGGCTCGAACGGCATCCGGAAAGGTGCGTGGTTCGGCTTCGGAGAGAGCTCCTCGGATGTCAACGAGCTCACACCGCAACTCGCGGGAGATCAGGGGTCCGAAGTCGGCCACCAAGCGCTCGATGTCGAACCCATCGGACCGTTCGTACCGACCGCGGCGACGCCCCCCCGAAACCACGAAGTGGGTCTCGTTCGGGATCGCCATGTCGGGATGCGAGTCCAGCATCGCCCGCAGGAGCGAGGTGCCCGACCTCCCCGATCCGACGATATAGGGGAACGGAGTCGTCTCCGTCTCCGCCCGGGTCATGCCCGCCCTCTCCGGTCGGACGGCGTACCCGAGCGGCGCGTGAGACGTCCGAGAGCCAGGCGGTGCACGGTCACGGATTTGACACGTCCCACGTCGCTTCCACATGAACGGGAGCGAGCCTTGCGGTGGCGGGAGGCGCCGCATCGAGATCGGGTCCGACCACGTCGAAGTGCGTGATGGGGTGCCATGGAAGCAGCTCGCGTCCCGGTGCGTCGTAGATGCCCGCCCAGACGTAGTACCGGCCGCGAGGCAACGGCAATCGGGGGATGGAGCACCGAACGGCCGTCTCAACGCCGTTCAGCTGGACGTCGCGCCTGAGGACGAAGATGGGCATCGCCGGGCCCTCGCTGATCCCGAGGAAGATCCGACCTGCTCTCGGCTCGGAGCTCTCGACCACGGTCCTGATCTCGAACGACTCCTGGGTGCGGGGAGCTCCCCCGTTGGCACCGGAGGCCTCGGCCTTCATCAGGTGAACCAGCCCTTCGACCCGATGATCCGCTTCGGCCGCCTCCTCGATCGACTGACGGTAGCCCCCGAGGATCTCGCGGATGGGGCCGTCCGCCTCGACCTCACCCTGACGCAACCAGATCCCCCGCTCACACGTTGCCTCCACCGCCGCGAAGTCGTGCGAGACGAAGACGAGGGTCGTCCCCTGACGGAGGACCACCCGCATCCGGTCGAGGCACTTCTGCTGGAAGGTCGCGTCGCCCACCGCGAGTGCCTCGTCGACCAGCAGCACATCCGGCTCCAAGAACGCCGCAACGGCGAACCCGAGGCGCATCTGCATGCCGCTGGAGAAGAACTTGACCTGGCGGTCGATGGCATCCTCCAGCTCGGCGAACGAGACGATCTCGTCGAAGCGTTGGGCAACCTCCTTGCGGCGAAGCCCGAGCAGGGAGCCGGTGACGAACACGTTCTCCCGCCCGGTCAGGTCGGGATGGATGCCGGCCCGCACCTCCAGCAACGCACCGACCCGTCCTCCCGCGACCGCCGTGCCGGCGTAGGGGTACATGACCCTCGAAAGGATCTTCAACAGGGTGGTCTTCCCCGAGCCGTTCGACCCGATCAACCCGATCGCCTCCCCGGGCTGGGCCGTCAGGTTCACGTCCCTGAGGGCCCATCTCCACCCCCGGCCACCGCGCCCTCGCAGCCGAGCTCCCACCCTTTGAAGCTCGTCGCGGAGCAGCATGCGGCGTCGGTCGGCCCTGAACCGCTTCCACAGGTGCTCGGTGCGGACCCCCCCCTCAGGCAACATCGGCGAATCCCGTCTCCATGCGCTTGAACAGGTAGTAGCCGACGCTCAGCATGAGCAGCGCCGAGACGGCCGCAGGCAGGACCAGGCCCCAGTCGGGAGCGAGGCCGTACAGGACGACTCGCCGGTAGCCGTCGATGACCGCCCCCAGCGGATTGAGTGTCACATAGAGCGGCTGGAGCGAAACGGGCACGGCATCGAGCCCGTAGGCGACGGGCGTGGCGAACAGGCCGAGCTGGAGGATGATCGGAAGCGCGTGTCGGAGGTCACGGAGGTATACAACGATCGCCGAGACGATGAGGGCCACCGCCAGGCTGAACACCACCTGGACGACCAGGAGCACCGGCACCCAGTACGACGTCACCTTCGGAAGGAACCCGTAGATGATCAGGAGGGCTCCGAAGGGAACCAGGGCAACCAGCATGTCGAACCCCGCGACCATGACGCTGGCCAGGGGGAAGACCTCTCGAGGGCAGTACACCCTGTTGAGGAGGGGGATGTTCTGGACCAGGCTCTGTCCGCCCACGCTGACCGAGGTCGAGAAGAAGGTCCAAGGGAGCAACCCGAGGTACGCGAAGACCGGGTACGGCACCTCGCCGGTATCGATGGTCGCCACTCGCCGGATGAATACGGAGAACACGAGGGTGAGCGCCAGCGGTGTGATGAAGGCCCAGGCCAGGCCGAGAACCGCCTGCTTGTATCGAACCCGCAGCTCTCGCTCCGCCAGCGTCCTGATCAGCTCCCTGGCGTGGAACAGCTGCCGGACGGCATCGGTCGGCCGGAACGGGCGCCGGAACCGAAGATGAGAGGGAGGCACGGTCTCCGCTTCCGCAGCGCTCACGTCGTCGTCACCCTCCTCTCGAGCTCGTCTCGGTCCGGCGCGCCCCTCATTCGGCGCATCGCGCGACCCAGCGGGAGTGCGATCCTAGGTCCCAGCATGCTGGCGACCCACCATCCAAGGAGCTTCGGGCGGAACGGATCGATGAGCATCGCCCGAGATGTCGCTGCCACCGCAGGTCCCCACCGGCCGGCACGCAGGTAGTACATCCCCGCCGAGGCCGTGAGCTTGGCCCGGCGGCGTCGATAGTGACGGAACGTGTCCCGGTGCTTCCGCAACGTTCTTTCGATCGACAGCGCGCTCCGAAGGGTGTCCTCGTGGACGCGTGGGCCGGAGTGCGTGTGCATCCGGTAGGTGGTGACATCGGTCCCCACCAGGGAGGACGCGGGGTTGAGGCGCAGGAAGAGGTCATCGTGGTCCCAGGTCCGGATGCCTTGGTCCCAGCCACCGATGGCCCTGATGAGATCGACCCGGACCAGCAAGGTGTTCTGGGTCAGGAACGTCCGACCCTCCGGCGCACGCTCCAGCGAGTAGTGACGGCCCTTCGGCATGGTCACAGGCAATCGGACGTCCGTCACGCCGCCCGCTTCGTCGACGACTTCGATCGCGGTGAGCACGGAGATCGGCGGGGGGAGCGTCGAGCGAGCGGCCGCCTCGAGCGACGCCCGGACCATGTGCGGATACAGCTCGTCATCGTCGTCGAGGAAGGTGATCCACTCTCCGCGAGCGTGAGCCAGCCCGAGGTTCCGCGCGCCGTTCCCCCCCTTGGACTCATCCGAACGGAGGACCCGCAGTCGCTCATCCGAGATGGACGGCCGGTAGGGCGGCGTCGAGCCGTCGTCGACGACGATCACCTCGATATCGTGCTGGTCCTGGGCGAGCGCGCTGTGAACCGCCCTGTCGACCAGGTGGGGCCGATCGTGCGTTGGGATCACGATGGTGACCTTCGGCCGAGCGTCCTTCTCGATCATGCGCTCCGCCCGAAATCGGTGCGATCCCAGAGAGGCTCGGACCTCCCCAGCCCCTCCGCGAACCGCCGTTCGTCCAGCCAGATGGGCTGGAGCAGGGCTTCCGGGATGGTCGCGAGGGACCCACGGAGCATCTCGTCGTATCGGGAGGATCGTCGGAGCAGGAGTCGCTTCCCCATGTCCCGCAACGGCTTCGGCATGCTGCCCAACCTTCGCCCAAGGCCTGATTCCCAGAGCCTTAGCATCGGCCGGGTGAAACCTGCCTTCTCGCCGGTGACGTTATGGGGCTCCTCGGGACGGGGGCGGCGAGACAGCCCGAGGTGCGCGAGCACGTCGTCCCACGCCGATCCGGCGATGAGATCCTCGAGCCGCGCCACCAAGACCTGCTCCCGAGGGAACCGGTCGAGGTAGGGGGCCAGGGCCCGGTGGTAGAGGCTCGACCTCAGGTAGGGATTCTCAGGATCTTCCAGCGCCTCGACGAGCGGCCGCCGTTCGCGGGACCGCTGAACCTCATGCCGATAGTGTGACCGGATGCGCTCCACAGGGTCGCGCACCAGGAAGATGAGTCGGGCCCTCGGAACGATCCGGGCCATCCGGTCGGCGGCGAGCGGAGAGAACCGGGGGTCCGTGTAGCTGGCCGAGGCCTCCCCCGTGAGTGCGTCGGCATCGGCGTCCGCGAAGAGCGACCGGTACCAGTCCAGACCACGGTCCCACCGGTCGTTACGGGAGAAGAAGTGGGGCTCCTTGATCTCCGGGAGTCGCACCTCGGGCTGCTCTTCCAGCCATCGGAACAAGGACGTCGTCCCGCACTTCATGGCCCCTATGATCACGAAGTCAGGCAGGCGAGACCCCACACTCATGAGATCGACATCCCCTCATGTGACGTGATGAGCGAGCGGTAGGTGGCCTCGACCGTTCTCGTGGCGGCCCGGATGTCGAACGTCGGAGCTCGCCGCACGGCTGCCTCCGCCATCTGTCGGCGGCGGTCAGGATCCCCGGCCAACACGTCGATGGCTTTGGCAAGCTCATCAGGGCGCCCCGGAGGGACGAGCAGCCCCTCAACGCCAGATGTCAGGATCTCGGGCGTACCACCGACCGCGGTGGCCACAACGGGGATCCCAAGGGTCAGTGCCTCCATCACCGTCACCGGAAGGCCCTCGTTCCAAGAGGCGAGCACGAAGATATCGAAGGCCGACATCACGCGAACGGCATCGGAGCGAAACCCTGTGAAGAAAAACCGGTCATCCAGCTTGAGCTGCCGATGGAGCGAACGGATCTCCGATTGCTCCGGACCCCGTCCAACCGCCACGAATCGGACCGCGAGCCCCGAATCGATGACCTGGCGAGCTGCCTCGAGGAGCACCGGGTAGCCCTTCTGCCGCCTGAGATGAGCGACCGTTCCCACGACCAACTCGCCTGCCTCGATTCCAAGCTCGGTCCGGACATCGTCGCGAGCCAACGATTGCTGCCGCATGCGCTCCGCAAAGACGCCGTGGATCACAACCTGAACCTTTGCGCGCAGCGACGACGGTACGGATTCACGGACGGAATTCGACACCGCCACAGCCTTGTCGTTGAGGGCGAAGGTCATTCGGTTCAGCAAACGTGTTGGCCACACGTAGCCCGGCCACGGGAGGTGCTCCGTGTAGACGATCCGAGGCCGTGAGGCGGGCGGAAGCATCTTCAACACCGGTCTGGCCAGCCCAGCAACATAAGGCGAGTGGATGTGGACCACGTCGAACTGCCTCTCCCGAACAAGATGCCGCAGCCGCCGCACCCACCGGATGTCCCACTCAGGCCCCCCTTGGAGGCAGTGGACAGGGACGCCCGAGGCCTCAAGCTCCCCTGCCAAGCCGTTCTTCCAGGGCAGTACGTACGCGGCCTCGTAATCGAACCGTTCCTGATCTCGAACCTTCGCGGCCATTGTGAGCAGCAACTCCGCACCGCCAGGGTCCAAGCCCTTCACCAACCACAGGATCCGAGCGCGCTGGCCGGGCCGAGCAGGCATCGAACGAGCCGAGGGCATCGTGCGGCTCAAGCCGCCATCACCTCTTTGCTGCGGATCGACTCCAGCCACGCCTGGAACATGAGGACATCCCAGAGCTCGTATTGGCGATTGCGTCTACCGGCCTGGTGCTCACGCCAGGCGGCACGAATCGGCTCCGGCTTGAGGAATCCTTCATCGCGAAGGCGTCGTTGATCCAGCAGCGACTCAGCCCATTCACGCAGTGGACCGCGAAGCCAGCCTCCAAGAGGGATCCCGAACCCCCACTTCGGTCGGTCGACCAGCTCGAGCGGTACGTATCGATCGAGAACCTGCCGGAGTATGCGCTTTCCCTTCGCCTCCCCCACCTTCATCTGGAACGGAAGGCGCCACGCGAACTCCACCACGCGGTGATCCAGATAAGGAACGCGTCCCTCGAGGCTCACCGCCATGGTGGCCCGATCGAGCTTCGTCAGGATGTCATCGGGCAGATAGGTGACTGAATCCAGATACATCATCCGCGCGGGAAGCTGCATATGCGCCGGACCGTCATCATCCGTAGAGATCCTGCCGTCGAAACCATCGCCCAGAACGAGTGTGGACGGATCCTGCCAGTGTGAGACCAGCGAGAGATACATGCCGTCCGCGTCGTCGCTGCGAAGGGAGAGGGCGAGCTTGTGAAGCTTCTCTCCCTGGTTGCTCTGCTTCATTCTCGTCGCGAGGAAAGGTGACAGTCCCTTCCCCAATACGTCCCATCCCCGGGGGGAAACGAGAAGGAGGGCGCCAATGATCGCCCTTCGAACGACCGGAGGAAATCGACCGAAACGCCGCCAGAGCTGCGGGGCCCAGACGTACCGGTTGTAACCACCGAACAGCTCGTCGCCACCATCGCCGGAGAGACTCACCGTCACCGTGCGGCGAGCCAGCTCGGAAACCAAGAATGTTGGGATCTGCGACGAGTCGGCGAAGGGCTCATCGTAGATTCCCGGGAGGCGAGGGATGACAGACATTGCCTCTTCCGCGGTGACGTACAGTTCGGTGTGATCCGTTCCGAGGTGCTCGGCAACTCGTCTTGCGTGCCGAGCTTCATCGTAGGTCGCATCATGGAACCCGATGGTGAACGTACGAACCGGATCTCGGCTCTGCGCCTGCATCAGAGCGACGATGGTTGAGGAGTCGATCCCACCTGACAGGAAGGCCCCGAGGGGAACATCGGCTTCCATCCGAATCCGAACGGCGTCGCGAAGGAGCGCATCGAGCTCCTCCGTACCATCAGTGCCGTCGACAGTCGTCGCTTCGCCGACTCCTCGGTCGACGACTTCGGCGAGGGACCAGTACCTGATGGGCTCGGGCAGAATCGACATGCCTTGTGCGAGCGAGACGTAGGAACCTGGCGGAAGCTTCCTGATCCCACGAAAGATCGAGCGAGGCGCCGGCACGTACTTGTAGCGAAGGAATGAAGCGAGGGCCTCTCGATCAATCTCGGGAGCGAACGACGGGTGGGCGCGCAGTGCCTTTAGCTCGGACGCGAACACCATCGTATTGCCGACGAACCCGTAATAGAGTGGCTTCTCGCCCATCCGGTCTCGTGCCAGATGAAGCCGTCGCTCCTGCCGATCCCACAGCGCGAACGCGAACATCCCGTTCGACCGCTCGAGAGCCCCCAGCAGCCCCCATCGCTCGACGGCAGCCAGCAACACCTCAGTATCAGAGCGGCCTCGGAATCGGAACCCCATACCCTCCAGCTCTCCCCGCAATGTCGTGTGGTTATAGATCTCACCGTTATAAGCGAGCACGTACCGGCCGGACGCCGACGACATGGGCTGGTGTCCCAACGGAGACAGATCGACGATTGCGAGCCTCCGGGAACCCAGCCCGATCCCGGCAGAGGCATCGAACCAGACACCATCATCATCCGGACCGCGATGCCGAAGGGTCTCGGTCATGGCGCTGACAACCGGCTCCATATCCGTGCCCTGTCCCTCGGCGAGGAGGCCCGCAAACCCACACATCGGTCGCTATCCCCTCCGCGCTGCCATCCACCGGACCGCCGTCATCCACCGGCGCACGTAGGATGGCTTCCGGGTCTCGTCACGCTGCTGGAGGAAGTCTCTCCTGGGGAACAGCAGCGCTCGAAGGTACGCCGCCTTCGCAGTCACGCCCGGGATCGCCCGCAGGGTGGAGACCGCGGTGCCTCCTCGGGTCCGCTGCTCCGTGACATACGCGTCGAGCGCTCGGCGCTCGCTCCGGCGTGAGGACAACGCCATGACCGTCTCGGCCCCCGCGGGCATGGGCACGCGGAGGAGCTCGGTGGCCATCGTCAGGGCGTGCTGAACGACGACCTGGAGGCGCCAGCGCTCGGCCACCGTGGCCAGGGCACCCCAATCGACCCCGGCCATCAGAGCGATCTGGCCGACGTCCCGAACGGTCCACAGGAACGGAGCCCGCCAGCCCAGCGCGGCGTGCACGCAGGCGTGGAGCATGAGGCAGGTGTCATCGAGACGCTCGAACGTCCGGCCACCCAACGAGAGAGGCGCCGTGTGCTCGAAGACCTCGTCCGGACGGATCCACAGGCCGAACGGTCCGACCACCAGCGTCCGGTGGAGGTCCACCTCGATCCCGGCTGGCCCCCGGTGAACAGCGGCCTTCCCGAACCGCTCGTCGAACCCGGGCCGCGGCTCGGGCAGTCGACGACGGCGGCCTGATCCCTCCAACGCCTGGCACGCGCTCCGCCACTCCGCCGTCCGGACCAACAGGTCGAGGTCGCCGAAAGGCCGCCAGGAGGCATCGGGGTACGCGGAGTGGGCCACCGCGGGGCCCTTGAGCACGACCGGGTTGAGGCCGGCCTCGCGGAAGACCAGGCCGACCTCCAGGAGCTCCCGTTCGATGGTCAGGGCCGCGGCCATCGCCTTCCCGTGATTGCTGGCGAGCGTCTCGGCCTGCTCCTCCGTGAGGCGAAGGGCGCCTGCGTTCGAGGCCGCCAGGGCAAGGCCGGTCAGCCGGTGCACCTCGAGCGAGGCGAGGAAGCCGGACCAGTCGTCTCCCGGAGCGGCGCCCAGATCACGCGGCTCCCCGATCCCGAACGAAGCCACGTCCGCCGGGGTGGCGGTCCGGACCGCCAGGCTAGTCATCGCCATCGGCGACGCGTTCCACCCATCCCCTGGCCTCGAGATCACGGAGCAGCGACTCAACGTCGGTCGAGATCCCGCCGGGTTCGACCGCGTAGATCTCGGCCAGCGCATCGAGGAGTGACTCCAGCGTGCGGGGGGTCTCCAAGAGCTCCCACACCGATCGTGCGGTCCCGGAGAGCAGGTCGATGCCTTCGCGACGCTGCGAGGCCAGCAGCACGTCCTTGTCGACCCTTCGGATCAGGGCACTCGGCGACTGATAGAACAGCACGTCGGTCACAGCGTCACCACGTTGTCCCGCCGCGCCGCGCCATAGGCGTTGCGGGCGTCGAAGATGAGCCTGGCGTGATCGGCCAGCCAATCGAGATCGAACACGGAGTGGGGTGTCAACATGGCGACGCAATCGGCGCGCTCCACGGCCCGCTGGCTTAGGTCCACGCGCTCCACCGGCCGACCATTGAGGACGACGGACTCGACATGAGGATCGCAGAAGGACACGTCTGCCCCGCGGCGAGCGAGGTGCCTCATCACATCGATAGCCGGGGACTCCCTTGAGTCTCCCACGTCCGGCTTGTAGGCCACGCCGAGGACGAGGACCCGGGAGCCCTTCACGGCCTTCCCGGCGTCGTTCAGAACGTCGGCGATCCGAGATGCCGTGTAGGCGGGCATCCGGTCGTTGATCTCCTGGGCCTGCTCGAGGGTCCGGAACCGATAGCCGGCGTCCTTCCGGACCTGCCAGGCGAGATATGCCGGATCGACGGGGATGCAGTTGCCGCCGACGCCCGGGCCGGGGTGGAAGGTCATGAACCCGAATGGCTTCGAGGAGGCGGCGTCGAGGACCTCCCACGTATCGATCCCCATCTCGTTGCAGATCATCGCCAGCTCGTTGACCAGGGAGATATTGACGTGGCGGAACGTGTTCTCGAGGAGCTTGGCCAGCTCCGCCGCTCGGCAGGAGCCGACGGTGACAACCTTGTCGACCAGCTGCCCGTAGAAGAGCGTGGCGATCCCGGCGCCCTCGGGGGTCAGCGCGCCCACCACCCGGGGGATCGACTGGAAGGAGAACTCCTCGTTCCCCGGGTCGATGCGCTCGGGCGAGTAGGCGAGCAGGAAGTCCCGTCCGGCCCGAAGGCCAACCGATTCCAGGATCTCCCGCACCGGGCCCTCGGTGCAGCCGGGATAGGTCGAGGACTCGAGGATGACGATCCGGCCCGGCTGGAGCCGGTCGACCACGTCCCGGCAGGCTCGCTCCACGTGCGAGAGGTCGGGAGTCCGATCGCGCACCGGCGTGGCCACGCAGATGGCGATCACCTCGCACTCGGAGAGCACGTCGGGATCGG
>Ga0299907_10000574_pt1 | contig 18455 bp, 18 predicted proteins | sample RVTome_16_FD_198680 | JGI IMG/M metagenome (GOLD analysis project Ga0299907, IMG submission 198680) | Soil microbial communities from uranium-contaminated site in the Upper Colorado River Basin, Wyoming, United States - RVT152D67 (version 2) ...
ACGATCCCGACAAGCGGCGCCCCCGGAGCTGAACCGACCGGTCACGTAGGCTCGGACGTGTGAGCGCGATCGTCGGTGTGGTGCCCAACTTCAGCGAAGGGCGGCGGCGCGACGTGATCGATGAGATCGTAACCGCGCTGGACGTGGATGGCGCGCGGGTGGTCTTCGCCGAAGCCGACCCCGACCACCACCGTCTGGACACCACAGTGCTGGGCGATCCCGACGCGGTGCGTCGCTCGGCGATCGCCGGGGCGGCGGCCGCCGTGGAGCGGATCGACATGTTCGATCACCGCGGCGGCCATCCTCGGATGGGCGCCGCGGACGTCATCCCGTTCATGCCGGTCCGGGAGGTCGGCATGGAGGCATGCGTGGAGCTCGCGCGCGACGTCGCGCGCGAGCTCGCGGAGACGCTGGATCTGCCCGTCTACCTGTACGGTGAGGCCGCGCTCGTGCCGGAGCGTCGGTCGCTGGCGGACGTTCGGAAAGGGGAGTTCGAAGGGCTCCGGGAGGCGGTCGCCTCCGGCGACCGCCTCCCGGATCTCGGTCCCCGCGAGATCGGGCGCGCCGGCGCCACAGCCGTCGGGGCGCGGAAGCCGCTCGTCGCCTTCAACATCTACCTGTCCGGCACCGACGAGACCGCGGCGAAGGACATCGCCCGCACCGTGCGTGAGTCCTCGGGGGGTTTGCCCGCCGTCCGCGCGATCGGTTTCTCCGTCCCGGAACGCCGGTGCGTCACGGTGTCGATGAACCTCGTGAACTTCGAGATGACCGGCGTCCGGGATGCGTTCGACGCGGTGGCGAAGGAGGCGGCGGCCAGGGGTATGGAAGTCCTCGAGTCGGAGATCGTGGGGCTGGCGCCCGAAGCGGCGCTCCCGCCCGGGGATGAGGAGCACCTCCGGCTGGCAGGATTCACGCCCGCGAAGCAGATCTTGGAGCGTCTGGTAGACGCCGGTCGGATGTGGCCGGTGTCGGGAAAGGAGAACGTTCGTGAACACCCCTGACCAGCCGATCGGATCTTGGCTGCGTGAGCTCGGATCGGAGTCGCCCACGCCCGGCGGCGGCAGCGCCGCAGGCGTCGCCGCCGCGACGGGCGCCGCGCTCATCGCGATGGTGGGGCACCTCACGATCGGCAAGAAGGGGTTCGAGGATATCGATGCGCGGATGCGATCGATGGTGGAGACAGCCGACGCTGAGCGGGAGACGTTCCTGGAGCTCGCCGATAGGGACGCGCAGGCATTCGAGTCCGTGATGGCCTCGTTCCGGCTCCCCAAGGAGACGGAGGAGGAGAAGAAGTCGCGCACCCTTGCGATCCAGGAAGCCTATGAGTCAGCCGCCGCGGTCCCGCTCGAACTGGCGAAGCGATCCGTGCAGCTGATGGATCTGGCCGAGGATGCCACCGCGATGGGCAACTCGCACGCAGCGTCCGACGGATATTCGGCTGGCGCTCTTCTCTTCGCCGCGGCGTTCTCAGCGATGGCCAACGTGCGGATCAACGCCGCCGGTCTCAAGGACGAGGCGAAAGGACAAGGGCTCGTCGCCGAGTGCGACGCCCTGCGAGAGCGGGGCGACGTCCTCCTGCACCAGATCGAGGAAGCGTTCCTCCTACGTCTCGCGACCTGAGCGCCGCGGTGTCGCTTCGCCTAGGCTTCTGAGGCGGTGAGGATCGACTCGATCGTCTTCGATTGCCTGGACGCCGCGCCGCTCGCGCGGTTCTGGGCCGCGGCCCTCGGATGGACCGTCGCGCCCTACGACGAGGAGGAGCTCGAGCGCCTCGCCTCGAAGGGCATCTACGATCCCGAGGAGGATCCCTCGGTGATGGTCGAGCCTCCGAACGGCACGGATCTTCCGGTCTTGTTCTTCACGGAGGTGCCGGAGGAGAAGCTGGCCAAGAACCGCGTGCATCTGGATCTCTCCGCCGACGGCGCCGTCGAAGACGAGGTGCAGCGGCTGGAGGGTCTCGGCGCCACCGTCCGCAACTGGACGGAGGAAGGCGGGAGCATGTGGTGCGTGATGCTCGATCCCCAGGGCAACGAGTTCTGCGTCGTGTCCCCGTCCGGAGACGACGAAGAAGACTGAGTCGGACCGCTAGAGGATCGTCGCGACCCCGTCGACGTAGTCCGCGCCGGCGATCGCTACGGCCACGACCAGCACGACCGTCGCCGTCGCGCGGGCCAGGGTCGCTTGACCACTGAGACCTCGCCGGCCGAGCCAGGTGGACAGGAGCATCACGGCCCACCCGCCCACCAGAGGGATGCCCAGCTCGGGGGCGAACCCGAGAGTCACGACGGCCAGTCCGGGCACGACCGGGAGGGCACAGAGCAGGGTGAGCACCCGCATACGAGGGGACAGCGCACGAGCGGGTGGCACTCGCTTTTCGAGCAAGGCGACGACTTCGGACGCGACGAGGCCGAACGCGATGAACAGCGACGAGAACAGAGCGACGTTGAGGGCGCGATCGCCCAGGATCACGAAATCCGGGTTGCCGGGATCGATGATGGTGCTCCCCATGAGCGCGAGCAGGAAGCCGCCGAACACCAGCCCTCGTGGGAGTGCCGAACGGGGGAACCAGGGCCCAGCCACCGTGAAGGCACCGGCCCCGAAGATCGCCGAGCTCACGCCGGCGAAGAACATCAGCCCGATCGTTCCCGGGAAGGTGATGTCGCCGACCACGTTTCCGTTCTCGGTTAGCGCGCCACGGACCTCCGGAGCGGCGAGGGCGCCGAGTCGCATCACCAGCCGACTGCCGATCCCCCCCACGAGCGCTCCCGCGACCCCGCACCCGAGGACCACGATCGCGGTGTCCCGAAGCGCCGCCGCCACTGCGTCTCCTAGGGAACGAGGAGCGGCGGCGACGACAACGGCGCTCATGCGCCGATGCTGCTGTTTGGACCGCTCCGAAGCAAGGTGGCGAGTACCCGAGCGGAGCCGGGTGCAGGCACCCGCTTCATCGCACGAAGTCGCCCCTTAGAAGAGGCCCACCGTCCGACCGTCCTCGTCCAGGTCGACCTTCGTGAACGCGGGCGTCCTGCCGAGGCCCGGCATCCGCTGCATGTCGCCACAGAGGACCACCACGAACCCGGCGCCGGCGCTCGGGACGACTCCGCGGACGGGCAGTCGGTACCCGGTCGGCCGGTTCAGCATCGATGGGTCGTGGCTGAGCGACAGGTGGGTCTTCGCCATGCACACCGGGACCTCGCCGAACCCGAGCTGCTCCATCCGAGCGATGTCCTTCTCGGCCTGGGGTTGGTAGTCCACGCCTTCCGCGCCGTAGATCTTCGTGGCGATCGCCTCGATCTGCTCCTTGAGCGGTGTCCCGTCCGGCGTGAGGAGGCGGAATGAGCTCGGTTGTTCGCACGCCGTGACGACCGCCTCGGCGAGCTCCACGGCGCCGGCGCCGCCCTTGGCGAACGCTCGGTTCACGACGACGGTCTCGGCGCCGGCGCCACCGGCGAGCTCCCGGATGGTTTCGATCTCTTTCTCCGTGTCGGTCGGGAAGTTGTTGATCGAGACGACGCACGGCAGCCCGTACGTCTTGACGATGCCGATGTGTGCCGCGAGATTGTCGATCCCCCTGCGAAGGGCATCCACGTCCTCGGTCGCGAGTTGATCGAACGGCATCCCGCCGTGGGACTTCGTCGCCCGCACAGTGGTGACGAGCACGCCTGCGGAGGGAGCGAAGCCGCCCATCCGGCAGACGATGTCGCAGAACTTCTGGAAGCCGAGGTCGGACGCGAACCCGGCCTCGGTGACGACGTAGTCCGCCAGCTTGAGAGCGATCCGATCCTCGATGATGGAGTTGTTCGCGTGCGCGATGTTGCCGAACGGGCCCGCGTGGATCAGTGTCGGCTGCCCCTCGAGCGTCTGGACCAGGTTGGGCTTGATGGCCTCCTTCATGATCACCGTCATCGCGCCGGCGACCTTCAGATCCTCGGCCGTCACCGGGGTCCCGTCGGACGTGGATGCTACGACGACGCGCCCGAGCCTCGCCCGGAGGTCGGCGACGTCGTTGGCGAGCGCGAGCACGGCCATGATCTCGGATGCCGCGACGATCACGAACTGGTTCTCGCGGGGGACCCCGTGGGCTTTCCCGCCGAGGCCGACCACGCCGTAGCGGAGTTCGCGATCGTTCACGTCGAGGGTCCGCGGCCAGCTCACCGAGACCGGGTCGATGCCGAGCGGGTTGCCGTGATAGATGGAAGCGTCCAGCGCGGCCGCAAGGAGGTTGTGCGCCGCCTGCACGGCGTGGAAGTCCCCGTTGAGATGGAGGTTGATCTCCTCCATGGGAACGACCTGGGCGTACCCGCCGCCGTTGCCGCCGCCCTTGATGCCGAAGACCGGGCCCATCGAGGGCTCGCGGAGGCAGAGCATGACGTCCTTGCCGATCCGCCCCATGCCCTGCGCGAGGGAGATCGAGGTGGTGGTCTTGCCTTCGCCGGCCTTCGTCGGCGTGATCGCGGTCGTGATGACGAGCTTGCCGTCGGGCCGCTCGGCCAACCGGTCGAGGATCGAGAGAGAGATCTTGCCCTTGAAGCGACCGTACTGCTCGAGCTCGTCCTCGAGGATCCCGGCGTCCGTCGCGACCTCCGTGATGGGGCGAAGGACTGCCTCCTGCGCGATCTCCAACCCGCTCTTCACGGACTCGCCTCCCTTCGTGTCGCGTCGGCACTTCGCTGCTTGGGTCGCGTGAGGATACCCATTCCGTTCTCGGCGCGTGTCCTCCCGGTCAGGCTCGCATGCGGCGCACCGCCGCGCGTCCATGAGCACGTGGCGCGCGCCACGGCGCTCGGCGTAGGATGCGCCCAGCCGGCCCGCGGGAGGGCCGCTCGAAGGGAGGCGTCAGTTGGCCACCGACATCGATGGGTTCGTGGAGCGGCCCGGGCGCGACGACGCGATCAAGGAGGTCCGCAGGCAGATCGACGCCGAAGGCGTGACCTACATGTACTACCAGTTCGTCTCGGTCACGGGCCGGATCATGGGCAAGGGCATCCCGGCCAAGCACTGGGAGACGATCGCCCGCAAGGGCTTCCAGCTCGTGTACGGATCCACCGCCAACCTGTTCGTCGACCGCCTGGGCAACTACATCGGCTACGGCCCGGAGGCTCGGGAGCTCGTCGGGATCCCCGACGTCGAGACCTTCTGCGTCCTCCCCTGGGATCGGAAGACCGCGAGGGTCTTCTGCACGCTGTTCCGAGGACGCGAGGAGGAGGTCGACGGCGGCGCGTTCCTGACGTCGGACTGCCGGGGCAACCTCAGGCGGATCCACGACGAGTTCACCGAGGAGACCGGACTGCACCTGCGGGCGGGCACCGAGCCCGAGATGATGTGGTTGAAGACCAACCCCGACGGCACGCCGTCGGTCGAAGGCAAGACCAAGCCGTATTGCTACCACATCGACCAGTTCTCGGAGCTCCAGCCGATCATCCACAAGGTGATGGAGTACGGCACCGCGATGGGCCTGGACATGATCCAGGGCGACCACGAGGACGCGCCGGGACAGCTCGAGCTGAACTTCATGTTCGACAAGGCGGAATCGACCGCCGACCGGCTCACGACCTATCGACAGATCTGCCGGCAGGTCGGCCGCGAGATGGACGCGTTCGCGTGCTTCATGCCCAAGCCGTTCATGGGCGTCTCCGCGAACGGCTGCCATCACAACATCTCGCTCTGGCAAGGTGACGAGAACATGTTCATGCCCGATGGTGATGATCCCCGGGTGCCGGGCAAGATCGGCCTGCACGCGATCGGCGGGGTGCTCGAGCACCTCCGGGCCCTCACGTGCATCACCTCCCCGACGGTGAACTCCTACCGGCGCTTCGCCGACGCGGGGTTCTGGGCACCGATATTCGCCGACTGGGGGTTCCAGAACCGGACCACCGCGCTGCGGATATCGGCGCCGGGTCGATACGAGTACCGGTCCGTGGACTCGGCCGTGAACCCCTACCTGTCCTTCGCCGCCCTCCTCATGGCCATGAAGGACGGGCTGTCCCGGAACCTCGACCCCGGTCCACCGGAGGAGCGGAACATCTACGAGGCCATCGCCGAGGGCAAGAACGTGCAGAGGATCCCCGAGACGCTGGGCGAGGCACTCGAGGCCCTCGAGGCAGACGACGTGGTGAAGGCGGCCCTGCCGGGCGACATGTACCGGGTGTTCATGCACTACAAGACGGACGAGTGGAAGCGATTCATCGGCACGGTCAGTGACTGGGACGTCAACGAGTACCTGGACATCCTTCCGTAGGATCTGATCCCAGGAAAGGAGCGACCCCCGTCCCATGTGCGGCATCGCAGGCATCATCCACCGTGACGGCTCGGCCGACGTCGGGACCGAGATGACCCGGATGCTCCAGGCGATGAAGCACCGGGGACCGGACTCGTCCGGCTATGCGCTCTTCGGGGAGCCCTCCGACCTTGTCGTTATCCGGTTCAAGCTGGCCGATGCCAACGACCCTCGGGATTTCGATTTCAAAGAGCGGCTGGACCGGAACCGCCAGGAGGTCGAATCCCGCCTCCACAAGATCGGAGCCTCGGTGGACCGTGTCGAGAGTGAGACGGAGTACGCCTATCGGGCCACCGTGCGATACGACGGGGACATGAAGGCCCTCGCCGACTACCTCGAGGATGTCCCCGGATGCGAGGTCCTCTCCCTGGGCCATTCCCTGGAGATCGTGAAGGACCTGGGCGACGCGCAGGAGGTCTCGGATCTCTATCGTCTGGGCGGATTCACGGGCACCCACGCGATCGGTCACGTCCGCATGGCGACGGAGTCCGACGTGGACATCTCGGGGGCGCACCCGTACTGGGCCTATCCGTTCTCCGACGTGGCCGTCGTACACAACGGGCAACTGACGAACTACTTCCAGTGGAAGCGGCGGCTCGAGTCCAACGGGGAGCGATTCCAGTCGGAGTGCGACTCCGAGATCATCGCGGTGTACCTCGCCGAGAAGATGTCCGAGGGCGACTCGCTCGAGGACGCGATGCACAAGAGTCTCGAAGACCTGGATGGGGTCTTCACCTACATGGCCGTCACGAAGGACGCCCTCGGTGTCGCGAAGGACGAGATGGCCGCGAAGCCGCTCGTGCTGTACGAATCCGACGGGTTCGTCGCGATGGCGTCGGAAGAGATCGCGATCCGGGCGGTGCTCAACCGAGAGATCGAGACATCCGACCCCTACGAGGGACAGGTGCTCGTGTGGACACGATGAGCGGGACGAGACGCACCACCTACGACGCCCGGGGGCTCGCGGAGCCGCACGCCGAGGTCCCCAAGGTCTCCGACATCGACGGTGCCACGGCCAGCTTCGACGCGACGGATCTGACCACCCGGCAGGTCAATCTCGAGCTGCGCTGGTTGATCTACGAGCAGGGGATCCGCGACGTCACGGTGCGGAACCCCGGCGCGAAGCACTCGATCGGGGTCGGGATCCTGCAGCGTTGCCGGATCCGCTTCGAGGGCTCCCTCGGGTACTTCGGGCTGGGGTTGAACGACGGTCCGGAGATCATCGTGACCGGCCGTGTCGGCTGGTCTTCCTGCGAGAACATGATGTCAGGGGTCGTCGTGATCGAGAAGAACGCCGGCTCCCTGACCGGAGCGGCGATGCGAGGTGGCGACCTCCTCGTCAAGGGCGCCGTCGGCGCTCGCACCGGGATCGATCAGAAGGGCGGGACGATCATCGTCGGCGGGGACGCCGGCACGATGACGGCATTCATGATGCAGCGAGGCCGACAGATCATCCTGGGAGACGTCGGCCCCGGGCTGGGTGACTCGATGTACGAGGGTTCGATCTACGTGGCCGGGAAGGTCAAGTCGCTCGGGATCGACTGCGTCGAGGGCGAGTGGACCCACGCCGACACCGAGATGATCGAGCGGAAGTTCCGGATCTACGGGCTCGGAAGCCCGCCCGCGTTCCAGAAGTTCGTCTGCGGCAAGATGCTCTACAACTACGACAACCTGGAGCCCAGCGAGAAGAAGTACGTCATCTGAAGGACCCGAGATCGACGCGAGGGACATCGATGCCGAGAAGAGCGAAGAGGGAGACGTGATGGCAGAGGTCTCGTCCCACAAGGACGTGCTCGGCCGGAGTCCGATCTTCACCGAGGAGGTCATCAACGACATCCACGTGAAGTCGGAGCTCGGCCGATACCGGATGCGCGGGTTCTCGATGTTCAAGCCGATCCCGCACTGGGACCAGCTGATGTTCCTGCCCGGGACGCTGACGCGCTTCGTCATCGAGGGCTACCGCGAGAAGTGCGAGACCAAGACGGTGCTGGGTGCCCGGTTCGCCAAGGACCCGATCGAGTTGGAGATCCCGATCTACATCACGGGGATGTCGTTCGGCGCGCTGTCGCTGGAGGCGAAGATGGCCCTGGCCAAGGGTGCGTCGATGGCGGGGACGGCGACCTGCTCGGGTGAGGGAGGCATGATCCCGCCGGAGCGTGACCTCTCGACCAAGTGGTACTACCAGAACATCCAGTCGCGATACGGGTTCAACCCGCATCACCTGATGCTGGCCGACGCCTGCGAGTTCTTCATCGGCCAGGGGTGCAAGGTCGGCCTCGGCGGCCATCTGATGGGCCAGAAGGTCACGGAACAGGTCGCCGAGATGCGGTCCCTCCCCGCGGGGATCGATCAGCGCTCGCCGGCGCGGCATCCCGACTGGCTGGGGCCCGACGACCTTTCGCTGAAGGTGCAGGAGGTCCGTGAGGCCACCGACTACCGGATCCCGATCCAGCTGAAGCTGGGAGCCGCGCGCGTCTACGACGACATCCGGATGGCCGCCAAGTGCGGGCCGGACATCATCTACTTGGACGGCGCCGAGGGTTCGACGGGCGCAGGCCCGCACATCGCCACCGAAGAGACGGGCATCCCGCTGATGGCGGCGATCCCGGAGGCCCGCCGCGCGTTGGAGGACGTGGGGCTCGCCGACGACGTCGACTTGGTCGTGGCCGGAGGGATCCGCAACGGCGCCGACGTGGCGAAGTGCATCGCGCTCGGCGCCGACGCCGTCGCGATCGGCACGGCGGCGCTGATGGCCCTCAACTGCAACAAGGAGATCCCGGGTGTCACGGACTACGAGGGGACTGTCGGGGTCCCCGCGGGCCAGTGCTATCACTGCCACACGGGCCGTTGCCCGGTGGGGATCACCACGCAGGACCCCGAGCTCCGGAAGCGCCTCGAGGTGGACTCTGCCGCGACGCGCGTCTACAACCTGCTCACGGCGATGACGATGGAGCTGCAGATGCTCGCGCGGGCGTGTGGCAAGACCGACGTGCATTCGCTGGAGCCCGAGGATCTCTGCGCGCTCACGGTCGAGGCCGCCGCGATGGCCAAGGTGCCGCTCGCCGGCACAGACTACGTCCCGGGCGTCACCGAGCAGGGGACGCTGGACGAGATCAAGACCATGATGCAGAAGTACATGGCCGACACCGGGCAGTTCCCGACGTAGAGGAGAACGATGGACGAACCGCATCTATCGACGAAGATCGGGATCGACGCCGAGGAGCTCGCCGGCCGACGGTTCCCGTACCAGGAGGACATCTCACTCGTGGAGGACATCGACCTCGACGCACTGACCCCGGGGGAGGACCTGAACTGGCTCGAGGACGTCACGCTCCTCCAGGAGGACGGCGTCACCGCGGTGTTCGATCGCTACTCGAACTCCTTCCTGAAGATCTATTTCGAGATCCCCGCCGGTCGGGAGGACGAGTTCGCTCGCAAGGTGCTGATGAAGCACCTGATCGAGGGCGATTCGTACGGGATCCAGCTGAAGACCAAGCATGCGAAGTTCCCCCAGCCGATGCTCGGCCCGTGGGTGGAAGGCTCGGAGATCGTCGGCGCGGACTGGAAACCGGCGGTGATGGAGGGCTGGGAGCGGCCCGCAGGCCACTGACCGCTGCCGTGGACGTCCTCGTCCTCCAGCACATCGCCTGCGAGCCGCCGGGCGTCTATGAGGACGTGCTGCGGGAGCGGGTCGCCCGGATCACGCGCGTGGAGCTTGACGAGGGACAGCCGATCCCCGATCGGTCGTTCGACGCGATCGTCGTGATGGGCGGCCCCATGAGCGTGAACGACGAGGACGAGCACCCCTGGCTGGGCGACGAGAAGCGCCTGATCGCTGCGGCGGTGGACGGCGCGGTCCCCGTCTGGGGCGCCTGCCTCGGCGTGCAGCTCCTGGCGTCATCCCTCGGAGCGAAGGTCTATGCGGGCTCGGAGCCGGAGGTTGGCCTCCTGCCTGTGTCCTTGACGGCGGACGGGCGCGCGGATCCCGTTCTCGGATCCCTCCCGTCCGAGGTGATCACGCTGCAGTGGCACGGTGACACGTTCGATCTCCCGGTCGGCGCCACGCTCCTCGCGTCGTCTCCCGCATACCCGAACCAGGCGTTCCGCGTCCGGAACGCGTACGGCGTGCAGTTCCATCTGGAAGTCACACCGCCGATGGCCGACGAGTGGTCCAAGGTTCCCGCCTACCGCGAGTACGCCGAACGGATCCTCGGTCCGGGGTCACTGCCGCGGCTGCTCGACGAGTTCGAAAGCAAGGCGAGCGAGCTCATGGATCACGGGAGGAGGATGTTCGAGGCATGGTTCGACACGATCGTGGGGGCTCGGACCTGATCCGCCGCCCGCTGGTCGCGATCTCGGAGGGTTTCGCCGACTACGGCGACTATTACGGATACGGGTACGCGCGCCCGCTGCTCGCAGCCGGCGCCCTCCCCGTCCTCCTCCCGTATTTCGAACGGGAGGAGGATCGGGTTGACCTGATCGAGCGGATCGACGGCCTCGTCCTGGCCGGAGGACGCGACATCGAGGCTTGGCGGTACGGCCGCGAAGACCCCCATCCGAAGCACCTGCCCGGACAGCCGAACCTCGACGAGATCGACCTCTCCTACGCCCTGCTCGCGGTCGAGGACGAGGTGCCCGTCCTGGGTGTGTGCCGGGGGTGTCAGGTGCTGAACGTCGCCCTCGGCGGGACGCTCTACGGAGACCTCGAGGAGTTCCCGGAGGGTGGTGCGGATCATCCCGGTGCCAAGTGGGACGAGTGGCGAGCCCTGGTCGCCGCGACGCTCGAGGGGACCGAACGTCCCCCGCATCCCAGCCATCCTGTCGACGTGAAGCCGGGGTCGATCCTCGCCTCCCACCTCGGGGAGCGCTACGAGGTCGACAGCTATCACCACCAGGCGGTGAAAGACCTGGGAACCGGCCTCGAAGCGGTCGCCTGGGCGCCGCATGGAACGATCGAGGCCGTCGAGATGCCCGGTTCGTCGGTGTTCGTCCTGGGCGTGCAATGGGAGCTCCACGAGGAGTGGCAGGACGACGGGCGATCGTTGGACATCTGGCGGACGTTCGTCGACGACGCGCGGCGTCGGATGGAATCACGCGAGGAGGTCGGGGTTCCCTGACCGGGTCCATGCAAGGAAGAACCTAGAATCCTCTCGGTACCGAGCCCGAAAGGTGGTCGGCGGGATGACGCTTCCGGAGCATGCGCGGGTCGTCGTGATCGGCGCAGGGATCCACGGACTCTCGACGGCCTGGCATCTCGCGCAAGCGTGGGTTTCCGGCGGTGGCGGCAGCGGATCGGACATCGTGATCCTCGACAAGACCGGCGTGGGCGCGGGACCCTCGGGCATCGCGTGCGGCGTGATCCGCAACAACTACTTCCAGCCGGCGATGCGCGAGCTGATGGCGCATTCGGTCGAGGTCTGGGAGTCGGACCCCGAGGCGTTCCACTACCACCCGATCGGATATCTCCAGATCGGGCCTGAGGTGATGCGCGCCGACGTCGCGCAGATCCACGAGGAGCAGAGAGCGATCGGATACGAGTCCGAGCTGATCGAGGGGGAGGATGACTGCCGGACCTACATGGAGTCGATCTTCTCGGATTGGCAGGCCAAGAACATCTCGGTGGTCCTGCACGAGAAGAAGGGTGGCTACGCCGAGAACATGCCGTCGATGCAGGGCCTCCGCCGGAAGAGCGAGGCACTAGGCGTCGAGCTCCACACGCCGGTCCAGGTGACCGGCTTCGGCGTCGCCGGAGGAGCGGTCACCGTGGTTGAGACCGATCGGGGGTCGATCTCGTGCGATCAGGTCGTGATCGCCGCGGGACCGTGGGTACGCGACTTCTGGCACATGCTCGACCTCCCCGGTGAGGTCGACGTGCTCGGTCGCGACGGGAAGCATCACCGTCGTCCGATGTGGACGTACTGGTGCCTCCAGGAGGGGACCCTCGGGGTCGATCCCACCTACCTCCTCGACAACGTGGGGAACATGCCGCCCGTCGTCCACCTGGACACCGACGCGCCCTTGCTCGACGACATGGACGGCTCCACGGTGAGCGAGGATCTCTGGGGCATCTACTACAAGCCCGACTTCAACTTCGGCGGCGTCCAAGGCGGGGCGATGCCGTGGGTGGTCGAGCAGTCGGCGGACGACGTCGCGGTCGACCCGTACGGGGAGAAGAGCACGGAGTTCCTCGTGACGCCGGAGTTCGAGCGTATGTGGACGTCCGCGCTCGCGCACTGTCAGAAGCGCTTCGAGGGGAAGCGGCCCCTCTATCGGAAGGCGCCCACCGGAGGCATCGGTGCGTTCACGCCCGACAGCTTCCCGGTGTTCGACCGCTTCGCGGAGAACGCCTACGTGATCGCCGACTCCAACCACGGCTACAAGATGATCGGGATCGGAGCGCTCGTCGCGAAAGAGCTCCTCGGAGAGGACCAGCCGCTGCTCGAACCCTTCCGGTTCTCCCGATTCGCCGAGGGCACGTTGCACCCGGTCAGCCATTCCCCGTATCCCTGGAGCTAGCGATGGCCGAGCGGCGAGTCGTCGGGCCGCCGCCTCTCGAATTCGATCTGCCGGTCCACGGCGGGTTCGCGCCCGTCGGGATCGGCGAGACCTTCCCGGACGAGGCCATCGAGTCCGACGAGCTCGAGATCGCCGGTGAGCCCGGACAGGATCCGGCGGCGGCGTTCCGTCGCACGCTGGGGATGTTCGCGACAGGCGTCACCGTGATCACGACGCACGCCAAAGACCAGGAAGGCGATCAGGTTCACGGCATGACCGCCAACGCGTTCATGTCGGTGTCGCTCCGCCCCCCACTCGTCGTGATCTCGGTCGACCGGCGGGCGAAGATGCACGCCCTCCTTCACGAGGGTCGGCGGTACGGGATCAGTGTGCTCGCCGACGAGCAGCGGGCGCTCTCCGACCGCTTCGCGGGCCGCACGGGTGAGGGCACGGAGGAGGTCGAGTTCGACGTCGTCCACGAGACACCGCTCGTGCGAGGGGCGCTCGCCCATCTGGTGGCCAGGGTGGTGCGCTCCAACTGGGGCGGCGACCATTCGCTGTTCGTCGGGCAGGTCGAGTACGCACGCTACGGGGAGGGGCAGCCGCTCCTGTTCCATGGTGGGCGCTACGAACATCTCCTCGAGCGCGCCCCCGTGTTCTCGTCGCTTCCACCGGAGATCCTCGAATCGATCACGTCCGAGGGAGACGAGCGGACCTTCGAGGAGGGTGAGTTCGTCGTCCGGGAGGGCGATCCGGGAGACGACCTCTTCGTGATCTTGGATGGAGAGGCCCGGGTCGAGCGGAAGGGGAACGCCCTCGCCACATTCGGTCCGGGCGCCTTCTTCGGCGAGATCGCCGTGTTCGACGGTCGCCCTCGGAGCGCCGACGTCGTGGCCGCGACGCGCCTGCGAACACTGGCGATCTCACGCGACCTGATCCGCGAGGTACTCATGCGTGAGCCCCGGGCGGCGTGGGCCATGCTCGAGGCGCTGGCCGCTCGCTTCCGCGACGATTGAGTCAGTCGATGTCGGGCGGCTCGGCGAGCCAGGACGTGCGGTGCCCGCTCTCTTCCCACAGCACCGGGAAGAACGACTCCTCCATCGAGAGGTCACCCCGGCGACGGTACCGCGAATAGATCAGGTCCACGTTGCGGTGGTGGAAGCGCGCGTGGGAGGGAAGCATGTGCGACACGAGGGCCGTCCTCGCGACCGTGCCGCTCGTGTTCGGTTCGGAGCCGTGCCACGTGAGGTTGTGGTGGAAGGCCCGCCACCGGGCTTCACCACGACCGGCACGACCTCCATCTTGGCATCGGTTGGCTTCGCGGCCTTGACGCCCTCGAGCCAGTCATCGGGCGCGTGGAACTACGAGCGCTCCGGTGGCTTCCACGGCCAATGGTTGGAGCCGCGCACGTACGCGATCGGACCGGCATCGGCCCGGGTCTCGTGCAACGACGTCCAGCAGGTGACCATCTCCGGGGCACGAGGTAATCCGCGTACGAACCGTCCTGGTGGAAGCCGATGGTCTTCGTGCCGGGAGGCTTCCAGGGCACGTTGTCCTGGAGGATCCGCACCCCCGGATAGCTCATGAGCTGGGCCGCGAGCCGGCCGATCCTCGCCGAGAGGACCTGCGCCGCGATCACCGTGTCGGCGCGCCAGGCGTTGCAGAGCTGCCGCGTCCGGTCCTCGGGATCGCGCCCTTCACCCAGTTGACCTCGTCCGGCTTGATCCCGGTCTCGTACTCGCCATCGAACAGCCGGAGGTAGCGTTCCTCGAGGAGCTCCAGGGCCTTGTCGGAGATCAACCCCTCCTTCACCACGAGGAAGCCGTCCCGGTGGAAGGTCTCGACCTGCTCGGGCGTGAAAGATTCGACGAGGCGGCCCATCGCTACGAGCGGGGTCGCGTCTTGTCCGGGTCGTAGAAGGGGAAGCGGACGACGGTCGCGCCGATGCGCTTCTGGTGCCCGTCGAGCTTGCCGACCTCGAGCGCGGTGCCCGGGTCGCGGTGCTGGACCGCGACACGGGCGAGCGCGATGTTCTTCTTCAGGGTGGGGGAGCGGGTACCGCTCGTCACGACACCCACCTGCTGACGGCCCGCGTAGACACCGTCGCCGTGGCCGGCCGGCTCGTTGCCTTCGAGCTCGAGTCCGACCAAGGACCGCTGCGGGTGGTCGCGGCGCTCGCGCAGCGCCTCGCGGCCGACGTAATCCTCATCCTTGTCCTTGGTCACCGTGAAGCCGATGCTCGCTTCGAACGGATCGGTCTGGTCGTCGAACTCATAGCCCGCGAAGATCAGACCCGCCTCGATACGCAGCATGTCCAGGGCATCCAAGCCGAGGGGCGCGAGGCCGTGTTTCTCGCCCGCGTCCCATACCGCGTCCCACACCGCCGGGGCGTCCTTCGGATGGCAGAAGATCTCATACCCGAGCTCTCCCGTGTATCCCGTTCGGGAGATCACCGCGGGCACGCCGGTCGGCCCGCCGATCCTGCCCACGGAGAATCGGAACCACCCCAACGCGTCGAAGGGCGTCTGGGACGGCGGGACCCACACGACCCGGCTCAGGAGATCCCGGCTCGCGGGGCCCTGGACGGCCACGTTGTGGAGCTGGTCGGTCGATTCCTTCACGAACGCGTTCAGGCCCAAACGGGAGGCTTGCTCACGGAGCCAGACGCCGTCGTATTCGCTGCCGCCGACGAACCGGAAGTTCGTATCGGCGATCCGGAAGATCGTCGCGTCGTCGATCATCCCGCCCGTGTCGTTGCACATGGCCGTGTAGACGACCTGTCCGTCGGCGAGCCGGCGGACGTCCCGCGTCACGGTCGCTTGCATCAGCGCCTCGGCGTCGGGCCCGAGCACCTCGAACTTCCGGAGCGGCGAGAGATCCATGATCGCCGCCCGCTCCCGGCACGCCCAGTACTCGTCGATGGCGCCGTGGTTGTCGAAGCTGGTCGGCAGCCAGTAGCCGTTGTACTCCGTGGTCCGGCTCGTGAGCCCGGCGATCCGGGGATGGAAGCCGGTCTCCGTCGTGAGGGTGGGCCCCGCATCGGGCGTCACGCGGTGGGAGATCGCCGCCGAGAACGAGTGCTCGGGGGAGTAGACGCGCACGTGCACCTCGGTCGGATCCCACCCGTTCGCGGGGTCGACGTCGTCGGGACAGGCGCTCGAGGCACAGACGAGGTCGGTCGCCGCGCGGAGGAGCACGTAGTCGCCGGGGCGTGACCACGGCTCGTCGAACACCAGCAGGTGATCGCTCGCGAACATCGTGTTGTAGAAGAAGTTCAGCGCCTGCCAGCCCTTCCGCGGCGCGATCGCGTAGGTCTCGAGCTGGCGGTTGAAGTTGTCGGTGCAGTTGGTGTGCCCGAAGTACCCGAGGTTCTCGTAATAGCGGGAGGTGCACGCGAGCAGGAAAGAATCGTGCCGCCCGACGGTGTCCCGGATCACCTCGACCAAGACGTCCATGTCGAGGTCGAAGAACTTCGAGTACAGACCCGGCTGTGGGAACGCGTTGCCCATCAGCGTGCGGGTGATCGTTGGGTCGAACCCGCGCTCGACGCCTTCCTCCAGCTTCCGGCGATGGAACGCAAGGAAGTCCGAGCACTGCTTGCCCTCGACGTCGATGATCTGGATGTACTCCCCGGCCTTCACCTCGTAGGACAGGGCCGTCGCGCAGTCGACGCGGAAGTCGAGCCTCGGCTCGGCGAGCGGGGGAGGGAGCTCCAGCTTCTCGTGGATCCGCGGGCGCGTCCGCCGGACCTCCACGTCGAGATCCGACGCCGGAACGCCGCCCTCAAGGACGGACGCGCCCTCGGGCGCCGCGATCACCACCACGACGAGGCGCTCCGCAGCGAACGTCTGGGACGAGCCAGGTGGGGACCACTCCCCGAAGAGACGAACGGCCATCGCCTCCGAGAGGTTGAGGCCGCGGCCCGCCAGCGACGCGACCACGTCCCCTGCGGCTTCCGCGTCCGAGCCGATCAACGCACGAAGAACCGATGCGGGGGCCTCCGCCCGGGCACCGAGCGCCGCGGCGTCGTCGGAGCCGTCCGGTGCGAGGGCCGTGACTTCCGCGACCTGGCCACCGTCCGGATCGTGCACCGTGAGCTGGTCGTCGCCATCGAGGGTGACCACGGTGGCTCCACCGGGCCGGACCCAGTAGCGCTCGAGGAACGGGTCCGAGGTGATCAGCCCGGGGACGGTGAGGCTCCGGCGTCCGGCCGAGATCGCCATCGATCAGCCCTTGGCCGCGGGTTCCTTGGACACCTGCTCGTCGGCCTCCTTGAACAGCTGCTCCGCGAGCTCCCGCTTGCCGGCGGCGTCGAGCTTCTTGACCTCGTTCTCGACCGCGCGGCGGTTGTAGGACTGGTTCCAGTAATCCAGCGACTCGAAGCCGAGGAGCACGGCCTTGCCGACGAACTGTCGGAGCACCTCGTTGGTCGGTCCCATGACCCAGCCCGCCTTGGCGTCTCGCAGGTAGCGCTCGAGCTCCATGTCGCGCTTGTAGCCCGAACCTCCGCACGCGTGGAGCATCTTGTCGACGACGTCGGCGGTGTTCTTCGCTGCGCCGAACTTGATCTGCCAGGCCCAATGGAGGAAGTTGCCGCGGGCGAGCTCACCCGGTCCTGGATTCACCGTATTGCGCTCGGTCGCGCCGTCCATCGCCTGAGCGACGGAGAGCGTGAACAGCCGGGAGGCGTTGGTGTCCATCACGGCCTCGCCGACGTAGTCCTGGATCGTCGGGTAGTCGGCGACGCGCATGCCCACGTCCACGTGCTTCTTGCGGGTCGTGTGGCGCTTGGCGATGTCGATCGCGCCGAGGGCCAGGCCGTTCCAGACGGACGAGGAACCGATCAGGAACCAGGGGTCGACCGATTCGTCGTTCGAGTTGGCCCCGTCACCGGTCGGTCCGACGAGTTGCTCCGCCGGGATCTCGATGTTGTCGATCTCGATCGGACCGGACTGGTTCCCCCGCAGCCCGAGCGCGTCCCACAGCGACGGGTGAGCCTGGATGTGCTCCCCGTCGACCACGAAGACCGACAGGTCGTCGTAGCCCGTGAAGTCGGGGCTCGTGGTCTGCACGACGTAGAAGTCGGCGAACCCGCCCGACGTCGTCCACGAGGCCTTCTTGCGCACCTTGAACCCCCCGTTCGAACGCTCCGCACCCGAGGAGATCGGGTACCAGAAGTGGGAGCCGGTCTCCGGGTCGGAGTACGACAGGGTGCCGATCTTGCCGGAGTTGAGTGGCCGGATGTACTTGTCGATCAGCTCGGGAGTGGCGCGCAGCATGATCGCGTTCACGGCGCCGATGTGCATCACGTAGCACATGGCCGTTGAGGCGCAGCCGTAGCGCGCGATCGTCTCGCAGACCATCGAGTAGGCGACGTGGTCCTCGCCCAGGCCGCCGTACTCCTCCGGCACCGTCAGTCCCAGGAAGCCGTGCTCGCCGAGGAGCTCCAGGTTGCGGCGGGGGAACATGAGCTCGTCGTCGAAGCGCTTCGCGTTCGCGCGCAGCTCCTTCTCGCAGAGCTCGATCAGCGTGCCGCGGAGCTCTTTCTGCCGGTCGGTGTAGACCCAGTCCGGATCCCAGTCGTAGCCGAGGCCCCAGAAGGGCTCGGAACCCCACATCTTCTCCATGGTCCCCCCTCGTGAACGACCGTCGCGGAGCATCGTACGGAAGCGCCACTCGGCGA
>Ga0299907_10000575_pt1 | contig 18438 bp, 16 predicted proteins | sample RVTome_16_FD_198680 | JGI IMG/M metagenome (GOLD analysis project Ga0299907, IMG submission 198680) | Soil microbial communities from uranium-contaminated site in the Upper Colorado River Basin, Wyoming, United States - RVT152D67 (version 2) ...
TCGACGTGGCCGACGTGCCCGTGGTCCGCAACTGCGAGATCGTCCATTCCGGGTCCAGCGCGCCGGTGACCGCCATCGCCGGCGGAGGCGGCGCCCCGAGCCCCACCGGGGTGGGCCCGTTCGTCCTGACCTTCTCCTCGGCCACGAGCTGCGACTTCCTGACCGAGGAGTGCTCGTACATCCTGGCCGGGACCGGCGCCAAGAACGGCTCGGTGACCGCCACGGCAGGCCAGGAGATGATCAGCACCGCCGGCCCCACGTCCAGTGTCAACACCCAGGCGGGCTGGATCGTCACCGGCACGTACCGGTGCCTGTCGGACTCGAGCATCGCGCTGAGCAGCGGCGGCGAGAAGATCACCGTGGCCATCGACTGCGTCACGCCGGCGCCGCCCATCGGCGGGGGGCCCGACAACGGCCCGCTCCAGATCACGTCGGCGGGGATCACGAGCTGCTCGACGACCCAGACGTGCACCCTGACCCTGGCCGGCACCGGCGCCGAGCAGTTCGTCGGCGCGACGGGCCTGGGGTCGGCCGTGGTCAGCCCCCAGCAGACGACCGCCGTCAACCCCGACGGCACCTGGGCCATCACCGGTCAGTGGACGTGCACGGTGCCGATGCTCCCCGGCGCCTTCGTGGTGGGCGACGGCGGCTCGGACGTCCCGCCCGAGAACGACACCGTGGATACGACCTGCGCCCTACCGTCGCCCTGACCTAGCGCCCGGGCTGGGGGAAGTTGGTCTTCAGGAAGCCGTCCCACATGCGGTCGGTCATGAGACGGCGCATGCCCAGGGACATGCGCGCGCTCGGGGTGACCTTGTAGCGGGTGCGCGGGCGCCGGCGCGAGATCGCCTTCTCGATCGCGCGGGCCACCGTCTCCGGGCCGCCGCCGAGCTTCGCCAGCGGACCGTCCTCGTAGACCTCCTTGGTCGCCTTGGCGACCGCTGAGTTGAACTTCGCGTAGGGCCCGTCGGAGGGCACCGCGGCGCCGACGCCGTGGGCCGCGGTGTCGCCGAACTCGGTCCGGATCAGGCCCGGCTCGATGATGGCCACGTCGACGCCGAACCCGCGCACCTCGAAGCGCAGGGCGTCGGAGATCGCCTCCACCGCGTACTTGGTGGCGTGGTAGAAGCCGCCGCCGGGGAACACGAGCTTCCCGCCCATCGACGAGACGTTGACGATCTTGCCCCAGCCCTGCCGGCGCATGCCCGGCAGCACGAGCTGGCACATGCGCACCAGGCCGAACACGTTGGTCTCGAACTGCCGGCGCACCTCGTCGAGCGGCACGTCCTCGATCGCGCCCGACTGGGAGTAGCCCGCGTTGTTGACCAGCACGCCCACCGCGCCCTCGACCTCCTCGACCGCCCGCACCGCGCGCGCCATCGACTCCTCGGAGTTCACGTCGAGCGCCAGAGTGTGGATGCCCCGGTCCTCGAGGTCCTCGAGCGTCTCGGGCCGCCGCGCCGTCGCGTAGACGTTCCACCCCTTCGCCGCCAGGTGCTCGGCCGTCGCCCGGCCGATCCCCGTCGAGCAGCCGGTGATCAGCACCGCCCTGGAAACCGCGTCCGCCATCTAGCTCAGAGCTCCCTTCTCCGGATCGCCCTCGGGGAGGGCCTCGGTGAACCACACGCCCGCCGGCTCTCGCGGCCCGGCTTGACCTTGAACGCCGCGGTCACCACGACCTCGCTCATCCGTACCTCCCGTTCATGCTGGAAAGCCGAGCATAGGGCGCGGCGGCGGGCCAGGTAGCGTTCCCCCGGTGCAGGCGGTGACGTTCCAGGCGCCCGGGGAGGTCCGGGTGCAGGAGAGGCCCGACCCCGAGCCCACGGCGCCCGGCGAGGCCGTGGTCCGCGTGAGCGCGGCCGGCGTGTGCGGGTCGGACCTGCACATCTTCCACGGCCGCCACCCGGTCGAGGAGGGCTTCGTCATCGGGCACGAGTTCACCGGCGAGGTGACCGCCGCGGGCGACGAGGTCACGCGCGTGAAGCCCGGCGACCGCGTCACCGGCTCCTTCGTCACCGCCTGCGGGCACTGCTTCTTCTGCGAGCGCGGCGAGTTCCACCACTGCGTCGACCAGCGGATCTTCGGCCACGGGAAGATCTCCGGCGACCTCCAGGGCGCCCAGGCCGAGCAGGTCCTGGTCCCCAACGCCGACATGACGCTGCGCGCCGTCCCCGACGGCCTGGCCGACGACGTGGCGCTGTTCGCCGGCGACGTGATGAACACCGGCGTGTTCGCGGTGCGCTCGGCCAAGGTGGCGCCCGGCGAGAGCGTGGTCATCCTGGGGATGGGGCCGGTCGGGCTGTGCGCCGTCCAGGCCGCCCGCCACGCCGGCGCCGAGACCGTGCTGGCCATCGACGGGGTCGAGGAGCGCCTGGACATGGCGCGCGAGTTCGGCGCCGTCCCGATCCACCTGACCGAGCAGGACCCGCGCGCCGAGGTCAAGTCCCACACCGGCGGCCACGGCGCCGACGTGGGGATCGAGGCGGTCGGCAACCCGCAGGCGCTCGACAGCGCCATCCGCCTCACGCGCCGCGCCGGGCGCCTGGCGGTCATCGGCGTGCACGGCGCGCCCTGCGAGGTGCACATGGGCCTGCTGTGGAACAAGTCGCTGACCCTCACGACCGGGCTGTCGAACGTCCTGGCGCACTTCGACGACGTCCTGGCCATGCTGGCCGCGGGCGAGCTCGACCCCTCGCCGCTGGTGGAGCGCCGCATGCCGCTGGCCGAGGCCGAGGAGGCGTACGCTGCCTACGACCGCCGCGAGGCCCTGAAGATCGTGCTCACACCGTGACCGTCACCGCCCTCCCCGACGCCCTCTCCGAGCCCGCCCGCGCGTGGCTCGAGCGCCCGCACGGCCTGCTGATCGGCGAGGAGCGCCCGGCGGCCGCCGACGGGCGGACCTTCGAGACGCTCGACCCGTCCACGGGCCGCGCGATCGCCGCGGTCCCCCAGGCCGGCGCCGGCGACGTGGACGCCGCGGTCGGCGCCGCCCGCGCCGCCTTCGACGACGGGCCCTGGCGCGCGATGCCGCCCGCCGGGCGCGGCCGGCTCATCGCGCGCCTCGCGCAGCTGGTGTCCGACCACGCCGACGAGCTGGCGCAGATCGAGTCGCTGGACAACGGCAAGCCGGTCAAGCTGGCCAAGGCGGTCGACGTGGCCGGGACCGTCGCCCACCTGGAGTACTTCGCGGGGTGGCCGACCAAGGTCGAGGGCGACGTCATCCCCGTCTCCACCCCCGAGACCCTCTGCTACACGCGCCGCGAGCCGGTCGGCGTGTGCGGCCAGATCATCCCCTGGAACTTCCCGCTGCTGATGGCGGCGTGGAAGGTGGCGCCCGCCCTCGCGGCCGGGTGCACGGTCGTCCTCAAGCCGGCCGAGCAGACCCCGCTGACCGCGCTGCGCCTCGGCGAGCTGGCCCTGGAGGCCGGCCTGCCCCCGGGCGTGCTCAACGTGGTCACCGGCGACGGCGAGACCGGGGCGGCGCTGGTCGACCACCCGGGCGTGGACAAGATCGCCTTCACCGGCTCCACCGCGGTCGGCCGGGAGATCGGCGCCAGGGCGGGCCGCGCGCTCAAGCGCGTGACCCTGGAGCTGGGCGGCAAGTCGCCCAACATCATCCTGCCCGACGCCGACCTCGACGCCGCGGTCAAGGGCTCCTTCCAGGCGATCTACTTCAACACCGGTCAGGCCTGCAACGCGGGCTCGCGCCTGTTCGTGCCGCGCGAGCACTTCGACGACGTGGTCGGCGCGCTGGCCGCGCGCGCGGGCAAGACCAAGCTGGGCCCGGGCCTGGACGCCGAGACCCAGATGGGCCCGCTCGTCTCGCAGGAGCAGCTCGAGCGGGTGACGGGCTACATCGAGTCCGGCAAGGCCGGCGGCGCCGAGCTGGTGACCGGCGGCGGCCGGCCCGAGACCGGCGACGGCGGCTGGTTCGTCGAGCCCACCCTCTTCACCGCCACCGACGACAGCCTCGACATCGCGCGCGAGGAGATCTTCGGGCCGGTGCTGGTGGCGCTGCCCTACGAGACGCTCGAGGAGGTCGCCGCCCGCGCCAACGACTCGCAGTACGGCCTCGCCGCAGGGGTGTGGACGCGCTCGCTGTCCAGCGCGCACCGGCTGGCGGCCATGCTCGAGGCGGGCTCCGTGTACGTCAACGCGTGGGGGATGTCGGACCCCGCGGCCCCCTTCGGCGGCTACAAGGCGTCGGGGATCGGCCGCGAGCACGGGCACGCGGGCCTGGACGCCTACCTCGAGACCAAGACCGTCTGGGCCTCGCTGCGCTAGCCGGTCGCTCCTACCCTCATCGGTGAGGGCCAGTGCTCGACCGCATCCAGAACATCTTCGACGCCGTCGTCCACGCGGGGAACCTGATCCTCGAGGACGCCGTCTCGGTGAACGTGTGGTGGCTGGTCGCCGGCGTGCTGCTGCACTACGCCCATCAGGTGGTGCGCATCCGCGGCTGGTGGAACATCCTGCGCGCCGCCTACCCGCGCGCCGAGACGCTGCGCTACCGCGACGTGGTCGCCGCCTACTTCGCGGGCTCGGGGCTCAACGCGGTCGTGCCCGCGCGCGGCGGCGACGCGATGAAGCTCTACATGGTCAAGCAGCGCACGCCCGGCGGGCGCTACTCGACCCTGGTCGCGTCGTTCGTCCCCGAGGGCCTGTTCGAGTCGCTGTGCGGGCTGGCCCTGCTGGTGTGGGCGCTGTCGATGGGCTTCATCCCGGTGCCGACCAGCCGCCTGGAGCTGCCGACCCTGGACGTCTCGTTCGTCATCGCCCACCCGATCCTGTCCTCGATCGTGGCCGCGACGCTGATCGTCGGGGGCACGCTGCTGCTCCGCTGGCTGCGCCGCCACGGGCCGACCTTCCTCGAGCGCCTCAAGCGCGGGCTCGCGGTGTTCCAGCACCCGCGCGACTACGTGCGCGGGGTCGTGTCCTGGCAGGCGGCCGGCCGCGTGGTCCGGCTGGGGTCGCTCGCCTGCTTCCTGGCCGCCTTCGCGATCCCGGTGACGCTGGAGAGCACCGTCCTGGTGATGGCGGCGCAGGGCGGCGGGCGGATCATCCCCATCGCCCCGGTCTCGTCGGGGCTGCGCCTGGCCATGCTCTCCTACGGCCTGCCGGAGGTCACCGGCGAGCCGGTGGACATCGCCAGCATCACGGCCTTCACCTTCGTGGTCTCGACCATCCTGCTCGTGGTCAGCCTGACCATCTCGCTGGTGATCATCTTCCGGGTGCTGGGGACGCTGAACCCGCGCCACGCCGTGCGCAAGGCGCGGCAGGCCATCGAGGAGGTGCGTCACCGCGCGTCCGCGCGCGCCGCCGCGTCGCCCTAGGCGGCTGCGGGGAGGGCGTCCGGCTCCGCGGGATCGTGCGCGGAGAGGAACTCGTCCAGGTGGACCCAGGTCGTGCGCCGCGCCGCGCGCCCGGTCAGCACGCCCAGGTGGCCGCCGGGCGCCGTCTCGTAGCGGACGTCCGGCGCGTTGGGCAGCAGGTCGACGACGGCGCGGACCGCCTCCTCGGGGGCGATCCCGTCGTCGCGCCCCGCCACCACCAGCACCGGCACGCGCACGTCGGCGAGGTCGACCGTCCCGTCCGGCAGCTCCAGGCGGCCGGCCGCCAGCTCGTTGACGATGAAGAAGCGGTGGTAGAGCTGGCCGAAGGTGCGCCCTGGGTAGGCGAGCATGTTGCCCATGAACTCGTCCACCGCCTCCAGCTGGGCGAGGAAGTCGCGGTCGTCGAGGTGCTGGGCGACGGTCAGCGGCTTGCGGACGTACTTGTCGATCCCCACGAGCTTGTAGCCGGCCTCCACCAGTGGCGCCGGAGCGCCGCCCAGCGCGCGGTAGAGCGCGGTCACCACCCGGCCGCCGGTGAAGGCGGCGAGCGGTCGGATCGGGGCCATCAGGCGCACGCGCGAGAAGTCGAAGGGCGAGGCGACGGTCGCCACCGAGGCGACCGGCAGCGCGGCGTCGCGGGCGCCCGCCAGCAGCGACATGATCCCGCCCAGGCACCACCCGACGAGCTGGATCCGCCCGCCGCCGGAGTCGCGGTGCACGGCGTCGACCGCGCGCGGGATGACGTCGCCGATCCAGTGCTCGAGGCCCAGCTGGCGGTCGGAGAAGGAGATCGGGCCGTAGTCGACGAGGTACGTCGGGTGGCCGGCGGCCAGGAGGTGCTCGGCCAGCGAGCATCCCCGGCGCAGGTCGAAGCAGCTGGCCGGCGCGGCGAGGGGCGGGACGAGCAGGACCGGGGCGCCGGCGCCGGCGCGCTCGTCCGGGCGGCGGTAGCGGAACACCGTGCGCTGCGGGCCCTCGTCGATGATCGAGCGCGGGGTGGGGCGCACGTCGGCGACCCCGCCGCCCACCAGCACGTCGTAGGCGTTGGCGGCGGACGCGGCGAGCGTGGATGCCGTCGGAACGAGGTTCATGCCGTCTCCTCCGCGGGCCCGTCCCGGCCGCGGTAGGTGCGTGACCCGATGGTAGCGGTCGCTACGCCGCCCTGGCCAGGCTGGACGGGAACTCGCAGAGCAGCTCGGAGGCGCGCTCCGGGGCCTCCACCTGCGGGCAGTGGCCGACGCGCTCGAGGATCACGACCTCGGTGTCCGGCAGCGACTCCACCACGCGCCGGGCGCCGCTGGGGGAGACCATGCGGTCGCGCTCGCCCCACACGAGCCGCACCGGGCAGCGGACGCGGTCCAGCGCGAAGCAGGCCGCGTCGTTGAGCTCGGGCAGCAGGCGCCGGCCGGTGTCGAGGTAGCGCCGGACGGTGGCGCGGTCGCGATGGTGGCTGGTGAACGCGTCGATCACCGCGCCGTCGACGGCCGCGCCGCGGTGAAAGCCCAGCGTGCGGTACGCCCGCCCGACCACCTGGCGCACGATCGCCTCGGGCAGCGGGGCGGGGATCGAGAGCAGGGTGCGCAGGATCGGGTCGCGCTCGATGAGCACGAACCAGCGCGCCATGTCGAACCCGGCGGGCGCGAACGGGACCACGCCGGCCAGGGCGACCTTCCGCTCCTGGGCGGCGCGCAGGGCGAGGCAGCCCCCGAGCGAGTTGCCCGCCACCACGGCCTCGGCGTCCCCGGCCGTGTCCTCGGCCACCGCGGCGACGAAGCGGTCCAGCTGGGGCAGCACCGCGCCGTCGCGCAGGCGCTCGGCGCGCGCGAAGCCCGGCAGGTCGACGGCGACGGCCCGGCGGTCGCGGCGACCGAGGCGGTCCAGCACGTGGCGCCAGGTGTCCGCGCTGTCGGCGTAGCCGTGGAGCAGCACGAGCGGCGGTCCCTCGCCCTCCAGCTCCAGCACCCGGGTCTCGAAGCCGCCGAACCGGCGGCGATGCTCGAACAGCGGTTGCACAACAATCCCCCTGGCCCAAAGGTATACCTCGCGAACCGGCTGTCATGCGCCGCCACCGGCGACAATGCCGCGGATGGAGACCGCCGGGGCCCGGGCGCGGGAGGCGCGCGACGTACCGAAGTGGCTGTGGGAGCAGGTGCGCACCGACCCGGCGCGCGCCCCCGAGCACATCGCGCTGGCGGCCGCCGACGTGCACGCCCCCTCCGCCGCGCGGTGGATCGCCGAGCGCCACGGCGGGCGCACCCGGCCCCCGGGGGCCCATGCCCGCGCCGCCGTGCGCCGCCACGCCCACCTGGCGCGGGCCGCGGGGGCGGCCACCGGCCTCGGGGGCTGGACGACGATGGCGCTCGACCTCGCGAGCCTGGCCTGGATCCAGTCGCGCATGGTCTTCTTCGTGGCCGCCGCGTACGGCTGGGACCCGCGAGACCCGATGCGACCCGCCGAGCTGCTCGTGCTCCAGGGTCTCTACGACGACCCCTACGCGGCGCGCGCCGCCCTCGACGGGACGGGCCGGTCGATCGCCGCGTCCTACGTCGGAAGCCTGGCCGACCGCGGCGACGGCGCCCTCGGGCGCCTGGTGCGCATGGTCGGCGGGCACGCCGGCCGGCGCCTGGGCGGGAAGGCGATCCCGGGCTTCGCCTCGATCCTCAACTCGGTCACGAACGCCCGCGAGACCAGGGAGCTCGGGCGCCGGGCGATCGGGTTCTACGGCGGGCGGACCGCGTGATTCGCAGCGATTCGCCGTTTTACGTAGGGATGAAGGTGCGCGCGTGAGCACGACAAGCCCCGTGACCGCGTCGGCGCTGCTGGAGCGGGACGCGGAGCTGGAGGTGCTGGGAGGGGCGCTCGACGCCGCCCGCACCGGCGGCGGGCGGCTGATCCTCATCGAGGGCCACGCCGGCATGGGCAAGTCGCAGCTGCTCTCGGCCGCGCGCGGGTTCGCCAAGGGGACCGGCGTGCGGGTGCTCGCCGCCACGGCGGGCGAGCTGGAGCGCGACTTCGCCTTCGGCGTGGCCCTCCAGCTCGTCGAGCCCGTCCTGACGGGCGCCACGCCGGCGCAGCGCGATCGCCTGCTGTCGGGCGCGGCCGCACTCAGCGCGTCGCTGCTCGAGAGTCCGGTCGACGAGTCCGAGCGCGCGCGCGCCGGCGAGGACGTCTTCCCGGTCCTGCACGGCCTCTACTGGCTGATCTCCAACCTGGCCGAGAGCGGCCCGCTGCTGATCGCGGTCGACGACGCGCACTGGGCCGATGCCCCGTCGCTGCGGTTCCTGCTCTACCTGGCCCAGCGGCTGGCCGCGCTGCCGGTGGCGATGGCGGTGGCGCGGCGCCCGGGCGAGCCCGCGGGCGAGGACGACCTGCTGGCGCGGCTCGCGGCCCACCCGATGGCCGGCCGGATCGTGCTCGAGCCGCTGAGCGAGGGCGCGGTGGACCGCCTGGTGGGCGCGACCTTCCCGGACGCGGCCGACGACGGCTTCAGCGCCGCGTGCACCGACGTCACCCGCGGGAACCCGCTGCTGGTCAACCAGCTGCTGGCGGCGCTGCGCGCCGAGGGCGTGACGTCCGACGCCGCGGGCGCGGGCCGCGTGCGCGAGCTGGGGCCCGAGGAGGTCTCGCGCAACGTGCTCGTCCGGCTGTCGGCGCTGCAGCTGGGAGCCACGTCGGTGGCGCGGGCGATCGCCGTGCTCGGCGACGGCGCGCCGCTGCGGCGCGCGGCCGCGCTGGCGGGGGTGGAGCCGGGAGTGGCGGGCGAGGCGGCCGACGCGCTCGCCGCCGCCGAGATCCTGCGGCCGGGCGAGCCGCTGGCCTTCGTGCACCCGATCGTGCGCAGCGCGATCTACGCCGAGCTGCCGCCGGCCGAGCGGTCGCGGATGCACACCGCGGCCGCGGCGGCGCTGCGCGCCGAGGACGTGCCGGCCGAGCTGATCGCCACGCACCTGCTCAAAGGCGAGCCGGCCGGGGACGCCTGGGTCGTGGAGGCACTGCGGGCGGCCGCCGAGCGCGCGCTCGCGGCGGGCGCGCCGAAGTCGGCCGTGCGCTACCTGCGCCGCGCGCTGGAGGAGCCGCCGGCGCGGACGGAGCGGCCCGAGCTGCTGGCCGAGCTGGGCCGCGCCGCCGCCGCGGCGGGCGACCCGCGCGCGGTCGAGCACCTCGAGCAGGCGCTGGTCGCCTTCGCCGACCCGCGCCGCCGGGCGGAGGTCGCGTACGCCACCGGCCGCGCACTCACCGTCGGCGGGCGCCACCGCGAGGCCGCGCAGATCTTCGACCGCGGGCTCGAGGAGCTCGCCGCGTCCGCGGAGGCCGTCCCACTCGCCGAGCCGGGGCCCTCCGGCGAGCACGCCGCGGACCGGGGCGGTCCCGCCGGCGCCGACCCCGAGCTCTACCTGCGCCTCCAGTCGGGCTACGTCGGCGCGGCGCGGCGCGACGTGGCCACGCTTCCGCTCGCCGTGGCGCGGCTGCGGCGGCTGATGTCGCGGTCGCCGGCCGGCTCGACCCCGGGCGAGCGCGCGCTGCTCGCGCACGTCGCCTACGAGCGCGCCCTGGTCGGCGAGCCGTTCGAGCGGGTGGCGGAGTCGGCACGCGCCGCCCTGGCCGGCGGCCGGCTGCTGGCGGAGGAGACCGCCGACGGGATCGCCTTCCACCACGCGGTGGCCGCCCTGGCCTGGGCCGACGACCTCGACGGCGCGCTGGACGCCCTCGCCGCCGCGGTCGACGACGCGCGCCGCCGCGGCACGGCGCTCGGGTACGCGAGCGCCGTCCACGCCCGGGCCTCGGTCCACCACCTGGCCGGGCGCGTCGACGAGGCGCTCACCGACGCCCGCGTGGCGATGGCCGCGGGCCGCGAGGGCTGGCGGCTCGCCCTGCCCTCCGCGCACGCCGTGGCCTGCCGGGCGCTGATCGAGCGCGGCGAGCTCGACGCCGCCGAGCGGGCGCTCGAGCTTCCGGGCGGGGAGGAGCGCTGGGAGGCGTCGGTCGCCCTCTCGCAGCTGATCGAGGCGCGGGGGTGGCTGGCGCTGGCGCGCAACGACGCCGACACCGCCGCCGCGAGCTTCCGCGACTGCCGCCGGCGCCAGACGTGGGTCCAGGCGCCCAACCCCGCGGTGATGCCGTGGCGCTCGGGCGCCGCGCTGGCCGCGCACGGGCTGGGGGACTCCGATCGCGCCCGCGCGCTGGCCGAGCAGGAGGTCGAGCTGGCCCGGTCCTACGGCGCCCCGCGCCCGCTCGGCGTCGCCCTGCGCACGTGCGGCCTGGTGGCGGGGGGCGCGGAGGGCGTCGAGCTGCTCGAGGCGGCGGTGCGGGTCCTCGACGTCTCGCCGGCCCGCCTGGAGCTGGCCCGCGCCCGCGCCGAGCTCGGGGCCGCGCACCGGCGGGCCGGCCGGCGCCACGCCGCCCAGGAGGAGCTGCGCCGCGCCCTCGACCTCGCCCACCGCTGCGGGGCCGGCGCGCTGGCCGAGCGCACCCGCGAGGAGCTGGCGGCCGCGGGCGCGCGGCCGCGGCGCCCGCGGCTGTCGGGCCTGGAGTCGCTGACCGCCAGCGAGCGCCGGGTGGCGGAGCTGGCCGCCGCCGGCTCCACCAACCGCGAGATCGCGCAGGCGCTGTTCGTGACGGTCAAGACCGTCGAGTGGCACCTGCGCAACACCTACCTCAAGCTCGGGATCGGCTCGCGCCGCGAGCTCGTGGGCGCGATGGCGCCCGACGGCGAGTTCCAGGCCGCCTAGGCCCGCCCGTACACGGGAATCGAAGCGCCGCTGGTCGCCGACGCGGCGTCCGAGCACAGGAAGCGCACGACCTGCGCGATCCGCGCGGGCGTGACCCAGCGCTCGAAGTCGGCGTCGGGGTTGGCGGCGCGGTTGGCGGGCGTGTCGATCACGCTGGGCAGGATCGCGTTGGCGCGCACGCCGTCGTCGCGGTACTCCACCGCCAGCGCCTCCACGAACGCCAGCACGGCGCGCTTGGAGGCGATGTAGCCGGCGGCGCCCGGGAAGGGCCGCAGCGCCGCTCGCGTGCCCACGCACACGATCGCCCCGCCGCCCGCCGCGATCAGGTGCGGCAGCGCCGCCGCGGTCACCAGGTACGCCGGGCGCAGGTTGAGGCGGAACTGGCGCTCGAACTCCTCGACGGGGGTCTCGTGCACGCGCCCGCCCTCCGAGAACCCGCCGACCAGGTTGACCACCGCGCGCAGGGGCGCCGCGGCGTCGGCGGTCGCCGGCTGAAGGACGCCGCCGACGGCGTCCGCGTCGAAGAGGTCGGCCCGCACCAGCTCCAGCCCGTCGCGCGGCGCGAGCCGCTCCCGCTCGCGCTCGTCCACCCAGGGCACGACGACGCGGCGCCCCTCGTCCAGGAAGGCCTCCACGACCGCCGTGCCGAGGCCGCCGGTGCCGCCCGTGACGATCGCCGTCTCGCTCATCGCAGCCCTCACCGTAACCGTCCGCCTGCCGTTCTACATTCGCCGGGATGCTCGTTCGGGACCTGACAGACGGGGAGGCGGTGGCGCGGACGCTGCTCGTGCGCGAGTCCTCGCGCGGCACCGCGCGCAACGGCAGCGACTACCTGCGACTGATCCTCGGCGACCGCTCGGGCACCGTCCCGGCGCGGCTGTGGGACTGCTCCGACGACCACTCGGCGGTCGCGGTCACCGGCGCCGTCGTCCACGTCACCGGCCGCTACGAGGTGCACGAGCGCTACGGCGCGCAGGTCATGGTGCGCGAGCTGCGCGCCGCCGAGCCGGGCGAGTACGACCTCGCCGACCTCCTCGACGCGCCGGCCCACGACGCGGAGAAGATGGAGGAGGGGCTCCGCGACCTGATCGCGACCGTGCAGGACCCCGACCTGCGGCGCCTGCTCGACGCGCTGCTCGGCCCCGAGTCCGAGGTGTGGCCGGAGTACCTGGCCGCGCCGGCGGCCAAGCGCTACCACGAGGCCTACCGCCACGGGCTGCTCGAGCACTCGCTGTCGGTGGCCCAGAGCGTCAGCGCCATCTCCGCCACCTTCCCCGGCCTCGACCGCGACGTCGCGGTCACCGGCGCGCTGCTGCACGACATCGGCAAGATCGAGGCGTACGGGTTCGCGGGCGCGGCGATCGAGATGACGGACGCCGGCCGGCTCCAGGGCGAGATCCCGCTCGGCTACTACCGCGTCCGGCGGGCCATCGAGGAGCTCGAGGGCTTCCCGCCCGCGCGCGCCGAGGCGATCCTCCACATCATCCTGTCCCACCACGGGGCGCTGGAGCACGGCAGCCCGGTGGTGCCCTGCACCCGCGAGGCGACGCTGGTCCACATGATCGACAACCTGGGCGGGCGCCTGGGCTCGTTCGACCGGCTGGAGAAGGAGCTGCCCGACGGCGAGCGCTGGTCGGGCTTCGACCGCGCGCTGGCCTCGTCGGCTTATTTCGCCTCGCGGGCAGCCGCCTGATTCCCGCGGCTTTGCGGAAATAGCGGCGCGAAAGCCGCTCGTCGCAGGGCCCGCGGGCCCGGAAAACGTATCCTCGGGCGCGCATGGCGAAGGACACAGAGAAGCTGATCCGCCAGCTGTCGCTGATCTCGTTCCTGATGGCGGAGCGCCGGCCGGTCACGGCGCCCGAGATCCGCACCGCGGTCGAGGGCTACAGCGGGATGAACGAGGACGCGTTCGCCCGGCGCTTCTACGCCGATCGCGCCGAGCTGGAGTCGCTGGGGATCTCGCTCTCCGTCGACCGCCCGCTGGAGGGCATGGCCGAGCAGGAGAGCTACTCGCTCCCGCCCGAGAACTTCTACCTGCCGCCGATCAAGTTCACCGACCGCGAGCTGGGCGCGCTGCAGACCGCGCTGTCGCTGCTCGACGGCGAGTTCGCCTACGCCGAGCCGCTGCGCCTGGCGCTCCAGCAGCTGTCGTGGGGGCGCCCCAGCCCCCACGCCGCGCCCGACCAGCGCGCGCTGGGCCTGGGCATCACCGCCTCGGCCGGCGGCCACGAGCTCTCGCAGCGCCTGGTCAAGGTCGACACCGCGATCTCGCGGCGCAAGACGATCGTCTTCGAGTACCACACGATGGAGCGCGACGCCGTCTCCCAGCGCAAGGTCGACCCCTACCAGCTGCTCTTCCAGGGCGGGCAGTTCTACCTCCTCGGCCACTCCCACGAGCGCGACGACGTGCGCGTGTTCCGGCTCTCGCGCATCCGCGGCAAGGTCTCCTACGCGACCAAGGCCGAGCACGACTTCCAGCGCCCCGAGGACTTCGACCCCCGCGTGTACGCCAACCGCGCGGCGTGGCAGTTCGGCGAGCCGGTCGGCGAGGCGCGGGTGGAGGTCGGCGAGCGGATCGCCTGGCAGGTGGAGCGCCACTTCGGCCGCTACGGGCGCTTCGAGGACGACGCGTTCGTCACCGAGTACGCCAACCCGCGGCTGATCGTCTCCTGGGTCCTGGGCCTGGGCGAGCACGCGCGGCTGGCCGGCCCGCCCGAGCTGGTCGAGGAGCTCGCCGAGCGGGTGGACGTGCTCGAGCGCCGCCACGAGGGCGAGCCCGAGATCGCCGAGCCGGTGGCGGGCGGCCCGCCGCGCGGCGAGGCCGCCGACGCCGAGGCGCCCGAGGCCGAGAGCGCCAACGGCCGCCGCGAGGCGGCGATCCGCCCCGAGCGCTTCGCGCGCCTGGTAACCCTGGCCTCGATCCTCATCGAGGCGGGGCGCGAGGGCCGGCGCATCGAGGCCGCCGAGGTGCGCGAGCGCCTCCAGGTCTCCGACGCCGAGCTGCGCGAGGACGTCCAGGTCCTCAACGTCGTCAACTTCGGCGCCGGCTCATACATCCTCTACGCCGAGATCGGCGAGGACGGCGCCATCGAGGTCGACCCCGACGCCTACTCCGACTCCTTCGCCCAGCCCGCGCGGCTGCTGCCGATCGAGGCCAAGGCGCTGGTGGCGGCGATCGACCTGATCGGCGAGCACCTGTCCGAGGACGCGCTGGTGTCGGCGCGGGCGCGGATCGTCAAGGCGCTCGGCCACGATCCGGTCGACGAGGGCCTCCAGGTGGCGATGGGCGGCGGCGACGACCCCGAGATGGCGCAGCTGGTCTCGCGGGCCATCGATCGCAAGCGGCTGCTGGAGATCGAGTACTACAAGGAGAACGAGGACGAGTTCTCCAAGCGCCGCGTCGAGCCCTACGCGCTGATGAACGGGCGCGACGGCTGGTACGTGGCCGCCTACGACCCGGCCAAGGAGGACGTTCGCCACTTCCGGCTGGACCGGATCAAGCGCGCGGAGCTGTGCGACGAGCGCTTCGAGCCGCGGCCCGAGGTCGACCCGGCGGCGTCCATCGACGGCTGGCTGCGCACCGGCGAGGTCGAGGCCTCGCGGCGCGCGCGGGTGTGGATCTCGCCGGAGCGCGCGCGCTGGGAGCGCGAGGAGCGCCCGGTCGTGGCCGAGCTCGCCGACGGCGCCGTGGTCGTCGAGCTGGGCTTCAAGGGAGTGGACTGGCTGGTGCGCGAGGTGATCCGCGAGGCCGGCGACGCCGTCGTCCTCGATCCCCCAGAGGCCCGCGAGGCCGTCCGCGAGGCCGCCGCGCGCCTGTCCGGCGCCAAGGCCCGCTAGGGCGCCGGCCCCGCCCCGCTCGACGGCCGGGCCCGGCCGCGCCCCGCCTCACTCGACGGCGAGCTTGACGGCGATCACCACGGCGCCCAGCGCGGCGCTGCCCAGCGCGACGGCGGCGGCGCGACCCCAGCTGAGCCGGTCGCGGCGGGCCAGCGTCCAGCCCCACCCCGCCAGGGCGACGAGGCCGGCGCCGATGGCCAGCTCCTCGGCGGTCTGCTCGGAGACCACGTGGAACGCGCCCAGGAGCAGCGCCAGCGTCGCCGGGACCGCGGCCTGCACGATCGCCCACTCGTGGGCCAGCGCGCCGCGCGCCTGGCGCCAGGTCGGCAGGCGCCCGTCGAAGCTCAGGCCGGCCAGCAGGGTGGCGTACGCGTGCGCGATCCAGAACGCGCCCATCGTGGCCAGCAGCCAGGCGATGATCTCCCACTCGCCGAGCGAGTCGTCCTCGGTGAGGCCGGCCACCAGCGCGGTGGCGATGACCGTCCCGTAGATGGTGCCGGCGAGGTTCACGGCCGCCAGGCTACCCGCGCGCTAGGGTCGCGCCGTGAGCCGCCGCGACCAGATCCGGATGACCGACGAGGAGGTCGACGCCTTCCTCGAGGAGCAGCGCGTCGTCGTGGTGGCCACCAACGGCCGCGACGGCTTCCCGCACCTGATGCCGCTCTGGTACGTCGTGCGCGACGGCCGCCTCTGGGGCTGGACCTACGCCAAGTCGCAGAAGACGCGCAACCTCGAGCGCGACCCGCGCGCCACCCTGGAGGTCGAGGACGGCGTGCAGTACGACCGGCTGCGCGGGGTGATGCTGCGCACCGAGGCGCGGGTGCACCGCGACGTGGAGACGGTGGCGGGGATCGGCGTCGCCCTGGTCGACCGCTACAGCGGGACGGGCCCGGAGTTCGACGGGCTGCGCGACTTCTTCCGCTCGCAGGCGCCCAAGCGCGTGGGGCTGGAGTTCGTGGAGACGGGCCGGCGGGCGACGTGGGACCACCGCAAGCTCGCCGGGGCCTACTGAGCCTCCTCGAGGACGAACATGTGCCGCACGCCGCTGCGGTCCAGGTACGACGCGTGGGCCGGCCACTCCTCGACCAGGCGCGGCCAGTAGCGCTCGACCTCCCCGGGGCTCGCGCGGCGCGCCAGGCAGGGAAGCGCGCGCCCGTCCAGCTCGACGGTGGCGCGCGGGTCGGCGTCGAGGTTCAGGGGCCACCCCGCGGGGCGCCGCTGGCCGAAGCTCTCGCTGCTCACGACCAGGCGCGGGCCGTCGCGGACGTACATGAGCGGCGTGGTCCGCCGCTCGCCGGTTCGCCGCCCGGTCGTGGTGAGCAGGAGCGTCGGGTAGGGCGGCGCGCCCAGGAGGGTCCGGCGCCCCCGCGTGACGCGGATGATCCAGCCGTCCAGCGGCGCCGCGCGCCGTCCCAGCGCGGCGAACCAGCGGCGGTGGGCCAGCCACCGCACGAAGCGGGCGTACGGGCCGCGGCGGCGCCCGGTCACGCCGGCGCCCTCACCCGCTCGATCGCCGCGGCCAGGGCCTGCGTGTCCTCGTAGAGGAGGTCCTCGACGACCCGGCCCCAGCGCAGGCGCAGGTACTGCATCCCGGCGTTGCGGTACGGCGTCCCGTCGGGCAGCTCGGCGTGGACGTCGAAGCGCGTGCACACGCGGGTGCTCCACGGCCACCCGGCGACCACCACGTCGCGGGGCGTGACGCGCAGGCCGGGGAACAGCTCCAGCGTCTCGTGGAACCACGCGCGGACCGCGTCCGGCCCGCGCCGCTCCTCGCCCAGCGCGTGCTCGCCGAGCATCTGGAGGCGGCCGTCCGCGCCGAAGCTGCGCGCGATCGGCTCGAAGTCGCCCCGGCTCAGCCCCGCGAGGCGGCGCCGGACCATCATGCCCACTGCCCACCGGTACATCTCGGCCTCCCTCGTTCTATCCCTCGCCGGTCACCAACCGGCCCAGCCTCCGCTCCGCCTCCGGCGACAGCCCCGTGTCGGGCCCTCGCCACCGCGCGCTCGCCAGGCCCTCGGCGATGGTCCGGAACGCCACCCCGACCACGTCCTCCAGCTCCTCGCCGTCGACCCGCAGCACGCCGGGCAGCAGGTTCAGCGCCACCGTGCCGTTGAGCGCCGCCATCAGGAAGCGCGCGGCGGCCAGGGACGGGACCGGCCGGATCGTCCCCTCCGCCACCGCCCGCTCGATCGACTGCGCCATCCGCGCCATCCCCAGGTCGACGCGCCGCTGGATCGCCTCGGCCGCCTCGCGGCCCGGCGCCTCGTCGGGCTCCAGCGGCGGCATGGCCAGCAGCCGGAACTGGCCGGGGTGCTCGCGGTAGAAGCGCACGTACGCCGCGCCCACCGCGACCACCTCCTCGGCGGGCGGCAGCCCCGCCCCGTAGACCGCGGCCACGTAGCGCTCCTGGATCTCCAGCGCGCGGTCGACGGCGGCCAGGTACAGGCCGCGCTTGCCGCCGAAGTTGCCGTAGATCGTCCCCACCGCGACGTCGGCCTCGCGCGCGATCCGCTCGACCGTGGTGCGCGAGAAGCCGCGCTCGGCGAACAGGCGCCCCGCCGCGTCGAGCAGGACGCGGGTGGAGCGGGCGCGGCGGCGGTCGAGCGTGGCGGCGGCCATTACAACGTCATTCTAATACTGGAACAGCGTTGCAGCAAGCCGTTGCGGCTAGCCTGCCGCCCCGTGGAAGACCTCAAGGGGCTCATCCTCTCGGGCGGGAAGGGCACGCGCCTGCGGCCGATCACCCACACGTCGGCCAAGCAGCTCGTCCCGGTGGCCAACAAGCCGGTCCTCTTCTACGGGATCGAGGCCATGGCGTCGGCGGGGATCCGCGACGTCGGGATCATCATCGCCCCCGAGACGGGCGGCGAGATCCGCGAGGCCGCCGGCGACGGGTCGCGCTTCGGGGTGTCGATCACCTACATCGAGCAGGACGAGCCGCTCGGCCTCGCGCACGCCGTACTCACCGCGCAGCCGTTCCTGGGCGACTCGGCGTTCGTGATGTACCTCGGCGACAACCTGCTCCAGGGTGGGATCGAGGACCTGGTCGCCGCCTTTCGCTCCAACGAGCCCGAGGCGCTGATCCTGCTCACCGCCGTCCCCGACCCCGAGAACTACGGCGTGGCCGAGCTCGACGGCGGCCAGGTCGTGCGCCTGGCCGAGAAGCCGCCGGCGCCGGCGACGGACCTGGCGCTGGTCGGCGTCTACATGTTCACGCCGGCGGTGCACGAGGCCGCGCGCGCGATCTCGCCGTCGGGGCGCGGGGAGCTGGAGATCACCGACGCCATCCAGCACCTCGTCGACGCCGGGCGCCGGGTCGAGCCGCACATCGTCAAGGGGTGGTGGAAGGACACGGGGCGCCTGGAGGACATGCTCGAGGCCAACCGCCTGGTGCTCGACACGATCGAGCCGCGGGTCGAGGGCGAGCTGGTCGACGCGCAGATCGGGGGCCGCGTGGTGGTCGAGCCGGGCGCGCGCCTGGAGCGCACCTCGGTGCGCGGGCCGGCGATCGTGGGCGCCGGGGCGCGGCTGGTCGACGC